>Ga0116158_10000092_pt1 | contig 105114 bp, 81 predicted proteins | sample AD_UKC052_MetaG_FD_89883 | JGI IMG/M metagenome (GOLD analysis project Ga0116158, IMG submission 89883) | Active sludge microbial communities of municipal wastewater-treating anaerobic digesters from USA - AD_UKC052_MetaG | ecosystem: Engineered > Bioreactor > Anaerobic > Digestate | place... | reverse complement strand
TCCGTGCGCGGCGGTCCGGATACCGTCGGTGTCCTGCGGCATGGTAACAATGCGGGATTCAGTTGACCAAACCCGTGGAGAAGGGCTAAGGTTTGAGGATGGGCTGCCACGCCGCGGCGTGGCGCACGCGTGGGGAACGCCATGAACAAGGTGCGAGTCGGACTGGTTGGCTGTGGATTTGCCGGTGCGTATCACGTCGAGTGTTTGCGCCGTGCCTACGGCGTCGACGTCGAGATTGCCGGTGTGACGTCGCTACGCGCCGACCGTCGCGAGCGGTTCGGCCGCGAACACGGCATCCCGGTGTTCGATAGCGTGGAGGCCATGCTTGACGCCATCGACGTGTTGGACGTCTGTTCGCCGCCGTATGTCCACGAGGCTAGCATGTTGGCCGCTGCCGAACGCGGCAAGGCGATCATCTGCGAGAAGCCGTTGACCGGTTACTTTGGCCCGCCGGACGCCGACGAGGCGTACCGAGGCGATCTCGCGGCGAAAGTCGCCATGCTCGAGGCGGTGCTCGAACGCCTCGACCGCATTGCGCAAACGGTGCGCAAGGCCGGTGTGACCTTCGGCTACGCCGAGAATTTTGTCTACGCGCCGAGCGTGCAGAAGGAGCGCGAGATCATCGAGAAGACTGGCGCGCAGGTCTTGCGGATGACGGGCGAGGAATCGCACAAGGGGTCGGCGTCGCCGGTGTACGGCACGTGGCGCTTCGCCGGCGGCGGCTCGCTCATCGGTAAGGGATGCCATCCGCTCGGGGGCATGTTGTACCTCAAACGCGTCGAGGGCGAGGCGACTATCGGGCGCCCGATTCGCCCGAAGAGCGTCTGTGCGCGCACGCACCAGATCACGCGCCTGCCCGGCTACCGCGACGCCGGGTTTCTGCGCACCGACTACCACGACATCGAGGACTACGGCCTCATGCACGTCACGTTCGACGACGGCACCGTGGCGGATGTGCTCACCTGCGAGCTGGTCCTCGGAGGCATCTACGATTACATCGACGTGTTCGCCAACAACCACCGCACGCGGTGTCGGCTGAGTCCGGTGGACATCGTCAAAACCTACAATCCGCGCGGCGATCAGTACGCCGATATCTACCTCGTCGAGAAATCGAGCACCCAGGAAGGCTGGTCGCCTTGTGCCGCCGATGAGAACTTCACGATGGGCTACCAGGCCGAGCTTCAGGACTTCGTTACGTGCGTTGCCGCCGGCCGACAGCCCAAGTCCGGGCTTGACCTCGCCCTCGACACGACGGCCACCATTTACGCGGCCTACGTATCTGACGAGAACGCCGGCCGCGAGGTGCCGGTGGCCACGCTCTAGGGCGTTGAGTGATCGCGCTCCGGGCACTATACTTGTTGCATCGCTGTCAACCGATGGAGAGTCGCCATGGCAAAGGGAAAACGTGCGATGAACGTTGGCATCGTCGGATTGGGCCATCTTCATCCTAGGGCGTACATGACGCTATTCAACGCCGTCGCGGCTACCGAGGTCGTGGCGGTGACCGACGAGAATGACGCGCTTCGCGAATCGTTCTGCAAGGATTTTGGCGTGCGTGGCTATGCTTCGCTCGACGCGATGCTGAAGCAAGAGCCGCTCGATATCGCCGCGATCTTCTTGCCGCATTGCGATTGCCCGGCCGCCGCCGTCAAGTGCGCCAAACGAGGTATCCACCTCATGGTCGAGAAACCGGTCGCGGCCGATGCCAAAGGCGCGCTCCACATCGCGCGCGCCGCCGACCAGGCCCGCGTGAAGTTCACCACAGGATACTGCTGGCGCTTTCATCCCGTGGCGCGCGAGCTACGGCGGCTGGTTCAGGCCGGCGCGGTCGGTTCGGTCGTGGGCGCCGAAGGCCGGTGTGCGGCGGGTGGTGTCCAGCGCTATGTCCGAGGCAATTCCGCCTGGATGCTCGAGAAGGCGCGCTCGGGCGGTGGGCCGATCTACAACCTCGGCGTCCACTGGATCGACCTGTTTCGCTGGATTCTCGACGACGAGGCCATCGAAGTCTCAGGCCAGAACGTCAAGGTCAACTCGCGGTACGACATCGAGGACAACTCGTTTGCCCACGTCCGGTTCTCGAAAGGGGCGATCCTCGCTCTCGACATCAGTTACACCGTGCCCGACGCGTATCCGCACGGACGCGACCTCTACGTTTCGGTGCGCGGCACCAAAGGCGTGATATCGTGGGCGCCGGCCTTCGAAGGCGAGAAGGATGTCTTGAACATCTGTAGCGACGCGCCGGAGTTCGGCGGCTCGCCGCTGCGTACGCAGGAATTCGAGTTGGCCCCGACGCCTGGATACGCCGGCTACATGGGCCTCGAGTACGTGCGCAACTTCGCCGACGCCATCATCAAGGGTGCGCGGCCGGCCATCACCGGCGACGATGCCGTGGCGGCACTCAAGGTCGTCGAGGCGGTGTACAAATCGGCCGACGAGAAGCGCTGGTGCAAGGTCGGCTAGACGCGATGGCGCCGAGACTTGGGATTACGGACTAAGGAAATCAGCCATGGACAACACAATCAAGGTGGTGGTGACGGACTACATCGAGGATGATCTCGATTGGGAGCGTGACGAGCTGACCAAGCGCGGAGGCTTCTCCTTCGAAGCGTATCAGCTCAAGTTCAAGCCCGAGGATGAGGTCATCGCGAAGACCGGCGACGCCGATGTCATCGTTGTTAATATGATGAAGATGCCCGATTCCATGCTCAGTCGCCTCAAGAAGTGTAAGCTGTTGATTCGACATGGGATAGGGTATGACAACGTGGATGTGCCCGCGTGCACCCGGCTGGGCATCCAGTTCGCCTATCAGCCGGACTACTGCAAGGTGGATGTGGCCGAGCATGCCATCGCCCTGATCTTCGCGTGCGGCCGCAAGGTCGTCTGGGGGCGCAAGACGCTCGACACGTCCAGCGCCGACGGCCAATGGGACTTCTCGAAGCTGTTTCCGCTGTACCGCCTCGAGGGCAAGACCCTCGGCATCATCGGCGTCGGTCGGATCGGCAGCCGCGTCTACAACAAACTGCGGAGTTTCGGCTTCAACATCATCGGCTGCGACCCGTACCTGCCCGAGGAGCGCGTCCGAGAACTGGGAATTACCCTCGTGGACCACGAGACGATCTTCCGCACGGCCGACTTCATCACGATCCACACGCCATTAACAGACGAAACCCGCCATATCATCAACGCTAAATCCCTTGGCATGATGAAACCTACAGCGTATGTTGTTAACACCTCACGAGGACCGATGGTCGACCACGAAGCCCTGGCCGAGGCCCTCAAGAGTGGCCAGATCGCCGGGGCGGCCATCGACGTCTACGATGTCGAGCCGCCGCCGCCGTCCTATCCGCTGTTCGGCCTCGAGAACGCGATCCTGTCGCCGCACATGGCGTGGGCCTCTGTCGAGGCCGGCTGGGAGATTCGCAAGAGCATCCTGGACGACATTCTAGCCTTCGCCGAAGGCCGGCCCGGGCGATGTGTGGTGAATCCGGAAGTCTTCGAGAAGGGACGGCAAGGATGAGTGTAACCTCCGTTAATGGCCCTTTGCCCGGGCCGAAGAGCAAGGAACTCCTCGACGAGTGGCACCGGTATGAGGCCGATGTCGTGGGCTTTCAGGCGCCGGTGGTTTGGGATCACGCCGAGGGCTGTGTCGTCACCGACGTCGACGGTAACCGTTTCCTCGATTGGACTTCGGGCGTGCTGGTGACCAACGTGGGCCATTGCCACCCGCACCTCGTTAAGAAGACTCAGGAAGCCACCGCGCGGTTGCTGAACAACTACGAGTGCGCCAACGTGCAGCGGATCGAAGCTGCCAAGCGTCTCGTCGAGGCCTTGCCGCCGCACATGGACACGTGTTTCTTCCTGACCACCGGGAGCGAGGTGGTCGAAGCGGCCGCGCGGCTCATGAAACGCAAGACCGGCCATTTCGAAATCATCAGCTTCGAGGGCGGATTCCACGGCCGGACAAGCAGCGCCGCGTCGATGGGCGGCATGGCTGGCCCGAAACGCGGTTACGGCCCGACACTGCCCGGGGCCGTCCGCGTGCCATATCCGAATCCGTATCGCGATCCCTACGGCTGGTGCGACGATGGCCCGGCCTTCCGCAAGTATTTCGACCACATGGAAGGCGTCATCCGGGCGAACTCGACGGGCAGTCTCGCGGGCGTGATTGTCGAGCCATATCAAGGCGCGGCCGGCTTCATCTTCCCGCCGGAAGGCTGGCTGAAGCGGCTCGAAGAGTGGATCCGCGCGAATGGACTCCTGTTCACCCTCGATGAAGTGCAGGCGTCCTACGGCCGCACCGGCACGATGTGGGCCATGGAACACGAAGACCTCAAGCCCGATCTCGTCGCCATCGGCAAGGCCATCGGCTGCGGCGTGCCCGTATCCGCGATTGGCGGTACATCCGAGGTGTTCTCGTGCTTGAAGAAGGGCGAGCTGTCGAGCACGCTCGGCGGCAATCCCGTGGCCAGCGCCGCTGTGTGCGCGGTCCTCGACATCTACGAGCAGGAAGACCTCGTCGGCAACGCCGTGCGGATGGGCGCGCATCTCAAGGAAGGCCTCCTACGTATCGCCGAGGGCTCGCCGTATCTCGGCTGTGTGCGCGGCATGGGCATGGTGATGGGCCTCGAATTCGTCAAGGATAAGGCCACCAAGGAGCCAGCTTCCGGACTCATCCGGCCACTTATCGAGCGATGCGCCAACGAGGGCCTGCTCATCGGTTCGGTAGGCGTCTTCGGCAACGTGATCCGCGTCGCCCCGCCTCTCGTCATGACCATCGAGGAGGCCGACGAGAGTCTGGCCGCCTTCGAGCGGGCCGTGGCGACGCTGAGTCTTTGATGTAAACGCAACATATCAAATAGGTTATAGAGAAATGTCAAGACAGATTATCCGCGATCTCATGCCGGAGGCCGAGCAGTTTCTCGCGGAGTTCCTCCGGTTTCCGTCGGTCTCCGGCAAAGAGCACGAGGCCATGCTCTTTCTCGACAAGGCTTTCGCCGAACTCGACGTCGAGGTCGAGCGTGTGCCGATGACGAATGCGTTACGCGCCGATCCGGACTACAGCGATCCCATACCGGATCTCGCGTATGACGGCCGGTTCAACCTCCGGATACGACGACGCGGCACGGGCGGCGGCAAGACGTTGCTGTTCAACGCGCACACGGACGTCGTGCCGCCATCCGAGGGCCAGGAATCGCCGTGGTCCGGCCGCATCGCCGATGGCGTGGCCTACGGACGCGGCGCGTGCGACGACAAAGGGCCGCTCACGTCCATATATCTGACGCTGAAGGCGCTCGACGCGCTCGGCGTGAGGCTCAAAGGTGATGTCGTAGCCCACCTGGTGGTCGAAGAGGAGAACGGCGGTAACGGCAGCCTCGCTATGGCGCGTGCCGGCGAGAGGGCCGACGGGTGCATCGTCCTCGAGCCGACCGACCACAAGGTGTTCACGTCCATTCGCGGGGCCGTGTGGTTCCGGATCGTGTTCAAGGGCAAGGCCGGGCACAGTGGCCAAGCGGGCCAGACGCGTAGCGCGCTACTGCTCGCGCGCGACGCCATGGCCATCCTCGAGCGGTACCACGATGACCTTCTGGCGGCGTCGCGCGGATTGCCGCTATTCGATCCGTATCCGAATCCCATGCCGATTACCTTCGGGCGACTCGAGGCGGGCAATTGGCCGTCGGCGGCACCGAATCGCGCCGTGCTCGAGGGCGTGCTGGGCCTCCTGCCGAACAAGACGAAAGAGGAGGTCTGCGCCGAGATGCGGCAGGCCTTGCTGGATGGCGGACTCACGGCGGACGACTTCGATCTCGGCTTTACCTATCGCCACGATAGCAGTGTCGTCGAGGTCGACCACGAACTGCCGCAAACGCTGCTCGGTGCGGCCGAAGCCGCCGGCTCGCCCGCCGCCACTGCCGCCATGACGGCCTCGTGCGACGCGTGGTTCTACAACAACCAGCTCGGCATTCCCACCGTCGTATACGGTCCCGGCTCGCTCAAGGTTGCGCATTCGAAGGATGAGGTTATTGAGCTGGCGGACATCGAGCGTGCCGCCGGCGTGTTCGTCCGGTTCCTGATGGACTACTGCGGAGCGGAGCAATCATGAAAGCACTCGTCAAGACACAGAAAGGCGTCGGATTCATCGAGGTGCGCGACGTTCCCGAGCCGCAACCGGCCTCCGGCGAGGTGAAGATCGAGGTGGCGGCTTGCGGCATCTGCGGATCGGACATTCACGTCCGCCACGACACGTTCCCGTATTGGCCGCCCGTGATCCTCGGCCATGAATTCACCGGTACCGTCGTCGATCTCGGCCCGGAGTGCAAGTACTACGCGCCCGGCGACCGCATTGTGGCCGAGCCGCATACGAAGGCCTGCGGCCAGTGTTACCTCTGCCGTACCGGCAACATCCAGATCTGTCCGCAGAAGCGATCCCCCGGCTGGGGCATCGACGGCGGCATGGCGAAGTACATCTGCTACCCCGAGCGCCTGCTGCACCGGATTCCTGCCGACATGACCTGGGACCAGGCCGTCCTGGTCGAGCCGACAGCCAACGTCGTCACCGACCTGCTCCTCCGAACCGGCGTTACGCCCGGTGACTTCGTCGTTGTCCAAGGGCCGGGGCCCATCGGCCTGATGGCCGCCATGGTGGCGCGGGCCGCCGGCGCACGCGACGTTGCTATCATCGGTGCGCCGGGCGACGTGGCACTGCGGTTCGAGGCGGCCCGTGCGCTTGGATTCGACCATCTCATCAACATCGGCGAGGCCGACGCCGTCGAGTCCGTGCTCGATCTCACTGGAGGCCTCGGTGCGGACATTGTTGTCGAATGCAGCGGCGCGCCCAAGGCCATTCCGGTGCTGTGCGACCTCGTGCGCAAGATGGGCAAGATCTGCGTCATCGGCCTAACGGGCAACCGCGACGTCACGGTGCCGTGGGACAAGTTCTCGTTCAAAGTCGTGCAGGTGATCTTCAACCTGTCCACGATGTACGAGGCGTGGGATCGCACGATCCATCTGATCCATAGCGGCCGTGTGCCGGCCGAGCGATTGATCACCCATCGTGAGCCCCTCGAGAAGTGGGAGGGCGTTTTCGACGCGATCGAGCAACTGAGGGCGCTCAAGGGCGTCCTCGTTCCCGAGTAGGAAAGGAGAGTACCCATGGCGAAAATCGGATTCGGAATCCTGGGTGCGGGACTCGTCGCGCCGTTTCATGCCAAGTCCGTGCGCGATGCCAAGGGCGGCGCGCTAGTCGCGGTGTGTGATGTCGATAAGGCGCGTGCCGACAAGTTCGCCGCCGAGTTCGGCGTCAAGACCTACAACGAGCTCGATGCGATGCTCGCGGATCCCGCCATCGGCGTGGTGAATGTGACCACGCCGAATCACCTGCATCACGACGCCGTCCTCAAGTGCCTGGCCGCCGGCAAACACGTCCTCTGCGAAAAACCGCCGGCCATGTCGCTAAGGGATACCGACGAGATGGTCGATGCCGCGCGCGCGGCCGGCCTCAAGCTCGGCTGCACCGTGCAGTGTCGCGTCCGGCGATGTGTCCAGGCCATGAAATCGGCCATCGGGCAAGGCCGTTTCGGCAGGTTGCTCCATGTCGACACGTACATGAAATGGCACCGGCCCGCCGAGTACTACCACATGGATGCGTGGCGCTCGTCGCGCAAGTCGGGCGCCGGCGTCACCGTGCAGCACGCTTTCCACTACATCGACCTGCTCCAGTACCTCGGCGGCGACGTCCGGCGCGTCGACGCGCGCATGTGCAACCTCGCGCACCAGGACGTCGAACTCGAAGATACCCTCGCCGCATTCATCGAATACCGCAACGGCGCGCGCGGCGTCGTTCAGGCCTCGACGGCCTTGTGGCCCGGCACCGATATCCGAATCGAGATCAACGGCGAGAACGGCACGGCGATCATGGTGGGGGAGACCATCGCCACGTGGAAGTTCCGCGATGACCAGGCTGACGACGACTCGGTTCGAGCTATTGGATCGAAGGCTCAGGCTACTGCCGCCGGTGGCGCGGCCGATTTCGGCCATCACGATCACCGCGTAGTGATTCAGGACATGATCGACGCCATCCGCGAGGATCGCGAGGTGGTCATCCCGATGGCGACTGTACGCCACACCGTCGAGATTGCCTTGGCCATGTACGCCTCGGCCGCGCGTAACGCCGCCGTCGACTTGCCCCTCGATTACGACACGCCGATCTGGGAATAGGCGATCATCCGGCTGACCACCGGATCACCGGACTGATCACGCCCTGCACGTCGCCGTGGTTCACGGCGTCGAAGAACTCGGGCGCGTCCTCGAATTCGACACGGTGCGTGATCGTTTCCTCCCATCGGAGCGCGCCGGATGCCATATTCCTGAGCACGGCGCGTCGACACGGCGCGAGGCCATCGTCGCACGGGAAGAACATGCTCAGGCGTTTGCCGTGAGGCGGCAGGAAATGCATCGAGACCGGCTCGGCGCCGTAATTGCCCTGCCAGACGAACTTGCCGAGGGGCCGGCACAAGGCGATGGCCTCGTCGATGCACGATGGTAGGCCCGTTGCCTCGAAGACGACGTCTGCGCCGCCTGAACGAACACGCTCAACGGCAGCCGCTACGTCGTCGCGCGCGCCGTTGACGACATGATCCGCGCCGAGCCGGCCGGCCACGTCGAGGCGTTCCTCCGCGATGTCCACGGCCATTACGACGCAGCCACGATGCGCACAGGCCGCGACAACGCCGAGGCCTATGGGCCCAACGCCGTACACGACCACCGCTTCGCCCATGCGTGGATTCGCCATGTCGACGCCGTAGAGGCCGACGGCCGGCATGACGAACAGGCTCGCGCAATCGTGGCGCACGCCTTCCGGCAGCCGTGCTACACCGTGCGTCGCGCCCGGTTCGATGACGGCGTGCGAGCAGTGCGTGCCGGATACCGCGGATACCGCGCGGCCATCGGCGAAGGCAATTTGGCGATTATCTCGGTAGTAGACAATATCGCCCGCGGAGAAGCCCTGCACCTCCGCGCCGGCGTGCTCGACCACGCCCACGCCCTGGTAGCCGGTGCACAATGGATACGGTCCCCACGAGATCTTGTTGCGGATCAGGGCGAACTCCGTGCCGATACTCACGCCGGAGTAGAACGTGCGCACGACTAGGTGCCGCGCGTCGGCGTCCGGCAAGACCACCGCCTCGATCGTGAACCGCTGCTGTTCGTCGCAGATCAGAGCCTTGGCATCCATAGGCCGGCCTCCTTGACACCTATTCTGCCCCTCGGGGACGTGTTGTGCAAGGAGGGACGCCACGGTGGCGCGCCGCGGTGCGGGAGGCTGCATTCTGCAGTCAACCGGGCGCATTGCCATCCCGATTCGTCGATGGTGTCCATCGGTGCCGAAGACCGTCACATCGCGGCCGATCTCACCACGCCCTGATCACGGGTAACCAGTGTTCTCTTGCTTCGACAGGGATGGCCTCGCCGGGTGGCAAGGGCTCCGCCGGTCGGACATGGTCGTGCTCGTTTGGCGAGAAAGCCGCGGCCATCTTGCCCATTGGCGTATGGCCACGCCTTTGCCTTACGATGTGCGCGTCAAGTCGGTTATCGTGCAGGAAGCAGGTGTGGAGTGTGAGGAGGCCGAACATGCGCGTGTTGCTTCAAGGGTGTTGTCGACTGATTGTGGCCGAGGCGGGACTGGCGTTGCTGTTGGCAGGATGCCCGAAACCCGGCGATGATTTCATCGGTACGTTTTCGCTGCCGGGGGATGTCGCGTTACGCATGGTGCGCATCGAGTGCGGCACCTTTACGATGGGGAGTCCCGCCGGTGAGCTGCAGCGGGGAGACGACGAAGCACAGCTCCAGGTCACGTTGACGCATGATTACTCCATTGGGAAGTACGAAGTCACAAAGGCGCAGTGGGAGGCGGTAATGCACTCGAAGCCGTGGGAGGGACAGGATGAGGTGAATGACGCGGCGGATTCCCCCGCCGAGTACATCTCCTGGAACCAAGCCCAAGCCTTCATCTCGGCCCTGAACGCCGCTACCGGAAAGACGTTCCGGCTGCCCACAGAGGCCGAATGGGAGTATGCCTGCCGGGCCGGAACCACCACGATGCAGTACTGGGGCGACGATCCGGAGTTTGCCGACCTTGACGAGCATGCCTGGTGGTTCGGCAACACGAGTGCCGTGGGACAGGACGGTGTCCACGCGTGTGGGGAGAAGAAGCCGAACGCGTGGGGCCTCTACGACATGATCGGCAACGTCTGGGAATGGTGCACGGACTGGTATGGACCGTATCCCGACGAGGCGGTGAAGAATCCTGGCGGGCCGGAGGAAGGTACATTCCGCGTGGTTCGTGGTGGGAATTGGGAATGTGGCGCGGGGCCGTATCTGCGCTCAGCGGATCGTGAAAGCGACCGGCCGAACAGCGTGGTGTTTCGAACCGGCTTCCGCGTGGCAAGGTAGTGGCGCGAGACCTCCGAATCTCGTCGTGGACGGGCGTATGTTCGCCTCCGCCGGTCGCGGGGCAGTCAATGCCATCCATGGCGTTCGCGGATGGACATCAGGAAGGTGGCTGGCATGACACGATTCGCGATTCTGGTCGGCTTCGCTTGGCCCATTCTGTGTCTGCTGCCGTTGAGCCCGTCCTCCGAAGAGGCCCTACCGGACAGGGCACTCATTGACGTTTCCGCCGACTTGCTTGCCCTCGGCCTTTTCGAGCGAGACCTCGACGGCAATGGCCAAACGGATGACACCGAGGCGTTTCAGCGCGCCATCGATTATGCAGCGGCCGCGGACGGCGGGTGTGTGTACGTGCCGGCCGGCACGTACAGCATTCGCTCCATCACCATGAAAGACGGCGTGTCCCTCATCGCGGTGCCGGGCCGCAGAAGACGGTCTTCCGCGCCTTGGACACATCCTGGGCCATGGTCAAGCTCACCGGCGGCAGCCTGATGAACGTCAGCCTCTACGGCACGAGGCCGGAAGGCAGCGGCGATAACTGGCGTGTAGGCACGGGCGGCGTCGGCAAAGGCGGCACCGCAACGCCGGTGACCTGCATCGGCGTCACCGAAGTAGCCAACGGCGCGCTCATCGACAATGTGCACGCGTGCGAGGCGCGGTACGATCCGCTGTACGTCCGCGACGCCAAAGGCCTGCGCGTCCTCAACTCGACCTTTGATCGCGCCGGCCGGAACGGCGTCTCGATCGTCGGCAACACCGAAGACTTCATGTTCCTCAACTGCCGCTTCGGCTCGCTGTGGGGCCTCTATCACGTCGACATCGAGCAGAACGGCGACAACTACGTGCGGAACGGCCTCTTCGCGCACTGCACGTTTGATAGCAGCCGCGCCGGCGAGATGGATACCGGTGCGTGGGGCTCCTTCCTGTGCTTCCACGGCGACGCCACGCTGACGAGCCGGAATGTCGCCGTGGTCGGATGCGAGTTTCGGGACATCTACGTGCGGATCCTCGGCGTGTTCCCCGAGGCGCGATTCTTTGGCAACACGTTTAGTAACACCGGCGCGGCCTTCGTCCGCGTCAAGACCAACGCCGTCGGCGAATTCCGCGACGCCGAGATCCGTGGCAACACCTTCCTCCGCCACGGCCAACCCAACGACGCCATCGTCCAAGGCGTCGCATTTACCGGCAACTCCCGTTTCGTCGACAACGATCCGCCAAGCGCCAATGCCATCGAGATTGCGCCGAGGACGGATGTGCGGCATGGCGTGGCACAGCATTAGGGAGCCAACCATGTTTTGCCGCAGCGAAGAGTAGGATTCCGAAAAAGGGCGCCAAGAACTACGTCAGAACTGGAGAGTGCCCTCAACCGCGGCGACGGAATCTGCCGCATCGGCCACAAGATCGGCCGCACGCGTGGCGTCAACGGTCTCAAGCGGTTGGTAATCGGACAACTGCCGCAGGTTAAATGCAGCGTGCAACTGCTTTGGGCAGGCCGGAGGCAGGATTCCGGCTTTCACGAATTCCTTGTCAAACAGAGCAATCGCGCCGGAGTGCTTGCGCGGCGTTAGACCCTTCGTTTGCAGTAGCGCCAAGACGGCATAGAACATGGCGTAGTACGCACGATTTACCACGCCGAGTGTGGTCTCTCCGGATTGCTGGAGGAGCCGACCCTCATCAAGGGCCGCGTGCGCCTGTGCCATGCGTTGGGCGGCCAATACGCGGCTGTCGTCGTCGCTCATACGCTTACGCCCTCTTCGCGGACGGCCTGGGCGAGCAGGGATGCGCGCAGCGGGCCGTTTTCCCAGGCTTCGCGCGAAACCACAACCGGCGCGACCACAATTCCTGCGTCGAAGCCCGCCTCCCACGCACAATCCAGAACGATCTCCCGGCTCTCATCGAGAATGGCTTCATCAACGACGACAAGCACATCCATGTCGGAATCCGGCGCGGCGTCGCCCCGAGCGCGCGAACCGAAGAGAATCACGTCGTACACGCGGAGCCGTTCCACAAGAAGGCGCTTGAGGCGCAAGAGCGTTTTCCGGTCTTCATTATCCACGACCGAGACATCCCGATTCAGAGAGCCGATGTTGGCCAGTCCGGGGCCAAAGACCACGAGGCTTCGACTCATACCACTGACACACGACATTGTACAACGCCCTAGGAAGGCGCTCCAACTCGGTCGACAAGATTGCCGGGACGCTTGCCCCGGGCGAAAGTCGGTTAGTCGCCTTTATCGAGATTGGCGATGGCGGCCTTCAAGAGATTCGCGGAGGAGGCGAGCGACGCGGCCTCTTCGGTGGGGAGGTCCGCCTCGACGACGCGCTCGATGCCGCGTTCGGCCACGATACACGGCACGCTCAGGCAGACATCCGTCAAGCCGTATTCGCCCTCGAGCAGCGTCGACACGGTGAGCACGCTGTGCTCGCCGCGCACGATGGCGCCGACGATTCTCACCATGGCCAGGCCTATGGCGAAGCAGGTAGCGCCTTTATAATCGATAATGTGGTAGGCGGAGTCTCGAACCTGTTGCTCGATTTTCCTGCGTTCCTCGCGCCAATCGCCGCACTTGCCACACACGGGACAGTACTCCTCGATAGGCATACCGGCAATGTGCGTCATCGACCACGCGGCGAATTCGCTGTCACCGTGCTCGCCCAGCATGTAGCCGTGGACGTTATGCGTATCGATGCCGCAATGCCGGCTCAAGAGGCTCCGGAAACGCGCGCTGTCCAGGACCGTGCCGGAGCCCAACACGCGGCCTCGCGGCCAGCCGGCCGTGCGTGCGGCGACGTACGTCAAGATGTCCACCGGATTGCTGACGACAAGGAGGACGGCGGAGGAATCGGCCCGCGTGATGTCGGCCACTACGCCTGCGATCACGGAGGCGTTCCTGCGCAGGAGCTCGAGGCGCGTTTCGCCCGGCGCCTGCTTAGCGCCCGCCGCCATAACGATTACCGAGGCGTCGGCATAGTCGTTCGCGTCGCCAACGCGTATCTTGACCGGCGGGAAGAACGGCTGGCCATGGGCGAGGTCGAGGGCCTGGCCCTCGGCTAGCGGGCGGTTCCGATCGATGATGACGATCTCGTCGGACAGGCCGCTCTGGGCCAGCGCATAGCAGAACGTCGCGCCAACCGCGCCCGCCCCAACGACAACGACTTTCCGACCGCCTGCGCGTTTCCCGTCCATGTCTGCCTCCGCCTGAGGGCACTTCACGATGCGGCCTTCAGGATAGGCAAAGGCGCCTCGCCGCGCAAGAGGGTTCCCGCTGAATGGGGCGTGGTGCCGGCGTGCAACGCACCGGATGCCATGGCTGCGCGGTCCTTGTGCTCGGCGGTTTCCACGGTCTGTTTCCTTGCGGGCAATCCCGTTGTGTGCTAGAGTAAAGGCAATTTCGTGTCCGTTCAGACACGGGAGTATCAGGCTGAACCCGATCCGTTTCCCATCCGGAAACGTCAACGTTCGCGCAGGGAACGACGAGGAGGAGCTATGGCGAAGTGGATAGGTTATTGGGCGGTGTCCGTGGTGGCGCTGGTGGGATGCATGACGGCCGCCGGCCCGGCGAGCGCGGCGGATGACGGTACCGTCGCCATCACGAAGCAGGATGGCGCGGACGCGTTGGACGTGGTCATCAACGGCGAACCGTTCACGACCTACCACTACTCGAATGAGAATCGGAAGCCCTTTCTGTGGCCGGTGTATGCCGAAGGCGGCGTCACGATCACGCGCAACTGGCCCATGGGCGAAGATGTGCCGGCCAGCGGCGACCACGTGCATCACAAGTCTATCTGGACCGCGTACGGCGATGTGAACGGCGTGGACTGCTGGGGCGAGGAGGGCGAGAACTCGGGCTATCAGCACAGCGGCGAGGTGACCTTCGGCGCTGAGGGCGGCCAAGGCTGGATCCATGCCAAGAACGTCTGGCAGGACAAAGACCACAAGCCCGTGCTCACAGAGGAGCGCAGGTATCGGTTCTACGCCGGGCCGGCCAGTGCGCGGTATTTCGACACCACGATCACGTTTGCCGCCACCGAGGGCGACGTGAAATTCGGCGACACAAAGGAAGGCGGCATCCTGTCGTTCCGAATGCGACCCGAGATCGAGGTCAAGCGCCGGAATGCCGAGATCACCCTCGTCGACATGAAAGGCTATCCGAAGACGTGGGGCAAGCCGTCGCCGTGGTGCGACTACTCGGGTACGATTGCGGGCGTTGGGATGCGCGGTATTGCCGTGTTCGATCACCCGGAGAACCTCCGGTACCCCACGCGCTGGCACGTGCGCGACTACGGCTTGTGCGGTGCAAACTGCTTCGGCCTTTCGCATTTCACCGAACACGAGATGAAGAAGGAAGGCAAAGAACCCTTGAACGGCGACTACCTCCTCAAGGCTGGCGAGTCGTTGACGTTCAACTACCGCGTCCTCATTCACTCCGGCACGGCCGAGGAGGCGAAGGTGGCCGACCTGTACGCCGAGTACGCCAAACTGCCGAAGGCTAGCGTCGAAGACTAGGCCTGAAGGGCGAAGCGGGCCGCCATCCGGCAGATCGCGGGACGCTTCCGTCGACTCACCCACCCATGGGGCCACGAGGTCTCGGCGGATCGAGTGGAGGATGCTCCCGCTCCTGGTGCTTGGGTCCTTGGCTGTGGTTACCCGGCATGGCTGACGGCGGCGGCCTCGCCTACTCGACGGGTCCGTTGAGAAGCCCTTTTCCCGCACCCCACTTGAAATGCCGTTCTCGATGGCCTACCATTCGCGCACGCGCCGCCGGGATGCCGTAGGCGGCTGTCTCCGGGTAGGGCGGGCGTCTCGAGTCGTCGGGAGGGATACCGGTTGGAGCACTGGCAGGCATGGTTCATGGTCGGTCTGATCGCCGTCGTGTTCGCCGGGCTGATCCGTAATCTCGCCGCCGATGTGCTCTTGATTGCCGCCGTGGTGGTCTGCGGCTTGGTGGGCATCATCGAGCCGGCCGAGGTCTTCGTCGGTTTCTCGAACTCGGGCATGCTAACCGTCGCGGCGCTGTTTGTTGTCGCCGCGGCGCTCCGCGAAACCGGCGCGCTCAATATCCTCGGAGCGTTCCTGTTGGGCGACGCGAAGACGGAACGGGCGGTCTTGACGCGGATGGCGGGTGCCGTCACCGGTATGTCGGCGTTCCTGAACAACACGCCCATCGTGGCGATGTTCATTCCCATCGTGAATACGTGGTGTAAGAATCATAAGGTCGCGCCGTCTCGTCTGCTCATCCCGCTCTCGTACTTGTCCATCTTCGGGGGGACGTGCACGCTCATCGGCACGAGCACGAACCTCGTCGTCAACGGCCTCATGATCGAGCGATTCAAAGGGAATCCGGAAGCATTCGGAACGCTCCATCCCATGGCGCTGTTCGAACTGAGCTATGTCGGCGTGCCGTACGCCTTCGCGGGCATTGTCTATCTCCTTTTCGTTGGCCGTCACCTTCTTCCGAGCCGCGAGGGTGTCCTGACGCAGTTCGGCGAGAAGCCGCGCGAGTATCTCGTCGACATGCAGATCCAACACGGGTGCCGGCTCATCGGCAAGACCGTTGAAGATGCCGGACTGCGCCACTTGCCCGGCCTTTTCCTGATCGAGATTATCCGTGACGGCGAGTCGATTACGCCCGTAAGACCCGACCGCATTCTTCGGGAAGGCGACCTCTTGACTTTCACGGGCGTGGTCGACACCATCGTGGACCTCGAGCATATTCCGGGACTGATCGCCGTGTCGGAGGAACCTTCGACGAAGCGCCGCGAGTGCATGCTGTGCGAGGCGGTGGTTTCGAGTACCTCGCCGGCGATCGGAAAGACCATACGCGACAGCGACTTCCGCGCGCTGTACAACGCCGCCGTCATTGCGGTGAATCGTGGTGGCGAGCGGCTGGCGGGCCGCGTCGGTGATATCGTCTTGCGCAACGGCGACACCCTGCTGCTTCAGACGACGCCCCACTTCGTGCGCGCCCACCGCAACAATCCGGACTTCTACCTGGTCAGCGGCGTCGAGGACTCGCGGCCGGTCCGACATGACAAGGCCGTCCTATCGCTGGTCTTGCTGGGCCTGCTGGTCGCGCTGATGGCTTGGGACGCGGTGCCGATTGTGCTTGCGGCCTTTTTCGTGGCCGGCCTGATGATTGCCACGCGATGCATCTCGACATCCGACGCGCGTCAGAGTCTCGACATGCAGACGCTGCTGACGATCTGTGCCGCCTTCGGGCTCGGAAAGGCCCTCGAGAACTCCGGCCTGGTGAGTATCGTCGCGGGCGCGGTATCGGCCTCGCTCGGGCCATGGGGGCCCGTTGCCATTTTGGCCGGCGTCTTCTTCACCACCTCGATGTTCACATCCATCATCACTAACAATGCCGCGGCCGCCCTGATGTTCCCCTTTGCCGTCACGATCGCGGTCGATCTCGGCGTCGATCCGAGGCCGTTCTGCATGATGGTGGCTTTCGCCGCGTCCGCCAGTTTCGTCACGCCCCTCGGCTACCAGACCAACCTGATGGTGTTCGGCCCGGGCGGTTACCGTGTCACCGATTTCATGCGTGTCGGCCTCCCCTTGAACATCATCATGCTCATCGTTGCCACGCTGCTCGTCCCGCTTGTCTGGCCGTTCTGAGGCGGCTTGTTGGAGGGAACCACCGCCATGACATCAAGAGACGTCGTTATCCGCACAATCGACTTCGCGAATCCGGAGCGATTGGCCGTCGAGTTCCCGGATCCCTACGGCTCCGATTTCGCCTGGTGCGGCATGTCGCCATCACCGGATGATCGACCCTCCACCGGCCGCGATGAGTGGGGCGCCGTCTGGGAAAACATCGGTGTGTGCCGCCTGGGTGAAGTCAAGAAGTTTCCTCTCAAGGACTGGCGTGATTTCGCGGACATGCCCATTCCCGATATCCGCGATCCCCGACGCTGGGAAGGCCTGGCCGGTGCCCGAGCGACGGCCGGCGATCACTTCCTCATCGGCGGCGGTATCTCGGTTTACGAGCGCGTTCACTTCATACGCGGACTGCACAACACCTGGACGGATATCTATGCGGAACGCGGGAATCTCGAGAAGCTCATCGGGATCCTCGTCGACATGAACCTGGTCGCCATCGAGCACTACGGCGAGATGGGCGTTGACGGCTACATGTTCTGCGACGACTGGGGACTCCAGAACAGCCTGATGATCCCGCCCCAGGCCTGGCGCGCGATCTGGAAACCGGCCTACGCCCGTATCTACGGCGCGGCGCATGACGCCGGGATGCGGACGCTCCTGCACAGTTGCGGCTACATCGTCGACATCCTGGACGACCTCATCGAGATCGGCCTCGACGTGATTCAGATGGATCAGCAGGAGAACATGGGCGTCGAGGCGCTCGGGCGGCGCTTCGGCGGACGCATCACATTCTGGTGTCCCGTCGATATTCAGAACACCATGGCCCGCGGCAACGTCGCCGAGGTCCGCGCATACTGCCACAAGCTCGTCGACACCCTCGGCCGGACCGAAGGCGGATTCATGGCCCGCTGGTACGGCGATCCTGTCGGCGCCGGCCACACCCGGGAGGCCATCGACGCCATGTGCGACGAGTTCCTCGCCATCAGTGCCGAACGCGCCAAAGCACCTCAGGCATAGCGACGCGCAACGCGTGGCCGTTACCTTTTGCATTCTCGCGGGCCTCGTGGTATATTCGTGAACAATGAGGAGAATGCGATGAAACCGGCGAGTGAGCGAGGACACGGCTTCGACCTCCTGCGATTGCTAGGGGTGCGGGCTCGTTGTGCCTCGCAGGCCGGCCGGTAGAGTCTCAACACAGACGATACACGAAGCGAGGTCACGAGCCAGGGTTCGTGGCCTCGCTTTTTTCCTGGTATCAAGTGTTCGGATAGGCTCGAGGCGGTGCGGGATCGCGCACGGGTGTGATATAGTCCGGCTTTCGTCAAGTCGGCTGGAATGGAAGGGATTCGGGATGGCCAGCGGTGAGTATGAGCATCAGGTGATTGAGCCCAAGTGGCAAGCCTATTGGGACGGCAACAAGACGTTCAAGAGCGAGGTCGACCACAGCAAGCCGAAGTACTATGTCCTTGACATGTTCCCGTATCCGAGTGGCGACGGGCTTCACGTAGGTCATCCCGAAGGCTATACGGCCACGGACATCCTTGCGCGCTACAAGCGGATGCGCGGGTTCAATGTGCTCCACCCTATGGGCTGGGACGCCTTCGGCCTGCCCGCCGAACGCCATGCCGTCCGCACCGGCGAGCATCCCGCCATCATCACCAACAAGAACTGCCAGACGTTCAAACGCCAGATTCAGTCACTCGGCCTTTCCTACGATTGGGATCGCGAGATCAACACGACGGATCCCAAGTACTTCAAGTGGACGCAGTGGATCTTCAAGGTGCTTTTCGACCGTGGCCTCGCCTACCAGACGGAAGCGGCCGTGAACTGGTGTTCGGCCCTCGGTACGGTGCTCGCCAACGAAGAGGTCAAGGACGGCAAGTACGTCGAGACAGGCGATCCGGTCGAGAAGCGTCTCATGCGGCAGTGGATGCTCAAGATCACGGCCTACGCCGAGCGGCTACTCGCCGATCTTGACGGCCTCGATTGGCCCGAGGGCATCAAAGCCATGCAACGCGAGTGGATCGGCCGCAGTGAAGGCGCCGACGTGGTGTTCAAGGTCGCCCGCTCGAATCTCGAGTTCACCGTGTTTACGACGCGCCCGGACACGCTATTCGGCGCCACGTACTGTGTATTGGCGCCGGAGCATCCGTTCGTCGACGCCATCGCGACCGATGCGTGCAGGGCGGCGGTGAACGCGTACGTCGAGGTCGCCTCGAAACGCAGCGCGCAGGATCGCATGAAGGAAGAGCGCGACAAAACGGGCGTATTCACCGGCGCCTATGCCATCGATCCCGTCAACGACAAAGAGATTCCCATTTGGATCGCCGATTACGTTCTGGCTGAGTACGGCTATGGGGCCATCATGGCGGTGCCGGCGCACGATGAGCGCGACTATGCCTTCGCCAAGAAGTTCGATCTGCCTATTATCGAGGTCATCAGCGGCGGCGATATCGAGAAGGAGGCCTTCACCGGCGACGGCACTCTGGTCAACTCGTCGATATTGAATGGGCTCAACGTGCCGGAGGCGAAGCGGAAGATCTCGGCCTGGCTCGAGGCGCGCGGCCAGGGCAAGGCCACGATCAACTACCGCCTCCGCGACTGGCTCTTCTCGCGCCAGCGCTACTGGGGTGAACCGTTCCCGCTGATTACGCTCGAGGACGGCACCGTGCGCGCGCTACCGATGAAGGATCTCCCCCTCGAGCTGCCGGTCCTCGACAACTACAAACCGACGGATGACGGCCAGCCGCCGCTCGCCCGGGCCACGGAATGGATCCACACCACGGATCCCGAGACGGGCCGGCCGGCCGTGCGCGAGACCAACACCATGCCGCAGTGGGCGGGCTCGTGCTGGTATTTCCTGCGGTTCTGCGATCCGAACAATGATGAGGCCGCGTTCTCGAAAGAGGCCGAGTCCTACTGGATGCCGGTGGATCTCTACGTGGGCGGCGCCGAACACGCCGTGCTCCACCTCCTCTACTCGCGGTTCTGGCACAAGGTGCTCTACGACGCCGGATACGTGTCGACGCCCGAGCCCTTCACGAAGCTGTTCAACCAAGGAATGATCCTGGCGTATTCGTATCAGGACGACGCCGGAAAGTACTACTACCCGAATCAAGTCGAGAAGCGCGGCGACGACTTCTACGTGAAGGCCAAGGACGCCAAGCTTAACGTCCAGATCGAGAAGATGAGCAAGTCGCGCTACAACGTCGTCAATCCGGACACGGTCGTGAAGGAATACGGCGCCGACACGGTGCGCCTTTACGAGATGTTCATGGGGCCGTTGGATCGCGACAAGCCGTGGACGGAGGAAGGCGTCCAAGGCGTATTCCGGTTCATCCGGCGCGTCTGGTCGCTCTTCGTCGGCGACGATGGGGGCCTGCACGCGCGCATTGCCGATGACGGCGGTGACGCCTCCGTTGAGAAGACCCTGCACCAAACCGTGAAGGCCGTAACGCAAGACCTCGAGAGCATGTCGTTCAACACCGCCATCTCACGGATGATGGAGTTTGTGAACGCGGCGCTGAAGGCCACGGCGATTGAGAAGAGCTGGGCGGAGACGTTCGTACTCGTGCTCTCGCCGTTTGCGCCGCACATTGCCGAGGAACTGTGGCAGCGCCTCGGCCACGAGGGCTCGCTCGCGTACGAGCCGTGGCCAAGCTACGACGAGGCCATGCTGGTCGAGGACACCATCGAGATCCCCGTGCAGGTCAATGGCAAAGTCCGAGGCCGGATCCTTGTACCTGCCGACGCCGAAAAGGACACCATTCTTGCCACGGCCAAGGAAGATGCCAAGTTGGCACCCTATATCGAAGGCAAAACGCTGGTGAAGGAGGTCTACGTGCCGGGCCGGCTCGTGAACTTGGTTGTCAAGTAGACCCTCGGGAGGACGGCGATGAAACGCTTCCGCGCCTCTGTGACTGTAGCGCTCGCGCTTGTCGGACTGTGGGCCGCCATCGGCTACACCGCACCGCTACGCTATCCGAATCTTGACGAGTTCACGAAGGAAGACGCCGAGAAGATGGAGGGCGCGGCGGCCGGCAGTTTGGCGCCTGTCTATGGCCCGTTGGCTGAACACCTTGTCGATACCTTCGATCTCGCCGACAAAGCGGGCATCGGTATTGACCTCGGCAGCGGCCCCGGCACGCTCATCGTCGAGTTGTGCAAACGCACCAAGATGCATTGGGTGAACGCCGACATCAATCCGTACTTCTTTCCGAACTTCCTCAAAAGGGCTGAGGAAGCCGAATTCGCGGGCCGCGTCAGTGCGGTGTTTGCCGATGCGCAGGCATTGCCCTTCAAGGATGCCTATGCCGACGTGATTGTCTCGCGCGGCTCATTCTGGATTTGGGAAGACCAGCGCGCCGCTTTCTCCGAGATCTACCGCGTGCTCAGGCCGGGCGGTGTCGCCTATGTCGGCCGCGGCTTCTCCGAGAATCTGCCCGTCGAAGTGGCCCGCGCCACTCGTGAGGGCTCCGGCCAGGGCAAGGGGGGGCCGCCGAAATACGACCTCGACGAGACCGAGGCTCAGCTTCGCGCCGTCATGAATAGCTTGTTGATCAAGACGTACACCATCCACCGTCCGGCGCCCCCCGGTAGCGAGGGCGTGAATTACGGCATTTGGCTGGAGATACGCAAATGACGACGCTCGCGGTGATAGCCCTTGTCACCCTACTGGCTCCTGCGGCCGACAGCCCGCCTGTGGCGGCGCATTTCAACTGCAGCGTGGTTGAGATGGGGGCCAAGGGTGATGGGGAGGCGGATGACACCGATGCGTTTCAGCGGGCGATGGATCGCTGTGCCGAGGACGGCGGCGGCGTCGTCCATGTGCCGACGGGAACGTACGCGATCATGGGCCACCTCGAGATCCCGCCCTTCGTCACGCTCGAGGGCGTGTGGCGGTCACCTCAGCGTGGCCAGCGCATCGACAAAGGCACGACGCTGCGGGCCTCCGCCAACGAGGGCGACGCCAACGGCAGGCCGTTCATCACGCTTCACGAGAACTCGACGCTGAAAGGCGTCACCATCTACTATCCTAACCAGAAGAAGACCAATCCGCCCAAGCCGTATCCCTGGACAATCGCCTCGGGCCGGTTCGTCGATAACTGCGCCATCATCGATGTCACGCTTGTGAATCCGTACCAGGCCGTTGACTTCGGTACCTATCCCACGGGCCGCCACCTCGTGCGCAATCTGTACGCCCATGCTTTGCACAAGGGCATCTACATCAACCAGTGCTTCGACGTGGGCCGTCTCGAAAACATCCATTTCTGGCCCTTCTGGGATCCGGATCCGGCTAGTCCGCTTCGCGAGTACACGCGTACCAACGGCACGGCTTTCATCATCGGCCGGACGGACGGTGAGATGGCCATCAACTGTTTCAGTATCTTCTACGCGGTGGGCATGCATTTCATCAATGGCCCGATATCCGACGATTCGACCACGCCCCACCATTTCTCGCCGGGCAGCGGCGTGTATACGAACTGCTATATGGACATCACGCCGTGTGCGGTCAAGGTTGACTCCGTCATGGAAAACGCCGGCATTTCGTTCGTGAACTCGATGTTCATGTCGGGTATCGACGTGGCCCCCGAGAACCGCGGCGAGGTGAAGTTCACGGCGTGCGGGTTCTGGGCCAATTCGGACCAAACATGGCATGCCCACCTCGGCGGCCGCGGATCGGTCTTCTTCGAGTCGTGCCATTTCAGCGAATGGGATCGCGTGCGGCAAGGTGCGCCCTGTATCGACGCGAATTGCCGGGGCCTTGTCGTGACCGGCTGCGAGTTCAAAACCGATCGCGCCGACCACCAGAAGATTCGCCTCGGACCGCGCGTGCACCGCGCGGTAATCACGTCGAATCTGATGCCGGGCGGTGTGCTGGTGGATGACCAGACGCCGCCGGGAGCCGACGTGCAGATTGCGCTGAACGCGGCCGGCGACATCCGCGCCTATGTGCCCGAGTGGATCGCCCTCGGGCCATTCCCAAACAACGAAACCGTGCCGGACGAGGCCCATGCGCCGACGCGCGCCGGCTACATCGAGGACTATCTGGGGGCGATGGGCGGCGAGGCTGCTGCGCGGCTCGAGGTGGGGCAAGGGGTTGATGCGCCTCCCCATGGCACGGTCGAGGCGAAGGCGTTCCCAGCCAATCCGGATGGCGTGGCCGACTTCAAAGCACTCTACGGCGAAGGAAATGGCACGGCCTACGCCTTCTGTTACGTGCTGGCCGATGCAGCCCAAGAGGCTACCTTCGAGCTGGGCAGCAATGACTGTTCGAAGGTCTGGGTGAATGGGAGTCTCGCGCACGAGTATTGGTCCGACACGGGAGACTCGAGTGCGCCCGGCACGCACGTCTTCACGGCGCGGCTCGAGGCCGGCCGAAATCCGCTCCTCGTCAAGGTCGAAGATGCCGGCGGCAGCCGCTGGGAATTGATCGTCGAAGTCTACGGACAGGACGGCGCTCCACTGAAGACCGCGGTCCGCTAATGCCGCTGCCCTATTCCTGGTCGAGACGTTCAGCCAGGAACTCGTTCAGCTTGCGCGCGTAGATCTCGTGGGCGGCCGCATTCGGATGGTTGTCGTGGGGGAGAAGATTGTATTCCAGGTTGCCGTGGTAGTCGACCGAGATATCCACGGCCGGAATGCCCATGCGACGGCAGAACACCAGCATGTCCTGCGAAGCCGTGTCCTCGCCGATGATGGCCACGACCAACGCGACGCTGTTGTCGGCGCACGTGCGCGCGAACTCGCGGACGAGGGCCTTGCTCACCTCATGGCTCTGGATGACGTGTCGCTCAAGAAGTAGATCGCATTTCTGCTCCAGGGAATGCACCAGGGCCGAATGGCGCATGAGCGGCCAGCCCCGATACTCGGCGCTGCTCATCCGGATCGCCAGGCTTCCGTCGCCGCGAAGACGAGCGTAGGGCTGCTGCAAAGGACCCTTGTGGCGATAGTACGAGAAGCCTTTGCGCCAACGCCAGAGAAGGGCGTTGCGCATGTCGTGAAAAGAGGCGTAGGTCAGAACGGCCATGCGCGGTCTGGTGCGATCACGCAAGGCCTCACGCAGTTGAATGAGTGACTGAACGGTGCCGTAGCCCGATTGCGCGAAGTTGATGATGTCGTAGTCCGGCCACGCTGCTTGTACGAGCCACGGGAATGCTTCGTGATCCTCGATGCCCAACCCGTACGTGAACGAGCAGCCGAAGACCCATAGACGGGGCCGGCCCGACGCATCGGGCCCATCAAGCGGTCGCGTGATCCGGTGGCCGTCCTCATCATTCGTCATGTGGAACAGGTAGCCGTCCGGGAACGTGAGGGTGAACTGTCCGGGACAGTGGGTGAAGCCGAGCGTGTCATGGCCGCGGTACATGAGGCCGCCGGGTTCGATCCTCATGTCCCACGCCGTGTGCGGCCGCCACGGCGTGCGTCCGACGCCGCGCATGGCCGTCTCGCCGACGACAAACAGGAGCACACCACACAGCGCCACGAGGACGGACCGGCGAATGAACCAACCCAGCCGCCGACTCCTGAACACGCGCCTTCCTTTCCTCGGTCTACTCGCTTGCCTCAGATGCCTTCGGGCGCACCACACGCACTACATCCGAGAGGTAGCCTACAATCCAGATCTGCAGATCGTCAATAAACGAATAGGATACGGGAACGACGAACAGCGTGAGGAGGGTTCCCATCGTCAAGCCGCCTACCAAGGCCCGACCCACCGTGTACAACATGTCTTGTCCTCCGGCGTGTCCGATGGCCAGAGGAACGCAGCCCAAGATCGTCGTGAGAGCTGTCATGAGTACGGGCCGCAATCGATCTTGACTTCCCCTCAGAATCGCGTCTGTTCTCGCCATGCCGTGCCGGCGGCGAAGCTGGTTGATGTGGTCGATAATCACGATACCGTTGTTCACGATGATACCGCACATGAGGATGCCCCCGATGAGCGAGACGGTATCCAGCGGCGTCTGTGTGATGAACATGGACCAGTACACGCCCACAAAGGCCAGCGGTACGGTCGTCAGAATAGACAGCGGTAACAGGAACGATTCGAAGAGGGCCGCCATCAGCAGGTACATCAGGATAATCGCCAGCGCGAGGGCGCCGACAAAGCTGTTCTTGCTCTCTTCGATCGACTGGATCGCCTCTCCGAAATCGATGGAATAACCTCGAGGAAGCTTAAACACCTTGACCAAACCGGTGATCATGTCCTGTACGGCCGTCATGTTCTCCGTCGTGGTCTCAACCGTTACGCGGGTGACGCTCTTGCCATCCTCTCGATCAAGCGACCGGGGACTCGATCCTTTCGTGGTGTTCACAATCTGCTCGAGCGGAATGAGCTTGCCCTGTGGCGTAATGACCGCCACGTTCTCAAGATCCTCCGCCGTGGCCCGATCGGCGTCCTGGAACTGCGCCCACACTTCGACCTCTCGACCTTCGCGTTTCATGTAAGGCAGGCGGGCGCCGCCCAGCGCGAACCCCACCGTCTGCGCGAGTGCCATCGCATTCACGCCGGCGTCGGAAGCCCGCGGGCTATCAATATGCACCCGAATCTCCGGCTTGGCCGTCTCCTCATCGGTCTTGGTTCGTTCGATTTGTGGATGTCGATCGAGGGTCTCCTTGAACCGCTCGGCCAGTTCACGCGTTACCTCCGCATCATCGCCGCGGAGGCTCAGCGAAATCGTCCGCGACCCTTCATCCGTCGTGTGCGGGACATCCACGTACAGCTTGGCGCCCGGCGCTCGCTCGCAGAGCTTCTCCGCGAGAATCGAGCGGACTTCATCCGTCGTGTACGGAACAGTCTCGCCGGTGTTCAGGTCACCCGGCTTCCGCAGATGGACCGAGATGTGACCTCCCCAGGGCCCATGGCTCACATATAGGTTCTCGATGCCGAGGGGTTCCCGGAGACCGTCCAGCGTGCCCTCCAAGGAAGCAAACAGGGCCTTGCGCCCTTCTTCGCTGCAATTCTGCTCGACTTCCACGTTGATATACACCTGGCGCCGATCTACGTCCGGCATCTGCCGCATGCCCACCCGCTTGACCGGAAACCAGTAGGTCAGGGCCACCACCAACGCCAACAGGACCAACGCCAGTAACCGCCGGCCGAGAAGCATGTCGAGCACGCGTGCATACGTTCTCGCGATGAACCCCATCAGTTCGAAGCGCCAGAGGCGCCGCACAACGGACATGGATTGTGAGGGCGATGGGGCTGAAGACTCGGCGGCCCGATCCTTCCGGCGAAAGGCGTACAGGGAAGCCAGCGGAATTACCGTTAGCGCCAACACAAGACTGCCCAGCAACGCCACGCAGATCGGCGTGGCGAAGTGCCGCATGTAAATGGACATCTCCCCGGCCTGCATGTAGAACGTCGGGATGAACACCACCAGCGACGTCAGCGTGGCCGCCGTGATGGCCAGGGCGACTTCCGAGGCCCCTCGCCGGGCGCTCACGGCGATGCGTTCGCCCATCTGGAAGTGTCGGTACGTGTTCTCGAGAACGACGATCGAGTTGTCTACCAACATGCCCACCGACACGATCATGCCCGACATGGTGACGATGTTGAACGAGAGCCCTGCGAAGTACATGTACACCACGGCCAGAAGCAGCGACGATGGGATGGCCAGGGCCACCAACAGCGTGGCGCGCACACGACGCAGGAACACAAACAAGACCACCAATGCCAGAAAGCCGCCGTATTGGCCGGCCTGAACGAGTGAGTCGATGGTGCTCGTGATCATCTCGGATTGATCGTGGAACACCCGGAACTCCACGTCGCCAAAGAGCGGATCATGGTGGAACCCTTCGAGAGCATCATGCACGGCCTCGCACACCGCCACGGTGTTTGCCTGGGATTCCTTCTTCACGGAGAGAAACGCGCCCCGCTTGCCGTCCATGGTGAAGAGCCAGTCTTCACGAGGGTTTCGCACACACACTTCCGCCACATCCTTGACCCGTAGACCATTCGGGCCGACGATAAGGTTGGCGATCTCGGAAGGATCGGTGAACTCATCCCTGGCTCGCACATAGTATCGCGTGTTGCCGTCGACCAGTCTTCCAATGGATACGTTCACATTGCTCATACGGAGCGCGGCCACCACGTTGTACAGACTCAGATTCCGGCTGCGGAGCGCATCCTGGTCGAATTCGGCATAGACGTTGGTCGGCGCCTCGCCGTGCACCTCAACCTCGGCCACGCCCTCGATTCGCATCAGGGCCGGCTGCACGTGGGTGCGTGCCAGCCAGACCATTTCCTCCTTACTCTCGCCACCGAACATCCCCATCCACATCGCGGCCCAGTCATCGCGCCCCCACCGACGGAGGTAGACGTTGTCCACGTCCGCTGGCAACCGAAGCTTGAGTCGCTCGATGCGATCGCGGAGTTCACCCGTTGCCACCGACATGTCTGTGCCCCATTCGAACTGCAGCGACACATGACAACCGTTCTCGCCGGACCACGTGCTAATGCTCTTGATGTGGGCTACGGTGAGGAATTCCCCTTCAGCCGGAACCGCCACCTCCTTCTCGATTTGTTCCGGCGTGGCGTTGATGTACGGAATCCAACACGCCGCAAACGGTACCTCGGCATTCGGGACGAACTCGAGCGGAATCCGCGTGTAGGCAACGGCGCCCAGGCTCAGCACCGTCAACGTCACCATCACCGTTGTGATGGGACGGCTAAGCGCCAATGTCGGTAGCGCGTGTCTCGATTCCAACCCAAATGCTCCGGAAAGCGGACGGATCTGCGCCTCGTCTCGCGTTCCCCGCTATTCTGAAGCGAGATCGGCCGAGAACACCTCAGCATGCGCGGTGGATCTCAAGCATAATCCAGAGTAGGACACTCCCGCCCACATTTGCAATGCGCTGGCCTCCGCCGACTCGGGCCGCGGGACCGAACGACGAGATGCATTCCAAGGCCTTTGTCGTTTAGAATAGGCCTTTCTACATGTCCTAACCGGTCCTGGTGGGCCGCTGCAACCAAAGGAGAACAACGAGCATGGCAAAGATGGATATCGGGCTCATCGGCCTGGCAGTCATGGGCGAAAACCTCGTCCTTAATATGGAAAGCAAGGGATTCGGCGTGGCCGTGTTCAACCGGACCGTCTCAAAGGTCGAAAGCTTTATCCAAGGCCGAGGCAAAGGCAAGAAGCTCGTGGGGTGCCATAGCCTTCCGGAGCTCGTCGACAACCTCGAACGGCCCCGCAAGGTCATGATGCTGGTCAAGGCCGGTGCGGCCGTGGATGCGTTCATCGAGCAACTCATCCCGCTCCTCGAAGAAGGCGACATCATCATCGACGGCGGCAACAGCCATTTCCCGGACACGATCCGGCGCTGCGCGACCGTCGAGGGCAAGGGCTTGCTCTACATCGGCACGGGCGTGAGCGGCGGCGAGGAAGGTGCCCTCCTCGGGCCGTCGATGATGCCCGGCGGCTCGCCGGCCGCATGGCCTCACGTCAAGAAGGTCTTCCAAGCCGTGTGCGCCAAGACCGACAAGGGCGAGCCTTGCTGCGATTGGGTGGGCGAAGGCGGCGCCGGCCACTTCGTCAAAATGACGCACAACGGCATCGAGTACGGCGATATGCAGCTCATCTGCGAGTGCTATCAGCTCATGAAATACGGTATCGGCCTGAGCAACGCCGAGATGCACGAAGTCTTCGCCGAGTGGAACAAGGGCGAGCTCGACTCGTACCTCATCGAGATCACGCGCGACATCCTCGGCTACAAAGACGAGGACGGCAACGAGGTCGTCGACCTCATCCTCGACACCGCCGGACAGAAGGGCACCGGCAAATGGACGGCCATCGCGGCGCTCGACCAGGGCCAGCCTCTGACGCTCATCGGTGAGGCCGTGTTCGCGCGGTGCCTATCGGCGATCAAGGATGAACGCGTGGCCGCGTCGAACGTGCTCAAGGGCGATGTGATTCCCTTCAAGGGCGACAAGAAGGCCTTTGTCGACGACCTACGCCAAGCCTTGTATGCCTCGAAGATCGTCAGCTACACCCAGGGATATCAGCTTATGCGCTCCGCGGCAGCCGATTACGGTTGGAACCTGAACTACGGCGGTATCGCCCTCATGTGGCGAGGCGGCTGCATCATCCGCTCGGCCTTCCTTGGCAAGATCAAAGAGGCCTTCGACCACAATCCCGAACTCGATAACCTGCTCCTCGATCCGTTCTTCGCCGAGGCCGTAACGAAGGCGCAGGCCGCATGGCGTCGTGTTGTCACGGCTGCCGTGCAGATCGGCGTGCCAGCGCCGGCCATGTGCGCCGCCCTGGCCTACTTCGACGGAATCCGCAGCGAACGCCTGCCCGCCAACCTGCTTCAGGCCCAGCGCGACTACTTCGGCGCCCACACCTACGAGCGCGTGGATAAGCCGCGCGGCCAGTGGTTCCACACCAACTGGACCGGCCGCGGCGGCGATACCGCCGCGTCGACGTACATCGCCTAGCGGAAACGAGACTGAAACGTAGAAACGGCCGGACGGCTTGCCATCGAGCCGTCCGGCCGTTGTGCTGCCAGTCGTCAGCGGCCTCGCGTTATTGCCAGCGTTTGAGGGGATGGCTGCGCGCTTCGAGGGGCAACATGACACGTCGCTGCTGCACGTACGACTCGAACACGGCCTGGATCATTTCCTGCGAGCGTCGGCCGTCGGCCAAGCTGACGGTAGGCTCACGGCCCTCTTCAATGGACGTGATGAGATCATCGACAAGCCACCGGTTGCGTTCGTGCGCCTGATCGCGCTGCACAAACTCCGGTGCGTGCGGGAGAGGTTGCCAGGCCACGTCTCGGCCGCCCGGCGCCCACGTTGAGTCCGGAATCCACTGGATTGTGGGCGTGTCGCCGATACGAATCGTGACGACGCCACGGCTGCCGTAAAGGTCGAGGCCGAACCGGCCACCGCTCCCATCCGGATTGGCCATGGACGCGAAAAAGCCTTTGACGCCCGCCGCGAATCCGTACGTGGCGCAGATGCGATCGCCCACCACCGGTCCCAGGCCTTCGGTCGGATCATGAACGTCTTCCGGCTTCGCGGGCCGGCCGCCGACCGTGATGTCCGAGAAGCACCACCCGGGCGCGCCGTCCATGAGGTACGCCATCAGGTCGAGCACATGCGAGCCGAGTACGATCAGATCCTCGCCGCCGGCGCGAGCATCCTCCTTGCCGCGCCCGCGCGCGTCGAGGATTGTGCCGATAAGGCTCTCTTCCCAAAGGAGCTTCTTGAGATGAGCGATCGGCGGCATGGATCGAACGTTGAAACCGATGGCCCACCGAAGGTTCTTGGCGCCAATGGCGGTCATCATCGCGTCTGCCTCTTCGAGGTCGACCGAGAGCGGTTTCTCGATGAGTCCATGCGCGCCCACCTCAGCGCATGCCAAAATGTACTCCTTGTGATGGATGCTCCAGCGAGGCCCGATGGCCACGAGGTCCGGATGCTCCTTGTCGAGCATCTCGCGGTAGTCGGCGTACGTGCGTTCTACGCCGGCATCCGCGCCGTACTTGGCCCGAGCCCCCTCATCCGGCTCCGCCAGCGCTACGACCGCCACGTCATCGCGAAGACCGAAGGCCAAGTGCATGCTGTGGCCGACGCCGCCCTGCTTGCTGTCGGCGATGAGGCACGCCTTGTACTTCCGGCTCTCGCACCGCGCCCGCGCGCTCGAGGCCATGGCGCCGGCCGCCATCGAGGCCGACACCAAAAATTCGCGCCGATTCATAGCGGATTCCCTTTCTCCACGAAGCGGCCAACGCTCCGGAACACGAGGACACACATCCGTACTCTAATACTAGTGCGTATTTCTTCCCCGTGTTTCGCTGTCATTACGCTGCACAACAGGCGGCTTCGGCCTCGGATTGTTCTCCTTGAGCCGGTACAGGACCTCGCCCGCGTGAGGAACCAGCAACAGGCCCTCGTCTTCCCTATCACGCCAATCATCGGGATTGATGCTGTCCGGATCGCGATACCCGAGGTTGATGGCGCGGCACTCGACCTCGGGAATCGACGTGGCCAGCGTGACCTGCACGCGCGGTTTCTCGATGCCGTTTTCGTAGGTGCCGATGCCGCGCACATGCGTCGAGTGCGCCAGGATGCCGCCGGGGATGTCCGCGAACCTGTCCATCTGCGCCAGGAAATAGTCGCGCGTGTGATAGCCGATCCGCTTGATGTAATGGCCGTGGGTGACGCTCACCTCGTGGATGTGCTTGCCATAGATGATCAGCTCGCCGCCGTCCGCCACCACCGGTTCGAGTTTGTACATGCACTTGCCGGCCACCCAGATCTCGTCGTACATCTCCGGCGCCATGGCCAACACGCTGCGGTACGGATGATCCTTGTAGGTGATGTGCGTTTGCGCCGACAGGTCCGCCGCCGCGCTCCACGATTCCTCGGGCGTCCCGAAGAAGACCGCCCGGCAGTCCTTCCCCATTACGTTGAGACAGAACGCCCGTTTCTCGGCCTGGATGAACGAGGCCGCGAGGTCCACGACCTCACGGACCGGCGTGTGTTTCGTGCCGTTGATGACCGGATTGCTGATGAGCGCACCGAGCCAGTGGAAGACGTCGATGATCTCCTGGCCGGCGATGCCCGGGAAGAAATACTTGTTACCGCCACTGAATCCAACCACCTCGTGTGGGAACACCGGCCCGACCACAACCAGGATGTCGTAGTCCAGGATCAGCTTGTTCAGTGTCACGTCCACGCTCTGGCGCATGAGCCCATCCGAGATCTCCGCAATCTGCGCCTCCGCGATCGTGCCAATCCGAACCAGCGCGTTCGGATCCTTCCAGGCATGGTTGAAGATCCCGACATCCCGGTAGATACCATCGCGCTCCGTGGCCGAAATGCCCAGCAGCTTGCCAATCATCTCGTCCGTCATCGGCGGATGCGTGCCCAGCGCGATGAGGAAGTCCGTCTTTGCCGCGCGACCGCGTAACGTCTCGCACAGCGCCCGGAACATGGCCGGCATCGGCATGCTACGCGTTTGGTCCGGGATCAGGAATAGAACCCGTTTCCCATCGACCTCCGACCCGCGGAAGGCCTCCTCGACCACGCCCGCGAGGTCCTCGCGAGCCAGCCATGCGCCTTCGCCCGCTACTCTAGAAACCATCCGCGTTACCCTCGCTGATGCAACTCATTTCGTGCCAAGACTTCACGACAAATCCGAGACCGGCCAGAATCCCTTCGACCTGCGCGTTGCCGGGCACGACCTCGGCTTCCGTATTGAAGAACTCCCGGCGACGGGGATACGCTTTCCGCAACCGGTCAAAAAAGGCTCCTCGCGCGTCATCCGTCTGGCCTAGGATGCCGCGCATGGCCGCATCGTCGCGGCGGATATCGTACACGGCCCGGACCGCCTCGAGGATGGCGTCCGGCCGCCGACTGTCGATGACCACCTTCGGACACTCCGGTGCCGGCAGTAGGGGAGTGGGGTCCCAGTCCGGCGTCTTTCCGAGAAACGCGCAGGCCGCCGCGTAAATCTGCCGCGTACCATTCACCTTGCCGTCGAACGAGTACCCCGCGATATGCGGCGTGGCGATGAAGGTTCGCTCGACCAGCTCGATGTCCGGATTCGGCTCGCCCTCCCACACGTCCAGGACGCATGCCCGCAGGTGACCATCGTCGATAGCGCGTTTGACGGCGACCGTGTCCGTCACAGGACCGCGCGCACTGTTGATTAACACAGAGCCGCGTTTCATGCGTCGTATAGATGATTCATCGGCAAGGTGATACGTGGCATCCGGTCCTGTCTTGGTGATCGGGACATGGAGGGTGACAATGTCGCAATCCAGGATTGCCTCGAGCGGCCTGTACTTGGGATCCCCCGTTTTGCGCGCTAGCGGAGGGTCGTTGAGGACGCACTCGAACCCCAGGGCCGTCGCCGCGGCCAACACCCGCTTGCCCACGTTGCCGACGCCGACGATCCCGAGCTTCCGACCGGAGATGCCCGGCCCATTCGCGAGTTCCAAGAGTGCGGCGGCGATGTACTGGCCCACGCTGTTCGCGTTACAGCCCGGCGCGCTCGAAAAGGCGATACCGCGCTCGGCGAGATACGCCTTGTCGACGTGGTCCTCGCCGATGGTGGCCGTGGCGACGAAATGCACGGGCGTGCCGTCCAGGAGATCGCGATTGACCTTCGTGATTGACCGAACGAGCAACAAATCGGCATCGCGGAGTGCCTCCGACGTCATCCTCCGGCCGTGCAGCGTGGTGACATCGCCTAGCGTGCCAAACGCCTCGCGCACATATGGGATGTTCTCGTCAGCAGTGATCTTGAGCAAGAGTGCCTCCAGGTTCGCGCAACGGCTGCAATGGGCCTGAAGTTTAGCACACTACCGCCGGATGAGGAAAAAGGGGAATCCAGGGACGATCCTTCCCAGGTGCAGGCGCAGCGTGAATGTGGTACGCTAGGGTGACTTGAGCCGGATGCCGGGCCTAGGAAGGAGCCCATGGGCTTGAGGGAGAGGAGCGATTCATGTGTCGGAAGGGCTTCACACTCATCGAGCTGCTCGTGGTCATTGCCATCATTGGAATCCTGGCGGCGATTCTGTTACCCGCCTTGGCACGGGCTCGCGAGGCGGCTCGGCGCTCGAGTTGCGCCAACAACCTCAAGCAATGGGGCCTCGCTCTCAAAATGTACGCCGGTGAGGATCCCGAGTCGCTCTTTCCTCCCGTCCAGCATGCCCGACCGCAACAGATCGGCATCTACTCGACCCCATTCGTGACCGGTGTCTTCCCGGAGTACGTCACGGATCCCGGCATCTACGTCTGCCCCTCGAGCGCGGCGCACACCGAGATTCAGATGTACTACGATCCGGAAAATGGCGACGATGCCGCATTCGGCGCCGACGTGTTGGGCCAGCCGATCCTCATCGATCGGCGCCCAAGCGGCAATCACAACCGGTGGTGGCGCGCCGACGACTCGTATGTCTACTTTGGCTTCATCTACGACCGTTGTGGCGACGCCGGACTCCCCGGTTACCAGGCGCCGGCCAGCAACTACCTGAGTCTTGTGCAGGATTTCCTGCCCGAGGGCGTGGTCATCCCGCCCGACCAACTCGTACCGGTGCAATTCATCGAGCAGTGGATTTCCATGATCCTCTATGATCCGAATCAGGAGTGGCTCCAACACTACCTCGCCCCATCAAACACGACTTGGCATTTCGCGCCGCTCGAGGTGCTCAACCGCGACACGCGTTCAGATCGACTCACCGCGCTCGCCTGCGGCAACGGCGGCGGCGATACGGTGTACCGCCTTCGCGACGGCGCCGAGCGGTTCTTGATTCACGACCCTGCCAATCCGTCCAGCACGACCATGGCGCAGAGCGAGATCTTCGTCATGTTCGATATCATCTCGGGCAATGCCGAGGACTTCAACCACGTGCCGGGCGGCTCGAATGTGCTCTATATGGATGGCCACGTCGAGTTTGTGAAATACCCCAGCGTCAAGGCGCCCGTCCTGCGTTCCTTTGCCATGGCTATGCAGATCCTCAGTCCGCCTGAATAACGGTGGCCGGCCCGGTCTTCTCTCGACAAGTGGTAGGGTATCGTGCTCTTACGATGGTAGAATGCCTTGCCCCGAGGAATGGGGCCTATCTGGGAGCGAGTCAGGAATGAACGGACGATTGTCTCTGCGGGTTGCGGCCGGCTTCTTCGCGCCGGTGCTGGTCTTCCTCGGCGTTTTCGGTTTTCTTTCAGTGCCTTCCGCGGCGCAGGACGCAGCGCAGCCGGCGCTTGAGCGGTGGCGTAATCTCGCGGATCCCTCGGTACCCAGGCTCGAGGAGATCCAGACACGGTATCTCTTCCACACGGATCCGGCGTTGTTCGAGTGCCTCGGCGAAGGCTGGCGCGAGGAGTACTCGAACCTGTTCGTCATCCACAGCGAGTGTCTGTGGGCCACCTCGATTGTTTCGGAGCTCGAGGTGATTGTGATGCGTCCCAGCGAGCTCACGCTGAATCTCGTCCTGCGGCCGCACTTCATCGAGACCATGGATCCGCAGAAAGTCGACGTTGTCTGGAATGATATGCCCATCGGCGAGTGTGCCTTCAAGAAAGAGAAGGGTTGGGATGGCGTCGGTTTCACGATTTCCGTGCCACCGGCAGCGCAGCGGGTCGGCAAAAACCGTATTACCTTCCTGAGCCGCTACGCGCTTTCGGCCAAGGATGTCGGACGTGGCGGCGAGACGGCCGACTCGCGCCGGATTGGCTTTGGCCTGATCTCCCTTCAGTTGGTGCGTCCGGACGATCCGGCCATCACGCCGGCCGATCATGAGGGGCCGGCGAAGGCCCTCGAGACGCCGGTGGCATTCGACAATGGCGCGATCGTGCAGCCGCCGGATACGCGCATCACGTTCCCGTTCTGCCTGCCGCGCGCCGAGCGGTGTGCGCTCCAGTTCGGCGACGTGCCGCCCGCCGCCGCCAAGGTGCTGCTGAGGTGGGACACGCCCGAAGAGGTGCGCGAGCGGCCGCTCGAGTTCGAAGGTACCGAAGCGAACCTATCGCCGCATGCCGGAATGGTGCGCGAACTCGTATTCGATACCACCGGCTGCTCCGGTCCCGTCACGTGGCCGTCTCCCGCGATCTGTGCGTCGCCCGACGCCGCCAAGAAACCACCGGCCGCCCCTGCGCTCGCCATGGGCGAACCCGCCGTGTCGCACGTTGTGATTGTCGTGCTCGATGCGTTACGGGCCTCCGGAATAGGCGTAGGCGGCGCTCACCGCCGCGTATCGCCGACGGTCGATGCCCTCGCCTCGAAGAGCGTCGTGTTCGACCGCGCGTACTCCGCGGCGTCGTGGACCTATCCGTCGGTGGTGTCGATTCTGACGGGCCTGTATCCGCTCCAGCATCGCGTGTACTATGTGGACGACGTGCTCAGCGCCGATGTGCCGACGCTTCAGGAGACGCTTCAGGCCGCCGGCGTTCGCACCGGCCTCATCGGCGAAAACACCTTCTTCGGCGAGCAGTACAAACTCAATCGCGGCTTCGATACCTACCGGTTCGTGTTTCCGGCACAGGCGCAGGACAAGCCTCGAGCCTCCGACGAGGTCACCGGCGCCGCCGTCGAGTTCATGACGCAGCACAAGGACGAGCGATTCTTCCTCTACGTTCACTACTTCCCGCCGCACGCGCCGTACGCGGCCGGCAATCCGCACGCTGAATCGCTTACGCGCGACCCGGTCCAGGCGATTCCGCCGGAGGATGAGTCGATGCATCGCGCCGAAGTGGGCCTCGGGCCCATGTCGCGCGAAGGCGTCAACCATCTCCGCGCGCGTTACGACGAAAATGTGTTCTACGGTGACGCGTGTCTCGGGAAGCTCATTGCGGCCATGCGCGACCTCGGTCTCGGGCCGGAGACCGCCATCTTCATCCTCGCCGACCACGGCGAGGAGTTCGCCGAGCACGGCTGCCTCGGCCACAGCGATACCCCCTACGAGACGCTGATCCGCGTGCCCTTCATTGTGGTGCGCGGGCCTGAACCCGCCGGACCCGGCGCACGTGCGACTGCGCCGGTGCGCCTGGTCGACCTGTTTCCCACGATCTGCCGCTGGTTTGGCGTCGAGGCGCCGGGCGTTGCCGGAAATGACCTCAGCCAACCGCTTGCGCCGGACGATGACGATCCGATTAACTACGCCCAGTCGCAGAATACGCATCCCTGCGAGACCTTCGTGTGGAGCCGCTACAAACTGATTCGCGATTCCGCGGGCATTCGCCGCGAGGTCTACGACCTGGTCCGCGATCCCGAGGAGACCTGCAACCTCGTGCCGTTGTGTCCCGTAATGACGGACTATCTCACCGCCCATGCGCTTCGTTGGCGGGCCGACAAGGCCGCAGCGGCCAAGGGGCGTGGTCCCGGCGAGAAGGTCCAGCTCGACGCCGCCGCCAAGGACGCCCTGAAAGCCCTGGGATACCTCTAGGGGCTGGCGAGTACGGAACCATGGGACGGATCGGACCAATCCGTCCAATCCGACCGATCCCTGCCATGATCCGTCCCCACGGCAGGGCATCTTGAACCGGATGCGCGGCATCGCGCATCCTGCGGCCGACCGATGGGTGTGCGTTGCAGACAGGGAGTGGGCGAGATCATGAGAATCCGGTCGGCGGTGGTGGCCGTGCTTGTTGTGTGTGTGTCGTTATCGACGGCCGCTGACACGTTCTTCGTCGCGCCGAGGGGAAACGATGCGTGGTCGGGGCGTATGGCCGAGCCCAATGAGGCCGGAACAGACGGGCCATTTGCCAGTCTCTCCGCCGCGCGTGATGCGGCACGGGCCTTGGCACCGGGCGAACGACGTCGGATTGTCATGCTGTCCGGCGAGTACTTCTTCGAGACGCCGGTGATGTTGAATGCAAGCGACAACGGCCTGACGATCGAGGCCGCGCCGAACGCCGAGGTGACACTGTATGGCGGGCGACGCATTAGCGGCTGGGCGAAATGGGAGGAGGATCTGTACGCGGTAGACTTGCCCGGTGTGAAGGACGGCACGTGGGATTTCCGGAGCCTGGTGGTCAACGGCCGGTATTGCCCGCGCGCCCGGTATCCGCGCGAGGGGCGGTTGCAGCACCAGACGACGTTCAGTGTCCCGTGGATGGGCACGGCGGGCGGCGGGTGGCAGCGGAAACCGACGGAGGAGGAACTGACCCGGCTCGTATACCGCCCGGACGATCTCGGGCCGTGGCTGGATGTCCGGAACGCGGAAATCACCGTCTACCACATGTGGGACGAATCGGCCGTGGGCCTGGCGGCCATGGACGCGGAGAGTCGCGTGTTGACCTTCAATACGCCGACGCGGCATCCGCCGGGCGCCTTCGATGTCCACGACTACGTGGTCTGGAACACCCGCGAGGGAATGACCGACCCCGGGCAGTGGTACCTCGACCGCACCGCCGGGCGGCTCGTGTATTGGCCGCTGCCAGGCGAGGATATGGGCGAGGCGGACGTGATCGCGCCGGTGATCGAGAGCATCCTGGTCGTTCGCGGTACGGATGACCATCCGGCGAGCGACATCACGATCCGCGGACTCCGATTGAGCGTGTCCAATACGCCCCTCAAGGCGGGGGACTTCGGGGCCGGCGCCTTCGAGGGAGCGCTTTCGGCCGCATCGACGGCGAATCTGCGCGTGTCGAACGTGGAAGTGGTGAACGTGGGAGGGCAGGGCATCCGCACTTGGAAGTGCGCCGGCCTGCGCATCGAGGACTGCCATGTCCACCATACCGGCGCCTGCGGCATCATGCCGCGCGGCGACGGGGCGGTGGCGGTCAACAACCACATTCACGACGTGGGCCTGACGTATCCCAGCGCCATCGGATTGTGGACGGGCGGCGGCGCCACAATCCGCCACAACGAAATCCACGATACGCCGTATTCGGCCATCGCCCTCGGCGGCGAGAATTCGGTGATCGAGAGCAATCTCATCTACCGGCCCATGCTCGAGTTACACGACGGGGCGGCCATCTACGTGTCGGGAGGCAAGGGCGTGGAGATCCGAGGCAACTTCGTGCGCGACATCGTGGATACCGGCGGTTACGGGGCCTCGGCCTACTACCTTGACGAGTTGTGCGAGGGGTGCACCGTGGAAGGCAACCTCTCGGTGAACGTGGCGTGGCCATTGCACAACCACATCGCCAAGAACAACGTCGTTCGGAACAACGTGTTCCTGATTTCTCAGAATGCCCGGCTGACCTTCACGCGCAGCGAAGGCTACACCTTCGAGAAAAACGTGGTATGTGCCCAAGGCCACATCATGATCACCAATCCGGCCGCGATGGCCACCTTCAAGGACAATGTGATCTTCAGTGCGGCGGGAGTCGTCGAGGGCCGTGCGCTCGACCAATACAAGGACGTGGGCGAAGCCCCGTTGGACTTCGGTTCGGGTAACACCTTTGCCGATCCGGGCGTATCGGGCGGCGAGAACGGCGCGATCCGATTTGCCGCGGATTCGCCGGCCGTGGGGCTCGGTATCGCCCCCATCGACGTGAGCCGGGCCGGGCTCGAGTGAGGTTCCGTGTTGGGTTCCTTGCCCTCCGCCGCCGGAGCCCGTATACTCTCGTCGCGGGAGGCAGAGAGGAGAGGCAGCGCGATGGCCATAGTCAATCTGGTTACGGGCGGCGCCGGTTTCATCGGCTCGCACCTGTGCCGGCGATTGCTCGATGCCGGCGAAGAGGTCTTGTGCCTGGATAACTTCTTCACGGGCCGAAAGGTCAATATCGTCGACTTCCTCGGCAATCCAAGGTTCGAGCTGATCCGGCACGACATCACCCAACCGATTCTGGTCGAGGTGGACCGAATCTACAACCTGGCGTGTCCGGCGTCCCCGGTGCACTACCAGTTCAACGCGATCAAGACCGTCAAGACCAACGTGCTCGGCGCGCTCAACTCGCTCGGCCTGGCCAAGCGGATCAAGGCGCGCGTGCTCCAGGCGTCGACCTCCGAGGTCTACGGCGATCCGGAGGTCCATCCTCAGGTCGAGTCGTACTGGGGCAACGTGAATCCCATCGGCATACGGAGTTGCTACGACGAGGGTAAACGGATCGCGGAGACGCTGTTCATCGATTACCATCGACAGAACGGAGTGGATATCCGAATTGTGCGGATATTCAACACGTACGGGCCGAATATGCTCGTGAACGATGGTCGAGTGGTCAGCAATTTCGTGGTTCAGGCCCTGCGCGGCGAGCCGATCACGATCTACGGCGATGGTAGCCAGACCCGATCATTCTGCTATGTGGACGATCTCGTCGAAGGCATGATTCGGATGATGAATTGCGAAGGTTTCACGGGACCTGTGAACCTGGGCAATCCCGGTGAGTTCACCGTCAAGCAACTGGCCGAGGAAGTCCTCCGCATCACGGGCAGCCCGTCCGAGATCATCTATAGGTCCTTGCCGGCGGACGATCCCACTCGCCGCAAGCCCGACATCTCACTGGCCAAGGAGAAGCTCGGCTGGCAACCGACGATCCCTTTGGCCGTGGGATTGGAGCGGACCGTGGCGTATTTCGCCAACGAGCTGTGCCAAACCTGAATAGGGAGATATCCACAGCTTCTCCCCAATACAACTGGTTTTTGACGGAGTTATCCACACGGTCTTCGCTTCGTCCGACAGAGAGGCCGCGCGCAGAGGTTCAGGACGTTCCCGATGAAGGCAAGGTTAGTCATTGCAACGACTTGCGTTCTTGGAGACAGTTCATGTCCGTTCCGAGGCAGTGCCCGAAAGCGAGTGATGGCGATGGCCAAGAGTGACTTATCCACCGTTTGCCAACAGGCCATGAGAAGTCGGTCCGCATGAGAGTCATAGCAGGAACTGCCCGAGGAACTCGGTTGACAGCGCCGCGAGGACCTGCAATTCGGCCGACGCTGGACCGCGTCCGTGAGGCGCTGTTCAGCATTCTGATGCCCAGGATTCCTGGCGCGCGCTTCCTGGACCTGTTCGCGGGCACTGGGGCCAACGGCATCGAGGCGCTCAGCCGAGGGGCGGCATGGTGCACATTTGTGGACAATGCGCCGGCCGCGATCGCTACGGTTACGCACAACCTCGAGGCGGCTCGCCTCGACACCCATGCCGAGTGCCTTCGCTTGTCGTTACCGGAAGGTTTGGGTGCCGTTTCCCCGAAACGCGCGCCGTACGGTGTTGTCTTTGCCGATCCCCCGTATGCCTTCACCCGCTACGGAGATCTGGCCCGTCTTCTGAGAGATATGAGCCTGGTCGAAGAGGGCGGACTTCTTGTTCTCGAGCACGCCGCCACAACCGATTTGGGGGAGGAGCTGGGGGGGCTGAAACGATTCCGGACTGCGCATTACGGTGACACAGACCTGTCGTTTTTTTCTTGACACCGTATGTAGTATGTGTTAAAGTCGCGCTCGTACAAGATGTAGGTGTGCCCGAGTAGGCTTGTTTTCTTCTTGTGGTACAAAGCTCGGGCTCAACCGAGAGGTTGTTCAATGCGCTGTCCATTCTGCGGTGAACGGGAGGGCAAAGTAGTTGACTCCCGGACTTCGAAGGAGGGGGACGCGATCCGGCGCCGGCGTGAGTGCTTGAATTGCGGCCGGCGGTTTACCACGTATGAGCGGATCGAGGAAGTCGCTCAGATGGTGGTGAAGAAAGACGGCCGGCGCGAGCCCTTTGACCGGTGGAAGCTCAAAAGCGGCATCCTCAAAGCCGTCGAAAAGCGTCCGGTGAGCATGGAGCAGGTGGATGGCCTGATCGACGAGGTCGAACGCTGTCTGTTCAATGCCACGGAGCACGAGGTTCCCACGGAGGCCATCGGCGAGTCCGTGATGGACAAGCTCAAGCAGTTGGACAAGGTGGCGTACGTGCGTTTCGCCTCGGTGTACCGGCAGTTCCGCGATATCAACGAGTTTATGGACGAGCTCAAGGAGATGCTCATCTGACCTCGTCCAGTTGAAGGCAAGGCGTACTGCGGCGCGGGAGAACTCGCGCCGCGTTGGCTTTTCTACCGGCAGTGCGGTACACTGGCCATCGTGATGCGGGCGCTCCAGACGGCGGGAGCCCTGGGCTGGACCCGTTGGGCTGCGGTTTTGGGAGATTTCCGGATCGCCATGACAGAATTCGATCAACTCGAGACGCCGGACCATCGCGAACCCGTTCGAGAAGGCGTCTTTGACGATCAGCTTTCCTTCCCGACGCCGTTCATGGCGCCGCCGCAGGCCATCCAAACCATTGTCAAGCGCGATGGGCGCGAGGTACCCTTCAACCAGACCAAGATCGCGCAGGCCATTCTCCGGGCGGCGCAGTCCATTGGCGGTCACGATGCCGACCGCGCCCGAGACCTGGCCGCGGCGGTCACGATCTACCTGGTGAAGAAGGTGAACGGTGCCCCGCCGACCGTGGACCAGGTCCACGATGCCGTCGAGAAGGTGCTCATCGAGATGGGCCACACGCGAACGGCCGTGGCCTACGTGCGCTACCGTGATCGGAGAGGTCGCATCCGCCGCTTCCGCGATGGCGATACAACGGCGCTCTGGCGGGAGCTGGACGAGGCGCGGATGAACCTGGATCTGCGTCCCGAGCGGGGGGCGTCGACACGGATGGTCCGCACGAGCCGGGAGACGTTGGCGGCCTGGGACCGCGAACGGATCGTGGCGGCTTTGGTGCGCGAAACGGGCCTGGATGAGATCACCGCGGGTCTGATCGCCCTCGAGGTCGAGCAGCAAATCGAATCGGCCCATCTTGAGACGCTGACCGCGCCCCTCGTCCGTGAGATGGTTACGGCCAAACTGCTGGAGCACGGACTCGAGGATCACGGGCACCGGCACCGGCGTCTCGGGGTGCCTCTGTACGACGCAGAACAGATCATCTGCGGGCCGCATATGGGCCCCGTGGCCGTTGACCCGGTGGCGACCGATCTCATCCTGGCCGAATCGGTGAAACGCGAGTTTGCTCTTGGCCACGTGTTCTCGCCGCTGGTCGCGGATGCCCATCGCCGCGGCGACATCCTCATCCACGACCTCGGTTTTATCGACCGTCTTCACACGACGTCGCTGTCGCTCGAGTACGTGAAGCGGTTCGGGATCGGGTTCTTCGGATCGCGGGGCGTTTCGCGTCCGCCGAAGTATCCCGACACGCTTCTGGCCCAGATGCTGCATTTCAGCGCGGCGCTGCAGAGCTACTTCGCCGGCCCCATCGTGTGGGAGGCGGTGAATGTCTTCTTTGCGCCGTTTGTGAGTGACCTGGATGAGGCAGGCCTGCGCCAGTTGGCCCAGATGATCATCTTCGAATTCGCCCATCGGGCAGCGGCCCATGGCGAGCGCGTGCCGCCGGCCGAGGTGGTGATCTGTTGGGATGTTCCGGCGATACTGAAGGATATCGAGGCCGTCGGGCCGGGCGGCGAGTACACGGGCCGGCGCTACGGCGAATACGCGCTCACCGCGCGTCAGTTCGCGTGGGCTTTTCTCGATGTGTTCCGGGAAGGCGGGGTGGGGGGGATCTCCTTTGCTGCGCCCCTTCCGCTCATTCGGATATCGCCCGAGTTCTTCGGGGCGCCGGGCCACGAGGCCTTCCTGAATCATGTAGCCGACGTAGCTGTCCGGCGGGGCAATCTGCATGTGCTCTTCGACCGCCACCGCTTCGAGTGCATCGAGAGTCCCGAGGTGTGGCAGCCGCTGCACACGGCGGCGCAGTGCGTTACGATGAACCTGCCGCGCGCAGCCTACCGCGCCGAGAACGAGGCCATGCTGATGGCGGAGCTTGAACGGGTCGTCGAGGTCGTCGTCCAAGCGCACGATGAGAAGCGAGCCTTTGTCGAACGCCTTATGGCGGCTAAGAGCGTTGGGCCGCTGGCCCTCTTGTCCGTCAAACGCGATGGGCATCCTTTCTTTGAACTCGATCACATGGCATGGCTCGTGACCGTGACGGGACTCAATGAGTGTGTACAAGCCATGACGGGAACCGAGGTCCACGCTTCGGATGAAGCGTTGGCCGTGGGGTGTCGCATTGTGCAGCGCCTGGGTGCCATTCTCGCGCGCCATGCCGAGACCCGCGACCTTGACCTCGTGTTGGGCCAAGACAATGACCGGACGGTTAGCCGCCGGCTCGCGGCGCTGGACGCTCGGGAGTTCCACGCGCGGACCGCTCAGGTCCTCAAGAACGATGAAAGTTCACAGTCTCTTCTGTATACGCCCGGCGCTGCGTTGGCCTCCGACTACGACTGCAGTCCCATCGAGCGCGTCCGCAAGGAGGGCGTGTTCCACCCATGGTTGCGTGCCGGCGCCCGGACACGCGTTTGTGTTTCCGACGGGGAGACCGCGCGGGAATCCATCGCTGGATTCATCACCAAGGCCTTCCACCAGACGGAGACGCTCCGCCTCGCGTTCGTCGAGTCGGGCCACGGCGGAGAAGGGACGCCATGGGCGACGGGCGACGACCTCTACTGGTAGGCATCGCCGGGCCGTCCGGCTCCGGAAAGACTCGACTCGCCGAAGGGCTCGTGCAGCGCATGGCTGCGCAAGGAATCCAGGCCGCCCTACTGGCCGTAGACGCGTACTACCGCGATCTCTCGCACGTGCCCTTCGAGGCGCGGACAGCCGTCAACTTCGACGCGCCGGAGGCGATCGAGGACGACCTGCTCGTCGAGCACCTTGACGCGCTGGCCACGGGGCGGCCCACCGAGAAGCCCGTGTACGATTTCACGACGCATACGCGCGGGCCTGCGACGGAGCGCATCGAGCCTGCGCCGGTGGTGCTCCTCGAGGGGTTGTTCGCGCTGTACTGGCCGCCCGTGCGCGCGCGGTTGGCCCTCAAGGTCTTTCTGGACCTCGACGTCCAGCGCTGTCTCGAGCGGCGGACGGCGCGCGATGTTGCGGAGCGCGGCCGGAGTACAGGCCAAGTGCGTGCCCAGTTCACCGAGGTCGCCGTGCCGATGTACCGGCGCTATGTTTTGCCTACGCAGGCGTTTGCCGATCTGGTGCTGGACGCGGGCCAGTCTCCGGAGTATCTTGTAACGGCGGTGCTCGATCGCCTGATGAAGGAGACGGCGTGAAACTGGTCGACGTACACTGTCATCTCGAGTCGGCGTGTTTCGCCGGTTGCCTCGGCCGTGTGCTCGAGGATGCCCGCGCGGCAGGGGTCGCCAAACTCATCACGAACGCAATCACGCCGGCCCAGTGGCCCGAATCCGAACGACTGGCCCAATCCCATCCGGAGATCGAGTTCGCCCTCGGCATCCATCCCTGGTACATCACTCCGGGTGACCTCAGTCGAGTTGAAGAACTGCGCGACGCGCGGGCACGCGGTGCCGTGGCCATTGGCGAGATCGGCCTCGATGGCAAGGTCGAGGCGCCATCCATGAACGAGCAGATGGCCGTGTTCGAAGCACAGGTGCGTGTCGCGCGCGATCTTGGCCTGCCCATCATTGTCCATTGCCGCGGGGCGTTCGGCGACTTGGTCCGCGTGTTGAAGACGGCGGGCATTCCGGAAGCCGGCGGTGTGGTCCATGCCTTCTCGGGAAGCGTCGAGGTAGTGGAAGACCTGTGGCCGTTTGGGTTCAGTTTCTCCCTCGGCGGTTCACTGACGTATCGCAACAGCAGGAAACGCGCGCGCGTGCTCGAACGTGTCTATCCCGATCGATTCCTTCTCGAGACGGACAGCCCGGACATTCCTCCGGTGCAGAAACGCGGCACCGGTGAACCGAATGTGCCGGCGAACATTCGGTACAACCTGGCCGCCGCCGCCGAGATGTTGGGTGTGACGGAAGAGGAGGTGGCCACGGCAAGCACCGCGAACGCGTGTCGCCTGTTCGGATTCGAGGTGTGAGTGAACAAACGGTTTTCCAGAACGGCGCTCCTCGTGGGTGACGGCGGGGTGCAGCGGCTGCGCGCGGCGCACGTGGCCGTGTTGGGCCTTGGCGGCGTCGGCTCCTATGCACTCGAAGCGTTGGCTCGGGCGGGCGTCGGACACTTCACGCTGGTGGATTCGGACATCGTGAGTCCTTCGAATATCAACCGTCAGCTACTGGCGCTCGAGGATACCGTGGGGTGTCCGAAGGTCGAAGTCGCTGCGGCGCGTATCGCCGCGATCCACCCGGAGGCCCGTGTTGAGCCGATTCAGACGGTGGTCGGGGCGGCCAACGTAGAGCGATTGCTGGGCGGGGCCGTGGGTTTTGTCGTGGACGCCATTGACAGCCTGGACTCTAAAACCGGTGTGCTGGCGTGGCTCCATGGTTCTCGGCTGCGTTTCGTGGCGTGTATGGGCGCGGCCTTGCGGTACGATCCGACCGCCGTCCGCGTTGGCGATATTCGCGAAACGCAGGTGTGTCCTCTGGCGCGGCGGGTGCGCCAGGCCCTCAAGCGCCTCGGCATTTCCGACGGCGTTCGGTGTGTCTACTCGATCGAACGGCCGGCGGAGCCCTGGAGTCGCGGCGCCCCGAGTGAATCGGCGGAAGACTCGGCGGGCATCCGCGCGCCCCTCGGTGTGCTCTCCTATGTTCCCGGCATCATCGGACTTACTGCGGCCGGCGTCGTCATCAACGATATCCTGGGCCGAGATCTGCCCGGATAGGACTAGGGCGATCGCTTGGCCGGGGAAGTATCGGCCAAGACCGCGTCCAAGCGTTTGAGGTCGATCCTGCGCGAGGCCTGGATTCGCCGGCGCTCACGTAGCGCGTAAGGCAAACGACGAATGATCGAGGCCCATGCCGCAAGGACAATCCCTGCGGCCCTAGCCGCTCCGAAGGCGGTGCGCGCGGCCGAGAAGGCCCGGCCCATCTGATGGTATCGTTCAGCGATAATGACCGGCCCGTTCCGGATGGCCAAACGGAGCGGCATGTTCTTCATCACGAGCAACGCGTGGTTCCGGTAGCATTGCCTTGCCCGCCACCAGGTGCGCCCTTCGATACTCGCGGAACCGACGTGATAGGCGACGGCCTCACGCACGAACCGCACGTCGAATCCCGCGAGGCGCGCGCGGAAGGCAAGGTCGGCATCCTCAAAATAGGCGCCAAAACGCTCGTCAAATAGCCCGATTTGGTTGAAAACGGCCTTGCGATAGAGTCCCGCCCCTGCGGAGACTCCGAAGACCTCGTCGGGTGCCGTGAACTCGAGGAGCGGGCAGCGGAACGCGACGGCCTCCGGCCGGCCGTCGCGCCGGATCCGGTCGCCGGCCGAGTAGACGGTGTCCGGGGCGTCGCGCCACAGAACCAGGGGGGCGAATAGGGCGGCGGTGGAGTTCTCTGCGGCCAGGGCAAGACGCTCGATACAGTCTGGCTCGAGAGTCATGTCATTGTTGAGCAGAAAAAGGAGACTACCCCGAGCCTCGCGGATGCCGGCGTTAATGGCGCGGCAGAATCCGCGATTCTCGGGCAACGCAACAACGCGAACCTCGGGATATCGCTCCTTCAGCATCGCCTCCGTGCCATCCGTGGAACCATCGTTGACCACGACGATCTCGAAGTCGCGAAAGAATTGATGGGCCAACGACGTGAGGCACTCCTCGAGCAGGCCTTTGCGGTTCCAGGTCGGTATGACTACGGACAGGCGTGGCGTCATGGCGTGCGACTCCTTCTCGCGCAGATCACGCCGATGACAAAGGGCCAGAGGATCGGCTCGATGGCGAACCGGAACCGACCGTTCTCGCCGTAGTCGAACAGGCATGCCACGACGGTTGTGTACAGGATCAACAGCGCCAGGGCCGGCAGGAGTCCGTCGCCACGCGCGTACTCGAGCCAGGCCTCGCGCGACCATCCGCACCGACGCCATGCCTTGACGGCCAGCGCGATGAGGCTTCCGGGCAACACGAAGAACCAGAAAGACAGAAACGGATCCTTTCGGACGAACCTCGCCAGCAGGCCGGTGAAATACTGCCCTTGGACGATCTGCGAGACGAAGGCCTCGTGGAATCCCATCTTCCCGGCGTTGGCCTGCACGAACTTCGTGCGCGACGTCGGTGTGCAGTAGATCCGGAACGCCTTGGCCACATTCACCAAATAGTGGAACGGCTGATGGTAAACGAGGCGCGCGGCGTTGCGGCCGTACAGGCGCGAGATATCGACGATGTTGAGGTTATTGTAGTTGTTGCGCGAGAGGGCCGAGCGCGGAGATCGCTTGTTGAAGCCGTAGGACTCATACGCGTCAGGTCGGTTCCAGACGAGCACATCGAGCACGACGGCGTCGATGAAGCCGGCGTCGATGAAACCGGTGAGATCGGCGCGATCATAGTTGGCGGAGACATGGGTCCACCAGTTCTGGCCGGCCCAACTGCTCGTGCCAAAGAAACCGAAGCGGGTGGCGTTCTTCACACACCAGCCGAGCGGCAGCAGGCTCAGTATTAGCGCAACGGCCAAGGTGCGTCGCCAGCGCTTGCCGGCCGCGATACACGCCAGCGGAATGAAGACCGACAGCAGGGCCGGGTGATACATGCTTCGCGTCAGAATGAGGAGGTTCAGGGCCAGGATCCCTACCCACAGCCAGGCATCCTGCCGGCCGTCGTAGAAGCGAGCCGTGCCGTAGACGGCCAGCGTTGCCCAGAAGGCGGTGATGAGGTCGTAGCCAAGATTCGCCTCGAAGAGGAACAGGGCAGGATTCAAGGCGAGCAACGCGGCGATGAAGAACGCTGCCTTCTGGTTGGAAACGAGCCGTCGAAGCAGGCCGTACACCATCGCCGCGATCAGGCCGCCAAGGATGATCGAAGGGTAGTGCATGGCGACGATGTGGTTCGGCGCGAAGAGCTTGACGAAGATGCCGCACCAGAGATTGTAGAACGGCGGCTGGGCGTGGAGGTCCCCGAGGGTCGCGACGAGATGGGACTTGAGGAGGTCCAGCGGCATGAGGTGCCACGAGGCGTCCCAGGTGAAGTCCGGGCCCGGATCGAGCGACACACCGGCCAGCTCTTTGTACAGTGCGGCGACGGCCACGTGTAGGGCGAAGATCGCGGCGCCCGCCCTGGCGTGGCGCGTCGCGCGGTTACCGGGCGATGCGAGGCTACCGTTGACGTCCATCGTGCGCGTAGGCAGATCCTCCCGTCGGCTGGTTGTGGGCGATTATAGGCCAAGGGCCGAGGCTTTTCGAGTACGTGACATCGTATTGATCCCCTGCGGACGGCGGTGTTAGTTTCTCCTCGGTAACCAGGCGGTGACTTCCAGCGGCAGAGGGCGAGATCATGGATCCACAGCGCAGCATTCGCGCCTTGCTGGCGGCCGCGTTTCTGGCCGCGGCGCCGGCGCTGGTGCTATGCGACGCTGCCTGGGCGCTGAGTCGGCGCTGGCGGCCGATCGGCCGTATCGAACACTTGGTCCTACTGGCGGCGGTGGCCGCGCTCGGCTTCGTCGCGTTGGTGTTCGCGGTGCCTCGGCCGCGGCGGATGCTTGAACGGCGGGCGCCGGAGCTGATCCTGTTGGTGCTTTCGACGGCGTTCGGATTGCTGCTCCTTGAACTGGGTGTGGCGCGGATAGATCAAGCATTCGGCGTGCGCGCCGAGTTCCACACGCGCGGGCCGGGCCACAAGGTCTTTGATCCGGCCCCGGGCCTGATGCCGGGCATCACGGGCCCGACCCACTACACAACCGATGCCCGAGGCGTGCGCCTCCCAGGGGAGGAGCCCGCCGGTCATCTCCATCAGATACTCTGTATTGGCGGCAGCACGACGGAATGTGTCTACCTCGACGATGCGAGAACGTGGCCGGCGTTGTTCATGCGGCATGTGAATGAGGCACTGGGCCAGCCGCGCATTTGGGTAGGCAACGTGGGCTTCAGCGGTTTCGCCACCATGGACCATCTCGTGTTCTTGCGGGAATCGCGGTTGATGCGCGGCGTCGACGCAGTCGTGATCCAGCCCGGCATCAACGACCTGTACCCGATTCTGGCGGACGAAACCCTCAAGCTCCACGTGCGCGACCCCTTGCCGGAGGGGCCTCGGCCGCCCTACTGGGCCAAAGCGCACCTCATCCAGTTCTACCACGCTGTCCGCCTCGGGCTGCCTGAGGGCCTCCGGCTCGAATCGCGAGACGGCTCGGAATACGAAGAACGCCGCACGAAACGGCGCGCCGCGGTGATCCGAGACGACGCGCCCGAGCTGGATGATGCGGTCAAGCAGTATAAGTCCCGTTTGCGGCATATCGTTTCGGTATGCCAAGCCCGTGGGGTGCTCTTGGTGTTTACCACCCAGCCGGTGCTGTGGTCGGACGCGATGACTCCAGAGGCCGAACGCCGGTGCTGGTTTGGTTGGCTGGCGGACGGTGCCTACCTCTCGATTCCATCGTTGCGGACGGCCATCGACCGCTACAACGCGGCGCTTCGTGAAGTATGTGAGGAATCCAAGACGCCCTGCGTGGACCTCGATTCCATGAACGGTTCTCCCGAGTTCTTCTACGACGACTGCCATTTCAGCGAGGCCGGGGCGGCCGAGGTGGCTCGGCGCGTGGCGGACTGGTTTCTCCGGGAGTCAGGATTTGCAAGAGGAATAGCGCCAAAGCCTTAGCTCCGGCTGTTCCGGGGGGGCCTGGCGTGAGGGACGTCGCGGTTCTTTCGAGTTGCTCTGGAAATTACGCGCTATTCGCTCTATAATGTACAATATGTGCAAAAGGCAAGGAATCGATTGGTTGCTCGAGGGCGGGCAGCGGCCATTCCTGAGATGGCTGAGGCATCTCGGATGAAGTTGTTCGCTTTGCTCTGAAGTGAGGCCTGGGAGGCCTTTATTTTGCGCAAGAGAACCGTCTTTTGTAGGAAACAGGATGGCCCCGCAATTCTTGGATGTGCGTTGGGTGTCGGGGGCGGTCTTCGGTGGTTTTCATGGTGAATGGGAAGCGTACAGGCGGGATGCGGTCTTCATGGCCTGCGTGTCATGCCGCGTCTCCGAAAGCGCTACCGGCGGGAGAGGTAAGATGAAGATATCCAAAGGTTTCGCAGTGTTGATGGCCGGGGTTCTCGTTCAGGCCCTTGCGAGTCTCGCCGTTGCGGATGGCCCCATTGTGGTCATCGATCCGCCAACTCCCGCCGCTACGACCACCGGGCCTGTGGCGTATAACGTCCACTTGGTTGGGGCAGTCACGGTGAATCTGACATCGGTCACCTTGAACCAAGGCTCCGGCTATCCTTCGGGCACTGTCCAGGTTGTCAACGGAACGACGAGTGACCCGGTGGTCACCATCAGCAATATCATCGGGAACAGTTGGTTGAGCATCACGATTCCCGCCGGTTGTGCCTGGGACAGTCTGGGCGTACCGAACGTGGCAGCCACGAGCGATCCGGTGGTGGTGGACAACAACCGGCCGAACGCGGACGCGATTACGCACGGATACGTGGGGGCGACCTCGGACCCGAACTTGGACCTGTACGTCCAATTCAGCGAGCCCGTGCAGAATTTCAACAACGCGAACGACGTGGTCGTGAATGTCATGGCGGGAAGCTCGCTTTCGTATAGTTCCATATCAGTGACCGATAGCGGCGATCATAAGAACTATATTGTAACTATTACCGGAATGGTGGGAACCGGTGGTATTCGTGTGCAGGCGAGTCTCACATCCGACGTGACAGATACCGTCGGGCTTCCCTTGTTCTCGACGGCTACAAGTGCATTGCTTCAGATCTCCGCAACTTCACTGTGCGCTGTGTCCAATGCGCCCGATTGGACCGGTTGGCTTGGGCCGCTCGGGCCTACGAACTCGGACGCGATCACGTTCTCGATTTCCTTCAGCGAGGCCGTCAGCAACTTCGACGTCGCCGACTTGGTTGTTACGAAGACCGGAACGGTGGCCAGCACAGGACTCAACCTCACCCCCACATCCGGTCCGGCGTCGGCGTACACCGTAGTGGTCAGCGGGGTTTCCGGCGAAGGTACGCTCAAGCTCGCGTTTGCCGGAACAACCACGATCCAGAATGGCAGTGGCACGAGCCTTCGCGGAAAGCTGACCAGCCCCACGATCGCGATTGACAACACCGGCCCGGGCGTGTCTGTCGGCGCACCATCGTGTTCGACAACGACCACCGGGCCAGTCGAATACGTGGTTACCTATGACGGTGCTTCTCTTATTACTCTTGCCCCGGCGAACGTCTCGCTGGTCTCGACAGGGCCAACGGGGACGCTGAGTGTCTCCGGTACGGGGAGTGAGCGCCGCAGGGTGAAGATCTCCGACATCACGGGGGTCGGTCAGCTTGGTATCCAGATTGCCGCAGGAACGGCCGTGGACGCCGCAGGCAACTCCGCGCTGGCTGCTGGTCCCAGCGCTTCCTTTGCCGTGGTTGGTGCCGAAGGCGAAGGCGAAGGCGAGGGCGAGGGCGAGGGCGAAGGCGAGGGCGAAGGCGAAGGCGAGGGCGAGGGCGAAGGCGAAGGCGAAGGCGAAGGCGAGGGCGAGGGCGAGGGCGAGGGCGAGGGCGAGGGCGAGGGCGAGGGCGAGGGCGAGGGCGAGGGCGAAGCCGAGCCCTGTCCTGCGAATGCAGTCTATGGTCAGTCGCTGCAAGACAACATGTATGGGCCCGCATTTCACAGCGATGTGGTCACGGGCGAGGCCATGTACGATAACTTCTCGGGTGCCAGCGGCATGATAGACCGGGTTCATTGGTGGGGCGTCAATGCCGACCTCACGTATTCTCCATGTGATCGGAGTCCCGAGAATTACCAGATCCGCTTCTGCCTGAGCAAGGACGGCATGCCGGACACGGTTGTTGCTCAGTACTCCGTCGTGGCAACCAAGGAGGATTCAGGACTGCGGTTCTTCGGTGCGTTTCCGGTCTACCGGTACGAGGCGGTGCTGAATCCGCCCATGCCGCTGACGACCGGCTGGATCAGCATTCGTGGTGTGTCTACGGCGAACGAGTGCTTCTTCGTGTGGCCGGCCTCGAACATGGGCGATGGGAAGTCGTATCTGTGGAACGATGTCGCGCAAGAGTACACGCAACAGAGCTCGGACGTGGCGTTCTGCCTGGTTTCGGACGGTGGTGAAGGTGAGGGCGAAGGAGAAGGCGAAGGAGAAGGCGAGGGCGAAGGCGAAGGCGAGGGCGAAGGCGAAGGCGAAGGCGAGGGCGAGGGCGAAGGAGAAGGCGAGGGCGAAGGAGAAGGCGAGGGCGAAGGAGAAGGCGAGGGCGAAGTCTGTGGGCGGGGTACGCTCTTCGGGCAGCCGCTCTCAAGCAACATGTATGGTTCGGCCTACGAGAGCGACCAGTACCGAGGAAACGCCGTGTACGACAACTTCTGGGGCTTGACTGCGCCAATCGAGCGTGTCCGGTGGTGGGGTGTGAGCGCAGATACCTCGTATATCCAGTGCCTGCGGAATCCCGACGCGTACCAAGTGACATTCTACGCCATAGAAGAGGGGTTTATTGGCACGGCGGTCTCCACCTTCACCGTGACGCCGACGCGGACTCCGACGGGCCTTCTTTTCTTCGGGGGATACCCCGTCTATCGCTACGAAGTGACACTTGATCCGCCGGTGTCGATGACGGAAGGGTGGGTTTCGATCCGGGGCGTCAACAACGATTCCGGGTGTTTTGCCGTGTTGTTGGGTTCCGACGTTGGTGATGGAGTCGCCTTCAGCTGGCGTGATTGGACCGGTGTCTACTACCAAATCGAGACGGATGTGGCCCTGTGCCTGATGGGGAGCGGCGCTGAAGGTGAAGGCGAGGGCGAGGGTGAAGGTGAAGGCGAAGGTGAAGGCGAAGGTGAAGGCGAAGGCGAGGGCGAAGGCGAGGGCGAAGGCGAGGGTGAAGGCGAGGGTGAAGGCGAAGGCGAGGGCGAGGGCGAGGGTGAAGGCGAAGGCGAGCCCGATCCATGTTCGGAGGATGCGCAGTTTGGGCAGCTCCACAGTCTGCCCAACCAACCATTTGTGCTGCGCCCTTCCGACGCATTCTCGAATACGCGCATCTACGACGATTTCTCGGGAGTCGCGGAGCCCATCGGCGGTGTTCGTTGGTGGGGCTGTAACGTGGACCTCACGACGGGCTTCCCCTCGGTCTGTGCGCGTTCACCCGAGACATACGTGATTACGTTCTACGCAAGCGAGAGCAATGCGCCCGGCGCTTCGGTGGGCTCGCGTACGGTCACGGCGACGAAAGAGGTGACAGGGCAGATGTTCTATGGCGTGTTCCCGCTGTACCGCTACGAGGCGCTGTTCCCGGAATCTGTCGATATCGGTGCGGGATGGATTTCCATCGAGGCCACGGGCGACAACAGCGGCTGTCAGTTTGCCTGGATGAGTTCGCCGGAAGGGAACGGATACTCGTACGAATGGGATGGCTCGGCCCCGGTCTTGACCGGTGCGGACCTCGCGTTTTGTCTGGGCGGCCCGGCCGTGGCGCGCACGCTGACGGTGGTCACGCCGAACGGCGCAGAGGAGTGGCCGGCGGGTACTACGCAGACGATCACATGGAATAGCACCGGCATCATCGGCCCGGATGTTCGCCTGGCACTGCACAACGGCATGACGTTTGTGGACTGGATCGTCCGCAAGACGGAAAACGACGGTGCGTACAACTGGATCGTGTGGTCGGATCTGGCGCCTCTGGGGAGCTACACCGTGCGTGTACAGGCCTATGATGATGCGGAAGTCCGGGATTACAGCGATGCCGGCTTCTCGGTCACGCCGATTGGGGTGGTGGCCCCGAACGGCGGCGAGGAGTGGGTTATGGGAAGCGTCTACACGATTCGGTGGGGTAGTAACGCCTCCCTGGTGGGGGCGGACGTTCGCGTCGGACTTCACGATGGGACGACGTTCCTGTACTGGATTGACCGGTTTACGCCCAACGACGGCGTGTATTCGTGGCTCGTTCCAACGAACCTGGCCCCCGGCTACGGATATCGGATCCGGCTCCAATCGTATACCGATGCCTTGGTCAAGGACTTCTGCGATACGCCGTTTACCATCGAGGCGGCGCCGCTCCTGCTGACGGCCCCGGTTAAGGATGAACTCGTGCTTGCGGGAAGCGCTTACTCGATCACGTGGCAGAGCAACGATCCCGGAGTCGGCGACGATGTGCGCCTCGGGCTTCACCGGGGCGGAGCGTTCCTGGGATGGCTCGTTCGGCGGACGACCAACGACGGCCAGTGGGATTGGCCGGTTCCGCCCGAAACGCCGCCGGCGATCAACTATCGGCTGAGACTTCAGTCATTCACCGATAGCTCATTGCGGAACATGAGCCCGCCGTTTGCTATTGCCAATCCGTAGCTGTTTAGCATGGCGGAAATGGGCGTGCCTTGGCGCGGCCTATAGGGCCGCGAGGGGGATGCTCTGACAAGACGGCGTGAGAGGAAGAGCCTGTGTTGCCAGGCAGATGATGCCGCCGGGTCCCAGGTCGGGCGCGAGCTTCTCTAAGGCGGCGAAATGCCGCACGTCATCGCGGCCGGGCATGGCCGTCTTCTTGCACTCGATGGGGTAGAGTGTGCCGTCTTGAAAGATCAGCAGGTCGATTTCTTTCTTGTCCTTGTCGCGGTAGTAATACAATGGAGCGCGCTTGCCGTTGTGCCAGTAACTCTTGAGTATCTCGGCGACCACCCATGTTTCGAAGATGGCACCGGACATCGCGCCGGCTTCGAGTGTTTCAGGAGAAGTCCACTCCGTGAGGTAACTCACCAGTCCAGTGTCGAGCAGATATAGCTTCGGTGCCTTCACCAGACGCTTGGTCACGTTCGTGTGAAATGGCTCCAAGAGGTAGGCAATGCCTGAGGTCTGCAGGATCGAGAGCCAGTGCTTGGCCGTATTTGGGGCGATATCCGCGTCTCGCGCGAGGTCCGACAGATTCAGGACCTGCGCCGTTCGTGCCGCTGCCGCTCGGAGGAACCGTAGGAAAGCCATCTCATCGCCAACGCGCGCGAGGTCTCGGACGTCTCGCTGCAGGTACGTTTCGACATACGAGCGATAGAAGAAGTCCGTCTTTATGTCGTCGTTCAGGACATTTGCGGGAAAGGAGCCGCGCCACATAGACGCATACGCTTCTTTCAGTCCGAGGGGCGGCACGTTTGCGAGGCGGCGGTCGATGGCCTTCGGGTCTGGTAGGAACGGGTCTCCCCTGGCGCCGACCAGCTCCGCGCGCGAGAATCCTAAGAGGTTGAGAACGCCAACGCGGCCGGCCAGGGATTCGGAAACACCCTTCATGACGTGGAACTGCTGCGAGCCCGTCAGCCAGAACATACCCGGGGCGTGATCGGAGTCCACCGCCATCTTGATATACGGCAGCAGTTCCGGCGCGTACTGGATTTCGTCAATGACCAGCGGCGGGGGAAAGCGCTGGAGAAACAGCGCCGGATCCTCTCTAGCGGCGCGGCGCGCCATAGGGTCGTCCAGGGTCACGTACCGCTGCCGTTTGGTGCAGAGGTGCTGGAGGCAAGTGGTCTTTCCCACCTGCCGGGGTCCGGTGATGAGTAAGACGGGGAACTGATTCTGGGCCTCACGGAAGAAGCCCTCGATGGTGCGTCGAACATACATGGGGCGTTTCGTCCAATTTGCAATATGATTGCAATATAGACGATTCTTCCTCCTGTGTCAACTCCGACCGGCTCGGACGCAATCGCTTGGGCAATACCGGTGCCTATGGTGTCATTCCTTGCGTATCCCCCGTTGGCCACTCAGCAGTGTTCCGTGAACAGGCCAAGCCGTGGATACCTGGATCGCGCCGTCCTCCGCGCCGAAACCGATCCGTCGCAAGTTACCGAGATCGCGCATCCGCGCGGCGCGATTACTGGCGCTCAGCGGCTTTGCCGCGATTCTCTTGACGTTGCAGAGGCGCGCGGCCTATCCTAGCCAAGGACGGCATTAGAGAAAGGGGATGTCATGGCTGAGCAATCGCCACCCGTGGCTCCGGATCCTGATCCTCTCGAGGCAGCGGCTTCGTCAAAGGGCGCATCGAGGTCACGGTTAGCCCTTGCCAGCTTCATATTGAGCTTCGTCCCGGTGCTTGGCATTCTGAATCTCGGTGGGGACTTGCCACCGGCTGTAGTCATCACCCTATGGCTCTTGCCGGTTCTGTCGGCCGTTGGCGCCATCATCGCGCTGAAGCGGATCCGGATGTCCGGCGGGCGGTTGAGGGGGCGTCGACTGGCGATCGCTTCCCTCACGCTGGCAATTGTCCTGTCACTGCTCTGCCTGCTGGCTCATCAGGCGTATCGTGAATGGCAAATACGGCGCGAGCTGGCAAGGCAATTGGCATGCGCCGCGAATCTCAAGCAGATGGGCGTCGTATTCAAGAAGTTTGCGGCAGACGCATCCGATGGCCTGTGGCCGCCCCTCTCTCCGGAAGAGGGGCACTTGATGTGTACGGCGAAGGCGATCTGTCCGCAATACCTTGCCGACCCCCGCCTCCTTTTCTGTCCAAGCGATGCCCGAAGCGGTTGGCCGGAGTACACCGAAGACATGCAGCGCGATCCCGAGAGCGCTTTCGCAGATTCCAGCTATGTGTACCTTGGCTACGTGATCATGAGTGACGAAGAAATAGCGGCATTCACAGAGATCTATAAGCAGCGTGTGGCGCAAGGCCTGGGCTTTGAGGAAGATCTTGATGCGCCGCCGGGGCGTGGCTCGATGGGTACCGACACCTTCTACCGGCTACGTAACGGCGTCGAGCGCGCGTTCCTGAAAGACAAGCAGGATGCCGCTGCCGCGGCGGAGATCCTCTCGCGGATTCCCGTCATGTGGGACGCATTCTGTTCAACGGGACCCTTTTCCTACTTCAATCACATACCGGGCGGCTCGAATGTCCTGTACATGGACGGCCACGTCGAGTTCATAAGATTCCCGAGTGGATGGCCGGTGACAAAGCGTGTAGCCGAGATTACGGGCGAACTCGCTTCGCCCGCCGTATCCTGGCCACCGGGCGGCGGCGAGCCCTGATTCCGATAGCGATTCCGATAGCGCGTAACCGTCAATCGGTGTCGGGTGGCGTGGCGTCCGGGGCGCGCTGGGCGTCCGGGGCCGGCGTTTCGGCCCGCGCGGTCGAGGGAGTAGTACTCGAGTCGGTGGCGGTGCACTCGGCCGTGGGTATCGAAGCTGCTTCCGTGGCCGATGTCTCGGCGGTCTCCGTTGTCTCTTCTTCTTCGGCCTTGAGGCGTTTGCGCCGTTTCCGGAGGTAGACGATCAAACCGATGCCACCCATGATCAGCATGATGACCAGCGGCGCGTGGTTGGACATGGTTTCGGAGAAGGCGCGCATCTGGTCGAACAGGAAAATCCAGAGCGCCACCGCGATGAAGTTGCCGATAATGACCGACGAGAAGGTCACCCACGTGCGGAGGCCGATGAGGTAGCCGAGGATGCCGCCGGCGAGTGCGCCAGTGCCCCAGAAAGGGAACAGAACAAAGGAAACCAGGCCAACGAATCCCCACGGCCCGAGGCGGTCTCGATGGCGTTCGGCCGTGGCGCGGATGTTCATGATGGTCCTGCCGATGAAGCTCATCTCGACCGCGCGACGGTAACCGGCCACGGCGAAGGGATAGACCAAAAGCAGGATTATGATGTCCTGAAGCGAACACTGAACCAGCAGGAACCAACGGGAGAATCCCATCGAGATCCCGGTGCTGACGCTCAACGCGCGACCCATGGCGACCTGGCCGAGGACGAGCTGCCAGACGCCGCTGTACGGCTCCTTGAGCACGACGCCCAAGACCACCATCGTGATGAACCAGGTGGTTAGTATGATCTGGCCGGTACGCTCGATGATTCGTAGCTCGCGCGGGAAGGCTTGGCGAGGGGTACTGACTTCGGAGGAGTGCTCGTTCTGTTCGGACATGAACCTTGACATCTCAGATGGCCCTGACATGGCCGCCTGTTGTGAGTTCGGTACCTCGGAGCATCGGTGCGGCTGCCACAGGCCCACTGCCCATCCATCCGCTGGCCCTCTATAACGATATACGCCCAACCGAGGCGGTGTCAACGTCGCGTGTTCGCCGAAATAGTCCTCGCGGCGTCTGTGCTACAGCCATAGCGGTTTCTCGAATCGAAACACGGCGAGTTGGCGCGGGCATTCCGGAAAAGCTTGAAAATCGTGAGCGGGGATGGTCAAATCACCCTACGGGACTCAATGGAGGCATGGGATTCTATGAAGACGGCTGTATGGAGTGTCGTTCTGATGATGGCGGCAGGGTCCACCCTTTCCGCGGAGGAATCGAAACCGATGCGCGCACTACCTACTCCTGAGCAGGCGGCCTGGCATGACATGGAACTGGGCGCGTTCATTCACTTTGCGCCGAACACCTGGCAGGATCAGGAGGGCGATGACCGCTCGACGCCGCTCGATCAGATCAATCCGGACCAACTGGATACGGACCAGTGGGTGCGCGTGGCCGAATCGATGGGCGCCAAGTACGTCGTGTTCACGGCGAAGCACATCGGCGGCTTCTGCATGTGGCGCACGGATACTACGAACTACGGCATCAAAGACACGCCGTGGCGTGATGGCAAGGGCGATGTACTCGCCGACCTGGCGCGATCATGCCGTGAGCGCGGCATGAAGCTCGGCGTGTACCTGAGTCCGCGCGACGATACGCTCGGCGCAACCACCGGCGGCCGGTGCCCGACGGACGAGGCGCAGGAGACGTACAACGCGATATACCGGCAGCAACTCACCGAGGTGCTCAGCCGTTACGGCGAAATGGTCGAGGTCTGGTTCGACGGCAGTAATATTATCGAGGTGGGCGATATTCTCCAGCAGCATGCGCCGAACGCGATTATCTTTCAGGGCAAGTACGCAACCATCCGATGGGTCGGCAATGAAGACGGCTACGCACCGTATCCGGCGTGGAACGCCGTGTCCGAGGAAGCGCGGCTCCGAGGCGCCACGGCGCAGGACGGCGATCCCGACGGCGACGCGTGGCTGCCGAATGAATGTGATGCGCGGACGCGCGCCGGCTGGTTCTGGAGTTCGAAGAACGCCGACACGCTCAAGAGCGTGGATCAGCTTATGGAAATGTACTACCGCTCGGTGGGCCAGGGCGCCGTCCTGCTTCTCAACCTCACGCCCGACACGCGCGGACTGATTCCGGAGGCGGATGCGCAACGCGTGGCCGAGTTCGGCGCCGAGATCCGGCGTCGTTTCGGCACGAGTCTCGCCGAGACGTCGGGCGTGGGGGAGATGATCGAGTTGGCGATGGCCAAAGCGACGCGAATCGATCACGTCATCACGATGGAGGACATCACCCAAGGCGAACTCGTTCGCGAATATGTCATCGAAGGGCGCGCCGGCGGACAGTGGCAGCCGTTGTGCGAGGGAACGGCGATCGGCCACAAGAAGATCGATCGCTTCGAGCCCGTGCCACTCGATGCGGTCCGCCTGCGCGTTACCCGTGCGGCTGCCGAACCGCAGATCCGCTCGCTCGCCGTCTACGACACTGGTCAGGAGAACCCGCCCCACCCTTTTGTGCTCGAGTAGGCACGTTCGGCCAGGAAATCGGCGAGACGGTTTCCTCGGCCGACGGACTACCGTCCGATGACATCCTGGCTGTGGCCGCCGATGGCTTGGGCCGCGTCTACGCCGGCACGAGGGACGGGTTGGCCGTATGCGAGGACGGCGGGTGGAGGTCCGTGACGTCCTTTGCGGGCAAGCGCGTTGCATGCCTGGCCTGCGACGAGGCCGGTGTGCTAGTGGCCGCGGACGGAGCGCTGTGGCGTGTGGACGGCGAGCGCCTGACGGCGCTGCCCGAGGATTGCGATGTCCGGTGCCTGGCCTCCGGCTCGATGGGCACGCTCGTCGGCACGAATCGCGGCCTGTACTCCTTGCGCGAGGGGCAGTTGATCGGAATCTCCGCGCTCGATCCGTTGTTGGGCGACGCTACCGTCGATAGCGTGGCCGTGCGCGGCGATGCCGTGGCCGTGGGTTCGACCTCGGGCCTGTTTGTGAGTAACGGCCTCGATGCGTGGCAGGCCGTGTATCCGGCGGAGGGATCTCGGCGCTGGGCGCCATCCGAGGTAGGTGCTGTCGGATTCGACGGCCGCGGCCGGCTCTGGTTTGCCGCGCGGCAAGGCGCAGGCGTTCGCGAGGAAGGGAAGTGGACCCTGTTCGAGGGCCGCGACGGCCTGCCGTATAACGAATTCACGTCCATGGTATTCGACGCGGCCGATGGTGTGTGGTTGGGCACGCGTCGAGGCGCGATTCACTTCGATGGCACCCACTGGGCCTATCGCGAAGGCCGGCGCTGGTTGCCGGATAACCAGGTGCGTGCAATTGCCGTGGGTGCGGACGGATCCGTGTGGTTCGCTACGCCGGCGGGCTTGGGCGCGATCCGCCGCCAGCCGATGACACTCGCGGCGAAGGCGCGATTCTACGAAGAGGAGATCGATAAGCGACATCGGCGCACGCCCTTCGAGTACGTGTTGGCCGTTAGCCTCGAGCGGCCCGGCGACACGAGCGCCTGGATCCAGCATGATAGCGATAACGACGGCCAATGGACCGGCATGTACGGTGCGGCCGAATGTTTCGCCTATGCGGCCACGCGAGATCCCAAGGCCAAAGAACGCGCCACCAAGGCGTTCGAGGCGTTGGCCTTCTTCTCCGAAGTGACGCAAGGCGGCTCTCATCCGGCGCCGGAAGGTTTCATCGCGCGGACGATCCTGCCGACCAGCGGACCAAATCCGAACGAGTGGGATGCCTACTCGATCGCGCACGATGTGGCCGAGCAAGACAGCGACGCGCTGTGGCGCGTGGTCCATCCTCGGTGGCCCGTCAGCGAAGATGGGCAGTGGTACTGGAAGTGCGACACGAGTTCCGACGAGTTGGACGGTCATTTCTTCCTGTACGGCATCTACTTCGACCTGGTCGCCGAGACGGATGCCGAGAAGGCGCGTGCCCGCGAGGTGGTCCGGCGCGTAACGGATCACTTGATCGCCCACGACTTCCGTCTGGTGGATTGGGATGGCATGCCGACGCGGTGGGCGAACTTCAGTCCGAGTTCGCTGAATCGCGACGCCGCTTGGTGGGGCGAGCGTGGTCTGAATTCCCTCTCGATTCTGTCGTATCTCCGCACGGCCGAGCACGTCACCGGCGATGCGCGCTACGGCGCCGTGGCGGACCAGCTTGTCCGCGATCACGGCTATGCCATGAATGCGCTCCATCCGAAAGTCCAGCGCGGGCCGGGTTCGTACGTTCAGTTCGACGACGAGATGGCCTTCATGAACTTCTACAATCTCATCCGTTACGAGACGGACGCCCGGCTGAGCGAGATGTTCGCGTTCAGTTGTTTTCGGTATTGGGAGCTTGAGGCCTGCGAGCTCGATCCATTCTACAACTTCTGTTATGCGGCCTGTTGCGACGGCGTCGTGTTCCCATCGCCCTGGGGGCCGGAGCGGCTATCGCCGCCGCGATCTTGCATCGAGGAGGCGGTGGATACGCTTGAGCGGTATCCATTGAACCTGGTCTGCTGGCAGCAGACGAACAGCCATCGACTGGACATCGTGCCTTTGCCGCACTACACGCGCGAGCGAGGGGAGGCCGTGGGAAAGGGGTGCCGCGTCAATGGCAAGGTCATACCGGTGGACGAACGCAACATCACGCAGTGGAGCGACGACGCGTGGGCGCTGGACTACGGCGGCAGCGGAACCGAACTCGCCACCGGGTCGCCGTTCCTGCTCGCGTACTATATGGGCCGGTACCATGGATTCATTGCCGAGGAGTAGTTGTCGATGTCTTTCCGCAGAATAGGATACGCGGCGCGATACGGCCTAGTGCTGTTCGTCGTGTGCGCATCGGTCATCGCCTGGGCCCAAGGGGACATCGCGCATCCGTCTTTGCGCGAGGCGTTTGAGGCTGCCGGGTTCGACGCAGCCGCGAACGGCAACTTCGTTGTCGTATGGGCCGCGGATCCGGAGTACGGTGCCGGCGAGGCAGAGAACATCCTGCCCCCCATCGCGCGCGAGGTCAATGCCATGGAACCGGCCCCGGCCTTCATCGGGATCATCGGCAATCTGACCTCGCACGGATCGCCCGGGCCCGGGCACGTGCCCAGCACAGAGGAGGCCGATCAAGCACTTCACGATTTCAGAACGCTCAAGAAGCACCTGGAGGCATTCACCGTTCCCGTCAAGCTGATCCTCGGCGCGCACGACACGCATATCCGTGAGGACAAGCCGGAACTCTTCCTGTCGGTGTTTCCTGATCGCCCGGAGTACGAGGCCTTCGAACACAACGGTGTCGCCTTCTTCTTGCTCAATGGCGGCAACTGCGGCTGGCTCGACAGCGAGCAGTGCGCCTGGTTCCGGCGAGAGGTTGCACGACTTCACGTGCCGCGCAAGGACATGGTCATTGCGGTACACCAGGCCTCGATGGCGAGTTCGATCGAGGACCGCGGAATCCCCGGGACGATGCGCGAGGTGCTGAGCGGCCGGCCGGGTCGATCCTGGCTCATGGCGGGTCAACACCACACCAACCGAGACACGCGCTTCGCCATAGGCATCCACAGTCTGACGCAGGCGGCCATCACCTCGTGCAATCCGGCCTGCACGAAACGCGGACAGCCCGGCTACTGGATATGCGGGTTTGCCGAAGGCCGCATGGTCACGCGGGTGTTTCGAGGACTTGAAAGCGGCTACCGCGTTGTGGCGAACCCAGACAGCGGCAAAGCCCTCAGGGTCATCCTGCCCTTCGAGGAACGGGACGAGGTGATCTGGCATGTGCTGGTCGGTGAAAACGATGACCGCTATCTCGAGAGCGCCGACGCGACTTTCTGCATCAACTACTGGCGGGATGTCCGGTGCCTTGGATATCGGATTCCGCTTCGGTTGGGCCAGGGCGCAGCATCGCGGGTCGTCGTTTGGGAAACACCTGACGGCACCGGGCTCCGAAAGTATGCGCTTTCCACGGACGGGGATCTGTGGACCGAACCGGAACGCATCGAACATGATGGCGCGTTAACGACCCTGGTGATTCCGCCGGAGCTATTGGGCGAACGCGAAATATCCGTGTGCGTCGAGAATTGCAGGGTAGCGGGCATCGGATTGGCCACCACACCGGGAACAACTCCGGTCCGAGCGCCCAAGCTTCGGACGATCCCGCGTCGTTGATCGGCCGCTACTGCTGGTGTACCGGCATCGCCGTGCGTGTGTCTCGGAAGGCGACGTAGACGCCTCGGCCCAGGAGCGCGGGAATGTCTTCGTCAAGGGCCTTGTCCGACAGGAACGTGTTTTCCTGGAGGTCCACCTTCGTTCCGATGCCGATTCCTTCGTTGGCCACGAGCGCGCTCACATCGCGGATGCGGTTTCGGCTCACATCGAGGTGCTCGAGGTGAATCATGCTCGCCACGGCGTCGATATCCACCAGTTCGTTTCGCGAGAGATCCAGCGACACGAGATTAACGAGGCCGGCCAAGGGCGATATGTCCTTCAACTTCTCGCGGCCATAGACACTGTTGTACCGCAGGTTCAGTCGGGTGAGCCTTGTCAGGCCCGCCAGCGGCCGAACGTCCTGGATCTGGTTGTTGTCGAGGTACAGCAGCGTGAGCTGCTTCATGCCGGCCAGCGGGCTGATATCGAGAATCCGGTTGTACGATAGGACCAGCGACGAGAGGTTGGTGAGCTTCTCGAGCGGCCTCAGGCTAACGATCTTGTTGTTCGAGGCGCGGAGCGTGGTCATCTGCGTCATGGTGGCCAAGGCCTCGATGCTCGACAGATCGTTCCGGTAGATTGTTAGGATCTGGATCTTGGTCAGCCCCGCGATGGGCGACAAGTCGGTGATTTGGTTACCGTCCAGCATGAGTCGCTCGAGACCGACCAGGCCTCGAAGGGGGTTGATGTCTCGGATCTCGTTGTTCCGAAGGTCCAGGACTTCGAGTTTGCTGAGACCGGCCAGCGGACGCAGATCCGAGATGCTGTTGGCGTTCAGGTCGAGGCTCGTGAGGTCCTGACAGTACTCGATGCCCCGCAGATCCTTGACCTTGGATGTGAATACCGCCAACGAAAGCAGCTTGCCCCCGGTCAGGTCTTCCGCCATGATGGGACCGCTCGGTTTCCCAATGGCTTGGCGGACGGCGGCCTCGACCGCGGCGTCGGCGAACTGGCCCGCTTCGAGGGCCGGCAACTCCGCTTCAGGCGATGCCGCCGGCGCGGGTGTCTCCGGTGCAGCGGTCTCGGGGGACCCCGGCGGCGTCTCCTCGACCGGGACCGCCTGCTCCGCGGGGGCCGCCACCGGCTCGACCACGCCCGCTTCCGGTTCTGCTATCGGAGCCGATGGCGTCGTGGTTGGTTGCTCGACTGGACTCGGGGATGGCTGGCCGCAACCAAACAAGGCAAGTACTGCCACGGTCACAAAAGCCGCTGGGCGCGTCACGCTGCATCTCATCGGGACAGGACCTCCGCTTCGTCACTCCGTATCATTGTAAGATTTCCCGGCGCGTTAGTTCATCTTTCAAACGCCCCGGCCCTGCCCTTGGGGAGGACGCCGCAGCGTGGTGGCGCGATCTGGTGACTCGTGCCTATTGGATTCCGTACCAGTCGCCTGTGGCGAAGTCAATGACGAAGTTCGTGTCGGCGCACTCGGAATCGGTCCACAGGCCTTCGATGACGTAGCGCTGGACAGTGAGGACGACCTGGCCCATAGCGCCGATGCCCCGGCGATCGATGATGGTTCCGCCGGCGTGCGATTCATCACCGCCGTAGTGGGCGATGAAGGCGCGGGTCACCTGGGCGGCCACGGTCTCGGCGTCTTCCTCGGGTACACCGTAATCGTTGATGAGTGTCTCGACGGCGATGCCGTACACGCCTTCGTAGGTGACGCCGCGGGCATAGTCGACAAAACCGGTTGGTATCGAGGGTATCGCCGTAACGGGATGCGTGCGAACCCGCGCCAGGTTGTCCGCGATACGGATTTCCCGATACGTGGGGCGATACGTGACGAGGGAGGACGTCTCGACGTCAAAAACAAAGTCAGCATCGTACGCGGCTTTGGCTGCGTCCAGGCTGTGGTAGTGCCCGGTGAACACGCAGCGCACGTGGTACGCAGCGAGCATTCGGGCGATGTCGTCGTAGTGGTTCACCACGTATTCCGGATGGAACTTCTCCTGTCCATTCCAGTGCGGCACCACGCCGTGATGCATCGTCGCGATAATGGCCTTGCCGGACTCGTTGGCCTCGATCAGCCGCGCCTCGATCCACGCCAAAGTAGCCGGAGAAAACGCCCCGCCCACGTTCGGAAACCCCTGCTCGATATTCGCGGCCGAGTCCGTCGAGTCGAGGCAGAGCAACCACAGACCGGCCACCGGCTCGACCACGTAGCTCAGCGATCCCGCGTCCTCGTAGAGTGCCTCATCGAAACCGAAGGCGGCGTAGATGGTACGGAACTCCTCGGCCGTTACCGTGGCGACGGGGGTGGCGCCCTCGACGCTGAAGCGCTTAGCGTCTGGATTGTTGATATCGTGATTGCCGGGCACGACGAACACCGGTGTCCCGGCGGCTTCGACCGTGGCCAGGTACTGTGCGGCCAAGGTGTGGTTCACCGCCTCGCCGTCTTTCGTGAGATCACCGCTGACAATCATGAAGTCCGCGCCGATTCCCTGAACATCCTCGATCACGGTGGCAAGGATCTCCTCGCTCTGTTCGAGCATCTTGCGGTCATGAGCAAGGTAGTCCTGGAACGCGTCTCCTTGCGTTCCGAGATCCGTATCGTAGAGATGGATGTCGCTCACCGTTACGAAGTGGGCGTCGGGATAGGCGGGCGGGGCTTGCTCGAGCAAAGCGACCACCTCCCCCTCCGTTTGATACCGGTACACGTAGTATGCCTCGGGACATCCCACCAACGTGACGCCCAGCATTGCCAACACCACCCCCGCCTTCATTGCGCGCTGCCAATTCGTGTTCATGCCGCCCTCTCCGCGTTGAAGCCTCTTGCCACTCAAACCACCTATCAAGCCTACCATACCGGGAGGCTAAGCGCACGTTACCCCCCGTGCCGCCTCGATCATGGCGGCGATGTTTTCGACGGGCACATCGTTCTGGACATTGTGGGCCGGCGCGAGGACATAGCCGCCATTACGACCAAGTACCGAGATGGTCTCATGGACGCACGCCGCCACGTCATCGGGCGTGGCCGTTCTCAGAAGGTCTTGCACATCGATGGCGCCCCAGAACGTCAGCCGCTCGCCGTATGCCTCCTTGAGCCCCCGAGGCGTCATGCCGTGCGCAGACGTCTGGATCGGGTTGAGAATGTCCACGCCGCAGCCGATGATCTCATCCAGCAGGCCCACGACAGATCCGCACGAGTGGTGCCAGTAGTAGCGCGGCCCCAGCGCCTTCGTCCGGGCGATCCGTTCCGAGAAGTACGGCGCCACAAGGGCCTCGAACATGGCCGGGCTCACGAGCGGCCCCAATTGCATGCCGAAATCGTCGCCACTCATGGCGATACCGACGTACTCGCCGATGGCGCCGTAGTACTGCTCGACGACGCGCATCTGGATCGCGAAGTACCGGTCGAAGAAGGCGCGCACAAAGCCCGTGTCCATGGCCATCCGGGTGAGAAACGAGCTGTAGCCGCACATCCAGCAGCCCAATTCGAGAACGCCGAAGACGGGATGCTCGCCGATGACGACATAGGGTGTCTCGCGGGCGAGCGTCTGGGCGTCCTCGTGCAACCGCTCGAGCAGGCCATCGTCGAGCTCGGGATCCGGCCACGGAAAGGTCTCGATATCGTCGATCGAGGCGTCGGCCAACGGCGATTCAACGATTTCCCAGTACGAACCGATCAGTCTACGGCGCACGCCCCAACAGTCGATGAACTCGGTTGGGGAGATCGTGCGCGTCAGCGTGCCTTCCAAAGACACGATGCCGCCGACACCGCGGAAATCGCATCCCGCCCACTCGAGCAGACGTTCGTCCACGCCGTTGTTGGCCTTGGATCCATCACCCGTGAACCCGAGCAGATCCCGGAGCTGTGCTTGGACACCGGGCATCATGCCGGTGAGCGATGTGCACGCCAAGTCGATGGGCGCTCTGTCGGGTTGTGTGTGAGAGACAGCGGCGTGGAAACGTTCGCGTGACGCCATGGTGTTCCCCTTTCCGGTGGAAAGCATACGGCACATCCCCAGAGATCGGCAAACCGTGAGGAGATTGGACGATGGCCGCCCGGATGACTACAATTCGCGCGGATCGCTGTACGGCCGCGACGCGGCAAGGAGGATTTCATGGTTTCCGGCGAGCAAGTCGTTCGCGACGCCATTGCGTTCAATCATCCCTCGCGCATTCCGATTCTGTTCATCAACAAGGATCATTTCGACGGCGACATCCTGCTCTACGATCTCTCCTATGGCGAAAACGGCCACAATGAGTGGGGATACCGCTTCGTGTCGCTCGACGACGGCACCATGGGCCAGCCCGACGAAGCCGTGATTCCGGACTGGGGCCTGCTCGAGACGTTTGCGTGGCCCATGTTGCGCCGTGAGGCGCGCCTGGCCAACGTCGAGGCATTCAAGGAACGCGCCGGCGGCCGCTACCTCATCGGCGGCCTTGGCCTTACCGGATTCACTCTGTACTCGTTCCTCCGCGGCTTCGAAAACAGTATGTACGACTTCGCCACCGGTTCCGAGGCATGTGGCATCCTCCTGGATCGGATCTTCGGTCACGAGACGCGCCTCATCGAACTCGCTGCCGACGCGGGCCTCCATGGGGTGCACTTCGCCGATGACTGGGGCTCGCAGGACGGCCTCATCATCAATCCCGACCTGTGGCGCGCATTGTTCAAAGAACGCTACCGAGCCCAGTTCGCCCGAGCCCACGAACTCGGCGTCCACGTGTGGTTCCATTGCTGCGGCAATATCATCGATATCCTCGATGACTTCCACGAGGTCGGCGTCGACGTGATGAATGTGTCTCAGCCCAACGTCGTCGATATCGAGGCCGTAGGCCGGCGTCTGCGCGGCAAACAGTGTTTCATGGTGCCCATCAGCTACCAGACCGTCTCGATCTCCGGCACACCGGACGAGATCCACGCCGAGGCCCGGCGACTCTACGACGCCCTGGCCGCACCCGAGGGTGGCTTCATCGGTTACGTCGAGGAGTACGGCTGCATGGGTATGTCGGATGAGAACTACCGAGCGTGCGGCGAGGCCTTCCGGGCGCTTTCGGCCTGAGGCCTACCCCACGCAACGCTCAACTCGAGTGGTTTCGACGCCTGACGCTTCTCAGTGCCTTTGCCGACAAGTGAGAATCCGTCGCCCTCTTCTGCGAGCCGGTACGTGAAGGGCTCGCCATTGGTGAACGGATCGGTTGGCACGCCGGCTGGCAGTTCCGACAGTGTCTCTGGCAGCTGGCCTTGGGCCTCGCCGAACCGGAGTACAGCCACCGCCGCGCGCATCATGCCCAAGCGCGTCTCCATTTTCGCCTTTTGGAATACCAGCGCGCCAAGTGCCGGAACGAGAACCTGAACCATGGCATCGGCGTTCTCCGCCGCCGTCATGATGCTCTCCATGCGAGCCTGGCCCTCCGGATATGGCATGGCCAAGGCCGCCTGCATATCTCGGAGGGTCTGCATGAGCGCCATTCCTCTGGCGGTAAGCAGCGCGCTGATCTTCTCGGGCGTGGCGAGGTCCTCCGGCGTACACGAGAAGAACTGGGCCGCCGCCTCGAGTTCTTCGGGCGATGCCGTACCGTCGGCGACATGACCGATGGCGTCGGCGGTTGGTGCGCCGCTATCCTCCGTCGAGGATGCGGCCGCAACATCCCTAAACCGACCCAACTCGGTCCGCGTCAACACCGTGCCCGGTGGCGGGAAGTAGAAGGCGTTCATCTTCATTTCACCCTCGATGGCGGCCGACCAGTCGCTTAACACCGGCGTCACCGCCTCAAGTGCGGCGTCCATCCGCTCGAGTGCCGGCGCGCTGGGTGCGGCGAGCACATGACCCACTTGGACGTTCGCCATGTCCACAATGGCTGCCGCCACGAGCGTTCCGATGGCGGTGCCTTCTTGGTGGCAGCCGCGCGCGAGCGCCAACACGGCGGCGAGCAGGTCGACGGCGCGCTCCGCATTGTCCTCGGCAACGGCTTGGCGCACGGCCACGATGCCTAATCGGCCCAAGTCGCGCGCGCGGGCAAGTTCGGGCAACTGTGCCGACGCGCCCTGGTCGAATTGCACGCCGAAATCGCAGGTCTCGATCCTCGATGCCGCCTCGAGCATGGTGAGCGCCGCCATATTCCGCTCGATGTACGGATCGAGCGCCGCAGCGTTGTACGCGCCTGTCTCGATGAGCTCCGAGAAGGCCTTGTCCGCGCGCGCATCGTCGGATAGCGGCGTCAAAAGCAGGAAAGATCGGTAATACACCAGTGCCGCGTTCGTAGGCGACTTCGGCGCTTCCCAGGTGAGATCCTCGGCATGGCCGAGGCCAGTCGCGATGAACATAGCGATGACCAGAATGCCAAAGCCCAGTGTCCTGGCCCTTGCGCGCGAGTTCATGCGTTGCGGTAGGTGCTTCATGTTCGACGCTCCTGTTCTCCCGTCATTCGACAACGGGCTAGAGTCTCCAAATCAGTACCGGTATTCCTGCCGTATGGGCGTCCGTTACCGTGGCGATCCGCTTGCTGGCGCGATCGAGTTGCGCCTCCAGTTCATCGAGGCCGCCCGTGCTATAGGCCAACGTCAACGAGCGACTGTCCACGGTGTCCGACGGCGGTTGCGCGGCGATCCGTTCCGGCTCGCGTGTCACAGTGCTGGGCACGTTCATATCGACAGGCGCCCGTAGAGTCGACACGAGCGCAACGGCCGCGGCTGCCGCCACGAGCGCCCCCGAGCCGAGCCACAACCGCACGGCGCGACGCTTCCGCGCCTGCGCCACGGCGTGTCGGGCGAGCCCCTCGGGCATTTCCGGCCCGCTGAACGTTCGCAGGTATTCCTCGAAAGCTTCGTTGTCGTCAGGCATCGGTGAACCTCCTCATCTGTCGTCGGAGGGCCTCTATCGCATATCGGTAACGCGACGCCGCCGTGTCTCTCGGAACGCCGACAACCTCGGCGACTTCGGCGAAGCTGAGTCCGCCCCAAACCTTGAGGATAACCACCTCGCGTTGCTCGCTGGGCAGCGTCCGGAGCGCCTCCTCCAGCGCCTCGACCTCTTCCCGGCGCGCGGCGGACTTCTGGAACACCCGACACATCTCTGCGCCGGCCGTTTCCTCGCGTCGAGCCCGCCGTGAGCGTTCGCGAATACTGTTGAGCGCCGCGTTGCGCACCGCGCGATAGAGATAGGCCCGCAGATTGCCGATCCGCGCCAGACGACGTCCCGCGACCTTCGCGAAGGCCTCCTGGAGCGCATCGTCCGCGTCATGGACGTTTCCCGTCACCGAGCGCGCATAGGCCAGAAGCGTCCGGCCATCCCGGCGCGCGACCTCTTCGAGGAAGTCCTCGTCGACCCCTCCGGCCCGTCCGCGCGAAGGCGGTATATCGCGTTCCGTCCTCATGGCGTCATTATGACACCGCCGACGCCATTCCGTGTCTACTCGAATCGAGGCCGGGCAAAATCCAGTTGGAGACGCGACATCATTTCGGGTCTATCGGCGTAAACCCACTTGACATGCCGGGTCAATTGTATTATGATTTTGATACAATCGAACCAATCAGTCGATACTCTGTATGTCTACGCTCGCACGCAGTGCCATCGGAGAGAGGGACAGATGGGGGGACGGGAGCCACAGGATAAGAGAGCGCCTGAGGTGGCATGGGCATCCTGCCCATGGCTGGAGTTTCTCCCTTTTTGGCCGCATGGGCATCCTGCCCATGGTCTTCCTGGGATCGCCGCGTTCCAGCGCGGCGGCTCGTCACGACGGGCGATACGGCCAGCACGGACCCTGAGGTGGCATCGGATCTCGTTCCCACGGTCCCCCGTGGGAATGCATATCCGGTTCGGATCTCGTTCCCACGGTCCCCGTGGGAATGCATATCCGGTTGGGCAGGGAAGGCAGTCATGGCGAGGCGCCACGGTACTGTCTCCCCACGCAGGAGCACGAGAACAGGGATCTGGGCCAAGCAACGGTTTATTCTGCCCTTTCAGGGCGCTGGAGAAATATGTAACTCGTTTATTCCCAGGGCGTTGCCCTGGGCTGGGATCTTGCGGCCTTTCAGGCCGGAGTCTGGCGATTCCTGGCCGAAGACGGCCAGCACGGCGCCTGGCGGTCCCAGGGGTTGCGTATCGGATCTCGTTCCCACGGTCCCCGTGGGAATGCATATCCGGTGGTGCGTGGGCTTCCTCTTGTCCTTCATATCGTTTTGGTCCTTTCCGTCCTTTCTCTCATTCCCGCGCTTTCATCTCGTTTTCACAATCCGACGCCCGTTGAAGTAAAGGGAGTACGCCGATGAACGCGAAGATACGCACGCTGGTGTGGGGTGAACTCCGCGTCGGCGGGACCGTCGCGGCGATGTGCGCTGGTGGCGGCCTCTGCGCACTACTGACATTGCACCTCGATCCCCTCGTTCCCACGGTCCCCCGTGGGAATGCATATCCGGTGGTGCGTGGGCTTCCTCTTGTCCTTCATGTCGTTTTGGTCCTTTCCGTCCTTTCTCTCATTCCCGCGCTTTCATCTCGTTTTCACAATCCGACGCCCGTTGAAGTAAAGGGAGTACGCCGATGAACGCGAAGATACGCGCGCTGCTCGGGGAAGAACTCCGCGTCGGCGGGACCATCGCGGCAACGTGCACGGGGGCCGGGCTCTTCGCGCTGGCCACGTTCTACCTCGATTCGTTGCGCATCACTGAGCGGAACTTGTGGCATCACGTGGACGTCCTGGCGCTGACAGCCACGCTGGCCGTGCCCATGGTGCTGGCGCTGCTCTTGACGTTGAGCACGGCGAACTCGGGCCATCTCAAGCCGGGCTTCTCGCGGCGCATCTTCGAGCTGCCCGTAAGCACGCGGATTGCGGTGCTGGTACCGCTGTTGACGCGTCTCGCGGGCGTCCTTGCTGTGGCGATCATCATGCGGGCGGCATGCTGGACGATGTTCGGCGACGGGCCGGGCAGCCGGGTCGTAATTGCCCTGGCCTGCTTGTACCTGTTCATCCAGGTCCTGGACTGGTTGCGACCGGTCGCGCCGCTGCTGGTACCTATCCTGATTTTCGCGGCGCTTGGCGCACTGTTCGGCTTCATCGGCGGTCTATCCGATTGGGCCGCGGCCCTGGCCGCAGGAGATGGCATTACGCCAGGCCTGCTTGTCGCATTCGCTGTGGCCGTGGCGCTCACCGGCACATTGTCCGTGGCGTCGGTTGGCGCGACACGATGCGGCGAGCGGTGGTCCCTGTTCAGCCTGGCCTCACTCGACCGCATCTTGTCCCTGGGCACACGCGAACGCCGTAAGCCGTTCTCATCGCCCTTGGCGGCGCAGGCCTGGTTCGAGTTGCGCGGTTCGCCGTTGTCCCTGTCCATTATGGCGGGGATGGTCTATCTCCTCATCAACCTTGGCCGATGGTTCGTGCTGTACTCGTTGTCGCGCGAGCATCGCGAAGCGCTCAGCGTGTCCGCCCTCCTCGATCCCTATTGGCTGTTCGAGAAGCTGCCCTTCTACGCCCTCGTGCTGGCCTCCTTCGCCTGGGCGTTGCGGCTGTTCTGGCGTGAGTGGGTGGGCGGCGGCAGGCCCGCCATCTTCGCTACGCGGCAGCCCATCACGAAAGCGCGGATGGCCCAGGCACGCCTCATCGCGGCCGCCGTGAACCTGGCCGTCGCCTTGGTGATAGTTGCCGTTGTGTACGCAGTGTCGTTCTTGTTCGCAGAAGACGCTCTGTTTGCCCGGCTCTTGATGCAGGCGCGCAGCCATGGCTATACCAATATCCGCGAGATCTGCGGGATTCTCATTGGGCCTTCCATCATCGCCGGAATCGCCGCCTGGGCCGTCCTCGGTGCGACCAACCGAACCGGCATCTGGCTGCTCGTGCCCGAGGGGGCTGCCGCCGTACTCCTCCTGACCCGCGTGATGATCGATCGGGAGGTCAGGGGTACGTTGCTCGACACATGGAGCCCTTCCGTATTCTGGCTCGCATTGGTCTTGCCGCAGCTTTGGCTCGTGGCCTCGATGGCCGTGGCGTGGTGGTCGGGCCGGATGCGATGGCGATCTCTGGCAGTGTGCCTGCTGCTGTGGGCGGCCATTACATTGGGAGTCTTTCCATTCCTGGCGCCTCACAGCACGTATGGCGCGGCGATGGCCGTTGCTGTCAGTCTTGCCCTAGGCGCTCTCGCCGTCTTGCCGTACAGCGTCATGACATTGGACTTCAGCCGCTTGGGCCTTCGAGAGCCTGTATCACATGAGAATTCCCGCCAACACGCGCGCGGACAGCGTCGTAGAATGAGTCTGGGCCATGCCGTAGGCCTGCTCGCGCTGGTTGGCGCCGTCGCGGTATTCGTGTGGATCCGCTGGCCTGCCGAGCCGGTCTACAAGGCTGTCTTGCGCGCGGAAGGACTGCCGACAAATCCGACAGAACTGGACGCTTGGTATGCTGAAGTTCCTAAGGCGGAGAACATCGCATATCTGTACCTCAACGCCTATGCAAAGAAAGAGGAACTTGAGAGGCACTGGTGGCACTGTGTGACAAAGGTGGATCCGCTTCCACCGGGCGTGACATGGGAGAACATTGGCCTTTACTCGCGTCTGCATCTGCTTGGTTTGGAACGCCAGTCGCTCGATCGCAGAGACTTGATCCCCTTTGACATGTGGCAGTGGTCAAAGCGCTACTGGGACGACGTCGGCGCTGAGGTCTGCCGCGACCTACACGCTGCCGCACACTCCGGCTGCACCGGCAGCCGGTATCCGATGCGCCGTTGGGGGCCTACGTATCTCTCATCGATACGTTGGCTGGGCCGCCAACTGGGTCTCGAGGTCTGGATTGCCTCGGTGGAGCGTCGGCCGGACGCGGCCGTTGAGGCGGTGCTCGATATGCTGCCCATCGCCGATTCGCTTGAGAAGGAACCAAGGTTCGGTTCGCAGTTGTGCCTGGGACACATATACAAGAGCGTGATCGAGATCCTCGAAGTGGCCATGAACCGAACGGTGTTGCCCGAGACCGCCCTTGTGTATCTTCAGGAAAGGTTGTCCAGCGCGCTTCCACTGACGTGCCAGACGCCGCTCATTGAGCGGGGTATCGTGGGCAGTCAGGCATGGCTGCCGGCGGTGGCGGAGGACAGGTTGGCGGAACTTGTTTGGGATCTGTATTCCTCGGAAACCTTGGGCCAAGTCACGGCCATTTGCGCGATTGCGCCCTTCTTGCACTTGGCAGGCCGCGCAGCTTGTGAGCGTTCCGTAATAGCTGACTGGTGTTCCTCGCTGCGTGAGGTGGCTCGAGACGGGCCGAGCCAGAAGCTTGACGATTTCGTGCACGCCGCAGAGCAGTCTTGGACGCGACGCATGTATCGTCACGCGCCGACCGCCACCCTTACATTGAAAGGCATTGGCTACAACTACATCTATGAATGGCACGTGCGAGTGCTTCTTGACAAGGCACGGACGGGCATTGCCGTTGAGCGGTTTCGGCTGGCCCACGGCCGGTTGCCGGAGCGGCTCGACGAGCTGGTTCCGGAGTTCATCGAGCGCATACCGGACGACCCGTGGAACAGGGGCGAGCCGCTATCGTATCGCGTTCGGCAGAACGGGGATTTCGTGGTCTACAGCTACGGCCTGAATCGCGAAGACGATTTCGACGAGGAGGAGACTTACTATTCCACCAAATGGTCCTCCTCCTCGGGCGACGACACATTCACCGTGGCGCCGCCGGAGATTCGTGACCGCCCGCAGGTTGCGCCGGAGGTCCCGCTCGACGCCGAGGATGACGACGATGCGTAGTGCCGAGCGAGAAGCGGAAAACGGGGACTGACTCCGGCCGAGTCTTCGAGACCGGCTGTCTGTCCCCGCTTTCCGCGCAGAGGGAGCAAGGGAATTGAGCCACGACGACACGACGAACACGACGGCCTGCCATCTTCCTGGGATCGCCGCGCTCCGGCGCGGCCTCTGGCCCGAGGAGGCATCCCTCCTCTCGTTGGATAGCCCTGTACGATGCCGGGAAGGGCTCCGTTCCGTCTCTGCCTGGTTGTCACGCGCAAGCCCGGACCTTGGACGAACTGGCAGTACGGATGCAGGAAGCCATCGAAGCGTATCTGGACTCCGCCGGCGAGGACGTGGTGATCCGTGAATTCGTTGGGGGAGGCCTTCGGCGCGAATACACTTGACGCATCGATGCGGGAGAAAGAAGATGGTCGGGGTGGGCGGATTTGAACCGCCGGCCTCTTCGTCCCGAACGAAGCGCGCTAAACCGGGCTGCGCTACACCCCGACGTGAAGTGACACGAAGCATACCTTTTCTTGGCGCAGAGAGTCAAATTCCGGGCCGAGCTCAGCCGTGCCAAGGCATGATCCTCGGTCGTGCCGTTGCTTCGCATGGGATGGACCGGATGGACACCGTGGACGCCAACGACGCCAAGGGGCCATTACCCGTCAGCGCATGTCCATCTGGTCCACAACGTCCACATTGTCCATAGTCTGGGCGTAGCGGCTCGCGCCTCAGCGGTCGTCTACGCCAAGCACGAAGAGTTTGCCGTCGCGTTCGCGGATGGGGTAGGGGAGAAACAGCAGGCAGCCGAGCATGCAGAACAGGCCGCAGAGCATGGCCATGAGTTTGAGGCCAAAGGGCGTGACGGTGCGCGGTGGCCGAGGCGCCTGCCAGCCGGGCACCTCGCCCCAGGCGATTCGGTACCGGCCTGGCGCGAGGTCGGTGAGCGTTTCGACGCCGTGTCCGGTGCGGGTGAAGCCATCGGGGCCGGTGAGGGTCCATGGCGCGTCGAGACTGGCGGGTTCCGGCGCAACGCGAACCTGGCCCGGCTCCAACTGGGTCAACGACGCGGGGGCCGCATCCGGGGGCGAAGCCTCGGTGTTGGCCACCGGTACGTACCGTTCGGAGATTGCCAAGGCGCCGTTCTCGATGAGGGTTCGCGAGCCATCGCTCTTGAAGTACGGCACGATGGTGAAGGTCAGCACGGACAGGCCGACCATGGTGCGCTGGGCGATGCCCTGCACGCCGAAGAAGATGGCTTCGCGTCGGCGTCCCGTTAGCCGCTCGTCGTAATCGATGACATCCGAGAGTATGGCGAAGGGCAACACCATGAATCCGGCGACGGGCATCCCGAACGCGGCCAGGATCACCATCGTCTGGACGAGTGTGCTTCCGAGCGGCACTGTGCCGACCAGACACAAGCCGAGGATGACGACGCCGCTGCCGACGAACGTCACGATCATCAGCGGATACTTGCCGAACCGCCTCGTCAGAGCGTTGAACACGAAGAAGAAGACCAGGTTCATCACGAGGAACGGCACCATCAGCATCGGCACGGCACCTTCGCTCTTGAACAGGGCGGCGGCGGTCCAGTGCGGCACGAGGGCGATCACGCCGTTGAGGCCGAACCAGTACAAGGCCGTCGATGTGATCACGAACACGAAGGGGCGGTTCCGCAACGCCAGCCGAATCGATTCGAAGAGCTTCAGGTTCCGCTGTTCCGTCCCGAGCGGTTTCGGCCGCTCTCGGATCACCGTGGCCACGGGAATGAAGAAGATGATCATCAATGCAGCGCAGAGGCCCGACAGCCCTGACCAGCCCCAACGTTCGAGTACCTGGCCGAGGCTGGCGAACACGAAGGTCCCCAGCATGATGAAGACCGACTGGAACGTTGTGAGATCGACGCGCTCTTTGAGGTCGGAAGTGATCTCGGGCAGCAGCGACAAGTACGGCGTCACGTTCGACACGTATAGCAGTGCGTGCATCGGCAACACCACAATGACGAACACGGCGTTGATCCAGTGGAGGTGGTCGACGGGCGGATGGAACAACAGGAAGAAGACGAGCGCCAACGGCACGATCCCGAACCGAATGAACGGCAGGCGGCGGCCCCATCGCGAGCGGCAATGATCGCTGAGGTTGGCGATAGGCGGATTGCTGGCGCCCTCGAAGATGCGCCCGAGCAGCACAACGACACCGAACAACGCGGGGGGCACGAGATGCTTGCTCACGTCCGGAGGTACGTATCGCACCAGCAGCCATTGCATGAGCACGAGGTCGGGCAGGTTCATCGTCAGCCCGCCCATGCCGTACGCGATACGCTTCCTTAGCGGTAGTTCTGCCATGTCGCGATGTTTACTCCACTATCCCAAGTCCGTGATGCGCTTCCAGAGCGCCTAGCAGAGATCCTTAGCAAGAACGAGCGCTTCCTCTGCCTCGCCTGCCTCCGGTGGCTCGACATCCGAAGGATAGCGGAAGATCCACGCCCCAGGCGTCAACTTCACGACACCAAAGACAACACCGTCGAGAGTCCCGTCGAACTGCGCACATCTTCCGGCAAGCACCGCCAGGTCATGCGTCTTCCTTGGCGCTTCATCATGGGCTGCCAGATAGCCCTTCAAGGCCTTTTCGGCTGCCTGCTGACAATGAAACAACGCATCGGCGACGAGGGGAGGCACAACAGATAGGTCAACTTCCGCGGCCCTGAGATCTTCCTTCGCGTGCTCAAACCACGCACGCACCTCCGCGCATTGCTCAGGCTGCATAGAGGAGCTTTCCCTCTCGCCGGACCAGTGCCGGCAACGACGACTTGACGCGGCACTTGCGCTCGAACTCGTCTCGTGTCAACACGAGCACGTCCTTGGATGCCTCCACGTGGGCAAGCATGACGCAGGCATCCTGGCAACGCCGGTACGCAGACTGCTCCGACTCAGGAACCACCACGAGGATATCGTAATCGGCGTCTTCGCTTGTGGTCCCGTTAGCCCGCGAGCCAAAAAGATAGATTGCCTCCGGACGGTACGCCTCAACGAGGATCTGTACCATCTCGAGGAGGACTTGATCGTCGCTGCTCTCCAGTCTCGTCGTCATGTCTTGCCTCGCCTCGCCGGCCGTGTGTGAAGGTGTCTTTCCTTCACATCACGATGCCAGTATACAACAGGCTGCCGTTTCGAAGAACGAGAAGCTGCCTTACAGTCTGAGCGCGCTTTTCAGGCGGAGGCCTTGTTCGGCGCGACCTTCGTACTTGATCTTGCCTTGGAACAGGGCGGTTTCCATCCGTTTCTTGCCCAGCAGAATCGCCGCCCACACGCCGGCCGGAATCCGCAGAGTCAGATCCGCATTGTCCGGCAACATGCCCTCGCGCAACTCGAGCTTGCCGTCTTGCACGTACACCCCGTAGCGCGTCTCGCTAACGCCGCCTTCGGCCGTGAGGTGCAGTCCGAGGACGCATGTCCAGCCGCCGGCGGCTTCCGGATCGAACCGCGTGACCAGTTGTTCGGTGAGCGCCCGCGCCTGAGGCGCGTACTTCGCTGTCTTGCCGCCGCTGCGCCGCTGTGGGCCCACGATGCACTCGCCCCGCTCGCGCCGACGCATCCGCCAAGCATGGAGCGCCGGAAAGGCGCTATCCAGCTCGTCGAGGTAGACCTCGCGGCGCTTCGAAGCAGAGCGCGTCACCGCCAAGCCGAAGCGGAGTACTTCGCGTCCATCGCGTCCGGAGAGGCGTGGTGGTTCTTCGCCTTGGATGGCCGCGATGAAGTTCCGCGTCGCGCCGATGAACCCCTCGGACCAGTCCGCCGGGATATCATCGTAGTGTTGCCACGTCGCACCGGTGCAGACGCTCACGGCGGGCCGATCCGAGAGTTCACCAGTGCCGCGATTGATCAGGATCAGGCCCCTGCTACCCGTGATCTCGAACCATTCATCATTCGAATAGTACTTGCTCGGGATCGTCATATCCTCGGCGAAGAGGAAGTCGCACGTGCCGTAACGCTTCCCGCCTCGGTGCTTCCACATGACGGTGGCGGGGTCGTCGAGGACGCCGTTGGTGGTATCGATCCAAGCGCATACGCGCTCGACTTCGCCCAGGAGATACCAGGCCGTGGCCCACTCGTGATGGCCGTGGTCGAAGGTCTCGAAACCGAGGCCCGTCGCCGCGATCCGCATCTGCTGCTCGTAGGTGGTTGCCGAGACCTCCCAGCCGCCTTTGGCACTGGCGATATACTTGATGCGCATCCCCACCGGCTCGCCGATGACGCCGTCCTTGATGAGCTTCTTGGTGAATACGAGTGGGGGATAGGTCGTGTAGATCTCCGTCACTTTGAAGACGACGCCTGCCGCCTCGGCCGCCGCCACGATCCTGTCCGCGCTCTCGAGCGACGTCGTCATCGGCTTCTGACACGCGACGTGCTTGCCGGCGGCCAGCGCGTCAAGCACAATCCCCTCGTGCGTGTCGTACGGCGTCAGCACCTCGACGGCGTGGATGCTCGGATCGGCCAGCAGCTCCCGATAGTCCGTGTACGCCTTCTCCGCGCCCCATTCCGCGCGACGCGCCTCCGCCCGCTCCGCCACGGCATCGCACACGGCGAAGAGACGCGCGTCCGGATTGTCTTTGTAACCCAGGGCGTGCAGATCCGATATGCGCCCCCCGCCGACGAATCCCACGTTCACCATGTCGTGTTCCTTCCTGCTCGTGCCCGCGAGTATTGTGCTCATGACCCGTCTCCTGGTCAACCAAGTTGACATGACCTCCCCAGACCGCATAGAACCAAATCCGTGGTCGGGATAGGCAACCTGGGAGTATCGCCATGACCGACATCGCGGTTGACCATCAACGCATGCGGAAGATGAACCGCGTGCCGTATACCGGGGGCCCCGTGGTCTACTGGATGAGCCGCGATCAGCGCGTCCAGGATAACTGGGCGTTGCTCTACGCGCAGCACATTGCCTTGGAACACGATGTGCCGCTGGGCGTCGCGTTTTGCCTGGCGCCGCAGTTTCTGGGCGCTCAACGCCGGCAGTACGCCTTCATGTGCGACGGGCTTGAGGAAGTCCGAGAGGCGCTGGCCGAACTCGACATCCCGTTCTTCCTTCTCAGCGGCGAGCCGACGCATGAGATCCCTCGGTTTGTTACCGCACACCGCGTCGGGATGCTCGTGACGGACTTCGATCCGCTCCGGATCAAGCGTGCGTGGAAAGCCGGTGTAGCCGGACAGATGAGCATCCCGTTCCGTGAGGTCGATGCGCACAACATCGTGCCGTGCTGGGTCGCCAGCTCGAAACAGGAGTACAGCGCCGCGACCATTCGCCGCAAACTGGGTGTCCTTGTGCCGGAGTTCCTAACGGCGTTCCCGCCCTTGCAGCGGCACCCGGCTCCGTGGCGAGAAAAGAGGCCTGGTCGAGCACCATCATGGCACAAGCTGCTTGCGGCACAGACCTTCGGTAACTCGGAGCCGCCCATCGAATGGCTCCATCCGGGCACGGCTGCGGCCAACCGGAGGCTGACAACCTTCATCCACTCGAATCTGGACCACTACCATGAGTCGAGTAACGATCCGACACGCGATGCCCAATCTGACCTCTCGCCGTACCTGCACTTCGGCCAACTGGCCGCCCAGCGCGTGGCGCTCGAGGTCTCCGCCACGCATTCCCCGGGCAGAGCCGCCTTCCTCGAACAGCTCATTGTCCGCCGCGAGCTCTCAGACAACTTCTGCTACTACAACCCGGCCTACGACACGATCGAAGGCATTCCGGCATGGGCCAAACGCACCCTGGACGATCATCGAAAGGACCGCCGCGAGTACGTCTACGATCTCAGTACCTTCGAACGCGCACAAACGCACGATGACTTGTGGAACGCTGCGCAGCTCGAAATGGTCAAGCGCGGCAAGATGCACAACTACATGAGGATGTATTGGGCCAAGAAGATCCTCGAATGGACGCCGACGCCGGAAGACGCCTTCCGCATTGCTCAGTACCTCAACGACACCTACGAACTCGATGGCCGTGACCCCAACGGCTACGTAGGAATCGCCTGGAGCCTCGGCGGCGTGCACGACCGGGCCTGGTCCGAACGTCTTATAGTCGGAAAGGTCCGGTACATGAACGCCAGAGGCTGCGCCCGCAAGTTCAACGTGGATGCCTATATCGAAAACGCGACACAGGCGTAGTCTTTGGGGTAATACGGTTCTCTTTTGTGCAAGTGTCCATCCATTTGTACCTTATGTGTACCAATTCCAGTGCGTGTCCATGTGCTTTAGTCATCACCATGTAAACATATTAGCATCAACCCCATTGACATTTTCAAATTAATGTGATAATGATAGGTGAGAAACGAATTCGTTGATTATCGCGGTGGGTATCGTTGGGCACGGGTGGGGCTGCTCAGTGGGCAATGGGGCCTAACGAAGTGGCCGAGTGCCCAAATGTCTTCGGACAAAGGAGTCCATGCTATGCGACATGTCTGGAAACCGATTCTGTTGGCGGTGCTTCTGGTGCCTTTCCTGGCGGGCTGTCCTCTTCCGGATAACGTGCTCGTGGTCGACCTCAATGCGGCGGACGGCGGCGACGGCAGGTCATGGGACGGTGCCTTCAACACAATCCAGCCGGCCATTGACAAGGCCGCTGGCGATGCGGCTTACGACACCATATGGGTGGCGCAAGGAACTTACGACGAGGTGCGAGACAATGCCGACGGCTCGCTCCTGTTGGCCCAGGGGGTGAACGTGTATGGCGGCTTCAAAGACGGACAGACCAAGTTCACCAGCCGGAACGCGCGACAGTATATCACGGTCATTGACGGATCCGTGGCGCGAGCCGGCCAGCAGGCCTATCACGTGGTCCAAGGGGCGCCCGGTGTCACCCTGGACGGATTCACCGTTAGGGGCGGTAACGCGCATTACCACGACGATTCCGGCGGCAACGTAGGCGCCGGACTATATATCCCCTATGCCGCGGAGGGGATGACGGTCTCGGACTGCATTTTCGAGGACAATCGGGCCGGAGGTGGAGCGGGCGCCAACTCCTCTGCCTCGAATACCGTTTTCAAAAACTGCCTCTTCAGGAACAACCTCGCAGAACTGTCCTCCGCCGGGCTCGGGATGTCCCGCGGGGCCAATTCTGTCGTCAACTGCATATTCTGGAACAACGAGGACGAAGAGAGCCCAGGCGCGGCCCTGTGTGCACACCTGACCGCAGTAGTGGATGTCGTCAACTGCACGTTTACCAAGAACCGCACCCATCAGTTGGCGCACGCCGGCGGCATTTCGGCCGTGGGCGACGACGCCGTCGTGAATCTCAAGAACTGTATCGTGTTTGACAACTACCCCGGCGAGATCTACCCCTACTGGGGCGGCACGGTCAATGCCACCTACTCGAATATCCGAGGCGGTTACACGGGCACGGGCAATCGAACCGTCGATCCGATGTTTGTCGATGCCGAACACGGCAATGTCCGACTGGACTACTACTCCCTGTGCATCGACATCGGCACCGCTGACGGCGCGCCGACGGACGACTACGACTTCCAGCCTCGTCCCCTGAATCGCGGGTACGACATGGGGGCCTTCGAGCACGAAGAGGGATTCATTGGCATCCGAATCGGCGACAAGGACGGTTTCGGGTGGGAAACCGGCCTGCAATTCCTCAACTGGGATCCGCCGGTCTATTCGGCGAATGAGGACGCCTGGGGCGCCCCCATCCCGTGCAACATCGACAACAAGGGCCTTCTCGGCCCCGCGGATTTCCTGCCGGATATGGACGCTGAAGGCGGAACACACTGGTCGGACGCGAGTATCGACTGTCCCGGCGATGATTGGGACAATCGCGGTTGGAAGGAACTGACCAAGACTTTCCTGATGGGTTGCGGATTCGAGCCGGGCACGCCGACCCCCGAGGCCGGTTGGGGCTCCCACTTCACCGACATCACCGTTTCCAGGAGCTATGACCGGTGCATCGATTGCCTGCCGGGCGGCCCCGGAGATGAGTTCCCCACGGGCGCGGGCACCTCGGATAACGGCCTCAGCAACCAGCCGGGCGGCATTGACGCGATCGAGGACGTCCAGCCCGGTTTCGTATTTGATTTCTATGTGGAGTACGCCGACATCGATTCCGTCGCGCCGCTGTACCTGAACGTGGTCTTTGGCGACTACGAGGTGGATCTCGTCAAGGCCAAGCTCACGTTCAACAGTGGCGAGGTCGTGTGGGTCGACCTCACGGCCCAACCCGCGAACATGGACGGGCTCATCCAGTCCGCCTTTGCCGTGCTCACCGACCTGCCGGGTATCACATTCAGCGATATCTTCGAGGACACCGGCGATCGTTGGCACGGCGTTCTCAAGGTCGCATTCAAGGACGGGCTGGCCACGGGGAACATCGAACCGTTCACGGCGTTCGACTATGCGGAAATCAGCGTGAATCAGGACTCGATCGGGATCATCCGGGTTCCGCTGGAGTATCCGACCATTCAGGCGGCCATCGACGCCGCCGATACCGGAAACACGGTCATCGTGGCGCCGGGTGATTACCCGGAGAACATCCACTTCGACGGCAAGAACATCACCGTGCGTTCGCAGGCGCCCCAGGATATGTCCGTGAGAACCGCGACGCGAATCATCGGCGTGGGAGGCAGCGGCCTTCCCATCGTCACGTTCGACGGAACGGAATACGGTTCATGCGCGTTGCTGGGCTTCACAATCACGGGGGGCTCAACCAACAATGGAGGCGGTATTCAAGGCAACGGCACCGCCGCCCTGATCGCCTTCAATGACATTTCCGGCAATACGGCTAGTGGCGACGGCGGCGGTGTGCACGGATGCACGACGGTTATCGGAAACCACATCTTCGATAACCTGGCCAGCCAGAACGGTGGCGGTCTCTACGGTTGTGCCACGGTTGAGCGCAACTACGTCTACCGGAATGTCGCCGGAGCCGATGGCGGCGGCGTCTACGGTGGCTGGAGCATCGTCAACAACGTCGTCTTCGGGAACACGGCTTCGGACAGTTTCCTCGGCGGCGGTATCCGTGTGCCCGACGGGCAAGCGGCCATCCTCCAGCACAATACGGTGGTCTACAACCATGCGCTGTGCAATGTGGGTATCCACGCGCCGGCTGGCGCCGTCGAGAACAGCATCGTCTGGGGAAGCCCAACGGACTGGGCTCTCCGCAACTCCGTCGGCTCCTACCACGATTGCATCTTCCAGGGCGCGCCGGACATTGCCCTGCGCGCGAGCAACAACGGTTGCTTTGGCAACGATCCGTTGTTCGTCAGCCCGGGCGATCCGAGCCACGACTACAGGTTGAGCGCCAGCTCCCCGGCCATCGATACCGGAGTAGTTCTCAGCCCCAACGTCAACGCCGACGTTGACGGCATGCCGAGAAACGACGGCGCGCCCGACATCGGCGCCTACGAGTATACCGAATAGTCTGCCGTATTGCGGACGGCTGATGCAGCGGCCGATTCAGGCACTCGCCTGGATCGGCCGCTTTCCCTGTCTCGGTTGGAGCACGCAGAGTGCACCGAGCCACACGGTGTGATAAAATACGGACTTCGAGCGCTTCTTTCTCGCGTCGCCTCACAGGCGGCGCTTCAATCATGATGTGGAGGAAGTAAATGTCGCCTGCGGACGAAGCCATGGGAAACGACGCGAGCCGACTAGTCTCAACCGCGCCCTTTCCGGCCTCGCGGAAGGTGTACGTCGAGGGATCCGATCCATCTATCCGCGTACCCATGCGCGAGGTGGCCCTATCGTCCACGTCGAGCGCGGACGGAGCCGTTCAGAACTCTCCGTTGACCCTCTACGATACCTCGGGAGCCTACAGCGACCCGGATGCGGCCATCGACCTTGCACGCGGCTTGGCCCCGGCACGCGTGGGGTGGATCCAAGCGCGCGGGGATGTCGAAACCCTTGAAGCGCCCACGGTTCCCTACATGGGCGGTAGCGCCCGCGCGGCGTTTCCGAATCCGCGGAGGCCGTTGCGCGCCAGGCCGGGCGCGTGTGTTTCGCAGATGCACTATGCGCGACGCGGCATCGTGACGCCGGAGATGGAGTTTGTGGCCATCCGCGAGAACATGCGCCTCGAGCAGATGACCGAGTTCCTGAAGACCCACCATCCCGGCTACGCGTGGGGCGCCGAGATGCCGACGGCGATTACGCCCGAGTTCGTTCGCGACGAAGTCGCACGAGGCCGCGCAATCATCCCCGCAAACATCAACCACGTCGAACTCGAACCGATGATTATCGGCCGCAGTTTCCTGGTCAAGATCAATGCCAACATCGGCAATTCCGCCCTCTCGAGCTCCATCGAGGAAGAGGTCGAGAAGATGGTCTGGGCGATTCGCTGGGGCGCCGACACCGTGATGGATCTGTCGACGGGCGCCGATATTCATGAAACCCGGGAATGGATCATCCGGAACTCGCCCGTGCCCATCGGCACCGTGCCTTTGTACCAAGCCCTCGAGAACGTGGGAGGGCGGCCGGAAGACCTCACCTGGCAGGCCTATCGCGACACCATCATCGAGCAGGCCGAGCAAGGCGTTGACTACTTCACCGTTCACGCCGCCCTGCTTCACCGCTCGATTCCCCTCACGGAGAAACGCGTCACCGGCATTGTGAGTCGGGGCGGCTCGATTATGGCGAAATGGTGCCTGGCCCATGGCGAAGAGAACTTCCTCTACACGCATTGGGACGAGATCTGTGAGATCATGGCCGCCTACGACGTGGCCTTCTCAATCGGCGACGGCCTGCGCGCCGGCTGTCTCGCCGATGCGAACGATAAGGCCCAGTTCGCCGAACTCGAGACACAAGGTGAGCTGACGCGCCGTGCGTGGAAGCATGACGTCCAGGTCATGAATGAAGGCCCCGGCCATGTTCCGCTGCACATGATTCAGCAGAACGTCACGAACCAGCTCGCCTGGTGCGACGAGGCCCCCTTCTACACCCTCGGGCCTTTGCCCACCGATGTGGCCGCCGGTTACGACCACATCAATTCCGCCATCGGTGGCGCACTCATCGCCTGGTACGGCGCCGCCATGCTCTGCTACGTTACCCCCAAAGAACACCTCGGACTGCCCGATCGCGACGACGTCCGCGAAGGCGTTATCGCACACAAGGTGGCCGCTCACGCCGCGGATATCGCGAAGGGCCATCCGGGCGCCCAGGCCCGCGATAACGCCATGAGCCTAGCCCGCTTCGAGTTCCGCTGGCAGGACCAGTTCAGTCTGGCCCTAGATCCCGACAAAGCCTGTCGGTTCCACGACGCCACCCTCCCGGAAACGGGCCAGAAACTGGCGCATTTCTGCTCCATGTGCGGGCCCAAGTTCTGCGCCATGGAAATTGCCCAACAGGCCCGGCAAAAAGGCCTCGCGGAGCGCGCCAAAGCCTTCCGGGACCAAGGCGCGGAACTCTACCAGAAACGCTAGAACCGGACTCCTATGCGAATCGGCGCCGTCGACATAGAGCACCCCTTGGCCCTCGCGCCGATGGAAGACGTATCCGACCCACCTTTCCGACGCATCTGCAAGGCGCGTGGCGCGGATCTCCTGTACACCGAATTCGTCAACTGCGAGGCGCTCGTGCGCAACGTGACCAGCGCGCTCCGGCGCGTCCGAGTGAACGACGACGAGCGGCCCATCGGCGTCCAGATCTACGGCAGCAATCCGGAGTCTATGGAGCGTGCCGCCACCATGGTCGAGGAGGCCCAGCCGGACTTCCTCGATATCAACGCGGGCTGCTGGGTCAGAAAGATCGCCCTCCGAGGCGATGGCGCCGGCCTCTTGCGCGACCTGAGTCGGTTCGAGAACGTCGTCAAGGCGACCCTGCGGGGCACGAGACTCCCCGTTACGGTCAAGACGCGTCTCGGCTGGGATGAGAACAGCCGCTGCATTGTCGAGGTCGCCCGAATGCTGGAGCAGGCCGGGGTTCAGGCCCTCGCGGTCCACTGCCGCACCCGAGTCCAGGCCTACACGGGGCGCGCGGACTGGTCCTGGCTCGAGAAAATCAAGGCCGCCGTGTCCATCCCGATCATCGGCAACGGCGACGTCTTCACACCGGAAGACGCCCGGCGCATGTTTGAGACCGGCGTGGACGCCGTGATGATCGGCCGAGGCGCCATGTTCAATCCGTGGATCTTCGACCAAACCCGTCACTATCTGACGACGGGTGACTACTTGCCGGATCCAACCCTAGCCGAACGCGTGGACCTGTGCATCGAACACCTGAAAGCTACCGTTGAGCACAAGGGCGAGTTCAAGGCCGTACTGGAACATCGCAAGCGGTATGCCGGATACTTAAAAGGCGTGCGGAATATCGCCAAGTTACGCGCATCGCTTATGGAATTCGTTGAGGTCGAGCCCATCGTGGCACGGCTCCGGGCGTTTCTCGACGAGTATGAAGACGCCGAATAGAGGACCTAACCGATGCTGGATGAATTGAAGCAGGCGGTACTGAAGGCCAATCTCGACCTGGTCAAGCACCGCCTCGTCATCTTGACCTGGGGCAATGCAAGTGCCATCGACCGCGGGACCAATCGGGTCGTCATCAAGCCGAGCGGGCTTTCCTACGACACGATGCGCGCCGAGGATATGGCCGTGGTGACCCTCGACGGCGAGCAAGTCGAGGGCGAGTGTCGGCCCTCCGTAGACTTGGCTACCCACCTCGTGCTCTACCGGCACTTTCCGAAGATCGGTGGCGTTGTGCATACGCACTCGCGGTATGCTACCGCGTGGGCGCAGGCGGAACGGCCGATTCCGTGTTTCGGTACGACACACGCCGATCTCTGCCATGGCGAGGTACCGCTGGTGCCGGGCCTGACGGACGACGAGGTGGCCTGCGATTACGAACGAAGCATCGGCGCGGCCATCGTGCGCCGATTCGCTGGCCTCGATCCCATGCACTACCCCGCCGCGCTCGCAGCCAACCACGGCCCCTTCACATGGGGTAGGACCGTGGCGGACGCCGTGGAAGCCGCCGTGGCTCTCGAAGAAGTCGCCCGTATGGCCCTCGACACCCTACGCCTAGCTCCGGACCATGGCCCCATTCCGGACTACCTGATCGACAAGCACTTCCTCAGAAAGCACGGCGAGAACGCTTACTACGGCCAGAGATAGAACGGGAGGCATTTCATCAAGAGAACGCCTCCTGAGGATCTCGCCTTGGATCGAGGTCCGACGGGTGCCTCGGGCGCTTCTTGAGCGTGAACGAAACCCTAACCTCTTGAGCTTCGCAGGAACCTGGCCCAAAGGGAGAGCGGTCCAAGGGAAGGCGGATCACCCACTGCCCGCATCGACTGAACTCGAGTCCCCCACTGTCCCGTCCGCCCAGGCGGATCTCACTCGCCAAACCCTCGTCTATGGAATCACGGCCATGGCCTGGTATACTCGGCCCAGATTCAAGGGATGGGGCGCGCGTGCATTACCTCAATGAGGAGCATCTGCTGGTTTTTCTTGGCCAGGTGTTGGTCTTGCTCACGGTGGCCAAGGTGCTGGGCGAATTGTGCCAACAGCGCGGCATCCCTGCCCTGGCAGGCGAGATCTTCACGGGGATCTTGCTCGGACCGACGATTCTGGGGCGCGTGTTCCCTGGCATCGAGGCGCGGCTGTTCCCTCATGATATCGCGCAGCAGACCATGCTCGAGACGGTGTCGTGGTTCGGCGTCCTGTTCCTCCTGTTGGCCACGGGTTTCGAGATCAGCATCTCGACGGTGTGGAAGCAGGGCAAGGCGGCGCTCACGATGGGCGTGGTGGGCATTGTCGCTCCGTTTATCCTCGGCTGTGTCTTGTTCTGGTGGCTGCCCGAGCGGCACTGGGGCGAGGCGTCGGACCGGGTGACGTTCACACTGTTTCTGGCCACGGCGGCGTCGATCAGCGCGATTCCGGTGATTGCGCGTATCCTCCACGACCTCGAGATTCTGAAGAGCGATTTCGGGTTGACGACACTTTCCGCTTTCATCGTGAACGATGTTGTCGGATGGCTCGGGTTCACCATGGTGCTCGGGCTGGCCCACCCTCACGGTGCCGGCGCCAGCGAGGTGGCCCGGATCCTCTTTGAAATCCTCCTCTTCGGCACGGTGTGTATGACGGTGGGCAGCAAGGTCGTGGGCGCGATCAACGGCAAGCTTCAGGCGACGAATCTCCCTCAGCCCGGCACGACCTTGACGTTCATCTGTTGTCTCGGCCTCATGTGCGGTACCATCACGCAGTGGATCGGCATCCACGCCATCCTCGGCTTCTTCCTGGCGGGCATCATGGCGGGGAATGCGCCCGAAGTGTCGGAGAAAACGCGCCAGACCATCTCGCAGGTGATTCACGCCATCTTCGTGCCTGTCTTCTTCGCCACGATCGGCATCAAAATCGATTTCCTGGCCAATGTCGACTTCTTCCTTGTCCTTCTGGTGACGGCGGTCGCCGTCGGCGGGAAGTTCATCGGCGGCTGGATCGGCGCAAGAGTGGCCGGGCTCTCGAAACCCGATATCTTGTCGGCCGCCGTGGCGCGTATTCCGGGAGGCGCGATGGAAATCGTGCTCGGTATTCTGGCGCTTGAGCTGCAACTGATCTCCGATGATGTCTTTGTGGCCCTGGTGTTCGCGGCGATCGCGTCGTCGGTGGCGGCGGGACCGCTGCTGGCCTGGTCGATCCGGCGTCGCAAACGGCTCGATATCGGTCAGCTTCTATCGAGAGATGCCGTGGTGCTCGAAATGGGAAGCGAGACGCGCTGGGATGCCATCCAAGAGCTGTGCCGCCGGGTGGCGGCGGCACTCCCGGAACTCGATCAGAAAGCCATCGAAAAGGCGGTGCGTGCCCGTGAGGAGATCATGGGAACCGGCCTCGAACGCGGTGTGGCCGTACCCCATGCACGGCTCAAGGGCCTCGAATCGCCGGTGGTCGCCTTCGGACGGTCTCGAGTCGGCATCGACTGGGACGCGAGAGACGGTCTTCCGACACGGTTCGTGTTTCTGATCCTCACGCCGGAGGATGAACAAGGGATACAGGTCCAGATCCTCGCCGCGATTGCCCGTATCATGTCGGGCGCGGAAGTGCCGGCGAGGCTCATAGCCGCTCAGAATGAGGACGAGGCGTTTGGATTGCTGAACGAGGCGTTGAATCTTGGGGGTCTTGTGCCCAACAGAGCGCCGGCGTAACACGTGGAGTCGGAGAAGTCGCCGGCGAACTCGGGAAAGCGCGGACGGACCGCCGTCCTCGAAGACTCGAACGGAGTCCGTCCCCGTCTTCCCGGCTCGTGCCCAACGAAGCCTCCGACTAGGCCGCGGAAGGCCGGTAGCCATCGAGGATGTTTCCCATGCAGGATCCATACGGTCGAGAGATCACGTATCTGCGCGTGTCGGTAACCGACCGCTGCAACCTGCGATGCGTGTATTGCATGCCGCCAACGGGAATCGCCCCTATCTTGCACGACGATGTCCTGCGCTACGAAGAGATTGCGGCATTTGTCCAGGTCGCCGTCGAGCACGGCATCCGCAAGGTGCGCCTGACCGGCGGCGAGCCCCTCGTGCGCAAAGGCATTGCATTTCTGGTTCACCAATTGGCCAATATCGCCGGTGTCGAGGATCTCTGCATGACGACCAACGGAGTCCTTCTAGGCCAATTCGCTGGGGAGCTCGCCGCTGCCGGCCTGCATCGAGTCAACATCAGCCTCGACGCCCTGAATCCGGAGCGTTTTGCCGAAATCACCCGGGGAGGAAATGTGGCCGACGTGCTGGCCGGTATTCAGGCGGCACGGGAGGCACGGCTCGATCCCGTCAAACTCAACTGTGTCGTCGATCACGATTCTTCGGAAGACGACGCGCGCGACGTAGCCGGTTTTGCCCGGCGCCAGGGTCTTGAGGTACGCTTCATCCGTCGGATGAACCTACCTGAGGGCCAGTTCGCTATGGTCGAAGGAGGCCGGGGAGGTCACTGCGAGCGGTGCGACCGGCTCCGACTCTCGAGCGACGGGTGGCTCAAGCCGTGTCTCTTCAGTGACATCGCTGTTAATATCCGCGCACAAGGATATGCCGAGGCGCTCCGCCAAGCCATCGCGCTCAAGCCGGAGCGCGGCGGGACCTGCCAAGAACGTTACATGCACCAGATCGGAGGGTGACCATGTCCGGATTCAGCCACGTAGACAACGAGGGACGCCTCTCGATGGTCGATGTCAGCGCCAAACCGGTTCAGCGGCGCGTGGCCAAGGCCACCGGGAGGATCTACGCCCACCCAAAGACCATTTCCCTGATCCGGGATAACGCCCTGAAGAAGGGCGATGTACTAACGGTGGCCAAGGTGGCAGGTATTCAGGCCGCCAAGGAAACAAGCGTGTTGATCCCCTTGTGCCATCCCCTTGCCCTAGATCGTGTTAATGTTGAGGTCCGGCTGTCCGACGATGCCGTGGAAGTGACGGCCGAGGTGATCTCCACGGGCCGGACCGGCGTCGAGATGGAGGCATTAACATCCGTTTCGGTTGCTTTATTAACAATATACGACATGTGCAAGGCCGTTGATAAGTCTATGCGCATTAGCGATATAGAGCTCGTCAAAAAAACCAAAACCCCTGTAGAAAAACACTGATTTCGGATCAGTTCCACGTAGGCAATGGACGATATGGGCTTTCCTGACCGGTGTGTCCGCGATGTCCACAGTGTCCGCACCTGGAGAAGACTGGCGTGGCGAAAGAACCCCGTGTTGTATCGGTAAACATCTCGAGTGAAAAAGGCACGGCCAAGCATCCCGTCGAGCGAATCATCGTTGACGAACGCGGCATAGAAGGCGATGCGCATTCCGGGGCGTGGCATCGCCAGGTGAGCGTGCTCGCCCTCGAACGGATCGAGCAGTTTGGAGTCCATGTAGGCCGTGCCATCCGGCCGGGCGAATTCGCCGAGAACCTCACGGTCCACGGGATCGATCTGCGGCGGGTGTCCCCCCTGGACCGCTTCGTCATCGGTGAGGTGGATCTTGAGGTGACCCAAGTGGGTAAGAGCTGCCACGGCGACACCTGCGCCATCTACCGCGAGGTGGGCCAGTGCCTCATGCCCCGAGAAGGGTTGTTCTGCCGAGTCCGGCACGGCGGCGTCGTGGCCTCGGGAGATCCCATCGAGCACGTGGCGCGTCCCTTGCGTATGGCCGTCATCACGCTGAGTGATCGCGCCGCCGCGGGCCAGTACGAGGACAAGAGCGGCCCGAGACTCGCGCAGTTGCTCGAATCGCATTTTGCCGGAACGCGATGGCGCTTGGCCGTTGACCGCCACATTCTCGCGGATGATGCCACCCAGCTCCATGAACTGGCCTCGACGTTGATCCGCGACGGCGTCGATGCCGTGTTCACCACCGGCGGCACGGGCATCGGACCTCGAGACATCGCACCAGAGACAGTCGGCGCCCTGTGCGAGAAAATGCTTCCGGGCATCATGGAGTACGTCCGCGTGGCCTTTGGCGGCGAGCATCCCGGCGCCCGGTTGAGCCGCGGCGTCGCGGGTGTATGTGGCACGACGCAGCTCTACACGCTTCCGGGTAGCGTCCGGGCGGTGGAGGAATACCTGGGCGAGATTCTGAAGACCTTCGAGCATGTGGTCTTCACGCTGCACGGCATTGATCGACACTAACGGCGGCTGCGGTTTTGACTTGCGCGTGGTGTGCCGCGTACGATCATCCTCCGCTTCCGTTCAAGAGGACACCGCTATGAAGAACAGACGCAAGCCCACTCATGCAACCGAGGGCTTGGGATTCTCGACGCGTTCGATTCACGCCGGTGAAGACCGGCTCCGCTATGCGGACTCGATCACGACCCCGATCGTCCAAACATCGACGTTTGCCTTCAAGGACTCAAAGGAAATCGAAGCGTACACGCAACATGGCAAGTTGCGTTTCGAGTACGGCCGCTACGGTAATCCCACGGAACTCGTGGCCGAGCGTCGCCTGGCAGAATTGTGCGGCGCCGAGGATTGCGTGGTTTCCGGATCGGGCATGAGCGCCATCACGACCACCATCCTCGCGCTGGTGCACAGCGGCGACCACATTGTCATTACGGACGACGCCTACAAGAAAACGCTCATGTTCTGCAGCTCCTACCTGCAGCGGTTCGGCGTGGATTGTACGGTAGTGCCTTTCGGTGACTATGACGCGATCGAACAGGCCATTCGGAAGAACACGCGGTTCATCTTCTCGGAATCGCCGACCAATCCGTACCTCAATATCTTCGATCTCGAACGCCTCGAGGGCATCAAGAAGCGTCACGACGTGCTCACGCTGATCGACAGCACGTTCAGCACCCCCGTCAATCAGCGTCCCCTCGAGTTCGGCGTGGATCTCGAGATGCACAGTTGCACCAAGTACTTGGGCGGCCACAACGATATCCTCGCGGGAGCCGTTCTCGGCCGGAAGGCCCTCATCGACAAGATCCGCGATCTTCATCACGCCCTCGGCGGCGTCATCGACCCGCACTGCTGCTACTTGCTGTTGCGCGGCCTGAAAACCTTTGCGATCCGCATGGCCGTGCACAACGAGACGGGCATGAGAGTCGCCGAGTTCCTCGAAGGTCATCCCGGCGTCAAGCGTGTCTACTATCCCGGACTCCCAAGCCATCCGCACCACGAAATCGCCAAGGCGCAGATGAAAGGCTACGGCGGGGTCGTCTCCTTCGACATCAAGGGTGATCTAGATACCGCCAAGCGGTTCCTGGACAGCCTCGAGTTGTGTTTCATCGCGCCGAGTCTGGGCGGCGTCGAGACCCTGATCACGCATCCGGGCCTCGTCAGCTACTACGACAAGAATCGGAAGGAACGTTACGGCCTCGGCATCACAGACACCTTGATTCGGCTGGCCGTCGGTGTCGAGGACGCCAACGACATCATGGCGGACCTCGACCACGCACTCCGGAAGAGCGCCAAGCGCGGGAAGAAGCCCGCGAAGAGAACACGCTAGTCAAGGCCCCGATCGTCCGCCCAGCAACGGCGTGAGGAATGCGTCGAGGCCTTTCAGCCAGGTATCCTGCGATGTGACAAAGCCATCGTTGTGTTCGCCTCGAATCTCGAGGGACTGCTTGGGCTCGGAGGCCCGCTTGAACAGACCCCGGCCGTGATGGATCGGAATCAGGCGGTCGTCCCGGCTGTGAACGATGAGCAGGGGGCTCGATATTCGTGAGATCTTGGAGGCATTGTCGAAGCGGCACCGGATAAGCTGGCGCATCGGCAGGATGGGCAGTTTCTCCTGGGCAAGCCGCGGCATCGAGAGAAACGCGCTTTCCAGGATCGTGGCGGCCGGCGCAACCTCGGTGGCGAGGTCGCACGCCATGGCCGCGCCCAGCGATCGGCCGAACAACACGATGCGGTGGGGCGGGATTCGACGATTCTCCGTGAGATAACGCCACATCGCCCGAATGTCTTCATAGCACCGCCGTTCCGAGGGACGCCCGGTACTGCGGCCGTACCCGCCGTAATCGTAGACCAGAACGTCGAACCCAAGGTTGAGGAAGAACGACGAGGACTCGATACGGTCGGCGATGTTCCCCGCGTTACCGTGCGAGAAGAGCACGACGCCTCGCGACGATTCGGCTGGCAGAAACCAGCCGTGCGTACGGTGCCCTCCGGAAACGGACACCGTCACGTCCTCGTAAGGCCATCCGTAGGCACTCCCAGGTGTGCGGTACAGATCGCCCGAGGCCGCGAAAATCGCGGCGTTCTGCAACGCGATAGTGAGGATTGCAAGCGCCGCGTACAAGGCGCCCAGGATGAAGAGGAAACCAAGCACCGGACGCCCCTTGTTCCCAGGGTGTTCTTGAACTTGCATTCAAACCGAGATTGTGTCATATTCATCCCCAGGTGAACAAGGATCGCGTGGTCATCCTCGGCGTCTCGTCACTGGGGTCTAGGACCTTCCGAAAATGAGAACTGCGTCCGCAAGCCAGAAAGCCAGGTGTCTCCCCCCCGCTCTTGCGGGGGGCGCGTGGGGATCCGTCGCTTCTGGCTAGACCCCGAGCTGCGTCTCACACGTCGTCCGGAAACGCCTTACGACCGTTGCGGAGTCTCGATGCCTGGGGTGGGGCGAGGGGTCTCGTCGATATCTTCCCATCCTATACTCTACGGAGAGATTGACATCTCGAAACGAAAGCGTGAGAAGGAACTGTCATGGACAAACAAGTCAAGTTCATCCTCGAAGAAAAGGATATCCCGAAGCAGTGGTACAACATCCAAGCCGACCTGCCTGAACCGCTGCCACCGCCGCTTCATCCCGGCACCGGCCAGCCGCTTGGGCCGGCCGATCTCGCACCGCTCTTCCCCATGGAGTTGATCAAGCAGGAAGTGAGCACGGAGCGCTGGATCGACATCCCGGAAGCCGTGCGCGAGGTCTACAGACTGTGGCGCCCGACGAACCTGTTCCGGGCCCATCGTCTCGAGAAGCTGTTGGACACGCCGGCCAAAATCTACTACAAGTACGAGGGCACCAGCCCGCCCGGGAGCCACAAGCCGAACACCGCAGTCGCGCAGGCCTACTACAACAAGGCCGAAGGCTGCACGCGGATCACGACCGAAACCGGCGCCGGCCAATGGGGCAGCTCGCTCTGCTTCTCGGGCGCGTGTTTCGGCATCGAAATCAAAGTGTTCATGGTCGGCTGCAGCTACTACCAGAAGCCCTACCGCCGGATCATGATGGAAGCCTGGGGCGGGACCTGCGTTCCGAGCCCAAGCGCTGAGACAAAGGCCGGGCGCGCCATGCTCGAGAAGGATCCCGACTGCCCGGGCAGCTTGGGGCTTGCGATCAGTGAGGCCGTCGAGCAAGCAGTGGAAAGGGACGACACGCACTACTCGCTCGGCAGCGTGTTGAACCACGTGTTGCTCCATCAGACGGTCATCGGGCTTGAGGCAAAGAAGCAGATGGAGTTGGCCGGCGTGTATCCGGACGTCATCGTCGGTTGCGTCGGCGGCGGCTCGAACTTCGCAGGCATGTTCCTGCCGTTCTTGAAGGACAAGATCGACGGCAAGAAACCGAACCTACGCATCGTGAATGTGGAGCCCTTCAGTTGCCCCACGCTGACCAAGGGGCCCTACACCTACGACTTCGGCGACGAGGCCGGCCTGACCCCGCTGCTGAAGATGAATACGTTGGGTCACGACTTCATGCCGCCGCCCGTGCACGCCGGCGGCCTGCGGTATCACGGCATGGCGCCGATCATCTGCCACGTGCTCAACCTCGGATTGGTGGAAGCCCGGGCCGTGCATCAGCTCGGCACCTTCGAGGCCGGCATCACGTTCGCGCGCACGGAAGGCATTCTCAGCGCGCCCGAAACCATGCATGCCATCCGCGTGACCATCGACGAGGCGCTGAAGTGCAAAGAAACGGGCGAGGAGAAGGTCATCCTGCTCGCCCACAGCGGACACGGCCACGTGGACATGGCGGCATATCAGGCGTATCTCGATGGCAAGTTGCAGGACTATGAGCATCCTGCCGCCGCCATCGAGGAATCGCTCAAGAAACTGCCCAAAGTGCCTGTCTGAACTCGATCCAACGCGAGATCCACGGGAGGCGTTCCCTTGATGGAATGCCTCCCGTTCCATTGCTGGCCGGAGTAAGCGTTCCCGCCGGGCTTCCTGACAAGGGGGGATTCGTTGTCGCCGGGCTACTGCGCGGAGGGTCTCGCTGCGGACTGGGTGAGCAGGCGGACGCAGGAGTCGTAGGCCATCTCGGGCGTGATACGCCGCAGCCGCTCTTCGGCGGTGGCTTTCCGCGCGCGGTCCGAGGTGTCGCCCTCGGGCGGGATATGGAGTACTTCGAAGGGGTTGCGGAGCGGGGCGTGTTTGGCCGGGTCGGTGCCGCCGAACACGGCGACCACGGGTGTGCCCATGGCCGAGGCAATGTGCATGGGGCCGGTGTCGCCGCCGAAATAGAGGTGCGCGCGGTGGACCAGCCAGGCGTACTGGCGGAGATCCTGGGTTTCGGGCGCGACGACGACATTCCGGTGGACGCGGTCCAGGATGGCGTGGATGACGTCGAACTGGCCAGGGCCCCAAGTCAGCATCACCTCGAAACGGCCATCGGCTAACAGGAGGTCAGCGAGTTCAGCAAAGTGCTCGACGGGCCAACGCTTCTCGGCGCGATCCATGGCGGGGTGCATGGCTACCGTCCACTTGCCGCCGTCGAAGGTGGCGTCGAAGTACGCGTCGACCTCCTCCTGGACATCCGGCGGGATGGCGATAGTCACGTCCAGAGAAGCGCGCTTGGCGCCGAGCGCGTCGACCAGTTGGAGGTTCTCCTCGATTCGGTTGAGGTCGTGAGAGAAGAGGCGAACCTTCTTGTTGGTGAAGAGGTAACTCCCTTCCTGGCTCCGGGGTCGGGCGAAACCGTAGCGATCCTTGGCACCCGAGGCACCAGCGATGAGTCCGCTCTTGAGAATGCCGTGGAAGTCGACCACGATGTCGTAGCGGCGTCCTCGGATCCTCCGGCAGAACGCGGCGAAGCATTTCACGCCCGCCCAACCTTCGAGACGCTCGAAGACGAGCAGGTCGTCCAGAGCAAGATGCGCCTCGAGCAGGTCGGCGGCTTTGCGTTCGACGGCCCAGTCGATCTGGGCGTGCGGATAGGCGTCGCGCAGGGCGTGCAGCGCCGGCAGGACGCGGACCACGTCACCGATGGCGCTCAGGCGGATAACAAGGATCCGAGGCAGGCCGTTCTTCATGCACTTCGCTCAATCACGGTTCCCCGGCGGGTGCCCACGCACGGGCGAGGGTAGACTGCTGCCGGGAAGAAACTTCATCGACGAGGCGCTCTCGCCATGCGAGTGCCCCGTCGGGATTAACTCGAACTGGCGGAGAGGGAGGGATTCGAACCCTCGGTGCACGGTTTTGCCGCGCACACACGCTTTCCAAGCGTGCTCGTTCAACCACTCCGACACCTCTCCGCGGGAGCAGCGCATTATAGGAATCGCGGGCGGGTCTTTTCAACCGCGTTTTGCGGGCCGCCCGGGCGCGCGTCAGACCAGGCGCGGTGTTGCATTCAGGGTGTGAAACCGATACCATACGAGTGATGTCTATTCAGGGGCTTGGAACGCGGCAGTGAATTGCTCCAGGGCTCCTGTGTGTGCGGTGGTGGCGGCGGGTGGCAGGGTGGAGGAATCACGATGATGCTGGTGGCGTGGGTCCTGGTCTCGCTGGCCAAGCTGACAGGGGATGCCCACTATTTCGATGGCTACTTGGCCGATGCACCACTGAACGTGGTGGTCCGGTCCGAGCAAAAGATGGAGTCCTTTCAGCGGATTTCATTTACGTATGAGGGCTATCAGGGCCGGCCGGTGCCTTCCCTGATGGCAATCCCGCTCAATGTCGAGCCGCCGTATCCCGTGCTGGTCTTCTTACACGGGATCGGCCAGGAGAAGGAGTTCCTAGACGAGGTGGGTGACTCCTTTGCGAAGGCGGGTTTTGCCGTGGCCACGTTTGACCAGTACATGCAAGGCGAACGTCGACTGCAAGGCGCCAGCAAGGCCGAAGAGGGCCTCGCCCTCTGGCGGCGTGGAGCCATGACAATCAATGAAGCGCGGCGAATGGTTGACTACCTCGAGACGCGACCGGATGTGGACAAGGATCGCGTTTACCTCATTGGCGCCAGTTACGGAGCCGTGACGGGGGCTACAGCGGCGGCCCTTGACAGGCGGTTCCGCGCGGTGGTCCTGACGTACGGCGGCGGCGACTTCACCAAGCTGGCCGCCAGCGACGAAGTCGTTCGGGCGGTAGGGCCCTTTATCGTCATTGTGTCGAGAGTGGCGGCGTGGTTCACGTCGGCGTTTGACCCGGTACGCTACGTGGCGCGTATCTCCCCGCGGCCCATCTACTTCCAGAACGGCAACCGCGACCGGATCGTGGTTCCCAGCGCGGCGCTGGCGCTGTACGACGCGGCGAAAGAACCCAAAGAGATCAAGTGGTATCCTTCGGATCATCTGGATCTCGATCCCGAGTACATCCCCATCGCCATCCAGGATGCCATCGCCTGGCTCAAGGCTCGCGATACCGAAGTGGTCGCGGCGCGAGCGACAACGCCCTAGCGAAGGAGACGCCCGTATTCCCGACGCGATGTCGGTGCAGAGTGAGGAGGTCTGCGGTATCGCCTGCGGTATCCGCACGCACAGGAGGCCCTATCATGACAGCAGCCATGCTCATCATCATGAGCGCACTAAAACTGAGTTGGGATGTGCACTATTTCGACGAGTATTACCCCGACGCGCCCCTGAACTACACGTTCCGAAGCGAGGAAATGCGGCCGGACTACCACCGCATCGAATTCACCTTCGAAGGCGTTCCAGGGCATCCGGTACCGGCCGTGTTGGCCAAGCCGAAGGGTCAAGAAGGGCCGTTCCCGGCGCTGATCTTCCTCCACGGCATCGGCCAGAACAAGAAGTTCCTCGATGAGATTGCGGCGCCCTTCGTCAAGGAAAACTACATCATCGTCTCGTTTGACCAACTCATGCAGGGCGAGCGCGATCTCAGCGAAGAGAACTACCTCGCGCAGGGCCTCGCGTTCCGCAACCGCGCCGCCTACACCGTCATCGAGACCCGGCGTCTCATTACCCTCCTCGAACAACGCCAGGACGTGATCCCCGATCGCATCTTCCTGTTGGGCGCCAGTTACGGCGCGATCACGGGAAGCACCGTGGCCGCCTTCGACCATCGTCTCCGCGGCGTGTGCCTATGCTACGGTGGCGGCGATATTCGGAAACTGGTGGATAGCGTCGAGGCGCAGAAGATCATTGGCCCGGCCATGCCGCTGGCGCAAGCGATCGCGGCGTGGTATATGGGGCCGGCGGATCCGGTGCGCTACGTCCGCAAGATCTCCCCGACACCCGTTCTTTTCCAGAACGGCCGCTACGACTCCATCGTGCCGCCGGCGTCCTCGGAGGCGTTGATTGCCGCCGCGCGCGAGCCCAAGGACGTGATCTGGTATGAGTCTGACCATGTTGGCCTCGATCGGGAGCACGTCGTTACCGTGCTCAATGACGCCCTCGAGTGGATCAAGGCGCACGACAAGAACTGAGCGGGAGACCTGGGAATGGAGATGGAGGACTGGCGAGCCGTCAAGGCCGCGTTGCGCCAGGTGCTCGAAGAGGAGATGGGCGCGGGCCGCTGTGCCATCGCGCGCCGGTGGGAAGGTGGCACCGTCGTTCTCAAACCCGCCGATTCCAGTCTCCAACCCAAGGAAATCCCCATGGAGACGTTCTTCAAAAAGATCGTCTCCGTCCGCGAGAAGCTACGCGTCCTCGAGCAGAAGATCAATAACCACGGCGCACTGACCTACGAGGACAAACTCGAACTCCAGCAGTTGATCTCGCGCGCCTACGGGAGTCTCACCACGTTCAACGTGCTTTTCCGAGAGGAGGAAGACCGTTTCTAGGGCATGCGCACGTAGCGCGCCGATTTCCGGGAGGACGGCCGATGACGGTATTTCGGAACATGGCGATCGCGTGGGTGGCGCTCGTTCTGGCGAGTGACGTAGCCGGTGCCGAGGAAGGCGACGCGGCGCGTGAGGGGGCGCCGGCCGCGTGGACGACGTGCGTTACCGACTTCGGCGCAAAGGCCGACGGCACGGGCGATTGCACGGCGGCTTTCCAGGCGGCGCTCGATGCGGCCGCCGAAAAGGGCGGCATCGTGTTCGCGCCTGCGGGCACGTACCTCATCGCCGGCAACCTTTCCGTGCCGCAAGGCGTCGTGCTCCGAGGCGTTTGGGAGGCGCCGCACCATGCCGACATCGGCAAGGGCACACTCCTGTGTACCACCGCCGGAAAAGACACCGAGGACGGCCCTCCCTTCATCTTCCTCCACCAGAGCAGCGGCGTTCGAGGTCTCACGATCTTCTATCCGGAACAGGAAGCGCCGAATATCCATCCGTATCCGTGGTGCATCCAGGGCATGGGCATGCACGGCTCGGTGATCGACGTCACGCTCGTCAACCCGTACAAAGGCATCGATTTCGGCACCCATCCAAACGAGCTCCATTTCATCAGCGGCGTCTTTGGCCAGCCGCTCAAGATCGGCATCTTCGTCGACAAGTGCACCGATATCGGCCGTATCGAGAACGTCCACTTCAATCCCCATAGCTGGGGACGCGCGGCCTGTCCGACAGCCACCTGGGAGACCATCGAGTACCTCAAGCAGAACTTCGTCGGGTTCCTCATCGGCAAGACCGACTGGGAATACATGCGCGACTGCTTCTGCATCTTTCCGAAGATCGGCTACCACTTCGTGCACACCCAGGCCGGCGATCCGAACGTGGTGCTGACGCAGTGCGGGGCCGACATCTGCCCGGTGGCCGTGCAGGTCGACGCCAGCCAAGGCCACGCGGGCATCGCCTTTGAGAACGCCCAGATCATGGGCACCGTCATCATCGGCCCTGAGAATCACGGGCCCGTGAAGTTCGCCAATTCCGGCTTTTGGGCCGTCGAGACCACCAATGAGCAAGTGATCGTCGACGGACACAATACGGTCACGCTCACCGGCTGCCACTTCAATGATTGGGGCCGCGCCGATGCCGAATCGCCATGCATACGCATCCGCGGCGGCGCAGCGCTGATCCAGGCCTGCGATTTCTTTCATCCGAAGAAGCCGCAGATTCGCATCGAAGGCGAGGCCCAAGCCGTCAGCATCGTCGGATGTCGCCTGCGCGGCGGCGCGCGCATCGACAATGCCTGCCCCGACGCTGAGGTCCAGATCGGCCTCAACCTAAACCGCTGACCGTCGGCCTAGCCGCGGCGGCAGGTTCTCCGGGGCGCCATCAACGCACCGAGGAGTGTGAGCAGCACGGAGAGGGCGACAAGCGCCGCCGATCCTGCGCCGGGAACGCGATTCTCGGTAACGTCCAGCAGCGCCGGCTCGGAAACGCTCGCGCCGCGCTGGTCACGGGCGACGCACGTGTAAACGCCTTCGTCGGCGGGCGCCACTCGAGTGAGATAAAGCTCGGGCCCCGAGCGTTGCGGCGTCACGACGAGTCCGTCGCGCAGCCACTGGTAACGTATCGGCCCGGCGTCGGACGCCGCGTCGATGCCAAAGGTGTACGGCAGGCCTGCCGCGACGCAACCGGCGGACGGCTGTTCGAGGATGTCCGGCCCATCGCCGGGCGTTTCGCCGGGATAGTCGACGACACAGGCGCCGAAGCCGATTCTCGAGCATCCGTACTCGATGCGCATGTAGCCTCCCTCGCCCCAACTCGAGCCCCACGAGTTCCGGATGATCCACACGCCGTTCATGCCTTGGATATCATCCCACCCGACGATGGCCACGGCGTGGTTCACCTCTTCGCACAGGACGTTGTTGTTGTAGATACCGCCCCGATAGCCGCCGAACGTGGCATCTGTACAGAGGCAGGCCGCCACCGGGCCGAAGGCCATGATGGCCCACTTGATGTGGTCGATGGGCGGGATGTCTTCCTCGCCGCCGACGTAAGCCCAGTCGTCGATGTGGTACACATGCGGATAGGGACAAGCACACGGCATGTCGTCGGCCTCGTAGGGGCAATCCGCCTCGAGCACCGCGCCGGAATGGCCGCAGGCGTCCGGCTTGTCGAGATGATATTCGTGGGCGAACCAGCCGCCTTCGTCGCAGTTGTAGCCGTCGGTGTTGCAGCTTATGAGCCACTGTTCCGAGAGATCGACCTCGACGCCGTCCTTGAGGAGAATGGCGGATTCGAGGGGCGCGATGGTGGCGAAGGCCCAACAGCCACCGCAGCCGTGCTGGTTCCGAACGGGCGTACATGCGCCGAGTTCGCGCCAGTCGAACTGCTCGGGGAGATCAACCTTGGCCGTGGGCTCGATGAACCGAGCGCGGCTTCGCCAGTCGGGTGGCACGCGGATGCCGCACAACGCGTGGGCCTGTAGTCTTGTGGCCGGCGTCTCGCCGATCTCGAAGGTCCATCCGAGAACCTGCCCCTGGAGACGCAAGGCCTCGAGGTCCGTGTCGGACAACTGGGCCGCGGCCTGGATGCTCCAGGCTAACACCCAAATCGGTGACAGCCAATATGCGCCAAACGGCGCCTTACCCGGCCGCCCGTTCCTGGTCCACCATCTGAGCAAAGGTAGTGCCCGTCTCGAAGGCCTTGTTGAGAAACGCAGTCTCGTCCTCGATGCCGCTTCGTCTCATGCTGACTTCCATGCTTACGCACTTCCGATACGCGGATTTGGCAAGGATACGCGCGAGCCTCGGCCAGTCCACCGTCCCCATGAACAACAGCTTGTGCTGATCGCCCGTGCCGTCGTTATCGTGGAGATGGATCGCGAGAAGGCGATCCTTGAGCGCGTCGGTCTCATCGAGGCCATCGCCGGACACGTTGCCGTGGCCGCAGTCGTAGCACAGGCCGACGTAGTCCGCCGGATACCGATCAAGCACTCGGCGGATGGGCGCGAATCTCCCGTTCTCGATGGCGATGCGAATGCCGTTCTTGCGCGCGACCGGCTCGAGGTTGTCCAGAGACTTCCAGAGTTGTTCCCAATAGCGCTTTTCGGTGTCTTCATCGTCGGGCACACTTCCCATGTGCATGATGATGACGTCGCTGCCGAGCCAGCCCGCCATCTCGATGCGATTGCGCACGAGCTCGACACCGGCGAGACGCTCGTACTCCCGGAGCGAAACCCAACACTTCTCCTTGCCGTCGGAGGCGTGAAGATCGTTGAGCGTCAAGCCAAAATCCTCGAACCACCGGCCAATCTGGGCGATTTCCGACGGCGCGTAGAGGAAATCCGTATTCCATTGGTGACACCAGTGCACGTGGGAGAATCCAGCCTCGGCAATCCGCCGCAAGTACGGTTCAGGACATCCGACGTCTTGTGCATAGTCACTGGTGATCGAAAGCATGGCGGTCTCCTCATGCAGGTGTTGCTCAAGACCGCATCATACCGAGAAGGCGACGCGGAAGTCACATTTGACCGGCGTACCATGGTATGATTGGCGCCTAGGCCATGAAGAACGCAATTCTCATCATAGGGGTGCTCTGGTTCGTGCCCCATGGCGCGGCGATGGCGCAAGGTCCGGCCGAACTCCGTCCCGAGCCGGAGCGCATCGTGTCCCCTACGACGGCACCGGACGCGGAACTCGAGCCCCCGCCGAAGTTGAAGCCTCCCACGAGCGCGGCGGAAGGCCCGGACGCCGTGTTGGCGGAGTTGCGCGCGCTCCGAGCGGAGGTGGCGTGGCTCCAGTTCACATTGGACCAACTCGCGGAGGAATTCGGAGTCCTCCCGAAGGGGTCGGTGGAGGGGGCTCCGCCGCCGGAGCCGCCGTCCCGTGAAGATCCCGCCAAGCCGAAACCCATTCCCTCCCAGCCGCTTGGTGCCCGCACCGACGTCGATGTGCCGTGTCAGGTCGTGGCGGAATGGGGCCGAATGCCCGAAGACGCCGCGAAGCTGGGGCCGCAAGTGGCTTCGCTCAAGGGCATGGTCTGCGTGGTGTCCGAGGATATCGGAGCCGATGCGTTGGTGGCGCTGGGGAAGCAACTGCGAGAGTCGTTCGATTCCTACGACAACATCAACATCGACGTCTTCGACGACCTCAACGCGGCGCATACCTTTGCCAACACAAACGCCGACGAGGGGGGCCATCGCGTGCTGACCGTGGCCAAGCATCCACGTACGGGCTACGACATGATCATTGTGCGCCAGAACGGTCAGGTGACGGAGATCCCCGCCGGCCGGTAACGTCGATACCGGTCAATCCTCGAGCACGCAGACGTACGGTAGGTTGCGAAACGCTTCTTCGTAATCGAGGCCATAGCCGACAACGAAGTGGTTATCGATCGTGAAACCGGTGTAGTCGCTCCTGATTTCGACCACGCGCCGGCTCGGTTTGTCCAAGAGCGTGCATAACGCAAGTCTCGCCGGCTGCTGCGCTCTCAGGTAGTCCACAGGGCAATCGCATTAAAACTACATGGCGGCGAGCAGTTCGCGAAGGTAGTCGTTATCCCAGGCGGCCTGTAGTCGCTTTGCCTTGACGCCGCCCTTCTTGGACTTATTGCCCTTGATGACG
>Ga0116158_10000082_pt1 | contig 110645 bp, 81 predicted proteins | sample AD_UKC052_MetaG_FD_89883 | JGI IMG/M metagenome (GOLD analysis project Ga0116158, IMG submission 89883) | Active sludge microbial communities of municipal wastewater-treating anaerobic digesters from USA - AD_UKC052_MetaG | ecosystem: Engineered > Bioreactor > Anaerobic > Digestate | place... | reverse complement strand
TATTCGTGCAGTCTTCGAGCGCCTGGTATCTGCTTGTCCTTCCGCCGGGCCTGTATCTCCTCCATGGCCACAGAGACGTGTTCCACTTCCTGAGCACGACCATGGGAGAGGATGCCCAATCGCAACATGCTTGGGACGTTGTCTATTGGCGCGATGTAATGGAGTTCGGCAATCTCCTGCCGGTTCATCCGGCGTCCTCCCCATTCACGTCACCTGCCGTGGCCTGTCCGCTGGGGCCAGACACAACACCAATGCCACTTGATATACCGCCTGCTGTCTGATGATCAAGCCTTGTGGCCTACTTGGCACATGTCCCGTCTCAAGTTCGCATGGCGAATGGAAGTATAGCACGCCTTTGCTGATGCCCTGAGCGCCGGGACTCCGTGTATCCGGCGTGGCTGAGAACGCAGCTCGGCCGTACTGCGGTGTGTCACCGCGCCGACGAGATCGACGTGCGTGGTGTGGCTGTCTGATTTGACGCTCTCTTCGTTGACGCCTATAATGACGCCCTTATTCTCCAAGAAGTAGTGCATGCGTGGGGAAAGCACGAGGTTTTGTATGCTCAAGGATCGCCGAATACGCGCGGCCTGGGTTTCTATCGGATGCAACCTGATTCTGGTCATCCTGAAGCTCACCGGGGCGCGCCTGTCGCTGAGCGCGGCCATGAAGGCGGACGCGCTACATTCGACGTCGGATATTCTCGTGTCGGGCCTTGTGCTTTTGAGTATCTGGATCACGCTTCGCGGCGAGCGATCCGCCGGCCAGGTTGAGTCCGTCGATAAATCGAGTCCGGACGAGACGGCCGCAACCAGTGATGGGGTCACCGGGGAGAACCTCACGGCGCTTCTGGTTGCGCTCTTGCTCATTGGCGCGGCGATCGGATTCCTTGTTGGCGCCGTCACGGGTTACACCTATCCGCTCGAACGCATTCCCGTGGCCATCGCGATCACGTGGGTGTGCATTCTCATCTCGTTTTTCCTGGGCCGTTACAAGGTGCGTATCGGCCGCGAGGAGGGCTCGCTCAGCCTCGAAGCGGATGGCCACCATTCCCGCATGGACATGTACTCGTCTATTGTGGTCTTCGTCGGTCTGCTGGGCGATCTCATCGGCCTTCGGATCGATGGCTTGGCTTCGGCGGTAGTGTCGGTCCTCGTTCTCAAGACGGGGGGCGAGATCCTGTACTCTTCGATACGGGGCCTCGTCGCGAGCGAGGTCTTCACATACCGATCCTGGGCCGCTTTGCGCGATACGGCCCTCGGCCAACGCGCGGCGCCGGCCTATGACCGGTTTCTGGCCACCCGTATCGCCCGGCTCCATGATCGCCGGGTCCGCGTTTTCCGCTTCGCGCAAGACCACCGAAGGGCGCTCACCGGGGCCGTCGTAATGGTCGCCGCATCCGTGTACGGAGGCTCCGGGCTCTACCGGGTTCAGCCCGACGAGGTCGGCGTGGTGTTGGTGTGTGGACGACTCGTCGAGCCTGGGGCGCCGCCCGGTCTGCACTATCGGTTTCCGTGGCCCCTCTCGACGCTACACCGCGTCAAGCCCACGGCCGTCCGCCAGCTCGAGTTCGGCTATCGCACCGTGGCGCGCCGTGGGGAGGTCGCCGAGCCCTCCGCCTACCTCTGGGAAAGCGCCCACCGGAGTGGCGTCTACGAGAAGGTCGAGCCGGAGGCCGTGATGCTGACCGGCGATGTGAACGAACTCGACCTCAACTTCGTCATCGAGTACTGCGTTACCGATAGCGGCACGGCCGGTTTCCTGTTCAACGTGGCCAACGCCGAGGCCCTCATCCGGGCGGCCTCCGAGAACACGATACGCGGCGTTGTGGGACGCATGGCCCTAACCGACATCCTGACCACGGCCCGGCAGGAGATCGAGCGCGAGGTGGTGACCGGACTTCAGCGCCTGCTCGACGACTACGGCGCCTACGTGACCGTGACCCGTGCATGCTTGCAGGATGTCCATCCGCCTATCGACGTTGTGCCGGCGTTCCGACGTGTCGGCACGGCCCGTGAGGATCGCAGCACCAGTATCAACGAGGCCGTGGGGTACAAGAACTGGACCATTCCTCGGTCGCACGGGTTTGCCAGTCAGATCATGGCCGATGCCGAGGCGTACAGCACGGAAAAGAAGGAAGAGGCCGAGGGCAATGCGGCATATTTCGACCAGCTCTACGCGGCGTTCGAGAAGGCTCCGGGTGTCATGGCGTTCACGATGTACGTGGATCGCCTCGAGGAATCTCTTCCGGCGCTTCGAAAGGTGATTCTAGACAAGGACGTCCGCGAGGGGCGGCCCGGCAATGAGCTGCAACGGTTTTTCATGATGGGTGAATTCATCCGGAAAGGTCTCGATCTCACCGAGACGATCCCGGCCGAACCCAATCTGGAAGGCGAGTAGCGCACGGCGCGCTGAGGTACGATACGATGCGAATGACTCTTTACACCTTGCTGGTCCTGGTGGCGCTGGTGTTGGCCGCGTTCATGGTGTTGTTCACCGTGGACGAGACCCAGTATGCCATCGTGACCACCTTTGGGAAGCCGGTGAAGACCATCACCGAACCGGGCCTGTACTGGAAATGGCCCGCGCCCGCGCAATCCGTGTTGCGCTTCGATAGGCGGCTGCAAATCTTCGACCCGCGCCCCACCGAGAACTTCACGCTGGATCGCAAGAACCTTGTGGTGGACAGCTACGCCTGTTGGCGTATTGCGGATCCGAACCGGTTTCTCGAGAAGGTACAGACGATTCCGGGCGCGGAAAGCAGCTTGCTCGTCCTCGTGGCATCGGAACTCAGCGCCGAACTGGGTCGACATGAGCTCTCATCCGTGGTCTCGGTGAACGAAGAAGAGGTCAAGCTAGACGACATCATGGAGTGTGTTACCCAGCGCTGCCGTGAGACCGCCCGCACCAACTACGGCATCGATATCGTCGACGTGCGCATCAAGCGAATCAACCTGCCCGACGAGAACAAGCAGTCCGTCTACCGGCGGATGCGGGCCGAGCGCGAACAGAAGGCCAAGGAGTACCGCGCCGAGGGCGAGCAGCAGGCCATGGTTATCCGGGGCGACACCGATAAGCAGCAGCGAGAGATCCTCTCGGCCGCCTACAAAGAAGCCCAGCGGCTCAAGGGAGAAGGGGAAGCCGAGGCCATTCGCCGGTATGCCTCGGCGTACAACCAAGATCCCGAGTTCTACAAGTTCATGCGGACCCTGGCTGCCTATCAGAAAGTGCTTACGGACAACACGACACTGGTCATGTCCTCGGATTCCGAATTTCTGAAGCTTCTTGCCGACTTCAACGTGGAGGAGTTTCTGGCGGCTCACCGCGGGAAAGAGGGCGGGCCAGCCGCCCCGGATGATCTCATCCCCTTGCCGGTTGTGCCGGAGACCCCGTTGACGGAGTTGCCCGGATTGTCCGAGCCTGGGCCAGACGCGCCGTCGGACCCGATCTCGGAATCCGAGGCGGATCAGGCCGAAATCGAGGCGGAGTCAAGCGAATGAGCGCAGGCGCTGACGACAAGATTGGCCGCCGCCCCGTGCTGGCGAAGGCCGTTCGGGCGGTATCCGGCGTTTCGCTCCTCGCGGCGATCATCGTCTATGGACTCAGCGGCATCTACGTGGTGCAGCCCGAGGAGCAAGCTCTCATCCTGCGGTTTGGGGAATTGCTGCCGGTGCCGGCGCTCCCCGGAACCCACTATCGTTTGCCGTATCCCATCGACAGGGTCTTCTACTTCAAGCCCAATGAAGTGAAGAGCGTGGCCATCGAGGGCGGGGGGATTGGCAGCGAAGCGGAGGTCGAAGGCGAGATCATCGAGGATGAAGCCGAGGGTGAACTCGTCGAGGCGGCCGCCGCGCGGGGCGCGGAATTCTTGACGGGTGACGAGAACATCATCCATGTCGCACTCAACGTCCAGTATCGCATCAGCGATCCTGCGCGCTACCTGTTCCTGTGCGCGGATGCTCCCCGCCTGGTTCGGGACGCCGCCGAGATGGCCCTGGCCTCCACGGTAGCCCATACGTCGGTGGACGACTTGTTGACCTCGGGCAAGCTTGTGGTGCTGGATCGGACCAGGGATTTGGTGCAGCAGAAGCTGGACGCCTTCGAGGCCGGCGTGGCTGTGATCGGCGTCAATTTCACGTCCGTCACGCCCCCGGCCGAGGTGAACGACGCGTTCAAAGATGTGGCGAGCGCGCTTGAGGATCGCGACCGCGTGGTCAGCGAGGCCCTGGGCGACCAGAGCGAGACCGTATACCGGGCACGTGGCTCGGCCCAGCAGAAGATCTCCGAGGCGCAAGCCTATCGCGAATCGAAGATCAACCGCGCCTCCGGCGAAGCCGACCGCTTCCTGGCCGTGCTCGCCGAGTATCGCCAATCCGGCGAGCCGAAGGTTTCCCTTACGCGCCTGCGCCTCGAGGCCCTCGAAGAAGTCCTGTCGCGCGGCGAGAAGTACCTCATCGCGCCGTAGGGCCCGCTACGGCTTGGGAGCCATCCGATTGAGTTGGCGCATCTCGGATAGCACCCACCCCGCCGTCACGCATGCCGACAAGCCATCCGCCAGCGGAAAGGACACCCAGATGCCCGCCAACTGGAGCCAAAGCGGTATGACAAGGATCAGGGGCACCAAGAACAACACCTGCCGCGACATGGAAAGAAACAGCGCAGGGCCCGCCTTTCCGATGGCCTGAAAGAGGCCCGCACCCACCGCCTGGAATCCGATCACGGGCATGGCGATCACAATGACGCGCATGATGCAAGCGCCCTCGCCTATCAGCTCGACATCCCTGCTGAACAGGCCGAAGATGATCTTGGGGAATCCCATAAGCAGCACGAATCCCAACGTAGACATTACCGTGGCCGCGAGAATGCCGTGGCCAATGGCCTCTTTGACACGGCCGGTATTCCGCGCGCCGTAGTTGAACCCGATGATTGGCAGCAGCCCTTGCACCAAGCCGAACTGCGGCATCAGGACGAAGAGTATCACGCGATGCACAATGCCAAGGATCGCGAGGTGGACATCGCCACCGTAGTGCGCGATCGAGTTGTTGAGCACGACGGACATCACGCTGCCCGCCGCCACGCGCCCGAACGAGGAGGAGCCGACGGCGAACACTTCCGGAAGAACCGAGAGGTCCGGCACCAGATCCTGACGCCGAATACGCAAGAGGGTGTTACCTCGCCAGAAGTATCCGACCAGAAAGACAAACGACGTGAACTGGGCGATCACGGTGGCAATGGCCGCGCCGCGAATGCCCATGCCGAATCCGAAGATGAACACGGGATCCAACGCGATGTTGACGCCCGCCCCGAGCATCATGCTGATCATGGCAACCTTGGCATTGCCTTCCGCGCGAACGATGTTGTTGGAGGAGACGGCGAAGGCGAAGAAGAAGCTTCCGAGCAGGATGATTGAGAGGTAGTCGGCCGTGTACGGCAACACCGTGGGCGTGGCGCCGAAGAGGCGGATGATGGGATTCAGAAAGAGGAGGCCGAACGTGGCGAGCAGGGCGCTCAGCACCGCCACGGTAGCGAACGATGTCCCGGCCGTTCGCTCGGCCTTGCGCTGATCGCCCGCCCCGAGACTGCGCGAGATGAGCGACGCCGAACCGATGCCGACTACCTGGGCAATCGCCAAGATGAACATCTGAATCGGAAAGGCAATGGCCAGTCCCGCCAACGCCAACGTGCCCGCGCCGCGGCCCACGAAGATGGTGTCCACGAGGTTGTAGAGCGAATTGGTGAACATCGCCAACACGGCTGGCGTGGAGTACTTGAGCAACAGTCTGGCGATGCGTTCGTCCCGGAGTTCGTGTCGTCGGTCCTGCATAGGCGGCGATCCTACCGTCTTTCGGAGCGAAAAGGAAGTCCGTCGGCTAGATTCGAGGCCCAGGTTTTCGGGTATACTACCGCCCGGATTCCACCGGCCTGGGCATTTCCGAGCGTGAGGGCGAAACGCGCATCCCGTGCGGCCACGATCCTCTCCGCTCGAAGGGCTCGGCCACATCGCAAACGAGGACATTCCATGATGACCCGTTGCCTTCTGCTCATGGTCTCTGCCGTGAACGCCGCTGCGCCCCCCGAGCCGTACGGCCCCGTGCCGACGCCGCAGCAGTTGGCCTGGCAGGACATGGAATACGGCATGTTCTGCCACTTCGGCATCAACACCTTCCACAACGAGGAATGGACGGACGGCACCAAGGATCCGACCACGTTCAATCCCACGGCCTTCGATGCACGCCAGTGGGTCGCCGTCGCCCGCGAGGTCGGTATCCAGTACCTCGTCGTGACGGCCAAGCATCACGATGGCTTCTGCCTGTTCCCGTCGGCCCACACCGACTACGGCGTCGTGTCAAGTCCGTGGCGCGACGGCAAGGGCGATGCCGTCAAGGAGGTCGCGGACGCCTGCCGCGAGGGCGGTATCGTATTTGGCTTCTACCTCTCGCCGTGGGATCGCCACGAGCCCCGTTACGCCGATCCGCCGGCCTACGACGTGCACTTTCGCAATCAGTTGACGGAACTCCTGACCAACTACGGGCCTGTCGGCGAGGTCTGGTTCGATGGCGCAGGTTCGAAAGGCCACACCTACGACTGGGCCAGCTATTACGCGCTGATCCGCGAAAGACAGCCCAACGCCCTCATCGCCATCTGCGGCCCGGACATCCGCTGGGTCGGTAACGAAGACGGGCTCGCGCCCGAGACGCTCTGGAACATCGAGGGCGAGGGGGACGGCGCCGTGTGGAAGCCGGCCGAGTGCGATGTGCCCATTCGAGGGAGCCACTGGTTCTTCCACACCAATGACGAGAAATCGCTGCGCGATATCCGTGGCCTGCTTGACATTTACTACCGCTCGGTGGGCAACGGCGCCACACTCTTGCTCAACGTCTCACCGGATCGGCGCGGCCTCCTGCCGGATAGTGACGTGGCGCGGCTGCGCGAGCTTTGGTCCATCGTTTCGGATACGTACAAGACGAACCTCGCTCTCGGCAAGGCCGTCGAGGCCTCGAACGTACGCGGCGGCGATCCCGTCTTCGCGCCGGCGAAGATGCTCGACGGCGATCCGGACACCTACTGGGCCACGGACGACGGCGTTACCGAAGCCTCCGTCGTAGTCGACCTCGGCGGTCCGGTGACCTTCAACCGCGCCCTGATTCAGGAACACATCGCGCTGGGCCAGCGCGTCGAGGCCTACGGCATCGAGTACTGGGACGGCACCGGCTGGCGGGAAGCCGTGGCCGGCACGACCATCGGCCACAAGCGACTCCATCGCTTCGAGGATATCACCGCGTCGAAGGTGCGCCTGGCGATCAAACAAGCCAAGGCGTGTCCGACGATTCGGGCGTTCGGCCTTTACCGCGCCACACTCGAGCCCTAGGCGGCCGTGGCAACGCGAGGCCAATAGAACCACAATCGGCAGCAACATATCGAGAGGAAGCCCACCATGAGACTTGAGAACAAAGTAGCCATCATCACCGGTGCCGGACTCGGCATGGGCCGCGAGGCCGCTACCCTCTTCGCGTCCGAAGGCGCCAAAGTCATTGTGTTCGACCTGAGTCCCAAGGCCGGACAAGAAACGGTGAGAATCATCAAGAAGGCCGGCGGAACGGCCATGTTCGTCCAAGGCGACGTCAGCAAAGAGGCGGATGTCAAGAATGCCATCGCCAAGGGCGTCAAGCGCTTCGGCGCGCTCCACATCCTCTACGCCAACGCCGGCGTCCTTTGGAAGGATCGCGATAAGTCCGTCATCGAAACCACCGAAGAGAACTGGGACATCGTGCAGGCGATCAACCTGAAGGGCCCCTTCTTGCTGACGAAGCACGGCATTCCGGCGCTACAACGCTCCGGCGGCGGCTCGATCATCCTCGTCGGCTCGATCTCGGCCCTGGCGGGCTTCGACCTTGCCCAGGACTCCTACACCGCCGCAAAGTCCGCCGTCGTCGGCCTGTCGAAATCACTTGCTGTTCAGTTTGGCCGCGATAACATCCGCTCCAATGTGATCCATCCCGGCATGATCGACACGCCGCTCCAGCGCGCCTACTTCGACGATGCGGCCCTCGAACGCATCGGCAACAGCCTGCCGATCCGCCGCATCGGCCAACCGCGCGACATCGCCAACGCCGCCCTCTTCCTCGCCTCGGACGAGTCGAGTTTCATGACCGGTGCCGAGATGATCGTCGACGGCGGCTTCATCGCCATGTAGGCCCATTGAACCCAACGGATTCGAACGAGTGGCCCAGTCGCTCCTTCCCGGTGCTCGATATCCGGCGCAGCGTGTGCAGTGCCGTTCGCTTTTCGGCCAGGAATGCGTCTACGACCGGCGAGGCGGTTGTGGCAACCGGAAAACTCCGGATGGCCCGCCGCGGCCCCTACTCTCGCTCGGGCTTGGCTTCGCGGAGCATGAGGGCGGTGACGGCTTGGTGGGGATCGGCACCGTCGAATAGGACGCGGTACACCTGCTCGGCGATGGGCATCTCGATACCGAGTTGGTGCGCCAAGGCGACGACGGATCGCGTGGTCCTGACGCCTTCGGCGACCATGGGCGTGGACGCCGTGATCTCGTCGAGGGTCATGCCTCGGGCGATCTTCTCGCCGACGGCCCGGTTCCGGGAGTGGCGGCTAGCACAGGTGACGATGAGGTCGCCCATGCCGCTCAGGCCGGCGAAGGTGAGGGGATCGGCGCCCAGGGCTACGCCCAGCCGCGCGATCTCGGCCAGGCCGCGCGTCATGAGGGCCGCCTTGGCGTTATCGCCGAGGCCGAGTCCGTCGCAGGCACCAGCGGCAATGGCGATGACGTTCTTGAGCGCGCCGCCGAGCTCGGTGCCGATAAGGTCGCCGCTGGTGTAGACCCGGAACGATTCGCTGAGGAACGCGTGTTGCACGGCGAGACAGGCATCGGCATCCTCACCGGCGGCAACGATGGAGGCCGGGAGGTCTTGGGCCACTTCCTCGGCGTGGGTCGGCCCGGACAGCGCGACAATGGGGCACGCCCCGGAGACGTGTCGGATCACCTCGCTCATGCGCAGGAGCGTGTCGTTCTCGATGCCCTTGGCCACGCTGACGCGGATCGTGTCGATCGAGAAGGGATAAGCCCTGACAACGGCCCCCATCGCATGGGACGGCACGGCCAGGACGGCCATCTCCGCGTTGGCATCGACATCTTTCGTCACTTCCACGGATTCCGGTAAATGCATATCCGGCAAGAAGTTACGACTCGTTCGCGTGACGCGTAGGTAGTCCGGGTCATCCTCGGCCCGGCACCACAGACGCACCTCGTGTCGGTTCAACGCGAGGCGTCGCGTCAACGCAAGACCCCAGCTTCCGGCTCCGACAACTTGAATCTTCATAGCCACCTCCTATGGGGATCGATATCCGTTGTGATGGCCGAGTTCCCATCTTCTCGACCTGCTCGCATCGTCGGCCCTCTTCTGCTAGAGTAAACGCTCGATGGATGTCACGGGGAACGCGGCATCTGACACGCAGGCGTCGCTAACGTGGGAGGAACCACCATGGTGCGTCTCTGGGCGCGAACACGACCTTTCGCAAGCACCGCCTTCACCATCATTGCACTGCTTTCCGTGGGTGCGCAAGGAGGAGTCCAGGCCATGATCGGAGATTCGGATAGCGCGCTGGCCAACGGCGATTTCGAGTCGGCATCGGGCGGGCGCCCCGAGGCGTGGAAGGTGCACAAGTGGAATGGCCAGGGCGAGTTCGCCTACGTGGCCGAGGGCCGAGGCGGCGGCCACTGCGTGGCTATCGAGTCGAAGAAAGGCGCGGACTTCTCGTGGGAGACCTTCGTCGGGGTCAAGCCCTTCTCGAAGTACCGCCTTTCCGGTTGGATCAAGACCGACGACGTGGTGGCCACCACAGGGCAAGGCGCACTGATTAACCTTCACGCGGCCGACGTCAAGACGCAAGCGCTGACCGGAACGAACGACTGGACGCACGTCGAGGTCGAGTTCGAGACCGCCGAGGACGATACCGTGCACGTGAACTGCCTATTCGGCGGATGGGGCCTGGCCACGGGCCGCGCGTGGTATGACGACGTGGCCATTGAACTCATCGAGACGCGCGGTGTCGAGCCGGGCACCTTGGTCTTCGACGCCACAAAGACGGGCGCGCCGATATCGAAGTACATCTATGGCCAGTTCATTGAACACCTCGGCCGCTGCATCTACGGCGGCATCTGGGCCGAGATGCTCGAGGATCGCAAGTTCTTCTATGCCGTGGGCACCCCGGAATCGCCGTGGAAGATCGCGGGCGCGGCGAATGCGGTGCGCACCGTGGCCAAAGACTGGTACGAGGGAGGCCAGGCGGCCGAGATCCGGGCCGGCGGCCATGCGTCGGGTCTCGTTCAGGAAGGGCTCGGCCTCCGCAAAGGCCGATCGTACGTGGGCCGCATCGTGCTGGCCGGCGATGCCGGAGCCGGCCCTGTCGAGGTGTGCCTGGCCTGGGGTCCGGGCGAGGACGACGCCCAGACCTCTGTCATCCAGAACGTCTCGTCCGAATATCAGACCTCACCGCTCACGTTCTCCGCGGAGGCAGATACGGATAACGCGCGCTTGACCATTGCGGCGAAGGGCTCGGGCGCGGTGCGTATCGGAACGGTATCGCTCATGCCGGCGGACAATGTACATGGCATGCGCGCCGACACCTTGGCCTTGCTCCGCGATCTGGCGTCGCCGGTATATCGGTGGCCGGGCGGGAACTTCGTCAGTGGCTATGACTGGCGCGACGGTATCGGCGATCCGGACCGCCGACCGCCGAGGAAGAACCCGGCGTGGACCGGCATCGAGCATAACGATTTCGGTATCGATGAGTACATGGTCTTCTGCCGCGAGGTGGACACCGAACCCCTCGTCGTGGTGAACAGTGGCCAAGGCGACATGCAGATGGCGATCGAGGAACTCGAATACGCCAACGGCGCCGCCGACTCGCCGATGGGCAAGCTTCGCGCGCAGCACGGTCATGCGGCACCGTACGGCGTTCACTGGTGGGGCATCGGCAACGAGATGTACGGCGGGTGGCAGCTCGGTCACATGCCGCTCGAGGAGTACGTCAAGAAACACAACACGTTCGCCGACGCCTTGCGCGCCGCCGATCCCTCGATCAAATTGATCGCCGTCGGCGCGACGGGGCCGTGGAGCGAGACGATGCTGGGCGAGTGCGCGGACCACATGGACTTGCTGAGCGAGCATTTCTACGTTGGGGACAAGCCAGGATTGGTCTCGCACGTGCGCCAAATGAACGCCAACGTGAAGGCCAAAGCGGTTGCCCATCGGCACTATCACGAGACCATTCCGGCGCTCAGGGGCAAGCACATTCCCATCGCCCTGGACGAGTGGAACTACTGGTACGGCGAGCACCTCTACGGCGAGTTGGGCGTGCGCTACTTCCAGCGCGATGCCCTCGGCGTCGCCGCCGGCCTGAACGAGATGACGCGCCACAGCGACGTCTTCTTCATGGCCAACTACGCGCAAACCGTCAATGTGATTGGGGCCATCAAGACCTCCAAGACGGACGCGGCCTTCGCGACAACGGGCCTCCCGCTGATGCTCTATCGCCGACACTACGGCACGGTGCCCATCGAGGTGACTGGTCAGACGGGGCTATTCGATGTGGCCGCCGCGTGGACGGAAGATCGCAAAGCGATCACCATCGCTGTGGTGAATCCTACCGATGCCGCCGCGGCGCTCGCGTTTACGGTCAAGGGCGCGACGCTCACGGGCGATGGCACGCGTTGGCTCATCGCGGCCGACGACTACATGGCCTACAATGAGCCCGGCAGGCCGCCTCGGGTGCTCATCGTGGAGAACGCCGTATCGGGCATCGAGGACGCGCTCGATTCGCCGCCGTACAGCGTGGCGCTGTACAGACTGGGAGTCCGATAAGCGAACCGTGCAGGAGGAAGGCGTATGTCCAAGCGAGTGAATCTGGTAACAGGCGCGTGCGGATTCGCCGGATCGCATCTCGTCAAGCTCCTCGCGGACAGCGGCGAGAAGGTCATCGCGACCGATCTCGAGTCCGCGTTCGCCCACGAGAGGAACAAGCTGATCTTCAAACACATCGGCCTCGACTTCAACCATGCGAACGTTACGGTGATTCCGTCGGACCTCACGCGGCGCGACACGCTCGATCCGCTCTTCGCGCAGAAGGTCACGCACGTGTTCCACACCGCCTCGCTCTACGACTACTCGGCAGGCATGGACAAGCTCGTGGCCGTGAATATCGACGGTTTCGCGAATCTGCTCGATGCCGTGGCCCCAGTCGAGATCAAGCAGTTCCTCCACTGGAGCACCTGCGGCGTGTTCGGCCATCCCTACAAACTGTCGAAGAAAGGAAAGGGCAACACGCCGTTCACGGAGCGATCGTCGTCGCCCAAGACCGAGCCCTTCGAGTCGGCCCATCCGCGGGGCACGTATATCGTGAACGACTACTCGGTAACCAAGTGGAAACAGGAACAGATGGCGTGGCGTGCCCATCGCGAAAAGGGCCTTCCGCTCACCGTCATACGGCCGGCGCCGATCTACGGTCCCGGCAGCGACTATGGCCACGGCGGAATCATCATGGCCATTCACAAGGGCGCGGTCCCGATCATGCCCAACGACGCCCGCAACTACATCACGACTTCCGTGCACGTCGAGGACCTCGTCCGTTTCGCGTACTTCATCTCACAGCGCGAGGACGCCATTGGCGAGGATTTCAATGTGGTGGACGATAGCATCATCAGCTATCGCGAGTTCCTCCAGTACATCGCGCTGCTGCTGGGCCGCCGCATGTTCGGGGGGCCGCTCATCAATCTCGAGTGGGCCATGCCGCTTGCCCTCGCGGCGGCACGGTTCTGGCAGTGGCTGCACGTCAAGTACGGCGTGCGGCGCGTGCGCGTGTTCGAGATCGGTTCGGCCGTGTACATCGGATCGAGCTACTGGATCAGCAACAAGAAGACCCGGGACTGGGGATTCACCTACAACTACCCCGATGTTCGCGTGGGGTTGCGGTACACAATCGAGTGGTTTCAGCAGATCGGCTGGATCTGAAAACGGGGGACGGGCTTCGACCGGGTCTTCGCGGCCGGCTGTCTGCCCCGTCTTCTCACGCGTACGCCGGTCAGACATTGCCGGTGGGAAAAGGATGGACATGAAACGACGGGTGGTATGCTTTTGCGTTGCAGCGTGGGCAGCCTGCTGCGCCCGTGCCATGGCCGCGGAGGATGTCCTGGTGGCGGATTTCGAGTCCGACACCTACGGCAATTGGCAGGTGGTGGGTGAAGCCTTCGGCCCGGGCCCGGCCGAGGGCACGCTGCCGAATCAGATGGTGGTATCGGGATACCGAGGCGCGCGACTCGTGAACAGCTACTACCAGGGCGACGGTACCGTCGGAACGCTGACATCGCCCGTCTTCACCATCGAGCGGAAATGCCTCAACTTCCTGATCGGTGGCGGTGGGTACGCGTCGACGACGTGTATGAACCTCCTCGTCGACAATGCCATCCGCCGGACAGCCACCGGGCCGAACAGGCAGCCCGGCGGTAGCGAGCGACTCCGGTGGCAGCACTGGGACGTGGCGGATCTGGTGGGCAAGACCGCGCGCATTCAGATCGTCGACCAGCGAACCGAGGGCTGGGGCCATATCAACGTGGATCACATTGTCCAAAGCGACGAACCGCTGGTATCGGAGAGAACGATGGAACTACACGTCGAGAAACGTTACCTGAATCTGCCCGTCAAGAACGGCGCGCCGAAAGTGTGGATGCGCCTGCGCCGTGGAGACGAGATCCTGCGCGAGTTCGAGATCGAGCTAGCACAAGACGAGCCGGATTTCTGGGTGACGCTGGACCTCCGCCCGTTCAGCGACGAGACGCTCACGCTCTGGGCGGATGAGGCGCCGAAAGACACGAGCGGTTTCGATTCCATTGTCCAGGCCGACGCGCTCATCGGCGCCGAGGACCTCTACCGCGAGCGTTTCCGGCCGCAGTTTCACTTCTCCTCGCAACGGGGCTGGAACAACGATCCGAACGGTATGGTCTACTACGAGGGCGAATACCACCTCTTCTACCAACACAATCCCTACGGCTGGAACTGGGGCAACATGACCTGGGGCCATGCCGTGAGCCGCGATCTCGTCCACTGGACGGAACTTGGCGACGCGATTCATCCGGACCGCCTCGGAACCATCTTCTCCGGTTCGGCCGTCGTCGACGAGAAGAACAGCACCGGCTTCAAGTCGGGCGACGAGTCGCCCATCGTGTGCGTGTTCACCTCGGCCGGCGGCACCAACCCATGGTCGCAAGGCGCACCGTTCACCCAGTCGATCGCATACAGCAATGATCGCGGCCGCACGTGGACCGTCTACGATGGCAATCCGGTGCAGGCGCACGTGAACGGCGCCAACCGCGATCCGAAGGCCTTCTGGCACGAGGCCGCCGGACAATGGGTGATCGTGTTGTATCTCGACGATCACCGCATGGCCTTCTACACGTCGAAGGATTTGAAGTCGTGGGAGTTCCAGAGCGAGCTGAAATGCTTCCATGAGTGTCCGGAACTGTTTCAATTGCCCGTCGACGGCGATGAAACAAAGGCGAAATGGGTGCTCTATGGTGCTAGCGGCGAGTATTTCGTCGGCGAGTTCGACGGCAAGGCGTATACCCCGGATACCGAGGCGATCCGCTACAACTACGGCAACTGCTTCTATGCCTCGCAGACCTTCAATAACGTGCCGGCCGAGGATGGCCGGCGTATTCAGATCGCCTGGGGGCGCGTCGGCCGTCCGGACATGCCCTTCAACCAGCAGATGGACTTCCCGGTCGAGTTGACGTTGCGTTCCACGGACGACGGCGTCCGCCTCTTCGCCAAGCCCGTTCGCGAGATCGCGCTGCTGCACGAAAACGAGCGCGCATGGAAAGACGTCGACGTCGCCCCTGACGCCAATCCGCTTGGCGACGTGCACGGCGTCTTGCTCGACATCCATGCCGAGTTCACGCCGGGTGATGCCGCCGAGGTGGGCCTCGATATCGCCGGCGTAGCCATCACGTATCGCACAGGCGATCACACGCTGGCGTGCAAGGACGAATCCGCGCCGCTCGAATTGGTGGACGGCAAAGTGCGCCTCCGCGTTCTCGTGGATCGCATGTCCATCGAGATCTTCGCCAATGACGGACGCGTCTACATGCCGATGGGCCACGTGTTCGAGGAGGACTCGAAATCCATCGCGGTATTCGCCAAGGGTGCGCCGGCTCGACTTGACGCGCTGACCATCCACGAGCTCGGCTCGGCTTGGTGAGTCGCGGATACGCTGCGGCGCCGCGCGTCTCGAATGGGAGGGGAGGAGGGTTGCCGTGCTTATGCTTGCGTTGACGGCGAGTCTGTGTGCGTCTCCAGCGATGGATGATGCCGTGGCGAGGATATCGCTGTTCAATCCGACGGCTTGGCGCGGGCCGGCACTGATCGAGATCGCCACCGGCCGTATCGCCGCGCCCGGCCTCATCGATTGGGCGAATGTGCGCCTGATGGCTGGGGATGAGGAGGTCCCTTTCGCCCTGCGTGAAGGATGTGCCCATGGGCGCGCCAGCCTCGCGCCGTTGGATACGCCACGCGCGGAAGACCTCCTGGTATTTTGGCATGCCGTTGAGCCAAGCCAGTGGTGTCGCTTGCGCCTTGTCGAAGGGACGCCCAAGCAGGAATCGAGCGTAGACGGGCGCGACGGCCTCCTGACTATCTCATACGCCACGGTCCGGGCCGTCTTGGATAAAGGCACCGGCGCGCTGGTCGGCCTCGACATGTGTGGTGAGTCCATTCTGGCCCAGCCGATGGCCGCGGCGTTCCGGCGCGTTAACAACTATGCTTGCTCAGGGCCCATCGGGCCTGGATACACGCCGTACACCGTTACCGTCGACAAAGGTGACGCGGTGCCGACGGCAGCGCGGCTGGCCGCCGTGGCATCGACGCCAGCCATGACCGAGGTGCACTTCGTCCTTGAGGGGCAGGGCGGCCCGGCGGTGGCGCTCACGTACCGTGTCCACGCGGCAGGACTCGTCGAGGTGGTGGCCGACGAACGGCCTTGGGCCGGCGCCAGTCCGTGGCTCGATCACGCTTTCGACGTGTCGCTTGCGTTGAACGGCGAATCGGAGTCGCTGGCCTATCTCGAAGACCGCTGGCCCTTCTACGGCTTCAAGGACTACACAGCGGTTGTCAGGCAGGTAGCGCGCCGCTATGCGCTTGGGTCGGTCGGTGTGCTCGAGCTTGGCGAGGAGTTCGTCAACGGCCGCCGATGGATGCGCCGCTTGTATACCTACGCCGCGGACGGCAAGACGTGCGTCGACGACCTCATCGAGCAGGCCGATGAAGGTTTCGTCGTCGACGTCGAGCCGGTGCGCGCCGCTGTGCCGGCGGACGCCATCGAGATCGCGTTTCCACCGGAGGCACGCGAGGCCGCCAACATGCTCGAGCGCGTCTTGGCGGAGGCCGGCGTGGCCGCGAAGCCTGTCGCCGAGGCCACGTCGGATAACGCCATACGCCTCGAGCTCGTCGACACATCTGGCATCAACATCGAGAGAGACGGGTTCGAGATCCGCTCGGTCAACGACGCCCTGTCGATTCGCGCGCGCACGCCCCTCGGCCTCGATCAGGCCGTTCGCCGCATTGCGGCCGATGTGCGGCTCCACGGACTCGACACCGGCTTTCCGCTCATCGCGCGGAATCCGGTCGTGCCGCTCCGCGTCGGCGGTTTCGGCGGCGGGCCCTTCGAGGTGGACTTCCCCTACGGCACGGACGAGGAGTGGGAACGCACGTTCGACGGCCTTCTCGATTCGGGCATGAACACGTTCTGCTGCCTGGGCATGTGGGGGAACTGGAAGCTACCGATCAGCTACACCCACATGCCGGAGATTCGCTCCGAGGATGCCCAGGCCTACGACGAGTCGTCCGGCGTCTTGTTCTCCGAACTCGATAAGCATCGCGCCCACGGCCTGAAGCTGACCCAGTATCTTCATGATCGCGGCGCCCGCGTCTGGGATTGGGTGCCCATCGGCTGCGTGCCAACGACCTTTGCCAAGCGGTATCCGGAAGCAATGAGCACCATCGGCGAGACCCGAGGCCAACAAGCCGCGCCCTGCTTCACCCATCCGACGTACCGCAACTACCTCGACGCCTTCCTCAAGGAGCTGGTCGAGACGTATGCGCTGGACGGCGTGTTCCTGGTCCGCGACGACAACGGCGGTCTGTGCGCGTGCGAACGGTGCCAAGCGTACGTGGCCGAGTCGCGCACCAAGGACGCCGTCTGGGAGCAGTATCTCTACATCTATGACCGGCTTCGCGAACTTGGATTCACCGGCGCGATCTGTGTCTATCCCTACTTCGACGGCTACGTGCCCGCGAAGCTCGAGCCGCATTTGCCCGAGGACTTGTTCGTCGGCGGCCATGGCGCCTCGGCAGCCCTGCTGACGCGTGACCTGGCGCGCGTGGGCCCCATGGCCGACACGTGGCTGGACAATCTCTACATGAACTTCCGCTTGCCACCGTCGCCGCGCATGCGGAGGCTGCTATCCGACCGCTGCTCGTTCTGGATTGGCGGCGCCTATTGCGGCACGGAACTGCCGTGGGAAGCCATCGGCTACTTCGGCTGGGAGCCGACGGCCACGCCCAATACGTTCCGATACGAATGGGGCGCGCGCACCTTTGGCCGCGAGAATGCCTTGGCGTTCCTGGCCGTGAGCGATGCGTACGAGCGGCTTTGGGAGATCAACGCGCGGTCCATGCTTCCGCGCGCGTGGATGGAACTTGATCCGGCGCAGCGCACGCGCGTGACCGAGGAGGCGTCGGCGCTGGTGTCAGACTACGCAGATCGTCTCGACGCGCTCAGGCAGGCCGTCGACGCCGAGGCGCACGCGACGTGGTTCGCTCACATGGGCCTGTTTCCTGTCTTCTTCGAGTATCACCTGTATCGCCTCGACCGATTCGCGGAAGTCTATACCCTTGTGGAGGCGAACAACGATGCACTGAACCGCGGAGCGGGTCTGCCCGCGGCGGTACGGAGCGACGTTTTGGCGAAATACGCGGACATCTATGCCAGGGCTGCCAAGTACGATGCGGCGTTGCGCGAGGTGCCCGGCCACATGCTCGAGGCATGCCGAAATCACACGATGCCCTATAAGGAATGGATGGCCGGCTACGACGCCTGGCTCGATCCGTGCCTCGATCGACCGCAGTTTGCCGGCACACTCCGGGCGTCGCCGACGCGTGTGATCGCCGGCGAACCCTTCACGCTCCGTGTCGAGCTCCGTAACACCGGCGTCTGTCCGTGGGTCGCCGAGGCTGGCCAACGCCTCGAGTTGTCCGGCGTGGCCCAGCAACTTGGCCTGCCGGCGTCCTGGACGTTCACCGGCGACGCAATGGCCTCCGGCGATGTGCGAATGATCGAGTTCGCCGGTACCGCGCCGATCCATCCCGGTAGCGGCGAGATCGCGCTGGCATTCTTCAACGCCTATCGACAGCCGACGAAATGCGCCGAGGCCACGGTGGGCATGGCATGGATGTCGAAAGGCGAGTGAACGGCGAGACTCGACGTTGATCGCCCGTTGGCCACGCCTACGGAGAGCGCCCGATCCGCGGGCGAAGAAGGAGGGCAAGGCCATGTGTTGTGGTCACGTCAATCGCGGGCAGTTCATGGACATCTCGACGGGACCTATGGCCGTTATGAGCCTGCCGCCGATTTCGGCCGTCCTCGGGGCCTGAGGAAGTGCGGGACGGGACAAGGATTCCGGGAACCAACGGCGGTAGCGCTACGAAGCACGCGATGAGTCATGGGACAGGCTATCCCGATCCATGCGGAATCCCGGGATGGGCCAACGCCCGTCCGCTATGGGCGTTGCCGGGAGAGTCCCAGTTCCTCCACCTTCTCGATGTCTTTCTCATGGGGATGCGGCGTCTTCGATTCGGTGCGAAGGCGCTCTTCGGCACGGGCCAGCCGCCGCTCGTAGGACCTACACAAGGAGAGGCCGCCGGGCCGGGCCCAGGCAGCACTGGACGTCGCCGGGGGAACACCGGGCTGATCCGGGTCGACGCCGGACCTCGTCAAGACAACTCGGCACCACCGAACCGTGTCGGCATAGTGCTGCAGTTGTTCGGACAGGCCAACGAGACTCTCATAGAAACCGTGAAGGCGAGCACATAGACCGCGTCCGTGAATTCGCCGGCGCACTCGACGCTCTCCTCCGGTACGTCACGCAGCGCGCCGAGAAGCTTCACGGCCCCATCGTAGGGCCGCCCCTCGGCGATGTCCTGGTACGCGGCCAACGTAACGGCGTCGATATTGCTCTGGGGCTCATCCGCAACACTGGCCAGTGATACAAGCGCGCCGATGATTCCGGCGGCCACCGGAATTGAGAGAGACGCACGATATGCCATGGAATTCCTCCTTCTCTCGATTGCGCCTTGGCCCGGCGCCCCGCTACCGCTTGTTCCAGCCCAAGAATCTCACTAGGCAACCTGAATCGCCTACAATAACCAGTCGGCATGGAATTATGCCGCTCACATTGACTCATATAAACTGTATGTATGCTTGATCGAGTTTCTATAATACACCGAAAAATCCGGTCAGTCAATACTCTTGTGGAACCGATGTCGGCGCGCGAGGCCGGGGATGTGAGGAGCTGAGGCGCCGCCGGGGAGAGGGCGACGGTTGGCCGCGCCATTTGCATGTGCAACGGTCAGGCAGATACTATGGAATATGTGGTTGTGTACTGCAAGGTTGGCTGCAATTCGGATTCTCTCGTTGCCGTGCGGCGTCGAAAATCTGTGGCGCCAAGACGCGTCCACCATGGAGGAATCCCATGAAGTACTACAGTTTTGAGATCGTGATCGAAAAGGAACCTGAAGACGCGGGTTACTTTGCGTACAGCCCAACGCTGCCTGGTTGTTTCAGCAATGGCTTGACCATCGAAGAAGCAAAACGGAATATCCGTGACGCGGTTCAGCAGCATGTGGCCAGTCTGCAAGCGCATGCACAGACTATCGGGCAGCACGAACGCCTTGTGCATGTGGAGGAACTGACGGTTGGGGTGCCGGAATGAGCCGGATGCCGCAGATAACGGCGCAGGAGTTGGTGCGCTTCCTCCATGGACAGGGATTTGCAGATGATCGTCAATCCGGCAGTCATCTCACGCTTTGGCATGAGGAGAACAAGGTCTCCGTGACGGTTCCCGTTCACACGGGATGCGATCTTGGGCGCGGTTTGGCCGTTCGTATCTTGAAAGACGCTGGTTTCACTGTGGACGACTATCTGCGGCTCCGATGACAGGCAGCCGGGCAGCCATGTAACACACCATGCCTCGGTCTTGGGGGAGGAACCGCGTGCAGAAGCCAGCGCGCGAGGCCGGGGTTTGCGCCCGTTCGTGTGGTAGGATGGCTGGCGTTTTCAGGCCATTGTAACGCCGTGGGGCGTAATGCCGGTCTGGCGTCACGCATTCAGGGAGATCGTGGAATCATGGGTTTCAGAGGGGTGATTGCCGTCGCGTTGGCCGCATTTGGATCGGTGGGTATAGCGTACGCGGGCGGGGAACCGACGGCGTTGTGGAGCGGCCAGGCCGGACCGGGCATCGAGCAGTGGACGCGGCCGAAGGGTCTCGAGGCGCGCGTCGAGGATGGTGTCCTCCGGCTCGATGTACGTGAACCGGATGCCTGGATCTACCGCGAGGGCATCGAGTTGGATCCAGGTCGCATCGAGACGTTCGTCATCCGGTATCGCGCGTCGGGATTCGACGTGGCGAGGACGCACGGCGAGCTCTTCTACATGAACGCCCTGCACGGCATCGCCGACCAAGGCTACATCATGGTGCCCTCGCTCGTCTTGGATGGCCACTGGCACGAACTCGTGCTGTCGGTCGAGGGAGCCACGCGCGGGCCTTTCGAGGACTGGGCCAAGGGCGGTACAGTCACCGGCCTGCGCGTAGACTTGGTCGACGAGAGCCCGGGGACTATCGAGATCGCGTCGTTCCTGGCCTATCCGGCCTTGCGCAAAGTCGACGCCGACGATATCGCCGTGGCTACCGACCGCTACTGGTTCCTGCCCACGGACTCGTTCGAGAAGCAGAAAGGCGGCCCGTATCGGCGTCGCGTCATCGTGCCCGAGGGCCGGTGGACGGTGTGGGCGCACGCCGTCGACTCGGCGGAAGGCCAAGGCTTGGTAGCCGGACTCGGTATCGAGGACCGCGAACTCGATCCCTTGGCCTTCGGCACGACGGGCCTCCAGAAATGGTACAACGTCGCGACCGTGGACGGCGGCGAACTCGAACTCACACTAGCGTACACGTCGTCGGTGCTTTTTGACGCCATCCTAATCGCCGAACGCGGCGTAGCGCCCTACGACCTGCCTCGGGCGAAACTCGAGCCTGTCGAGAGCGCTATCGAACCGGAGACTGCCGCCACCGCGCAGATCCTGCGCCCTTACTGGACGGGCCAGATGATCACATGTCCCGGAGCCTATGGCGCCGACCATGCCACGTCGCTCTTCCGGCACACAATCGATGTACCGGCCAACATGGTGGATGCGTGGCTCCAGGTCTCGGCGGACGACGGTTTCAACCTGTTTGTGAATGGCCGCGAGGTCACGGAAGGCATAGGCCTGAGCTCGTGGATGGAGCCGGCGGTGTTGGACATCTCGCCGCTGCTGACGAAGGGCGCGGCCAATATGCTCGCTTTCCGCTTGACCAACGGCGGCGGCCCCTGCGGACTGCTGGTCGACCTCACCATCAACCGCGCGGATCACAGCCACATGAAGATCGTGTCGGACGAGACGTGGCGGTGCGCGATCGAGGCACCCGAGGATTGGATGCAGCCGGGTTCCGACGACGGCGGCTGGATCGCGCCCGAGACGCGCGGCGCACCGCCGACGGCCCCTTGGGCGCGGGAACTCGCGTACGCGGACAAGACGTGGCAAACGCCGACCGCGTGTGTGGGCCACGAAATCCGCGAGGTGGTCGAAGGAGGCGAATTGCAGACGGTGTCGTTGCGTTTGCGTTCGGATAGTCCGGTGACCCCCGGCGAGGTCGTGTCCATCGAGTTGGTGGACGACGCGACGGGCAAGTCGTATCTCGCTAAGGACATTGCACTTGCGGAAGATACGTGCATGGCCGAGGCGGACAATGTATCGAGCATTTCGGGCATCTCGATTCCCATTTCGAAGTGGTATCCGGCGGCCCGGTACCGCGTGCGTTTGGGCATCTACGGCCGGGCGCTCGAACCGAATTCTCTCGAATTCGCCTTCGAGTACCGCAATGCCACTGCGGCCGAGCCGCTCGAGAGCCACGTCGCGATGGTAGACGGATTTCCGAGGCTGGTCGTGAACGGTGAGGCAATCTATCCGCTCGTAGGCAACGGCGAGGGGCGCGATAAGACGGGCACGCGCGAGTCCTACGCCCAGGCCGGCTTCAATATCGAGGCGATCTGGGTGGACGGCATGAGTTCGGAGCAGTGGTGGCGCGGGCCGGGGGACTACGCCTTCGAGCACATCGACGCGAAGATCATCGACGACCTCGACTACAACCCGGAGGTGCTGATCTTGCCTATCGTGTGGGCGGCGCCGCCCTTGTGGTGGCAGGAGCTGCATCCCGACGAGATGGCATTGTTTAGCGATGGCACGACGTGGCCCTATTACAAGAGCGCGCACTCGTTCAACTCGGAAGTATGGCGTTCGGACGCGGCGGAGGCGCTGACGGCCTTCGTAAACCACGTCGAGGCCATGTCTTACGCGTCGAGGGTGCTCGGTTATTGGATCATCGGCGGTGTGTCGGCGGAATGGCAAGGCTGGGGCTGCCACGCCTCGCACGCGGCCAACCATCTCATGGACTACAGCCGGCCAGCGGCGGAAGCCTTCCGGCAATTTGTCGAGGTGCGGTATCCGGACTTGGCGGCGGCCAGCGCGATTCCGACTCTCGAGGAGCGCCTCGCCAAGGAGATCGGCGTATTCCGCGATCCGGCGGCGCGATTGGCCATCGCCTACGACGAGTTCTACTCGGAGAGCATGGCCGATGCGCTGCTCGGGTGCCTCGGCGCGGTGAAACAGGCTTCGCAGCGGCGGAAAATCGTCGGGGCGTATTTCGGCTACTCCCTCGAGTACACGAACATGGCTTGGGCACACCACATGAGCGGCCACAACCGGCTCCGGAAGGTACTGGATTCGCCGGACATCGACTTCTTTTCGGCGCCGCCGAGTTACGCCGTTCGCCGGATCGGCGAGAACCTCGGATGGATGTGGCCCTTCCACGCGATGCAATTGGCCGGCAAACTGGTGTGGGTGGATGATGACACGCGGACATACCGCTCGGGCGTGTGCGACTACTCGCCCGTGGTGAATCCTCGTCAGACCATCGCGGCGATCCAGCGCAATTTCAGTAAGGCGCTCTGCCGGATGTGCCCGCAGGGCTTCCTCCAGATCGAGTCGGGCCACGAGCTCGACGATCCGGATGTGGCGAAGGATATCCGCGCTATCCGCCGCGCCGGCGAATACCTGATCGAGGAGAATGTCGAGCGGAAAGCTGAGATCGCGGTTGTCGTGGACGAGGATTCCGTGAAGTACCTCGGTTTCGACGCGGAAACGCTGCCCTCGGGCGAAACGGATCGGATCGTCCACTGGAACGGCAACGTGGTCTTGAGTCCGCGCCACGTGAGCACGCTCATGGGCGACTTGGTGAGCTACCAGCGCGACCGCATCGATCGCATTGGCGCGCCGGTAGACTACCTCTTGTTTAGCGACATCGCCAAGCACGACACCAACTACAAGCTGTACATCATGTTGAGCTGCTTCCAGTACGATGACGCGCTTCTCGATGCGGTGCGCACGAAACTGTACGGCCGGCCGACGATGGTGCTCTGGTGCTACGCGCCGGGATTCGTGCACGACGGCACGGCGAACGTCGGGCACATGGAGGCGTTGACCGGCATGCGGTTCGGCATGCGCCTCGATCCGATGGCCCCTCGGACGAACCTCACAAACCTCGCAAGTCCCCTCACGGCCGAATGCCGATCAGGCACCTTCGGCGTCGAGTACGCGTTCGCGCCGCTCTTCTTCCTCAACGATGACGCGGCAAAGCCGCTCGGCGTGTATGCGGCGTCGGGCCAGGTATCGCTTGGACTCAAGCGTGTCGGCGAGGCGACGGCCGTGTTCTGCGGCTCGAATAAGGTGCCGACGGAGCTCCTGCGCGGCATTGCCAAGGCGGCCGGCGTTCACGTGTACTGCAACTCGGGCGATCCTTTCGAGGCCAACGAACGCTTCTTGACACTGCACTCGAGCTCGGACGGTAACAAGACTTTCCGACTCAAGGAACCGGCGGACGTCGTCGACGTCTTCGGCGGCCAGGTGCTCTTCGAGCAGGTGGATCGGTTCAGCATCCATGTACCGGCCGAGGAGACACGGCTCTTCTTCGTCGGCGACGGCCATCGGTTTCTCGATTACGTAAGGGGTGCCCGCCTTGCCCGCGTCCCGGGCGGACCTGTATGATCCCCTGGCGTAGCCGAGCCGCAATCAAGCTTTGCAGGAACCGCACATCTTGTTTCCGCCGTTGAACATACGCGAGAAATCCCTGCGGGAAACAGTAATTGCTGGGAATGGTCGTACGGGAATGGGCCACGATTTCGTTCTACAACTCTCCGGCATACACAAGCGGTTCGGCGGCGTGCCGGCATTGCGGGCGGCGCACCTCGAGGTACGTCCGGGCGAGGTCCATGGTCTTGTCGGCGAGAACGGCGCCGGCAAGAGCACGCTGATCAACATTGCGACGGGCCTGTTACGCGCCGATGAAGGCGAAATCCTGTTTGAGGAACGCAAGGTGCGCTTCGCCACGCCGCGGCAGGCGGCGGCCGCCGGGATCGCAGTCGTTCATCAGGAGGCCGACCTCTTTGCGCAACTCAGCATTGCCGAAAACATGCTCCTGGCGCGCGGGCTCGTGCGTGGCCCCGGCGGACTCATCAACTGGCCCGGCACCTATCGGCGGGCAGCGGAATTGGTGTCGTCCATGGGCGAGCAGTTCAACGTGCGCGACCCTGCCGGCGGCCTGTCAGTCGCGCGTCGGATGATGGCCGAGATCGCCGCGGCGGTATCGGAGAAGGCGCGGGTGTTGTTCCTCGACGAGCCGACATCGTCGTTGGCCTCGAAGGAGATCAAGAACCTGTTTGCGCAGATCCGGTGTCTGCGCGAGGCGGGCGTCGGGATCGTCTACGTGAGCCACCGGCTCGAGGAAGTCCTCGAGATCTGTGATCGGGTGACCGTCATGCGGGACGGCGAGACCGTCGAGACGCGGCCTACCGAGGGTCTGACGATGGAAGCGGTGGTGGGCACGATGGTCGGCCGCGAACTGGGGCACGTGTTCTCGAAGCGCCGCGTATCCATCGGCGATGTCCGGTTGAGCGTGCAGAACCTGACCGCCAGGGACGGATCCTTCTCGAACATCTCGATCGACGTGCGGGCCGCCGAAATCGTGGGGCTCTACGGCTTCGTGGGCGCGGGCCGCAGCGAGTTTGCCCAGGCGCTGTTCGGCGTGTCTCGGCCGGCGTCAGGCGTGGTGGCCATCGACGGGCGTCCCGTAGCCATCCGCCAGCCACGGCAGGCCGTGTCCAATGGGTTGGCGTATCTACCGGAGGACCGGTTGGTACAGGGCGTATTCCGCAATCAGAGCCTGCGAACCAACGCGAGCGTCGCCTCGCTCGGCCGCCTATCGCGATTCGGCCTGGTGCGCCGGCGCGAAGAACGAGCGCTGGCCGAACGCGTGATCCGCGACATGAATGTGCGGGCCGCGTCGCAGGAGCAGCCCCTTGGCACGTTGAGCGGCGGTAACCAGCAAAAGGTCGTGTTCGGACGCTGGCAGGCGACGGCGCCGAAGGTGCTCCTATTGGACGAGCCGACGCGGGGCGTCGACGTCGGCGCGAAACAGGAGATTCACAAGCTCATCGGCGATCTGGCGGAACAGGGCACGGCCATTCTGCTGATCAGTTCGGAATTGCCCGAAATCATGGCGATGAGCGACCGCGTGGTCACCTTCTCGGAGGGCCGCAAGACGGGCGAGTTCTCGCCGGAGAAGGACGGCGAGGAGGCCGTCGCAGCAGCGGCGGTGCCGCGGGCCGTTGAAGAGGGAACCGCGCAGGCGCCGACGCCTGCACGGCGCCTGGCGGCGGGCATGCTGCGTTTTCGCGAGGCCGGCCTGCTGGGCTTCATTCTGCTGCTGTCCGGCGTGATGGCGGGGTTGCGGCCGGAAGGATTCGCCAACGCGCGCAATCTGCTCGATATCCTGGCGAGCGCGGCCCTTCCGGCGATCATGGCGCAAGGCGCCATGCTGATCATCTGCACGGGCGGCATCGATATCTCGGTAGGTTCGATGATGGGCCTGATCTGCGCCTGGGCGGCTATGGCCGCCAAGGCCGGTTGGCCGCCGACGCTCTGCCTGGCGCTCGCCGTCGTGCTGGGCGTGTCATGTAGTCTGCTCAACGGCGGCACGGCACTCTTGGCGCGCATCCATCCGATCATCGTGACGCTGGCCGGCATCAGTATCTATCGGGGCCTCATGCGCATTGTGACGGCCGGCAAGGAAGTCACGCTCTTGCCGGACGGATACCGCGCCCTCGCGGACGGCACGATTCTCGGCATTCCCAAGCTCTGCTACTACGTGCTCGGCGTCACGATAGTAACGCACGTGATGCTGCGGTACACGCTACCGGGACGCCGCATGCTCGCCTTGGGCAACTCGGAAACGGCGGCCCGACTCATCGGCCTTTCGAAGACGCGCTCGACGCTGCTGGTCTTCGCGGTTTCGGGGGCGTTGGTCGGGCTGGCGGCGGTGCTCCAGGCCGGGTACTACGGCAAGGTGCAGGCCAATACGGGATCGGGCCTGGAACTGAAGGCCATTGCGGCGGCCGTGATCGGCGGCACCAACATCCTCGGGGGACGCGGCTCGGCCTTAGGCACGCTCCTCGGGGCATTCCTGGTGGCGCTGCTGTACAACATGCTGATCCTGCTCGAGGCCAGTTCGTACTGGCAGAGCATCTTCGTAGGCGGACTCATCCTGCTCGCGGTGGTTCTCGACGCGCTCCTCGAGCGACTCCGGGGGGCCTCAGCATGATCCAACGCCTCCTACTTGCCCGCGAAGCCGTGCTCTTCTATGTGCTCCTGGCCATGGGAGCGGTCTTCGCCATCGCCGTGGACGGATTCCTCGATGCGTTCAGCCTACTTGAACGCACGCGGTATTGGGCTATTCCCGGCATGATGGCCGTGCCGATGACCTTCATCATTGCCACGGCGGGCATCGACCTCTCCGTGGCGTCCATCGTGGCTATGTCCGGCATCGTGCTCGGCCTGCTCTTCCGCGATGCCCAGCTTCCGATCGCGGTGGCGGCGGGCGCCGCGGTACTGGCGGGCCTGTCGGCGGGGGCCTTCAACGGCTGGGCAAGCAGCTATCTCCGCATCCCGCCGCTCGTCGTGACGCTCGCGACAATGGCCCTGTTTCGCGGAGTGGCCATGGGCCTGAGCAAGGCGCAGCCCATCAGCGATTTCCCGGACGGTTTGCTCTGGCTTGGCCAGGGCAACATCGTACGCCTGGGCAGCGATCTGTACCTTCCAACGCCGTTCGCCGCGCTATTGATCGCCGTCGCCCTCGGCTGGGTACTGATGCGGCGCTCGTGGGTGGGCCGGTTCACGGAATGCATCGGCGAGAACGAGATGGCCGCGGAGTTCGCGGCCATCGGTGTGCGACGGCTCAAGATGGCGTTGTACGCGGGCTGCGGTCTGGTGTGCGGCCTCGCGGCACTGTTCAACACCGGGCTGTACGCCACGGCCAAGGCGGACACGGCCAACGGCATGGAACTCGAGGTGATCGCCTGCGTGGTCATCGGCGGCACGCGCATCAGCGGCGGCCAAGGGTCGGTGATTGGCTCCTTGCTTGGCCTGTGTATCATCGGTATTCTAAGGTATGGTCTGGAAATGGCGGGCGTGCGCTCTCAATACGTGGTCATCGTGGTGGGCGCCCTACTAATCGTCACGGCGGTATTCAACGAATGGATCGCAAGACGAAGAGGAGTGAAGGGATGAAACGGGCTCCGTCGCTGATCGTCATGGGGTTGATTCTGATCATGGCCGCATCGTGCGGCAAAGCACCGAGTGGCCCGCAGGACTCGGGCGCCGGGAGTACCCCGCCGGCTCACGATGATAACCGGTTACGCATCGGCGTCATGCCGAAACTGATTGGCATCGACTTCTTCAATGCCACCGAAAAGGGCGCGCGGGCCGCGGCGGAGGAACTGGGCGTGTGGGTGGACTTCGACGGGCCCGTGACGAATGACGTGCAGCTCCAGGTGCAGATGCTCGAGACCTGGATCGCCAAGAAGTACGACGCTATCGCCGTGGCGCCGAACGATCCCGATGCCATCGCACCGGTGCTCGAGCGCGCCCGCGAACGCGGCATCAAGGTGATCACGTGGGACGCGGATTCGAAACCGGCAGCCCGCAACTTCTTCGTGAGCCAGTGCTCGGCCGAGAGCGTCGCCCGAACGCTGATGGACATCATGGCCGACGGCGTCGGGCCCGAGGCGAAGTACCTATTCCTGACCGGATCGTTGACGGCGGCGAACCAGAACATCTGGATGGACGAGATGGAGAAGTACCGCCAGAAGAAATACCCGAAGATGCAGAATCTCTCGTCAACGCCGAAAGTCTCGGAAGAGGATCAAGCGCTGGCCACCCAGGTCACCACGGATTGCCTGAAGACCTACGCGGATCTCGACGGCATCTTCGCGATCACGTCCGTGGCGCTTCCGGGCGCGGCGGAGGGCCTGCGCAAGGCGGGCGCCGGCGATCGCGTGTTCCTGACGGGCCTGTCGACACCCAACGGGATGAAGGAGTACATCAAGGATGGTACGCTCAAGCGGTTTGCGCTCTGGAATCCCGTGGATCTGGGCTACCTCGCAGTGCATGCGGCCGTCGCGAGCGCGAAGGGCGAACTCATGGCTGGGGCCGAGGCCTTCCAGGCGGGCCACCTCGGCGAATGCCGGATCGAGAAGGACGTGATCGTCCTGGGTGACCCGATCGTGTTCGACAAGGACAACATCGATACCTTCGATTTCTAGAACTCGAGTTTCCGGTCTTTTTCAAGCCGTTGCCCAATCGCGCGTGGGCGCGATCGATGGAACGAGGCGCGAGGCCGCACGGTCTTCTTGAAAGCAGGATAGGGCTGCGGGATGCAATCCGACACGGGTGAGAGGGTTTCGTTCCTGCGGCGTCACGGCGTCGGCCTGGCGCTCGCCGCTATCCTCGTTCTGGCCACGGCGCTGCGGTTGCCCGCGATCAACAGTTGCATGGCGCCCGACGAAGCGGCCTCGGTGATACTCTATGCCCGCCATGGAATCCACACATCCTTCCTGGAACCGTACTGGAGCTGCAACCATCCGCTAAACTCGCTTCTAGGTTGGGTTGTCATCTCAATCCTCGGTGAGAGCAACTGGGTCGTCCGCCTGCCGTCGCTGGTGGCGGGCCTTGGCGCCATCGTCCTCATGTTCTCATTCGCCCGACGCATCCTCGGCGACGCGCGCGCCGCACTGTCGTGTGCCTTGTTCTTGGCGGTGTCGCCCTATCCCATCGCGTATTCAACAAACTTCCGGGGCTACGGCCTGGCGATGTTCTTCGCCGTGGCCTCGGCCTGTCTACTCTACGAGAACATGCGGCAGCCGAGTCTCCGCAAGACGCTCGGCCTCGCCGCGACAACCCTCCTCATGGGCACAAGCCAACTCGCCTCGCTCATGCTGCTGCCGGTATGGGGGGCGGCGTTGGCGGTCTTCTTCCTAGCCACCCTCACGCGACGTGACTGGCGCATCGGCCGGCTAACCCTCGGTTGGTTCGCCTCGGCGGTCGGATTGAGTCTCGGCTTTGTCCTGCTTTGCGTCGCGTATGCGCCGGTATTCCGACTCGACGAGGCCATTCTCGCGCGCCTTACAACAGGCGAGTGGACCAAAGAAGCCTATGGGTTCCTGGCGGGGGCTGAGCAGGTCGAGTGGCATCCCTTCTACCGGTACACGGAGACGCTCACCGGCTATCGCGGCCCCCTCTTCGTCCTTCCTACCGTGGTTGCGATGATTGGCGGGATCGGAGCACTTAGGCATCGACGATACGGGATGGGAATCGTCTTGGCGGTCCTAGTCCTGCCGATTGCCGGCATGGCGGCGATTCGGTTGAAACTGGAGCCGCGCTACACCTTGGCTCTCGCGCCCTTCTTTCTGCTCGCGCTCGGCACGGGCACCGTCTACCTTGCCCGATGGTTTGGAGACCGCACCGCCGATGCAGCGGGCCGGACGGCCAATGCCTATGCCGTTTTAGCTCTCGTCTTGTGCGGAATGGCTCTCGCGCCACTCGCGAAAGACTACCGGCGCGGCATCGAACAAGTCACGTGTGTGATCTGGGACACCGATACTGCCGTCAGGTCTCTGGCAAGCAAGGTGTCCGAGGACGACGTGGTGGTGTATCCGATGGAGGGCGATCTCCCGACGATGCTCTATCTGGACTGGTACCTGTATCCGGAACTCGGCGCCACCCAGGAGCCCTCCCCGGTCTTTCGCTGGTGGTACCTATCCTCGGGAATGGACAAGGTTCCCGCGGAGACGATATCGCCTACGGACTCGATGCCAACCATCGTCGACGGTTTCCCGGGCGGATACGTATGCTGCGAACTGATCGCGTGCGAGCACTGGCGGCGCCTGGCCCTGGAAGGTCTCGAGTCGGTCGAGGACGAGGCGCGGGATCCGGCAGGTCGGCCGTGGCATGCCGAATGCTACGGAGGTACTCACGCGTTGGCCCTCGGACGCGACGTGGAGACCGACAGGGCTTTCGTCCAGATCACCGATGTCGATGGGCAGTTGAACGGGGGCCTGTTCTCCCGCGCGTTTCCCGTCGAGCCGTTCAAGCGCGTCCTCTTCCGCGCATACGTTGAGGAGATTCCCTACAAGGAACACGGCATGGTCGGAATCCGGTTCTTGGACAGGGACCAGCACGTCCTCGAAGAACGGTACTGCACGATACCGCGCGCACACGCACCTCAGGAAGCACCCGCGACGGCTCGAACACGACCGAACGAACCGGGCTACCGGTTCGTGCAGGCGACGGCCTGTGCGCCGCCGGACGCGGCGTCGTTTGTCGTAGGCCTCCGCGTGTCACCGACACGGCGACCGGGAACAACGATACGGTTCCGGGCTCCGGAGTTGTGGGCCGATGCGCCCGTGTCTTTTCACACCGCAGGATGGGATTAGGAAATGGATGCCGGATCGGACGCTAGGGCTTCGGGCGCGCGGCGCTGTGGGGCCGGCCTGACGCTCACGGCCATCCTCGCTCTGGCCACGGCCCTGCGCCTTCCCACTCTGGACAGTGCCATGGCGCCGGATGAAGCGGCGGCACTGGTGCAGTTCGCGCGCCATGGAATCACCTCATCCTTCCTCGAACCTTACTGGAGCGGCAATCACCCGCTGAACTCGCTTGTCGGATGGATCGCCATCACCCTCTTTGGAGAGAGCAACTGGGCGGTTCATCTGCCGTCGCTCATCGCAGGCCTTGCCACGGTTGTTCTGACATTCTCGTTCACCCGGCGCGTGCTCGATGACACGCGTGCGGCCCTTTCCGCCGCCCTGTTCCTCGCGGTTTCGCCCTATCCCATCGCCTACTCGACCAACTTCCGGGGCTACGCGTTGGTCATGTTCTTTGGACTCGCGTCCGCCTTCTACCTCTTCGAGAACCTGCAGCGGCCCAGTTTGGTGAAGACGTTCGGGCTCATCGTGACCCTGTTCCTGATGGGCGTCAGCCAACTGGCATCCCTCGTGCTGCTACCCGTCTGGGGCGCGGTGTTGGCGGTATTCGCCCTAGCGACACTCGCGCGCCACAGGGGGCGCTCCGGCCGCCTGACCTTGGGCTGGCTATCCTCTGCGCTGGGGCTCGGCGTGGCTTTTGCCCTTATCTGTGTCGCATACTCGCCCGCGTTCCGGCTGGACGAAGCCATCATTGCACGCCTCACAACCGGTCAGTGGACCGACGGGGCCAACGGATTCCTGTGCGGCGCCGAACAGACCGAGTGGCATCCCTTCTACCGCTACACGGAAACGATCACGGGCTACCGGAGTATCCCCTTCGTGGCGGCCGTCGCCGTGGCACTGCTCGGAATACTCGCGGGACTCACAGGACGTCGTTACGGCATGGGGATCGTGGTGGCGGCATTAGTCATCCCGACGGCCGGAACAATACCCATCCACTTGCGACTGGAGCCGCGCTACTTGGTAATGCTTGCGCCTTTCTTCCTCATGGCGCTTGGTGCGGGGACGATTCACCTTGCGCGATGGTTGGGGAAGCGCGCCGCCAATCCGCAGACCCGGACGGCCACCGCCTATGTCGTTCTTGCGGTGGTTCTTTGCGGCATTCCGCTCGCCCCGCTGGCCAAGCACTACAAGCGCGGAATCGAGGAACTGGGTTGCGTAGGCTGGGATACCGACGCGGCCACACGATACCTGGCAGACAAGATTGGCGAGGATGACGTGGTGGCCTATCCGCAGTGGGGCAGTTGGCCCACGTGCGTCTATCTGGACTGGTATGTCAATTCGAAACTGGGCGCGACGGAGGAACCGGCTTCGACCTGTCGGTGGTGGTATATTTCGTCGGGAATGGACGAGGCCCAGGCACTTGCGTGCTCGCCGACCGGGTCTATGCCCAGTGTGATCAACCAGTTTGCGAACTGCTATGTGTGCTGCGAATGGCTGATCTCGGAGAACTGGCAGCGCATGCATCTCGGCAACTGGGGCGAGATTCCGGGCAACCTATGGGATCCGGAACTCCTTCCCTGGAATGACGCGTTCTACACGGGTACGCACGGCATCGCAGGGGGCCGCGATGTGGACTCGGGCAGACCGTTCGTCCAAATCACCGACTACTATGGGCGCCGGCCCGAAGACCTCTTCTCGCACGCCTGGGCCATTGAACCCCTCAAGCGAGTCCTCTTCCGAGGCTATATTGACGAAATCCCGTACAGGAACCACGGCGAAATCGGCATCCGGTTCTTGGACGGCGACGAGCGGGTACTCGCGGAGTGGTTTGCCGCCGCGCCGCGCGCGCAGACGCCACGCCCGGCATCCCAGAACGACCCCGAGCAATCCCGCTATCGCTTCGTTCAGGTGGCGGCGTGTGCCCCCCCGGAAACGACCTCATTCCGCGTGGGGATTCGCGTGTCGCCGACGCGACGCGCCGGCACGACGGTCCGTTTCCAGGATCTCGAGTTGTGGGCCGATGCACCGCTAGCCAACGCCGCCAAGGTCGTACCAGAGGAGACATCGCCGTGAAGGTCACCCTCGCCCGGAAGATCGATCTGGTCGGTGGATACGTCCTGTGTTCCTTCCTCCGCGTGGTGCATGCCCTGCGACCGAAGCGCCAACCGGTTCCGCCCCCCGCCAAGGTGCGGCACGTCCTCGTGGCCAAGTGCTTCGGTTTCGGCAGTATTCTCCAGTTGGCGCCGATGATGAGCGCCCTCAAACAGGCCCATCCGGAAGCGCGCATCACGCTGCTGACCTTCGCGCAGAACGCGGGCGTGGCGCGTCTCGTGCCGGCCATTGACGAGGTGGCACTCATCGAGTTCCGCAAGGGATTTGTTCACTTCGCCCTGGACGCGGCGCGCCAGATGCTCGCCTTGCGGCGGAAACAATTCGATGCGGTATTCGACTGCGAGTTCTTCTCGTACTTCGTGACGCTGATGTGCGGACTCATCCGGCGGCCCGAGACGATCACCGTGGGCTTCTACAAGAACCGGCGAGCCAGCGATTGGTTCTTCTCCCACACGATTGCCATCGACCTCTCGTATCACATCTCAGCGCTCTTCTGCCGGATGCTGATACCGCTTGGGCTGCGCGCCGAATGCCCGAGCCTCAGCGAATGCGGCATCGCGGAACGCGCGGAACACGTGCCTCGACGCAACGAGGCCCCGACCCCTTCGCGCAGAACGATTGTTGTGAATATCAATGCAAGCGACCTTTGCCTGAACCGACGCTGGCCACCCGAGCACTACGAGGCGCTGATCCGCATGATGCTGGACGCACAGTCGGAGTTGGGCGCCATCCGGATACTCCTGGTGGGTGGCGCCGAGGACACCGCCTATGTGGGGGCATTCGCCAAACGGATTGAGCGCCCCGAGATAGAGGACCTCTCGGGAACGCTGAGTCTCGATACCCTCGCTGCGACAATCCGAGAGGCCGACCTGTTCATCGGCAGCGACAGCGGGCCATTGCATCTGGCCGTGGCCTGCGGCACGCCGAGCGTATCCTTCTTCGGCCCGGAAACCCCCGCATTGTACGGCCCTCGGGATCGCGAGCGGCACCGCGTTCTCTACGCAGGACTGCACTGTAGTCCCTGCCTGAACGTCTTCTACTCGAAAGACACCCATTGCCGCGATAACGTGTGCATGAAGTCGATCGCGCCGGAAAGCGCTTTCGACGCGGTCCGCGAACTCCTGGCCCCCGGCAACGCCGGCGCGGGTGGCCGGCGCCATGGAGGTGCGTAGCGGCATGGTGGGTAGTCTGGCAAGACGTATGCGGCTCGGCGCCTTCATCTATCGCATGGCGCGCTGGCACGGGCAGTACGTGGTCTCCCGCCAGGCGCGCCCGCTCGCGTGCGGCTACTACCTCACGAATCGCTGCAACTTCCGTTGTGCCTTCTGCAACATCTGGCGGCATCGGCCGCCGTTCACGGTGCCCGAGGAGAAGGCGAAGGATACCATCCGGCAACTCGGCGACTTGGGCCTGGTCTACTTCTCGATCAGCGGCGGCGAGCCACTTCTGGTACCGTATGTCTTCGACCTTCTCGCGCACGCGAGAGCGTGCGGCGTACTCTACACGCACCTCGTGTCCAACGGGTTCTTGATGGATGAGGCGCGCGCGCGTGAACTCGACCGATCCAAGCTCAGCGAGGTCAGCTTCAGCCTCGACGGCCCGCCGGATACGCACGACACGGTCCGTGGCCAACAGCATGCCTATGCCCACGTGCTCCAGGCCGTCGAGAATGTGAAGCGGTATGCGCCGAACACGGCCATTGTCATCAACACAATCCTCGATCCGCATCAGCCGGAACATGCGCTTCACTCCGTCGCCACGGCGAAAGGCCTCGGCGTCGCCATCAAGGTCCAGCCGCTGAATGCCCATCCAAACCTCAATCCGGATGCCCCCGAACCACCGCGGCCGCGCGAACTGAACCGGCAAGAGCGGGACGCGTTTCTCGCCGTCATCAAAACCCTCCGGCAGGCGCGGAATGTCGTCAGCAGCCATGCCTTCCTCGACAATTACGCAGCGTACATGCTCGATCGCAAGCGACTGGCTTTCACACACAGTCCGTGCATCTACGGCTACCATCACGTCGAGTTCTTCAACAACCAGCTCTTTCCGTGTCTCGAAGGGCTGGACTGGCATGACGGCTTCGATCCGTACGAGAGGCCACTCGAGGCCTTGTTTGCGTCTCCGGAATACCGGCAGACGCTCGAGCGACTGCGCGGATGCCAGGGCTGTCTGAGGAACTACTACGTCTGCTACTATGAACCTCGTCTGAGTTTTCCCATCTGGAACCTCGTCGGATCGCGGATTCGTTCGCCGCGCGCCTGGACATGATCGTGAACCCGGGCCCGCGAGCAAAAAGGAGTCTGTCATGCCTTGTCCGAAGTACGATTTTCACATGCACACGGCCCATATCGGATGCGCCAACCAGACCATGATCGTGGCCGACATCGTCGAGACGTGCACACGCGTCGGCTGCTCGGCCATCGGCATCTCGGATCACCTCAACTCCCTTGATCAGTTACCGACCCATGAGCGGATCAAGGCGGACCTCGAAGCCGTCGTGCCCGGGATCGATGTGTATTTCGGTGTCGAACTCAACTTCGTGGGCTGCGATCAGGGATTCGCCTTTAACACCGATATCAAGGAGGAATACGGATTCCAGTTCGCCGTCGGCGGCATCCACGACGTCTACACCACCGAATACGATCTCGCGAAGATCATCGAGATCCAGCATCGCCACCATCTCCGAACGTGCGAAGACCCGCTCGTGGATGTGTTGGTCCATCCCTACTGGTTCAGTCGGCAGCCCTTCAACGAGAACCACTGGCCATGGTTCGACTCGGTATCCGTGGTACCCGACGCCTACGCACGCGAACTGGGCCAGGTTGCCCGCGATACCGGCACCGCCGTCGAGATCAACGCCATGGCCAACGTGGCGTCCGTAAGTTTCAGCGAACCGTACATCGAGGCGTACGTCCGCTATCTGTCCATTATCGCCGCCGAGGGCCCCATGTTCTCCGTCGGCTCAGATGCGCACGATATCGGCCAGTTGCCCAACGTGGCCGATGCGTGGAAGGTCGCCGAGCGGCTGGGCCTGGACGAAACGCGAATCTGGCGGCCTGCCCAGACCGCGTTCAGAAGACCTACGGCATCCGGCGGCAGCCTATAGGGAGGGCGGCCTTATGGCTACCTTGGATCTCGCGAGACTCCCGTGGCGTTTGTACGGCTGGCGGCCGTACGAGTGGCAGTGGATCGACCGCGCAGCCGATCTGAAGCCCGACGTCGGGCCCCTCGAGGTGCGCGTGCCCTCGTCGGTGCAGCAGTGCCTGCTCGACGCCGGTATCATTCCGGACTGGAACGTCGGGCTCAACTCGCGGCAGTGCGAATGGGTCGAACACCGGCATTGGGAGTTCTCGACGGCAATTCCGGCCGGCGCATTCGCCGACGGGGAGCCCATCGTGCTGCACGCGGCCGGACTCGACTACGGCGGCTGGATTGGCGTCGACCATGTGCCCGTGGCGCAGTTCGAGGGCATGGCGGTACCGCACCGCGTCGACCTGACCGATAAGTTCAGCGATGGCCAGGAGCATCGGCTGGCCATCGTGTTCGACATGCCGCCGGCCGAACAGGGCCAGTTCGGATTCACGGCGAAATCCAAGTTCTTCAAGTCGCGATACAACTACGGTTGGGACTGGTGTCCGCGAATTGTGCCCGTCGGCGTGTGGGATGGCCTCGCGTTTCTCACCGGTCTGGATGCCGCCCTCGAGATCCGTTCGATACAGGCCTTCCTCGAGGATGATCTGGCCACCGCCTCGGTCAAGGCCTCGGTGGCCTTCGAGCCGGCCGTCGCCGGATCTGCGGTGGTGCGCGAAATCCGCGCCACGGTCTACGATGGCGCGAAATCCATCGGATCGGCCTACGCCATCCTCCAGCCGGGAGAGACCGCCCTTCATATCGACGGCCTGCAGGTCGAGCCGTGGTGGCCGAATCGCTTCGGCGGCCAGAAGCTGTACACCGTAACCATCGAAGCCACGGATGGCCAAGGCACGACGCAGTGGACGGCTGCGCCAACGCGCGTCGGATTCCGGCGCATTGTGTGGCGCGCGGCTGAGGGCGCATCCGCCGACGCGGAGCCGTGGATCTGCGAGGTTAATGGCAAGGCGGTATTCTTGCAGGGCGCGAACTGGGTGCCGCCGACCGCGGTGTATCACGACACGCCCGCCGAAGACTACCGCGCCCTGATCGACCTGTACCGCGACATGGGCGTGACGATGCTGCGCGTATGGGGCGGCGCTATCCTGGAACGCGAGACCTTCTACGACCTCTGCGACGAGGCCGGGATCCTGGTATGGCAGGAGTTCCCGCTCTCCTCGTCCGGGATCGATAACACCCCGCCCCGCGATCCGGAAGCCATCGCCCGCCTCGTGGACATCGCCTCGTGGTACATCCGGCGTCGAGGTCATCATGCGTCGCTCTTGTTGTGGTCCGGTGGCAACGAACTCATCACAAGCGAATCGAGACCCGTCGGCTACGATCACCCGTGCATCGCCGCCCTCCGGGATCTCGTCGCGCGCCAGGATCCCGGCCGGCGTTTCATTCCTACCTCGCCCAGCGGCCCGCGCCCGTGGGGCAACGCGGAGGAAAACGGCCTACTGGTGCACCACGACGTCCACGGCCCGTGGGGATTCGGAGGCCTGGCCGATCTCGACGCCTGGCGCGCCTACTGGGAATCCGACGACGCGCTGTTTCGCTCGGAAGTCGGCATGCCGGGCACGGCCGACCTCGCGCTCCTCGAACGCTACGCCGGCGGCGAGGCGCTCTGGCCGCCGACAACCCCCTATTGGCTCCACACGGCACCGTGGTGGACGCAATGGGATCGTTACCGCAAGACCTTAGGCGATGTGACACCGAACGAGGCATTGCTCGAGTACATCCGACGCACGCAAGAGGTCCAGGCCGAGGCCTACGCCATGGCGGCTCGGTGCTGCAAGCAGCGATTCCCTCGGTGCGGCGGCTTCATCATCTGGATGGGCCACGACTGCTATCCCTGTCCCGTGAACAACTCGGTCATTGATTTCGACCGCAGGCCCAAACCGGCCTACTTCGCCCTTAAGAAGGTCTTCAGCGAATACGCCGAGTAGGCAACCCACGAGTTCTCGTTCCTGGTGCGCCGTTCTCCGTTCTTCGTGCTCGTCCGCATTTCAGCGTGACGGTTGGGCCTCGAAGTCCATCTTGAACTTGTTGCCGAGGTAGATCTGGCGGGCCACCGGGTTGTCGGCAATCTCGCGAGGCGTTCCGGAAACGACAATGCCGCCTTCGCTGATGATGTAGGCCCGATCGGTGATCTCGAGGGTCTCGCGCACATTATGGTCAGTGATGAGAACACCAATACCCTTGTTCTGGAGCGTGGCCACGATCTCCTGAAGATCGGACACGGCGATCGGGTCGATTCCGGCAAAGGGCTCGTCGAGCAGGAAGACTTTGGGCTCGATGGCCAGGGCGCGGCAGATCTCGGCGCGACGCCGCTCGCCGCCGGAGAGGGTGTAGGCGAGGCTGTCGGCGACATGGCGGATGCCGAGCTCGTCGATAAGGGCCTGGGTGCGATCGTGGCGCTCTTTGCGCGAGATGGGCTGATATTCGAGGACCGCCAAAAGGTTCTGGCGGACGGTAAGCTGACGGAATATCGAGGGTTCTTGGGGAAGATAGGCCATGCCATGCCGCGCCCGGAGGTACATGGGCAGACGGGTCACGTCGGTGCCGTCAAACCAGATGCGGCCCTTGGTCGGCTTCAGGAGGCCGACGATCATCCGGAAGGTCGTGGTCTTGCCCGCGCCGTTGGGCCCGAGCAGGCCGACGATCTCGCCCGAGTTCAGTTGAATGGACACGTCGCGCACAACGACGCGTTTCTTGAACTGCTTGACGAGACTCTCCGTGTGCAATAGCGGCTTGGAGTCGCCGGCCACCGATTTCTCTCCTTCTCGGCGCATCTTTTCCTACGCACAAACAATTCAGGGAGTTGGCGAACCCCCCGCAGACCGGATCATACCGGCATACGCAGCCTCGAACAAGAGCCGGTTCAGCCGCCGAAGATCCGCCGGCGCTATTTCGCCGCCATCGCGGGCCTTGAGCAATTCGGTGGCCGGTGCCGACAACTCGACGCCTTTCCAGGCCGTGGCGTCATAGAAGTCCGGTCGGGCCATGGCCTCGTTCAGCTTGTCGAGGAACTTGTCCTTGAGCGCCAGCATCTCGTCGACGGTGACGCGGCTCATGAGCGTCTTCGCTTCCGGATCGAACAGGCCGAGAATGTGATTACCCGGCGTGGGCGATTCGGCGCCACACTGTTCTTTGAAACGGGTGAGGAATGCGGACCAGTCCGACACGTCGGCGTCCTTAAGCATCCATGCCGAACCTTTCGACGGTTCTCCGGAACCGGAGAGGTCGATCAAGTCGACACTTCCGCCGCCAATCACATCGAAGGTGTTCTCGCTGAGGGAGATGATGATCTTTCCGCCACGGAATCCCGAGATCTCCGGCGTGTCTATGACAGGATTGCCGGTGAACTCGAGGGTGTCCTTCTCAAAATCCCACTCGCCTCGCTCCGCGCGGAAGGTGCCACTCGGATGCTCGATGACGACGTGGCCGTCGAGAAGGATCCGCGACGGGCGTTTCGCCCCGTCGTCGGGATACGTGAAGGTCACAAGATCGGCCTGAATGGGCAGCGGCTCGAGATCCGGATCGTCGGACAGGAGCGTGATGCGGGCATTGCCTTCGAGACGCTGAATGGTGCCGTCGAGGCCGCCCGTGAGTCGGTCGGCCTTGACCTTGAGTTTGGTATAGCCACCGAGATCATCCGAGCCGGCATCCTGGGCCCACCCGCCGAGGGCACACGTGCACACGAGCATTGCGATGGCCGCGATAGGTCTCATGATTCATTCCTCTCTAGCCGGATCACACCATCCACGCCGGTCAGTACGAACTCGCGCTTCTCAGGATACAGATGCAGGGACGCCGCGTCGAGTTTCGTGTCCCTATCGACGATTTGAACGGGCTTGTCGGTGTGGGCTTCCTGGTCGGCGTTGACCCATTCCACATCATCGAGGCTAATCTCCATGGTGCCGAGGCGGGCGCGCACGTCGCCTTCGAGAAGGGCGCGATCCTCGTCGCGAAAACGGCCCCGCGCGGCCTCGAAGGTCATGTCCTCATCGTCGGGATGGGAGGCATAGATCACCGCGCGGGCGCGCACGAAGGCCCATTCGCCTGCGGTCTCGGCGCCGGACTCCTCCTGGGTCAGACTGACCTCATCGGCATGCACCCAAAACGTGGGTTTGCGAGGCTGACCCAGGGTCTGGTTAATCTCGTGCATATAGAGATCTACATTGGACATTACAATTGCATTATCGGTGGCGGGGTCTTGTGCTTCGACACGGGCGGTATCGGGATGCGGGACACGGTGCGAAGGATGCGGGCCGCACGAGGTGAGGCCCAGGAAAATGAGCAGCAGGCCCGTGCCGGCGCGCGTCACGAGGCCGCCCCCTCGTTCTTCTCATACACCGCCTTGAGGCCCTTCATCGTTAGGTAGGGGTCCACGTGGTCGATGCCGGTTGCCACCTCGGCGATCAGGGACGCAAGCCCCCCCGTCGCCACCACCGTAGGCTTATCGTCCATCTCCTCCGCCATGCGCCGGAGCAGGCCGTCGACCATGTCGGCGTAGCCGTAGGTCAGGCCCGAACGAATATTGGCGACGGTGTCCCGCCCGATCACCGTGGGCGGTTTGACAATCTCGACGCTGGGTAGCTTGGCGCATCGCTCAGCCAAGGCTTGCGCCGACAGTTGGAGGCCCGGAACAATCACACCGCCGCGCCATTCCGAACGGGCCGTCACGGCGTCGAAGGTCGTTGCCGTGCCGAAATCGACGATGATCAGGGCGCCGGGATACTCTTCGATGGCGGCCACGGCATTAACGATGCGGTCCGCGCCGACCTCCTTCGGATTCTCGCATTGAAGCACGAGACCGGTCTTGACGCCCGGCCCGACCATGACGGTTGACGTGCCGAACAGCTCGCGGCCCAGTTCCTGAAGCGCGAGGTTGAGTTGCGGCACGACACTCGAGATGCAGCAACCCCGGATGGCGCTCGCGTCGATGCCGGCCTGCTGGAACAGCACCGTGGTGAGAATGCGGAGCTCGTCGGCGGTGCGGTAATGGGCCGTCGCAACGCGCCAATGGGAACGCAGGACATCACCCGCGTAGAGGCCGAGCACGGTCTGGGTGTTTCCAACATCTACAACAAGCAGCATGGCTCCGCCTCCCTGGTGCGCAGCACCCCCACGGCTTCCGAGGTTGTGCCGCTCGACCTACACGTTCTTGATGAGCAGCGTCATGTCGATGGCCGGCGCGGAATGGGTCAAGGAACCGACCGAGATAACGTCGACGCCGCACTCCGCGAATTTCCGGACGGTGTCGAGGCGCACGTTTCCGCTCGCCTCGATGACGACGCGGCGGCCCCGGGCTCGGCGCACGGCCTCGCGCATGTCGTCGAATCCCATGTTGTCGAGCATGATCGCGTCGGCGCCCGCTTCCATGGCTTCGTCGAATTGCTCCAGCGAGGTGACCTCGACCTCGATCTTCATGAGATGATGGGTACCTTCCCAGGCCTTAGTCACGGCATTCGTGATCCCACCGGCCGCCGCAATATGGTTCTCTTTGATCACAACGCCATGGAACAACGTATGCCGATGGTTCGTGCCGCCCCCGTGGATGACCGCCTCCTTCTCAAGCTGCCGGAGCATCGGCGTGGTCTTCCGCGTATCGCACACCTTGACATTGTATCCCTCGATAGCAGCCTTGAACAGAGACGCCTGCGTAGCAACGCCGCTCAGGTGCTGGATGAAGTTCATGGCCGTCCGCTCGGCGGTCAACACGGCCCGCGTCTTGCCCTCGAACGTAGCGATCTCGTCGCCCTTCTCGAAGCGGTCGCCAGCGGCCAGCGACCCCCAGTCGGAGACGTCGGCATCGAGGCAGTCAAACACGGAACGGAACACCTCGATACCGCTGAGAACGCCGCCCTGCTTGGCCAGAAGCCGTGCCCGACAGCGCGCCTCCGCAGGGACGGTGCGGTTCGTCGTGATGTCTTCCTGGCCAATATCCTCGGCCAAGGCCTCGCGCACAACCCGTTTGTATGCTTTCGACATAAAGCGTGGATCCTTTGCCGCCGCATGTGAAGTGCCGCCCGCGATGGGCTGGTTGGATCAAGATGATACCACAGCCCGGTTGCCCGATGCGACTCGCATTCGGGCACCTATCATGGAATCGAGCCAGACGACAACCGTCCAGTGCCGCGTTTGACGCAGAGCGGCGCATGGGCGGAAGGGGCGTTCCCGTGCGGCGAGATCGCGCTCACGAGCGGCAAGCCCATTGCGCGCGCGCCGCACGCATGCTATGCTCGCCGCCACCATGCACGTATTCTTCAATCTAGCCGGAATCGCCCTAGGCGTGGGAATTCTGGTCAAATCGGCCGACGGGTTCACGAATGCCGCCGTGGAGATGGCCCGTCGACTCCGCGTACCGGATATCGTGGTGGGCGCGACGCTGGTGAGCCTTGCGACGACCTTGCCGGAATTCGGCGTGTCGCTCGCAGCCACACTCCAGGGACAGGTCGATATGGCCATGGGCAACGCCGTGGGCTCGGTGATCTGCAACTCGGGCCTGGTTCTCGGCCTCTGCGCCGTCTTGGCCCCCATGGGGATCGACCGCGCCGGGTTCCTGGCCAACACCGTGGCGCTCCTCGTGTTCGGCGTGTTGTTTGCCTTCTGTGGCCGCCTATTCCCTGATGGCAGTCGCGTCACCGGCATCGTCATGCTCGCGTGCCTAACCGCCTACTTGGCTCACACGTTGCGCGCTTCACTCAAAGCCCGTGATTTGGCCAACCTCGATGCCGTTGCGAGCCAAGCCATGACGTCGGCGCGGATGTACCTGCTATTTGCCGTCGGCGCCATGGGGATCGCCCTGGGAAGCCGGCTGTTGGTGTACTGCGGCGAGAATCTCGCCAGGCTGCTCGGCGTGGCGGAATTGGTGATTTCCCTGACGGTCCTCGCGGTGGGCACATCGACGCCCGAGTTGGCGGTCAGTGTTGCCGGCGTGATCCGGAAACGACGCGCCTTGGCCATTGGGAACATCATCGGCGCCAACATCCTGAATCTCGCCTGGGTCATCGGCACCTGCTCCCTGGTGCGTCCGCTCCCCCTGCGCTCCGTGGTCCTCTTCGGCCGGCACGTTCACCAGAGCCTGGTGTTCGACATTCCCGTCATGCTGCTCATGACGGCGTTAGTCCTCGTCTTCGGCTTGACCGACAAGCAATTGACACGCAGCGAGGGGGCCATCCTGTTCGCCGTGTATCTCCTGTATGTTGGGGCACTGTACACGGTATTCCGCGCGCCGCAGTCATAGACCGGCTGCGCACGTCCCCAATCGGGACACCATGCCGGACGGGGGCAAGGATGCAGCCTCCCGGCACAGCACGAGCACGCCGTTGACACAATCCCACCGATTTGCCGGTGTCTTCACAAGGATTATTCCACCTTCCATTCGACGATGCCGCCGGACCATTCGGGTTGCAGGTCGACTTCGATTCGGAGCGCTTGGGTTTCGACCGGATCAAAGGTCACGCGGTTGAAGCGATCCATTTCCGTGTCGTACGTGGAAGCTCCGGCAACGGCGTGCCAGGTGTCGCCGGAGAGATGAAGCAGCCGCCACGATTCGGGCACACGACAGTGGGCTTGGATGCGGCGCTCGTCCCACCAGTAGACCTCGACAGCCGAGACTTTCGTAGGTTGCGCAAAGGCGTACTGCGCCCATTCCTGCGTGCCGCGATGGTCCCACCACGTGAAACGGGCGATCTTCGTGTCATCAGAAGCCGCGGGCTCGACCTGATCGTTGAGTGCCAACACCGTGTCGCTTCGCCAGCAATGCGACGCCGAGGGCCTCGCCCGACTGGCTATCGTGGGTGCCGGCAGCGGCACCGCGTCCGCGGCCGTCTCCGCCATCCACACCATCATCTCGCAGGGTTCGCGGTTGGCATTCGCGAAGTAGGGAATGGCCAAGAACTCGGCGTGGCCGACGCCGGGCGCCTCGTCAGCGGGCAGGTAGAGGTGATCAGGCCAATCCGCGCGATGGAGAACCAAGGCCTGCCCTTGGATGACCGTCACCCCGCCAAGCAGATCCGCACGGTACTCTGCCGTCAGGGGCCACTCGGGCGGGATGACCAGGTTGTGGACGGAACCGCCGTTGTCCACCGACTCAAGGCAGTAGACCAGCGGCCCCCGCTGCAACGCTACACGGCCAACGTTGGCTTCGACCTTCGGATGGGCCTTGATGCGCCGCACAGGCATGGGCAAGCACAACGCGACCTCATCGCCGGGCTGCCACGACCGGTCGAGACGCGCATAGCCGCGGAGCCGCTCAATGGCCGACGCGGGGTTGCCATTCACCTTGAGCTCGGGCTCGGGGCACCAGGCCGGCAATCGCACGCAGAGGGAGAACGCCACGGCCTGTTCCGGGGCCATGGACAACGCGATCTCGCCCTCCCACGGATAGCGGGTGGTCTGGCGGATCCTCACGTTCGTGCCATTCACGACCATGTTGGCCTCGCTGCCGACAAACAGATTCACGTATACGGCGCCCGCTTCCTGCGCGTAGATGCAGCCCGGCAACGCGCCCACGATCTTCAGAAACATGGGCGGGCAACAGGGGCAGCCGTGCCAGACCCAGCGAGTTCGCTGCGCATTCGCTTCAAGAGGGTTCTCGTAGAAGTACGTATTCCCCTCCAAGGAGACGCCCGGCAGGACCCCGTTGTAGAGGGCCCGCTCCAATTCGTCGACATAGCGCGCGTCACCCAGGGCCAGGTTCATGTTTCGATGAAAGAAGCCGGCCCCCACGGCCGCACACGTCTCGAGGTAGCCATCGTTGGGCAGGACATAATCGGGGCCGAATCCTTCGTGTCCGGGTACGGCGCCCAAGCCGCCGGTGATATACATGCGGCGGTACACCATATTCTCCCAGAGCCGCTGCGCGGCCCGGAGGTAATCCTCGCGGCCGTTCACCGTTCCGGCGGCCACCAAGCCGGTGCACAGGAGCGTCGCCCGCACCGCGTGGCCTTCAATGGTCTCCTGCGACAGCACGGACTCATGATCCTGCGCATACGCTCCGCTCCAATCGCCGAAGTGTCTCCCGCCTTCGTGATTGCCTCGGTTCTCGATCCAGAACTCGGCCAGGTTCAGATAGCGCTCTTCGCTCACGTCCACGGGCATCTGTGTCTTCAGTTCAGGCTGCTCGTGAAAGAGACTGTACAGCTTCACCAGCGCTTCCTCGGGCAAGGAGTGGCCGGGCACAATATTCATCTTGGGGGGTGGCCCCATGAGATCGGCCATGTGGTTGGCGAAGCGCGTGGCCACCTGAAGCAGGCGCACCTTCCCCGTGGCGCGGTAGTAGTGGACACCGGCCTCGACCATCGCACCGGCGTTGTAGACGTCGTGCTGCTGGACATCGTTTCCACCGTTCAAGCCCCATCGCTGATCGGGCGCCATGAGCTGGGTCCACGTATTGACATAGCCTTCGGGATCCTTCGCCGCCGCAGCGGCAATACGCTCGATGTAACCGTCCAGAAGCTCTTCCAACACCGGATCCCGAGCGGCCGCGAGGAAGTCCGCACTCGCCCGGATCATCTCGTAGATGAGCCCGTCATACCATGCAGGTCCCGCGTGTTCTCCCGTCAGGCCATCCCGAACCCGATCGAAGTTCTTGATGGCGCCGCCGCCATCGCTTTCGAACTTGGTGAAACAGTCGCGAAGCGTGACCTCCCGCCACACCTTGATCTTGGGCGACCAGAACTCGTCCTGGATAGTCACCTTCTGAATGGGAACGGGCGTCAGTGGATGGATCGCGATCTCCTGGGCCGAAAGAAACGCCGGCGTGCACACCATAACCACCATGGCGGGTAGCGTCTTCATGAACGTCTGTCCTTCGGGTTCGCCTCACGAAAGGCGTCGTGGCAACACCGCAACTCGCCGCGCAGTCAACGATTCATGGCCCTTGGCGTGAGCAGACTGGCCAGGCCTAAGCTCGATGGGGTCAGCGAACACATGGCCGGCCGCCATGGCGCGCTTCAGGAAGCCCCATCTCGGTGTTCGGCCGCTTGTCTCGATCCTCATGCGCTCGCTCCCCGGTCCCGTGACCGGAGGAAGCGGTAGTTTATGCCGAAGCCTCCCCTTTCTGCACGCAGTCCCCTCGCCGCCGTGGCCCACACCCGACTGAATCGCTCGACACGGACGCATTGACCGGTCGAATTCCAGCCCCTACAATGCCAACAAGCCCTTTGAGGACCGAGGAAACGCGCACCATGAAACGCCTGGAATCCTACAGCCACCTACGCGGGTTCAACTACCAACCGAGCTACGGGAGCCACGGCCTCGATACTTGGGGCCACGGTTTCGACCTCAACGCCATCGATCGCGAGCTCGGCCGAGGCAAGCAGCACTTCCCGAAGATCAACACCATCCGCCTGTGGCTGTCCCATGACGCGTTCATCCGGTACGGCGACGAGGTGGCAACGAATTTCACGAAGGTCGTTCGGCTGGGCGACAAGTACGACCTATCGTTCATCGCCGTGCTTTTCAACGGCTGGCACAGCTACCCGGATTTCGGCGGCATGTCGATGGAGCAACTCGGTTGGTGGGCCGGCGAGCACTTCAGCATCTACCGCGAGTTCCTCGAGCACATCGTCCTGCCCCACGCCGAAGACGAGCGCATTCTCCTGTGGGATTTGTGCAACGAGCCGTTCAACAACGCCCGGTCGGACGCGTGCGTGACTACGGTGCAAGGCTGGCTGGAGAAGCTCTACGGCGCGTGCAAGGAACTCGGCGCCGAGGCGCCCATCTGCGTCGGCGTCGGGCCGTCGATGGATCGCATCCGGCGCGTTGAGCCCATCTCCGACGTGATTACCTTCCATCCCTACTACGCCTGGAACGCGTGGATACCGACGCCCGAGCGGTTCACGCCGCTGCTCGACGAGGTGGTCGCCTTTGCGCGCGAGGTCGGGAAATCTGTCGTGGCGACCGAGACCGGCTGGGGCGCGCTGGATGACGCGAAACGCTGCGAGATCCTCCGCGTCGAGCTGTCGGAACTGGCCAAGCGCGGCATCGGTTTCACGGCCCACCTACTCCACCACACCCTCGTCGCCGACGGCCACCGGCCCGGATTCGGCCCTATCACCAGCGCCGGCTACATGGCCTTCGTCGAGGCCGACGGCTCGCTCCGCCCCGGCCACGAGATCTTCAACGAATTCTAACACGCGAGCGCCCGAGCCGCTCGCGGCGCGCAGGATTATGTGCTTGACGCCATATGTTTTTCATGACATAATTCAGTCATGAGTTGGATCGTTGAGATTGGCGATGAATTCGAGTCCGAATTCGACCGGCTAGACGAGGATGTACAGATCGAGATTCTTGCGCGGGCCCGCCTTCTTCAGCAGTTCGGCCCGCAGTTGAAGCGCCCACACGCGGATACATTGGAGGGCTCTCGCCACGCGAACATGAAGGAACTCCGTTTCAGCGCCGCAGGCGGTGAGTGGAGAGTCGCCTACGCCTTTGACACGAAGCGCAAGGCCATCCTGCTTGTGGCGGGCGACAAGGCCGGCGTCAGCGAAAAACGGTTCTACCGTGACTTGATCCGTAAGGCGGATGAACGCTTCGACGCTCATCTCGCCCGACTCAAGGAGCAGAGAAGGTAACAGCCATGCCAACAAACATAGATAACAAAATCCAGAGCCTTCGGCCCGCGCAGCGCAAGAAGGTAGAGGATCGCGCCCGACAACTCATCGTCGAGGAAATGACCTTGCGCGAACTCCGGCGCGCCCGGAAGCTCACGCAGACACGCGTGGCCAAGACGCTGGGCATCAGCCAAGATGGTGTTTCGCGCATCGAAAAGCGCAGCGATCTTCTGCTTTCCACGCTCCGGAAGACCATCGAGGCCATGGGGGGAAGTCTCTCGCTCGTGGCGCAATTCCCCGACCGCGATCCCGTGGTTCTGTCCGGCATTACGGAAGAGGACGAGTAGCGGCCGCTCTCAAGGCTTGGCCAAGCCCATATCCTGCGCCTACTCGTAGTCCCACTTTAGGATCCAGGGATCCTTGGTGCGTTCTTGGAAGGCTCTGAGCTTGCGCTTGAGCTCATCGAGGACGTCGGCGTGGGCCGGATCGTCGGCGAGGTTGACCACTTCGTCGGGATCGGCATCGAGATCGTACAGCTCGAAGCGCGGCCGGTGGAGATAGGCGTTGACGCTCCGCTTGGCGTAGTGGGTGTCGCCGCGGGCGATAAGGCCTTGCCAGGTCTTGGACGCCCAGAGGTCGGACGCGAAGGGATACTCGAGGCCGAAAGCGATATTCCAGATAAGTTTGTAGCGTCGCGTGCGCACGACGCGCATCGGATAATACATCGTGATCTCGTGGAAGGTGTGCGACGCGTAGATCTCGTCCCATCCCTCCGGATCCTCTTGGTCAAGCACCGATAGGAACGAGCGGCCGTGGAACGCGGCATCCTTCGGCCGAGCTTGGGCGTAATCGAGGATGGTCGGCGTAATATCCGCCCAGGTGATCATGGCGTTGCACGCGAGGCCCTGCGCGCTCTGGAGAGGATTGCGGATGACGCAGGGCAAGCGCATGCCGGGATCGTAGAGCGTGGTCTTGGCGCCAGGGAACGCGATGCCGTTGTCGGAGATGTAGAGGATAAGGGTGTCGTCCCAGTGGCCGGTTTCGCGCAGCATCTCGATAAGGCGTACAAGGCCGATATCGGCGCGCTCGACGGAGCCATAGTACGCGGCCAGCTCCTCGCGGCACTCGGGCGTGTCGGGCAAGTAGCGCGGGACGATCACATCCTCCGGCGAAACCTCGGCGGAGCCTTCGCGATGGAACGGCCGGTGCGGCTCGGTGGTGCAGAAGTACAGGAAGAACGGAGCGCCGGAGTCGTCGGCGATGAAGTCGCGACACTGCTCGGCCATGTTGGCCGGGGCGCCGCCCTTCAGGTAGCGTTCGAAGTGATAGACCTCCTCGGGCGCGACGTGGTACTTGCCGGCGCACAGCGTGCGGTACCCCGCCTCGCCGAGCATCACCGGTAGGCTGCGCACTTCCGGAAACGAGGAGAAATGGTGGTAGGCGTGTTGGTGACCGTACTGGCCGTTCGCATGATTGTAGAGGCCGGAGAGGATGACGGATCGGCTCGCGCTGCACGAGGCCGTCGTGCAGAAGCCGTAGTCAAATCGCGTGCCCGAGGCGGCCAAGGCGTCGAGCCCGGGCGTCTTGACCACCGGATTGCCGTAGCATCCGGCATCACCCATGCCTTGGTCGTCGACGACGTACAAGAGTACGTTGCGCTTGCGTTTCGGTCCCACGCTGTCGCCGGCGGCGCCGGCCAGAGCCAAGCCTGCCGCCCCTAGCCCAGCCGTCTTCATCGCTTCGCGACGGGTAACTCGCCCACCGTTCATGGCCCCTCTCCTACGTTGAGTACCTGTTTCTAGCCGAGGCCCTCGACGCTCCAGCCTTCGCGGTACGTACGCCGCACGAGCGCGTCCGCCTCGGGCGCGTTCTTGAATGCGAGACTCGCCGAATCCCACTCCAGTGTCTTGCCGGCCAGGCGCGTCGCGACGTTGCCCAGAAGGATCGTTTCGGCGAGCGGCCCGGAGTACGCGAAGTCGCACGTAGCCGGCTTGCCCTCGAGGCAGCCGTCGACCCACACGCGGAAATGGTTCTCCGGCTCAACGCTCGGCAGGACGAAGTGGGCGTACTTCTCGACGGGATACAGGCGGGCGTCTTCGTAATGCGGCAGCACCATGACGCCGTCCTCGCCGAGGAGGAGCGATCCGCTGTCGGGCAGGTCGATACCTTCCGGCAACGGCGCAAGCTCGCGCGGCGGCTTCTTGCCGCTGTCATACCACGTGGCGCGTATGGTCTTTTCAGCCGTCCACTTCGTGCCGGGGAATTCGTAGTGCACGATGCCCCAATACGGCCAGACCTCGTCGTTCTGCTCCGGAGCCTCGCCCAAAATGGTGAGTGGCGCGCCGATCTCGAGGGCCGTGAATACCGGATCGAAGATATGGCATCCGAAATCGCCCATGGCGCCGCAGCCGAAATCCCGCCATGATCGCCACGAGCCCGGGTGATACGTCTTCTCTTTGTAGGGACGCATGGGCGCCACGCCGATCCACTGGTTCCAGTCAAGCCAGGCCGGCACCGGGTCCTCTCCCTCGGGCCGTGTCATGCCGGGACTCGAGTACGTCGCATTCGACCACGAATGCCACTCTTTCACCTTGCCGATGGCGCCGTCCCGCAACGCCTTCACAGCCTTCCGGTACGTGTTGTGCGCGTGGATCTGGATGCCCATCTGTGTGACTACCATGGCCTCGCGCGCGGCTATCGTCAGTTGCCGGGCCTCGTAGACCTCATGTGTGAGCGGCTTCTCGCAGTACACGTGCTTGCCGAGGCGGATCGCCCCCATGGCCTGTGCCGCATGCATATGGTCCGGCGTGCCCACGCTGACCGCGTCCATGCGATCGCCTTCCTGCGCAAGCATCTCACGCCAGTCGCGGTACGTTCGCGCATTTGGAAAGGCCTGAGCCGCGCCGTTCAGGGTGTTCTCATCCACATCACACAGCGCGACGACGTCCACCTTGTTCGTACCCATGATGCCGAGCAGATCGGCACGGCCGCGGCCGCCGACCCCGATGGCGCCAAGGTTGAGCCGCCCATTTGCCGACTCGCCGAGACTCAGTCGTGGCAGGATGAGCGGAAACAATGCTGCGCTGGCGGACTGGCGCATGAACAAGCGGCGCGTAATCGGTTTCGACATGATGGTAACCTCCCGCGTTTCAGTTCAACGGCGAGTATAGGCACACCGCGCCGGCGTTTCAAAGCCACGAGAACACACGGAACGAAAGCATGATGAGTTCAGGCCATCTGTCTTTACCTCTAAGGTAAAGCTCTTTGTTGACAGGACAGGCGGTCTGTGGCATACTCTTTACCGGAGAGGTAAAGACTCCTTGGCATTTTCAGAGGCGCTATCGAATGGAAGTCGTATTCCGGTCGCGGAAGATGCAGAAGCAATACGAGGACCATCGGAAGGCGGAGAAGGCCTATGGGGCGGAGGTGGCGCGGCGTTACGTTGAGCGTGTGAACATCATCCGGCACGCGCGTGATATCGAGGAATTACGGCGCCTGCCGGGCCTGCGATGCCATCCACTCAAGGGCAATCGCGAGGGCGAATGGGCGATGAATCTCACGGGATTCTATCGGCTTCTCTTCTCGCTCGAGGGCGAACGCCTGGAAATAGTCTGTATTGAAGAGGTAAGCAAGCACTATGGCGACTAACGAAACGATCCACGCGGACCTTGCCATCCCCCCGGGCGAGTACCTGGAGGAAGTGCTTGGTGAACTGGGCATGAGCAAGGACGATCTGGCGCGGCGCATGGGCCGCCCGGCCGCCAAGCTGAGTCCTATTTTCAAGGGAGACAAGGCGATCACGCCTGAGACAGCCCTGCAGTTGGAGAAGGTGGTCGGGGTACCGGCGCACATCTGGGCCGGCCTGGAATCGGAATATCGCCTTGCGCTCGCACGCCAGGCGGAAGCCGAGTGCGACACGCTGTTGCATGCCGAGGCAAAACTGGCCGCGAGGTTCTGTTACAGCGCCCTGGTGAAAGCCGGCGAAGTGGAAAGGCGCACCAAACCGGTGGAGAAGGCACAGGCGTTGCGGGACTACTTCGGCGTTATGTCGCTGAACAGCGTGCCCGAGTTGCAGCGTTATCGGGCGGCTTTCCGTTGCGGAAGGTCGGGCGAACGCTCGCGGGAAGCGGTGGCAGCGTGGCTGCGTCTGGGCGAGCGCAGGGCGCAGGGCGCGTACTGCGCGCCTTTCGACGAAACGCGCTTGCGCGAGGCACTGGATTTTTTGCGGGCGTTGACGCTGGAGGCGTCCGATCATTTTCAGGCGAGCCTGCGGACGAGGCTGGCCGCATGCGGCGTGGCGCTCGTGATTTGTCCGCACTTTCCCAAGACGCGCGCCCATGGCGCGACCTTCTGGCTGGGACGCGACAAAGCGGTGCTGATGCTGACGATCCGTGGGAAGTGGGCCGATATCTTCTGGTTCAGCTTGTTCCATGAGATCGGACACATCTTGCTGCATGGTCGGCAAGCGGTCATCTTAGAGGGCGGTACCGAAGATAGGCGGGAGACCGAGGCCGACCGTTTCGCCGCAGACACGCTAATTCCCGAGGACGCCTACAGAAGCTTCCTAGAGCACGGCCGTTTCTATAGCCAGGATGTAGTCGCATTCGCGAACAGCGTGGGTGTCCATCCAGGTGTCGTCGTCGGGAGACTCCAGCATGAGAAGAGGCTGAAACCCGAATGGGGAAATGACCTGCGCGTACGGTATCGCTGGGCAGAAACGGAAGACTGAGGGGACACGGTCATGCCGGCAGCTCCGGCGCGCCGACTCGGAGGAAGGTCTCGTAGGCCCACTGGTCCCATTCGGGATCGACGCCGATGCCGTGGAGGTCGCCGTAGTTCTTGGCGATGAATCCGCCTCGGAAGGCGTCGACGAGCCGCTCGGTTTCGCGCTCGATGAGGGCACGGTCGCCGGTGGGCAGCACCTGCTGGATATCGCACGGCGCAAACAGGCCGACGCCGTGGCCGGCGAGCTTGTCGGCGAGGGCAGGTATGTCGTACACGGCGGGCTGGTCAAACTGGAGGCAATCGACGCCCGCGCCGCACAGGTCGTCGATGAGCGCCCAGTTGTAGCCGCACGAGTGCTGGATGACCTTCATGCCGTGGGCGTGGGCGCGCGAGGTAAGGCGCTCGTACAACGGCCGAAACACGTCGCGCCACATCGGCGGCCCGATGAGGACGCGGTCCTGCGTGCCGAGGTCTTCGCAGTACATGATGGCGTCCATGCCGGCCTCTCCGAAGCGGTCGATGACACCCTCGAGCAGCATCGTCACGCGATCATGGAGCACATCAATACGGTCGCGCTCTTCGAGGAGGTCGGCGAAGTACACCTCCATCTTGCGCATGTACCGGCACGTGGCGAAGGGCCAGCCCGGCATCCAGCCGACGCGAAACAGGTTGCTCTCGGAGGCGCCGAGGCGGCGGGCGGCCTCGAAGTACGCCGGATTGTCCAGCGGCGGTAATTCGAGCGCGTCGAGGTCGCGCCAATCTTCGATGATGGGCCTACGGACCTCGCCGCCGGCGGACATGTGGGCGAGACGGTGCCAGGTGTTGCCCCAGATGTCCGTCGAGAACTCGACATCGCCCTCGATCCACGTCTTGGTCTCGATATCGTGTTCGCAACCGGCACCGGTGAAATCGTTGGCGCGGCCGCCGTCGAAGTTGAGGCCGATCCGGCCGTCGCATTGGAACTCGATGTTACTGAGGATGACCTCTCGCGGTGTCATGCACGTGATCTCCCGTCTGCGTCAGATTCGAGCGGCAGAAGGTTCGCCCCCCGTCCTGCTATCCGGAAGAGCGGTCGCGCACCACTCTCCACCGGCGAGACACAGATAGCCCGTGCTCCCGACGAAGGCAGTGGACGAGAAGATCGCTCACGGCCCTGCGATGGTAAACGCGGGGCTCATGGCCCGCACGTTCTTGTCGGTGTACGACTGGAGCCGCAAGCGGTAACTCGGGGCCGGGGCCAGCGCACCCAGCCGTGAACCCACCGTCCAACTGAATTCCCCGTCGTTGGGTGTAGTTTTGCGGATCCAATCGATGAACGCACCGCCTTTGTGCAGACCGATACGTACGTTTGGCCCCACGGCGCCCAGGTTGTTACAGACCCACGTCACGTCGTAAGTCTCGCCCCAGGTGAGAACGGCCTGGTAATCCGGCGACGTCCACAGCAATGGTGGCGCCACCAGCGTAAAGGGTGTATCGCTGAGGTCGCGGATCGTGTTGTCCGTATAGGCCTGCACGCGGACGCGGTAGCCGACACCCGGTTCGAGGCCCGCGGGCACTTTCCACGGGTACGTGCCGTCGTTGTCCGTGCGGCGGTTGATCCACGCAAGGAGATCGAGGCCGTAATGGAGCCCGATCCGGACCTCGGGCCCTACGGCGGTGTCGTGCGCACCCCAGGTGATGACCTGAACGTTGCCCATGGTCCACACCTCGCCACCGTTGGGCACCTTCACGCCGAGCGCCTGGATCGAGAACGGCGCGTCGCTCACGTCGCGGTAATCGCTGTCCGTGTACGACTGCACGCGGATCGTGTAGTCATCGGCCGGATCGATGCCCGTCCAGACGATCCAGTTGTACGTGCCGTCGTTCTCCGTCTGCCGTACGATCCAGTCGACAAAATCGCCCGCCTTGTGCAAGGCCAGCCGCACTTCGGGCCCTGCGTCGCCGGAAGTGTTCTGCCACGTGATGGTATGCGTCGTTCCGCAGCCCCACGCTTCGCCGCCGTTGGGCGCCGTCAGCGCCAGTTCCCCTTCCTCCGTCGAGTCGTAGGTCACGCTCAGCAGGTTCGACTCGAGGTTGCCGTTCCCGGCCGCATCTTGCGCCGAGGCGGCCTGCACCTGGCACGTCACTGCGCCTTCACTCAATGGCGTAACCGGGAGCGTGTACGTGTTGTCACTGCCGCTCAGTATGTCCTTCGTGCCGTTCGTCACGTTGATAGCCGTCGCCGTCAGGCCGGTCACCGGCTCGCTAAACGATAGCGTGAATACGATGGGCGTGTTATCCGTCGGCGACGCTGGGCCCGTCACCACGCACGTCGGTGGGACGGAATCGAAGCTTACGGCGGCCAGATTCGACTCGAGGTTCCCGTTCCCAGCCGCGTCCTGGGCCGCATTGCCCAACACGCGACACGTCACCGGGCCTTGGTCCACTGGCGTCACCGTGATCAAGTAGCCTATGTCGCCGCCGTTCAACACGCCTTTCGCACCGTTCGTCACGTCGATGCCCGCCGCCGTGAGGCCGGTCACCGGCTCGCTGAACGTGAGCGTGAACACGATAGGAGCGTTGTTCGTCGGCGACGCCGGACCTGTCGCCACGCACGTCGGCGGAACCGAGTCAAAGCTCACGCTCAGCAGGTTCGACTCGAGGCTGCCGTTTCCTGCCGCGTCTTGCGCCGAGGCCGCCTGCACCTGGCACGTCACCGCGCCCTCGCCGGATGGTGCAACCGGGAGCATGTACGTGTTCCCGCTGCCGCTCAACGCGCCTTTCGTACTGTTCGTCACGTCAATGCCCGTCGCCGTGAGGCCGGTCACCGGCTCGCTGAACGTGAGCGTGAACACGATGGGGGCATTGCTCGTCGGCGATGCCGGGCCCGTCACTACGCACGTCGGTCCCACCGAGTCGTAGGTCACGCTTGCCAGGTTCGATGCGACGTTTCCGTTCCCGGCGCCATCCTGCGCTGCTCCCGCAGACACCTGGCAGGTTACCGCGCCCTCACCTAACGGCGTGATCGGGAGCGTGTACGTGTTGCCGCTCCCGCTCAACGCGCCCTTTGTCCCGTTCGCCACGCTAATGCCTGCCGCCGTCAGGCCGGTCACCGGCTCGCTGAACGTCAGCGCAAACGCGATGGGGGTGTTGCCTGTCGGCGACGCCGGACCGGTCACCGAGCACGTCGGCGGGGCCGAGTCGTAGATCACGCTGACCGGATTCGACTCGAGGTTACCGTTTCCAACCCCATCCCAAGCCGCGTTGCGCGATACCCGGCACGTCACCGTACCTTGGGCCGAGGGCGTCACCGGAAGCGTGTACGTGTTGCCGCTCCCGCTCAAGGCGCCCTTGGTGCCGTTCGTTACGTTAATGCCCGCCGCCGTCAAGCCGGTCACGGGTCTATTGAAGGTCAGCGCGAACGCGATAGGGGTGCTGTTCGTCGGCGATGCCGGACCGGTCACCGAGCAAGTCAGCGCGTAGTTGATGTAGATGGGATTCGAGAAAGACTGAAAGATACCGAAGGCACCCCTGAGCTCGGAGCGAAAGTAGTCCTTCGTTTCGGACGTAACATCGGCCTCGTAATCCACGCGCCAACAAGGGGAGCCGTTAACGGAGGATATCTTGACGCCGCCGCTTCCCGAGTAGACCATCACATTCCCCAACAACGCCCCATCGTAGACCTCCACCCTGAAACGCAAGCGTTTCGGTTGAGTCACAACAATGTTCGTGCCCATGGGGGTCTCATACACGCCATCCCCGTCTTGGTCACACCAGACAAATGTGCGCGCAGCGTCTTTCGAGCCGGCGACCGCTATTCTGCCGGCTTCCACAGCGGCCTGGACATCGGCAGGTTGCTTGCTGGCCGCTAAGACGTAGTTACAGGGAACCAAGGAATTGCTGATCGCCGTGCAAAGGATTCTTTCCAGGTGATTGTCGCTTTCCCCTATCCCCACCAACATGCGTCCTGCAGCGATGTGAGAGGACCACCATCCCCGGGCATCCGCATTCGGGAAGGGGGTGGTCCACACGCCGACACCCCGGATTCCGGCCTGGGCAAAACCGGTCGGCCAAGGGTTTCCATCTTCAAATGGATGGTTGATGAGTATGGTGGCGCCGCGCGCGAGCATCAGAGGAATCATCTCCTCGGTGGTGTACAGGGCGCCTCCGGGCTTCACGTCGAGCGGGTCGTTGCCCGTCATGTCTAGGACACAAGCGTGCCCCCTTCCACTCCCGCCCCACTCGTCGCCGCGCATCGGTATGCAGCCATCTTGTTCAATGAACCACGGATCGTTGCACTGCTCAATAGTGTTATGGTCCGTAATCGAGACAATGTCTGCACCGAAGCTCGCCGCCTCCAAGATGCGGTTCTGAACCGTGTCCCTGCCATCGCTGTAGTCCGTGTGGGTGTGGTGCGCAAAATAGATCCAATTCAGTCCGGCAGGCGGCGTTACACCGGTCGCACTGCCGTCCGCCGTCTGCTGAAGCGTCATGTTGACAGCACCGGCAGGGATCGCTACGGAGAAGATGATCAGAAGGCCCAACGATAGGCGGGACGACCTCGAAGACATGGCAAACGCTCCTCAATTCCCCGTTCCATTTTGGAACCACCAAGACCTCACCTCTCTGCCGATGATTGTCTCACGGGGCGCACCAGGAAGTCCACAGGCCGGCGGGGAGGCATGGGGTCGTGTTCCCACGGGATTGTTCCGACGACCTGGAATGGCGCCGGCGGGCTCGCGTATTCTTGAAGCGTGCGGGCCATGAACATTGTGGACGGTATGGACAGCATGGACATTATGGACGGCGAAGGCCTCGATTTCGCCGAAACGCCGCGCGCGCTCGACGCACTCCTCGCCGAGGTACGCGCGTGCCGCCAGTGTGCGGACGTGTTGCCGCTTGGGCCCCGTCCGGTGGTTCGCGGCCGAGCGTCGGCGCGGATCCTGATCGTCGGCCAGGCCCCGGGCACGAAGGTGCACGAAACGGGGATTCCGTGGAACGATCCCAGTGGCGATCGGCTCCGCAAATGGCTACATCTCGACCGCGAGCGCTTCTACGATGAGTCGCGCATCGCCATCATCCCAATGGGCTACTGCTATCCGGGGCGTAACGCGCGGGGCGGCGACTTGCCGCCGAGGCCTGAATGCGCCCGGCTCTGGCTCGATCGCCTGCGGGCGCTCTTGCCCAGGATCGAGTTGACGTTACTCGTCGGCGGTTACGCGCAGCGGCACTACCTCGGCGCGCGTGCCGGGGCGTCGTTGACGGAGACGGTACGTGCCTGGCGCGAGTATGCGCCGGCGTATTTCCCGCTGCCTCATCCCTCATTTCGCAATCTCGACTGGATGAAGCGAAATCCATGGTTTGAACGCGAGGTCGTGCCGGCGCTCCGAGAGGCGGCGGAAAGAATCCTTGGTCCAGGAAGCGCCAAAAACTGACCCGTATCGGGAAAGCGGGCACAGTCCCGTCTCGCTCGAAGTCTCGCACGTTTGACTGAGCCCACGCCTTCCGAGAATCGCTCAGGGGGTCTTGAGGGTTCAGGTGCTGTGACGTTCCACCAGTAGCTGCGAGATGTAGACGCGAATGGCATCGCGGACCTCCTCGGAAAGGTCCACGAACCGGACGCCGAGGAGACGCGTTCCTTCGCGGGCACCGTGCCCATGGTGTCCAAGGTGAACGACCCTTGCCCGAAGCGTGTACAGCGGATCGCCGGGCAGGGAGAACGCCAACTCGATAGTGGTGGGGATAGCGAAAGGTGCGGCGGTCTGGATGAGGGCGCCCCCGGAACTCAGATTGACGAGGTCGGCATCGTACCGTCTCGGATGCCCCGCATCGCGGACATGGGCCATCAGATCGGTGGCGACCCGATGGGAATCCCGGTGCATGTTCCAGTGGCTGTGGGCCGGGCGCTCAAGAAGGACCCCGTCCCCCTTCTTCTCAGGACTCCGCGTGACCTCCGTGCGGCACTGAAGAAACCCATCCTCCCGGTGAAACTCGAGGTCGACATACATGCCGGCCGCCAGGTAATCGGTCACCGGGAACGTGGTGTGAATCGTCTTGGTGGTTACCTCAAGAATCCGAACCAGAAAATGGCGGCCACTGGCACACATCAGGCAGGCGTTACCTGCTTTGAGCGCGGTCTTCTCGTCCAGAAACTCGATGTCTTTGCCCATAGGCCCTACGCCTTCCTGACCGGTTGGCATCTTATCACAGGGCATCCGGGCCGTCAAGGAAACCGGACATCGTCGGGCTCGAGATCACGACAAGTTCTTGAGGTCGGCGGCGATGACAGACGCAATGCGTTCGACGGCATCGGAAAGTGCGCCGACCACAGTCTCGGCGGTGGGTTCAGCCACGGCGACGCGCGCGGCGTATGTCTTCTCGAGTACGGCCGGTGTCTCCCGGCGCCGGTCCGCGTAGAACGAGAGCCGCAACGTAGCGCAAGCCTCGGCTCCACCCTCAACATCGACCTGGCCGAAATCCAGGATGGCGCCGGACACGTACAACACGCGATCGGCATCCGGCGAGGGGACTAACTCGACCTCGAGCTTGCGCGCGACAAGCTCCTCGATGCCGGCCGCCCATCGGTCGGCGGCGTAGTACTCGATCTCCGTTGGCGTAGCCTGGATGAGTATCTGCCCGCGGGACAAGGGCTGAATCGAGTCGAGAGGCAGAATCTCGAGGCGCACCGGAACGACGCCACGTCCACCGCCCTGCATGTCAAGGGTGTAGTAGCGCGTCTCGGGCGCCGAGGCGCAGCCGGCCGCGGCTATCACGGCCAGCATGATCAGGCAACAAAGGCGTTTCATTGCTCGAGCACTCCACGGCCCCGCCGGCCCATTTCCGGGGCGGTTGTTCTTCCTCGCCGCACAACCGCGGACCCGCATCACTCTCGGCCTCGCACGGCCTTTCCGCGGATGATGGCCTGCGGCTGCTCCGCCAGGGTTTGCGACAACTCACGCAGACTCCGCAGGGTCTCGCGCAGATCCAGCAGGAGATCCTCCATCGTCGGGCGATTCTCCTCAATGAGCCCCTGGGCATCGGCGCTGAGGAGTTGCGCGTTGTCGAGGATCGCCTGGATCGTGTCCGTGAGCCCTTCAAGTCGCGCCGACACCTTCTTGACGTCGTCGACAATGACACCGGCGCCCTCGATCGTCGTGCGCACACCGCCGACCGTGGCGCGGATATTCTCCCGGTTCTCGGCGAGCACGCCTTGGATATCGTTGACCAAGCCCTTCGCGGAATCCTCGATCTCCTGCACCTTGTCCAGGATTCGAGAGATGTCTTCGCTGCTGTCGCCTATCACGCCGCGCGTTTCCTGGACAAGGCCGGTGCCCTCGTCAACAGCCCTGTCGACATTGGCAAACAGGTCGGCAATCGTAACGGCCTCGCCCTCGCCCCGCGCTTCCTTCTCGACCGCCTCGTCGACGCCCATCAGGGCGGCGACATCGGCCAGGACCTCCTGAACGGAACCTGCCAGACTGGCCGCATACTCGAAAAGCCCGCCCTGCTGCGCCGGGATCTCGGCGCCGTCCGCCAGGGACGCGCCGCCCTTCTCCCCGGTGGAGATCTCGAGATGCTTCTCGGCCGTGAGGGTGGTCTGTCCGATCGAAGCCATGCTCCCTTCGTTGACGGGCGTTCCGCGTTGCACCGAGAACTGGACGAGGATGCGCGATTGATCGATGTCGTCTAGGGTGATATCGAGAACGCGGCCGACCTTCGCGCCGCCGAACCGCACGTCGGCGCCGCGGTTCAAGCCGCCGGTGTTCGTGAACGACGCATAGAAGGTAAGGGAATCATCGGGCGGCCGCAAACCGCTGATCACCGCGAAAAACAGGATCAACACGGCGACACTCGCGATCACCATCGCGCCGGCTTTGATCTCGACCACCGTGAAGTTGTGTTTCTTCGCGGGCATCCGCTGTCCTTCTCCACGCGCTCAGCCGCTTCCGGTCAACGAGCGCAGATACGCCTCGGGATCCGTGCCCCCCTCCTCCTCGGGACGACGTTCAAAGAACTGCCTGACGAAGGGGTGAGCGATGTTCGCCAACTCCTTGGGCGCGCCCATCGCGACTATCCGCCCTTGGTGTAGCATACATACGGTGTCGGCGATCAAATTGACGCTCGCCATCTCGTGCGTGACGACGACACTCGTCAGATTGAACGTACTCTGCATCTTCCGGATGAGCGCGTCGAGACCGGCGGCAACAATGGGATCAAGGCCGGCGGAAGGCTCATCGTAGAAGATGATCTCGGGGTCCATGGCCATGGCGCGCGCCAGACCGGCGCGCTTCTTCATCCCGCCGCTGAGCTCGGCGGGCATGAAGTCCTCGAAACCGCCCAAGCCAACCAGCTCGAGCTTGATCTTGGTCATGATCTCAATCGTGCTTTCCTCGAGTTTGGTGTGTTCTCGCAACGGGAGTGCCACATTGTCGCCCACACTCATCGAGTTGAAGAGCGCCGAGCCCTGGAAACACATGCCCATCCGGCGGCGGATATCGATGCGTTCCTCGTCGCTCATGGCGGTGAAGTCTTCGCCGTTGATGGCGATCGTGCCCGAGAACGGACGCATGAGGCCTACCAGGTTCCGAAGCAGCGTGCTCTTGCCACAACCGCTTCCGCCGAGAATCACAAACGTCTCGCCGCGCTTCACCGCGAACGAGAGGTTGTCGAGCACGGTTCGCTCGCCATACTTTGCGACGAGGTCACGCACTTCGATGATGGGACCATCAGATTCCGGCACGCCGTTAACCTCACGCGAAATAGAAGAACACTGTGAACACAAGATCCACGATGATAATCATGAAAATCGACGTGACCACGGACGAAGTGGTCTGCTTGCCGACGCCTTCGGCGCCGCCCTCGACCTGAAAGCCTCGGTACACGCCCACCCAACAAATCGTAATGGCGAAGAACACACTCTTGACGAGACCCGTCACGAGATCCTTCATGACCAGGGCGCCGGCCGTCTGCTCGATGTAGAGCATCGGATCGAGGCGCAGCACGACGGTCGACAGAAAGAAGCCGCCGAAGATCATGATGAAAATGGCAAGGATGGTGACGCAAGGCACGGCCAACAGCATGGCAAGAAACTTGGGCACCACGAGGAATTTCGTGGGATTGAGCCCCATGACCTCGAGCGCATCGATCTCCTCGGCAACTTTCATGGTGCCGATCTCGGCGGCAATGGCCGATCCGCTTCGTCCCGTGATCAGAATGGCCGTCATGAGCGGCGCCAACTCGCGCATCGCACCGACACCGACGAGATTCGCAATGAAAATCGTGGCGCCGTACCGCGCAAGCTGGTACGAGGCCTGCATCGCCGTGATGGCGCCGATGAGGAAACAGATCAAGGCGACAATGGGCAGCGAATGGACGCCAAACTCGACGAACTGCTCGACGGTAGTGCGGAGTCGCAGCCCCTTGCCGCGCAAGGGCGCCACGAGCATCCAGGTGACGGTGTCCACCATGAGCACGCACACGCGTAGGCTCGCGTAGAGCGCGTTCAGAGAGACTCGCCCAATACCGCCTAATACGACTTCCATACGTTTTCGACCCGATTCCCAAGCATCCGGCACCGGCCGCGCGGAACGCCCCCGGCCCTAGATCCGATCGACGATTTTGAACACGGAATCCAATCGCGCCAGTTGCAGGACCTTCATCACGGGCTTCGAAGGCGCCACCAACTGGAACGCCACGTTCTTCTGATGGGAGAGCTTCAGTCCCTCGACCAGGGTGGCCACGCCGGAGCTGTCCATGTAGCCCACTTGGCTGAGGTCCAACGCCACCACGTTACACACCCTCTTGGGAACGGCCTTGATCACGGCGTTTCGTAGTTCCGGCGACGTATACAGGTCCACCTCGCCCGCCACGGCGATCACGTACTGGCCGTCTCGCTCCGATTCCTCAATCTGCAACGCCATTGGCCTTCTCTCTTCCTTTATCTCACCCGAGCACTTCGCCGTGACACGGCCTCTCGTTCCTTACGTCGCGCTATCGCTCTGCGGACAGCGCAGCCGCATGGTAACCCGGTTGCCCTGCGCGTCGCCCGGCACATAGTCCACTTCATCAAACACCCGGTAGATTAGCAGCACGCCCAGGCCGCCCGGAGCAACGGTATCGGGATCCGGCGCAGCCAGTTCCTTGCGCGCCAGACACGCCGCCGGAATGGGCTCGCCCTGATCCGACAGAACAATAACCACGTGGTCGTCCTGCTGGCCCAGCGTGAGCCGCAAGGTCCCGTCATCACGCCCGCCGTACGAGTGGCGCATCGAGTTCGCACACGCCTCGTCTACGGCCAGCACGACCTCGTCGCACCGGTCGCCCGACAGCTTCAGATCCTCGAGATAGCTACGCACCAGGCTGCGGACGCTCCTTAGCAGCCGAGGATCGGAGCGAATCTCGATGCTAACTTCCTCTGTCTCCACCGAGATACCTCAATGCGATCATTGTGCAATCATCGTGCGGCGCCGAGGGTTCGCAGTACCGCCGCACATCGGCAATCACCGTGTCGAACAGGTCGTGAGGCGGTTTGCCATAATGCGTCTCGGCCACCTCACGCAGAGACTCTATACCGTACTCATCCGGTTCATCAAGCCGCTCCGCCCCGTGGCGCGTGCTCATGCTCCGCGCCTCCGTGATCCCGTCGGTGTACAGCAGCAGGCCATCGTCCGGCGCCAACAGGCACTCGGTGTTGGTCCACGCGGCGTCCGGGAGAATGCCGATGGGCGGGCCCGAGGCCTGAACAAGAAGCTGGGCGCCGCGCGGCGTGAGGTGCAACGCCGGCATGTGGCCCGCGTTGGCACAAAGGGCCTTGCCGGTAGCAAGGTCCACGGCGATGTAACAGAGCGTGCAGAAGGTGCCGCGCTGGCTCCGAACCACGAGGTCCTGGTTGAGCGTCGCAATAACCTGGGCGGGCGACGCGACGTCGCGCACGGTGATTCGGAACGCAGCGAGCAGTTGGGCCATGGTCAGCGCAGCCGCCACGCCCTTCCCGCTCACATCGCCAATGAGCATGCCCGCAACATGGGGTCGCGGCCGGACGAAATCATAGAAATCGCCGCCAATGGTCTTGGCGGGTCTCGTTTCGCCGTAGACCTGGAATCGAGGGTCGTCCTCGGGCCACTCCTTGACGAGGAATCCCTGCTGGATGATCCAGGCGTACTCGATTTCCTGCTCGATGCGCTGCTTGTCGAGAATCTGCCGATGCATATGGGCGTTTTCGATGGCCAACCCGGCGCTGTTCCCAACGGCCGAACTCAGCAGCATGTCTTCCTGCGTGTACTGGCGGTCTGCGCGATCCGAGTCGATGTAGAGAATGCCGAAGATGCCGGATTTGCCGCGGATCGGCACGCAGATGATCGAACGAAGCTGCAACGAGACAATGCTCTCGGCCACACGAAGCTCGCCGTCGCTACCGGTGTCCTGAAACAGGACGCTCTCACCGTTCTTCAAGACGCGCTGCGCCACGGTGTGGCTGATCCGGATCTCCGCCGACGTCGCGTGCCGCAGAACGCCATCCTCGATCAGGTGAACGTGGCGGCACATGGGACACGGCTGTAGTTGCTCCTTCGAAGCATCTGTGAAGAAAATGGCCCCGCGCTGGCCCTTGATGGCGCGCATCGTCGTCTCGAGAATCTGGTCGACGAGCTTGCAGGGGTCATAGTTCGAGGCGATGGCATTGCTAACGGCATAGGCGGCTCGGAGGAGTTCGCCGGCCTTGCCGGGCGGCGGCAAGGTGGTGGCCTCACCCGCCTGGTCGAACACCGTCTCGACAAACATGGGCGTGCCCTCGGGCTCGCCGGCTGGCTCGGGTCCCTCCTCGACATCAAAGCGGAGCACGGTGCCTCCGATCTGAATGCGGTCGCCGGACTTGAGTTGCCCCTCGAGCATGGCCAAACCGTTGATCCGCGTGCCGTTGGTGCTTCCGAGGTCCTTCCAGAAGAACCCGCCGCGACGCGGCTCGATCCGGACGTGCCGCCGCGACGCGGCCGAGTCCTCGATCACAAATCCACAATCCGAAGTACGGCCAATGACCACCGGCCCGTCAATAAGCACCTTCTGCTCGACCTGGTCATCCGACTCGAGAAGCAAGTAGGCTCGATGCACGTCCCGTCTCCCCTGCTCGGCCGCGCCACGGGAGCCGACCGCTCCAACGGCGGCACACCGGCCGCCCTATCGTGGCCACAAGACGATCCTACACCGAGGCCGGAGATCTATGCGAGTGCTTTGATCCGCGCCTTGATATCATCCGGATCGAGACCCTGATACGTGATCTGTTCCGCGAGGCCGCCCACGCCCGCCCGGACCACGCCCATCATGTCGAACTTGGGCGCGTGACCGGCCTTGAGCAACGCGCTGCCGATGCGCGATCCCAGACCGGTGAGTTCGTTCTGGCCTTCCACGACGAGGATGAATGGCGCCGAACCGAGCATCTCGAGGTGCGTGCCGTCGCAGTAGTTCAACGTGGCCTTGTTGACCAAGCCTACGTCGAGACCCTCGGCGCGGCACCGATCCACGGCGTCCAGCGCACGGTATAGCAGCTCGCCGTAGGATACAACGTAGCCTGCCTTGCCGGCCCGAATGACATCCAGCCGGCCCGGCTCGAACGAATAGTCGCCGTCGAAGTAGGGAGAGCCGTCCTCCTTGAGGATGAACGGACAGCCGGAACGCGTCGAGAACACGAACCGGACGCCGGGATCATCCCAGATCCGGAGCATACAGGCGCGAAGCTGGCCCGCGTCCGCCGGGAAATACAAGCGCGTGGTGTCGTCATCGACAAGACCCGTCGCGGCGAAGAAATTGTTGATGCCGAAATGGCACGTATTGTCGGCGATATTATCGACGCCGGCGTGCGAGAAATGGGCAATGACGTTGGCCTTGTTCAGGCGCGCCATCGTCACCTCGGAAAGCACCATCTCGACAAAGGCCGAGAACGTGGCGAAGATGCCTTGCCGGCCTGGCTCGAAACCGAAACCGGCCGCCGCCGAGAAGTTGCCGCGTTCGGCGATACCGCCCGAAACGAAGACCTCGGGGAAGTTCTTGTGGATGTGGTGGAGTCCGCACGAGCCCTCGAGGTCGCTGTCGATGACGACCACCTTGGCCTTGCGCTCCTCAGGCGACATCTTGCCGATGATCTCGCAAACGATCTTGCCGAATTCGTCGCGGTTGTTCTTGGTCTCCTTCGTACTGCCGACGTATACGCGGCCGGACGACGGCTTCTTGACGGCTTTCAGGTACTCGACCGCCTCGGTGTAGCCCTTGGACTCGAGATACGCAACGGCGAGATCCACCGAGATCACGTCGTGGCCCTTGTTACTGCCTTCGAGTCCGGCAATGCCGGGCGCCATCAGGCGGCGGTTGACTACCGCCACAGGCCCGGCCTGACTGAAGGCCTGCTGCATCCGGCTGTAGAGGCAATCGAGATCTTCGCCTTCTCCCGCGAGCACGGCGAGTCCGTGGCCCTTCAACGTCTGTTCAAGATCATAGCCCGGCAAATACTCCTTGGGATGCCCGGCAATGGTCACGTTGTTGTCATCGAGGAACAGCTTCACGTTGAGTTTCCGCGCCACGGCCAAACGAGCGGCCTCGGCATCGCCGCCTTCCTGCTGCGAACCGTCGCTACCGAACATGACGACGGCCTGCTCCGGATGGGCCAAGGCAACGCCATTCACGAAGGCCCAGAGGTGACCGAGGCGACCCGAACTGAAGGTCACGCCCACTTCCGGATCAAGTTCCGGATGGCCGTATAGCTTCTCGCCATACTCGCGGTAGTGATAGAGCTTCTCGAAGGGAATCACGCCGTTGAAGGCCGACATGGCGTATTGGATCGCGACGCGGTGACCGGCTTCATCGAACAGCGCCGGATAGATGGCGTTCGAGGCACGCATGAAGGCGTCCGCGATGAGTACTTCCGGCACGATACTGTACGCGCCACCGGTGTGGCCGCCGAGGCCCTTGCCGGCTGCGATGGCCGTGTAGAAGACGATCGTGTCGCGCACGACCTGGATATTCGTCTTCAGTTGGGCTCTGAGATCTTCGGAAAGAGACTTGGTAGAGGGGTCAATCGTAAGTCGCTGATAACCGGAGACATCGATAGGAAAGCTCATGGTGGTTTCTAACCTCACTTCGTCACTGTTGCCTACGCAGGGAAACGCCCCTCTTGCGCCCAGGCGTCATCCCAGGAAATCTAAACTCGAGAACGTCACGAGCCACGAGTATACCAAATGACCACGACCCAGATTCAAAACGATAAACCGAACGCATGAGCGATCCCTGGCTTGGCCAGCCTCAAATCGCTAGCCCGCAGCCCGGCGCTTCGAGCGCCAACGGCGCGCAATATTCCAGCCTAGGGCAACGCCCTAGGAACCGAGTCGCCCACAACAAAAAGGGCTGAAAGTCCGGCACATCCTGGGTAACCGGACCGCCTCCACCACCACAGAACACACCGAACGACACGGAACTGGCCCCCGCGAATTTCGTAAACGTCCGGTGAAAGGCGTCTTTCGGATTTCGGGGGAATCGGGGATACTGTTGCCATTACGGCACGGATGGCACCAATTTCACTGATGTTTGGCCTGATTGGTTTCTTTGAACCACGAATGAACACCAATGAACTCGAATTCCGTCCCTCGTTCTCACGGTCCCCGTGGGAACGCATACCGTCCATCCTCATTGATCTTCATTCGAGTGCATTGGTGGTTCACATTTCTTTGACGGCGCGTGCTTCTTTTTGCTTGGCTCGGCGCGTTGCTTTTGCTTCAACCGTGTGCCAGAATCACGTGACCGGCGGAATCGAACGAAGGAAAGGTAGCATCATGGGCACGAAGCCATTGTTGAGCATGGTATCCGTGGTGGCAGTGGCGGCGCTTCTGGGCGTGGGCGGCGCGGCATCGGCCGACGATCTCCGCGTCGGCATGATCGGCCTCGACACGTCGCATGTCATCGCGTTCACGGAGGTGTTGAACAATCCCGATCACAAGGATCACATCCCAGGCGCCAAGGTGGTCGCGGCGTATAAGGGCGGTAGCGACGATGTTGAGTCGAGCTACACGCGCGTCGACGACTACACGAAACAGCTTCAGGATCGGTTCGGCGTCAAGATTGTGGATACCATCGAGGAGCTTTGCACGATGGTCGACGCCGTCCTACTCGAGAGCGTGGACGGCCGGCCGCATCTCGAGCAGGTCAAGCCGGTGTTCGCGGCGAAGAAGCCTGTCTTCATCGACAAACCGGTGGCCGGTTCGCTGCGCGATGCCATCGAGATCTTCCGGTTGGCGAAGGAGGCCGGTGTGCCGTGTTTCAGCACATCGTCGTACCGGTACTATCCGGGACTCGTCGAGCTCAAGAAGGCGGATGTCGGCGATATTCGCGGCGTGATTTCGTACGGACCGTGCCATCTCGAGGCGCACCACCCCGACCTCTACTGGTACGGCGTCCATCCGACGGAGGCCCTCTACACCATCATGGGCACCGGCTGCGAAACCGTGGTGCGCACATCGACGGCTAACACGGATGTCGTCACCGGCGTGTGGAGCGACGGGCGCGTGGGCACGCTGCGCGGATTGCGCGATGCCAGCACGCCAAACAAGGTCATCGTGTTCGGCACGAAGGCCGTCGTCGAGCAGGGCGAGGGCGGCGGATACGCGCCGATGCTGGTCGAGATCGTCAAGTTCTTCCAGACGGGCATCGCGCCGGTGTCGGCTGAGGAAACCATCGAGCTGTTCGCGTTCATGGAGGCCGCCGACGAGAGCAAGCGCCAAGGCGGCTGCCCGGTCAAGATCGCCGATGTGATCAAGGAGAACAGCCTCTAGCGCGCGTCAGCCGACGGTCAGCATGAGCATGCCGGCCAGGGCCGCGAAGAATCCGGCCATGCCCCACGCGCCGATGCGCTCGCGCCACAGGAGTCGGCCTGCCAGCATCACGAGCGTTGCCACGGATACCGCCGTCACCGGAAACACGATGACGCCGTCGAGATCGCGCAACGCCCATACGCGTAGTCCCGACGCAAACGTCGCCACGACGCCGGCCAGCACGCCATACGCTAAGTCTTTGCGGCGCAATGGTGTACGCATCACGACGACCATTGGAATCGTGAGCACGAACGCGCCGGTGAAGACGATCATCACGAACATCAGGCGCGCGTTGTGATGGGGCAATGTGCGTGTCGCGCGCAGGCAGATCTCCCATCCCCCTTGGCCGAAGAAGGCGGCGGCCAGCCAGAAGAACCAAGCGCCGAGATGCTTGGCCTGGTCAGGATGGGACGCCGCCGAGACCTGGCTCCGGCGGCGGTCGATGCCGAGCAGGATAACAGCGATAGTCGTAACGGCAATGCCTCCAAGGCGCTGAACCAGCAGCGAAGACACCGGAGACAGCGGTACCTCATGCCAGATCAGAAGCGACGCCGTTGTGGGAAGCACCATCGCGCATCGCGTAACCGTCCACGTTGCGCCGAGATGGCCGAGCTGTACGGCCTTGATGGCCGCATAGCCGGCGAGCCAGTAGAACACGGCTGCGAGCAATGCTTGGTTACCGGCGATTTGCCACGAGGCCGCCAACTCGGAGAGTGGCACGGATCGCAGCACGGCGGCGATGGTGAGAGAGCCGGCGGTTCCACGGAAAACGAGATTCAGGGCGAGGGGATCCGCGCCGCGTGCTGTGCCCAACCGCAGACACACGGCCAGCAGGCTCATAAAGAGGATGGATAGCGCAAGGAATATCATGGGCTGATACGCATCAGCCCAGCAGCAATCCGAGCAGTAGGGCGGCCTTCTGGGTGACGGGAGCCTTGCCGGGGATATCTCGCGAACTCGACGTGACCATCCATGTACAGTATGTTACACCCACCCGGCGCGTGATTGAAGTAGTCGATGCTGTGGCCGTCTTCCCCGTTCCGCACAAAAGACGAGAGAGAGGGATGCATCCGTGCATTCCCTCCCTCTCAGGTAAAGGAGTGTCTGTGCGTGCTAAGCTAAGACGTCGAGGTCGCGTGCGGGTGCTCCCGCATTCGCCAAAGCCGTTTGGATGAGCTTCAGCGCTGCACCTCCCAGGTCCTCAGCCACATTCTGCTGTTCCTTCAACACCTGTACCTGATATTGAACCTGGAATTGAGCCTCGCTCAGACCGGCCCCGACGCTGCCCACTGATGCTATCCCTGTCATTTGGGCCTCCTTTCGTACGTCGGGTGCTCCTTTGTACTACTCCCGCATTCTTTTTCGGCCGATCAGGGCCAAACTTTAGCCCTGTCGGCAAGGCGGCAGGCTGGAGGAGGCGAGGCTGTAGGGCGGAGGGGAATGGGGCGCCTTCAAGTCCCATTTCGTGGAGGGAGACACTTCGGTTGTCTGCTCGGTTAATCGATATCAACGCAGACGCCGCAGATGGCGCAAACCTGGCAGACGTTGGGTGTGGCAAACGTGGCAGCGCCGCGCAAGGGGCGAAAGAATGAAGCCCAGGGCAATGCCCTGGGAATAAAGGAGATACGCGATTTTTGCCTTACCCTAAAAGGGCGAAACCAAGGGCCACCGTGACACCAATCCGCCCGTATTCCCAACAGGCTGTCCAGTCGCCCTACTCCAACACGGACAGGACGCGGGCGTGGTAGCGTTCGGCGTTGAGCTGGCTCTTGTCAAGGAGCTCTTGAGGGTGGCGTTGCGTGAGTGCCTGGAGCAAGGCCAACCGCTCGGCCGTGGGAGGATGCGATGCAAACAAGGGCATCCAGTTGCCGCCGCTCCCTTCCTGCTCGAAATCCTGCAGTTTCTCCATGAAGGTGAGCATCGCGCGCGAGTCGTAGCCGGCGCGAAACAGCATCTCAGCGCCGAGTTCGTCGGCCTCGCGCTCGTTGGCGCGGCTGAATCGCGTCACGTGCGCTTGGCCGATGAGGTCGGCAACGAGGACGTAGGAAGACTTTGGATCCGCACCGAGGACGATACGCTTGAGGAATTCGAGGCCGTACTGGCGGGTCATCTGTTCTCCGTGGTGTCGTGCCGAAACGTGACCGATTTCGTGCGCCATGACGCTGGCTAGTTCTGCCTCGTTCTCGCACAGCCGCATGAGGCCGGTGTAGATGTACATGTGGCCGCCGGGCAAGGCGAAGGCGTTCACGGTGTCGGGTGCATCGATGACCTTGAACGCATACTCGATGTCCTGGCGGGGCGCGACGCGGCTCAAGCGGAACCCAATATCGTTGACATACGCCTGGATGTCTGCGTTATCCAAGATGGTTTCTTCTTGCTCGATCTGGACGGCTATCTCCTCGCCCAAGGCGATTTCGTCCTGCGTCGACAGCATGTTGAGCGCATGATCCGGTGAGGTCATGCAACCGGCCATCACGAGGCAGATTCCCAACAGTTCAACGAGAGGTGCCCTGTTCATGCTCGGTTTCTCCTGATTCCTCAGCTTCTGGATCAAGTGCTACCCGAGTATATCACGCAATGCGGCCAGGAGTCTGTCGACCTCTTGATCGGTGCCCACGGAGATGCGGAGCGCGTTCGAGAGGCGCGGGGCGTCGAAGTAGCGCACGATGATGGCGCGCTGCCGCAACGCGGCGAAGACCGCTTTGGCGTCGGGCGTCCCGTCCCACCGGGCGAGGACGAAATTCGCTTGCGAGTCCGGCACGTCGAATCCCAGGGTCCGGAGCGCTTCGGTCAGCCGGGCACGCGTCGCCCGCACCTTGGCCACGTTCGTCTTCGCGTAGTCGACGTCCTCGAGGGCCGCCAACGCCACGGCCTGTGCGATGGCGTTGAGGTTGTACGAGTCCTTTGTCTTCAGGAATTCCGCGATGATCTCCGGCCGGGCGAAGGCCACGCCAAGCCGTAAACCTGCCAGGCTAAAGGACTTGGAAAAGGTGCGCATGACGATAGCGTTTTCGAATCGCTGCGGGAAATCGAGACAGTTATCGTCTGCGAAGTCTGCGTAGGCCTCGTCGATGACCACCAGGCCGTCGAAGGCTTGGCACAACCGCTCGATGTCGGCGCGCGGCGCGGCGACGCCGCTCGGGGCGTTGGGGCGAGCCACGATACACAGGCGGGCCGGGGTCGAGAAGAAGGCGTCCGGCATGCCGAATCTGCCGTCCAGATGCACCATGCGGATCTCCGCGCCGTGAAGGAGGGCGAGCGTTTCGTAAAGCGTGTACGTCGGATACGTTGTCAGAACGGTATCCCCGGGATCGACGAAGGATCGCATCGCGAGCGCGAGCAGTTCGTCGGCCCCGTTTCCGCAGATGACCCAGTCAAGACCGGGCATGCCGTAACACGTCGCGAAGGCGCTCCGTAGTGCGGTGGACAGGGGATCCGGATATCGGCGCAAGGCTTCGGGCGAGATCGATCGCAATGCCCCGATGACCTTGGGCGATGGCGGATACGGGTTCTCGTTGGTATTGAGCTTGACGATGTCCGGGATCTGCGGTTGTTCGCCGGGCACGTATCCCTCGACATCCCGGAGTATCTTGCGTCCGTACTTCATAAGCGAATCTCCACGGCCCGCGCGTGCGCGGTTAGTCCTTCGGCCTCCGCCAGTCGCCGGATGTCGGGTGCGTCGCGCTCGAGTCGTTCTCTCGAGTAGGCCAACAGGCTTGAGGTCTTCCGGAAATCCTCGGCCGACAGAGGCGACGCGTAGCGGGCGCGGCCCGAGGTCGGCAAGATGTGATTGGGGCCCGCGTAGTAGTCGCCCACGGCGACGGGCGTCATCGCGCCCAGCATGATGGCGCCGGCATTCCGGATCTGTTCGCAGACCGCCCAGGGATCCGATGTCTGGATGCTGAGGTGCTCAGGCGCGATTCGGTTGGTTAGTGCCACCGCATCGCTGACCGAGTTAACGACGACCACGAGGCCCTGTGCGTCCAGGGCGCGGCGTATCATGTCGGCACGAGACAGCAAGGCCAGTTCCTCCACGATGCACGCGTCTACCTTGTCCGCCAGCGCCGGCGAGGTCGTGATCAGCATGGCCCTGGCTTCCTCGTCGTGTTCAGCCTGGGCCAGCAGTTCGGCCGCTACGAATCGGGCATCGGCGCTCTCATCGGCGATGACGACGACTTCCGAAGGCCCGGCCTCGGTATCGATCTCGCAGACGCCGCGTACGAGACGCTTCGCCACGGTGACAAAGGTGTTGCCGGGGCCGGTGATCTTGACCACGGCGGGAATCGTTCCCGTGCCGAAGGCGAGGGCCGCCACGGCTTGGGCGCCGCCGATACGGAAGACCCGCGTCGCGCCGGCAATGCGCGCCGCAGTGAGTACGACGGGGTGAATCGTGCCGTGGTACGACGGCGGCGAGACCATTACGATCTCCTCCACGCCGGCGACACAGGCGGGCACGATGTTCATCAACACGGAGGACGGATAGAAGGCCTTTCCGCCCGGCACGTATACGCCGGCGCGCTCGATCGGTGTGATGCGTTGACCGAGAACCGTTCCGTCCGCCGACCTTTCCCTCCAGGACCCGCGGAGTCGCGTCTCGTGAAACCGCCGGATATTGGCCTGCGCCCGCTCCAGCCCTTGCCGAAGCTCCGGGTCGACGCTGGCGTAGGCGGCGTCGATCTCGGCCGGTAGGACCTCGAAGTGATCCGGTGTCAGCGCGACGCCGTCGAACCGTTCCGTGTATTCGGCAACGGCGTCGTCGCCTCGGGCGCGCACCGCTTCGACGATGGCCTTGGTGGCCTTGGTCTTCGTTCGAACGGCCTCTTCGGCGGCGAAGATGGCATTGAGGCCGCAGATCCGATCCGCGGTCTCCTCGAAGGAGACCTTATCGGTGATCTCGAACCGTTTCATTCCCATTTCCCTTCACCTCGAGCGTCTCCCCGTGGAGACTACTCTTCTATGCGCTCGACGGTGCCGCCCAGAGCGGCCAGTCGTTCTTCGATGCACTCGTACCCTCGATCCAAATGGTACACGCGTGAGATCACCGTTTCGCCACGTTCGGCGGCAAGGGCGGCGATGACGAGGGCAGCGCTCGCCCGCAGGTCCGAGGCCATGAGCGGCGCACCGCTCAGGTACGGCACGCCACGAACGACGGCCGAGTTTCCGTCGATCTCGATGTTTGCACCCATCCGGCGCAACTCGGCTACCTGCATGAACCGGTTCTCGAACACGGTCTCCTTGATGACGCTTGCGCCCTCGGCCAAGCACAGTACGGCCATCGTCTGGGCCTGGAGATCCGTGGGGAATCCCGGGAACGGCCCCGTGATGAGGTCCACGGCCTTCAGGCCGTTGAGCGCCGACGCCTGAACCCAGTCTTCGCCCACGGCGATCTCGGCACCGATGGCCTCCAGCTTTTCCAGGAAGCTGGGCAAATGGGCGGCGCAGGCGCCCTCGACCCGGACCTCGCCGTGCGTGGCCACGCCGGCCAGGAGCAGCGTGCCGGCCTCGATCCGATCCGGGATCACCGTGTGGTCGGTTCCGGTCAGAGCCGGTACGCCTTCGATGGCGATCAGGTCTGAACCGGCGCCTTCCACGCGCGCGCCAAGCTGGTTGAGGAATGCGGCCAGGTCTACGATCTCCGGTTCATGGGCTACATTGGTCAGTCGCGTGGGGCCCTCGGCGCGTGCCGCGGCCATCATGAGGTTCTCGGTGGCCCCCACGCTCGGGAAGTCGAGGGCGATGTTCGCGCCGCGCAGACGCCCTTCTGCTATCACATAGCCTTCGTCGATTCGGATCTTGGCGCCCAAGGCTTCGAGACCCTTCAGGTGAATGTCTACGGGGCGCGTACCGATGGCGCACCCGCCCGGCAGCGAGACCTTGGCGCGTCCGAACCGTGCTAGCAGAGGTCCTAGGACGAAGAACGACGCGCGCATCTTGCGAACAAGGTCGTAGTGCGCCTCGTGCGAGGTCATGGCGGTGGCATCCATCTCCAGACAGCGCCCGTCTCGCCGGCACACGACTCCCATCGACTCGAGCAGCCGCGCCATCGAGTCGATGTCGGCCAGCGCCGGAACGTTGCGGAGCGTTGTCCTTTCCTCGACGAGCACGGCTGCCGCCATGAGTGGCAGCGTCGAGTTCTTGGCGCCGCGCACCGGCACGTTGCCGCGGAGCGGCGTGCCGCCTTGGATGCGTATTTTGTCTAGTGCCATGGTAAATGTCCCGGTTGCCCTTCCAACGGCAGGTCCATTCTCATTATGCGATCTTCGGCCGGTAGAGTTCCTTGTGTGCATCTGATGGAAAGAAAAGGCCCGAAGCGCTCCGCTTCGGGCCTTCGATGGTTTCTTGTGCGACGTCTCAACTGCCGCTCGACCCCTCCGCGGAACCGCCGGTCTCGGTATGGGCTTGATCCTGGCTTGTGGGTGCCTCGACGCTCGGCGCTTCGGTGGGCGTCTCAACGGTGGGCGTCTCAACGGTGGGCGTCTCAACGGCGGGCGTCTCAACGGTGGGCGTCTCAACGGCGGGCGTCTCAACGGCGGGCGTCTCAACGGCGGGCGTCTCAGCGGGCGGCGTCTCAACGGCGGGCGTCTCAGCGGGCGGCGTCTCAGCGGGCGGCGTCTCAGCGGGCGGCGTCTCAGCGGGCGGCGTCTCAGCGGGCGTCTCGGCCGGTGTCTCGGCCGGTGCCTCGGGACGTGGCAGTTCAACATCCTGAACGGCGGAGCCGAGGTCATCCAGGATGCCATAGTCAAGGGCGTCGCCTTTTTCAGTACCGCCGAGGACGTCGCCGCTGACGTCCACCTTGTCCGGCGCGATGCCCTTGCCGACCCGGCCTGCGATCATCGACATGGCCAATGCCAAGACCATGAAGACCGCGGCCATAACATGGGTGAGACGCACGGGAAGGCTCTTGCTCGCGCGCGGGCCGAAAACCGTGTCCGATCCGGGGCCGATGCCAAAGGCGCCCGCGAATCCGGTTCCCTTGCCTTTCTGAAGCAAGACGATGACAATCAGGCCGATGCAACTGGGTACGTACAACACGAGCATCAGCGCCCAGAGCGTTTCCCACCGCCAGATGAACTCCCACATACTGACTGAATCCCTTCCGTTGTGCTAGCAGGCCGCTTTGACAATCGCCGCGAACGCGTCGGCCTTGAGCGAAGCGCCGCCAATGAGGCCCCCGTCCACGTTCGGTTTCGCGATCAATTCGGCCGCATTATCCGGTTTCATGCTTCCGCCGTACTGGATCCGGAGCCGCTCCGCGACGACCTCGCCGAATAGCCCGGATACCAAGCCACGCACGAATGCGTGGGCCTCTTCCGCCTGTTCGGGCGAGGCGGTTACGCCGGTGCCGATAGCCCAAATGGGCTCGTACGCTATGGATATGTTATCGAAATCGGCTTCGGACAATCCGGCCAAGCCCTTCGATACCTGCCGACTGAGCACGTCATTCATCACGCCGCTCTGGCGTTCTTCGAGGCTCTCGCCGATGCAGAACATCACTTTGAGTCCTGAGGCCAACGCGAAGCGGAGTTTTTCGTTGAGGAAGTCGTCAGACTCGGCAAAGTACTGGCGCCGCTCGCTGTGGCCGAGAATCGTCCAGGTGCAACCGACATCCAGCAGCATCTGCGGCGCGAGTTCCCCGGTGTAGGCTCCATTTGCCTTCGGATAGCAGTTCTGGGCCCCGAGGGCGATATTCGAGTCCGCCAGCTCCTTGCCGACGGCGTACAGGGCCGCGGCGGTCGGGCACACCACGATGTCGACGTTGGATACTCCGGCCACGGCGGGCTTGATGGCCTTGACGAGCGCCACGGCCTCATCCACCAGCAGATTCATCTTCCAGTTTCCGGCAACGAGCGGTTTTCTCACGATACAACCCTTCTTGAAGACAGAAAACACCTCTTGGAAATCACGCTAAACGAACCGGAATGTTAGCATATCCACTGCCGGCGAAGCAAAACGAATTCGGCGGCCTTGGGTCGTACGCCGGAGGTTAGGAGGCGGAGTCCGTCTCGGGTGCCGCTACGGACGGTTTGGCGCGGCCTAGGCGCAGGAGATTTGCGAAGAAATGGAGAAACCAAGTGCGCGCGTCATCGATGAGCGAATAGAAGAGAGGCACCACGAACAAGGTCAGCAGCGTACCGGTCGTGAGGCCACCGATGAGGGCGCGGCCGAGGCTCTGGAACGTGACGCGGCTTCCGTACTCGCTTCCGATGGCCAACGGCAGACATCCAAGGATGGTGGTAATGGCGGTCATCATCACGGGCCGGAAACGATCGCGGCCCGACTGAACGATGGCCTCGTGGCGCGCCATACCGCGACGGCGTAACGTGTTGATGTGGTCGACGATCACGATGCCGTTGTTCACCACCACGCCCACCATGAGGATGCATCCGATGAACGCGATGGTATCGAGCGAGGTTCCGGTGAGGAACAGCATCCAGTAGACCCCCACGAAGGAGATTGGCACGGACGTCATAATGGAGAGGGGGAGCACGTAGGATTCGAACAGCGCGCTCATCACGATGTAGATGAGGATGATGGCCATGATCAGCGTGCGGACGAAGTTGGTGACGTTGCGGTTGATTTGCTCGAATTCGTCGCCCAACTCGATTGAATAGCCCAGGGGGAGATCGAACGAGGCGATCACTTTCTTCAACTGGCGCTGGATGAGCGTGTAGTTCTCTGTGCTCACATTGGCCTCTAGATTGACGACGTTCTTGCCATCTATCCTTCGGATACTGGCCGGGCTTTCGGTCCGCTCGTAATCGACGAGTTGGTTCAGCGGCACCAAGCCGCCGGCAAGGCCCATCACGGCCACATTGTCGAGATTATCCCGCCTTTTGCGGTCCTCCTCGCGGAACTGCGCCCATACCGGCACTTCGCGCCCGCCCTGCTTCATATAGGGCAGGCGGCTCCCGCGCAACGCCACATCCACGGTTCGGGCGATCATCCACGGACTGATGCCCGCCTGCTCGGCAATGGGCGCGTCGATGGCCAGTTGCATTTCTTCCTTCGAGCGTTGGGTGTCCAGCCGCACATCGCTGAGATTCGGAATCTGTTCCATGACGGCCTTGAACTGCTCGGCCACCTGCGTAAGCGTGGCGGCGTCATCGCCTCGAAATCGGACGGTGATCCCGCGCGCGTCGCCTTCGTCGCCCTGTTCCGGTACCATGAGGGTGATCTCGACGCCGGGCAGGTTCTTGGGGAGTTTGGCCCAGAGGATGTTGAGCGCGTCGTCGGTCACGTAGGGCGGCAACTCGCCGGGGGGGCAGTCTTCGACCTCCTGCAGGTAACACTCGATCTGGCCGCCGCCGGTCTCGTAATGGGTAAAGACGGTTTTGATACCGAGTTCCTCGCGCAGCTTGTTCACTTCCGTCTTGATGAGATCGAAATGCGCGTCGGCCATGGCGATGTCGAAGTTCTGGTCGAGCTTGACGTCGATATTGACCTGGCGCAGATCCAGTTTTGGCATTTCCTTCGTGCCGACGTTTCGGAAGGCGGTCACCTGGGTAAGCACGAGCAGGAGAATGATGAGGGTGAATGTGGCCATGCGTCTTCGCATGGCCAGGTCCAGCATTTTCGAGTAGGTGGTGATAATTCCGTTGAGGATATGCTGGTTCTTGGCGTGGTTTCCCACAAAGGCCGAGGCGCGTCGGCCCAGGACGTGTGCGCCGGTACGGGTGAGCCCTTGGGCCATGGCGTAGATGCGCAGGTGCTTGCGCTCGCGCATCCGGCTGGTGGCCAGGGGCGTTACGGTCAGTGCAATGACGAGGCTGGCGGCGAGGGCGATGACCATAGGGGCGGCGAACTCCCGGGTGTACGTGGCCATCTCGCCGCTTTCCATGTACGCCACGGGCACGAACACCACCATCGTGGTCAAGGTGGACGCGGTGATAGCCAGGCCCACTTCGGAAGCGCCCCGTTGCGCGCTCTCAACGGCGCCGTGGCCCAGTGTGCGGTGGCGGTCGATGTTTTCGACGACGACGATCGAGTTGTCTACCAACATGCCGATGGCGACGATGAGTGAAACCATGGTCAGTACGTTCAGCGTCATGCCGGCGAAGAACATGAAGACAAAGGCGCACACCAGCGAGCTCGGGATGGCCAGGGCCACCAGCAGCGTCGGGCGAACGCGGCGGAGAAACAGGAACAGTACGGCTACGGCCATGACACCGCCGTATTTGGCCGATGTGTACAGATTTCCCAGGGCGGTCAGGATCATTGCGGATTGATCGAAGAAGATGAAGAAGTCGGCCCCTTCGAAAACCGGGTCGGTTTTCACCCGATCAAGTTCGGCCAGGATCGCGCGGCATGTCGCGACCGTGTTCGCCTCCGACTCTTTGCGGAGCAGGAGGATGGCGCCGCCCTTGCCGTCGATCTCGTAATGCCAGTCGACCTCGCGGGTGTTGAATCCCACCTTGGCCACGTCCTTGAGGCGGAGTCCATGCGGGCCGACGACGAGTTCGGCCAGTTCTTCCGGGCGGCGGAGCTCGCCGAGGACACGGACGTAGTGCTTGGTCTCTCCATCGACGAGTTTGCCCACCGAGATGTTGAGACTGGCGGCCTGAAGCTGGGCAATCACCTGATAGACCGGGAGATTGTGGCTTCGGAGGACATTCTGATCGAACTCGATGAGGATCTCGCGCTCCGGCTTGGACGTCAGTACCTCGACGTCCGCCACGCCGGGGAGGCGCATCATCTTGGGCCGCAGGACCGTCCGGACGATGTGCGCGAATTCCTCCTCGTTTCCCTCGCGGAAGATGCCGAAGGCGAGCACCGGTATCGAGCCGGAGTTGAAGCGCTGGACCAGGATGTGGTCGATTTCATCCGGCAACACGAGCTTGAGCCGCTCGATGCGATCGCGCACCTCTGAGGTGGCCAAGCCCATATCGACACCCCAATCGAATCGCATGAAGATCTCGCAACCGCTTTCGTTCGAGTAGGTGCGGATGCGATCCAGGTTCGATATGGTGCGGAACTCGCCTTCCGCGGGTATGGCGACCTCGCGCTCGACCTGCTCCGGCGTGGCACCGGAGTAGGGAATGAAACAGAATACGAAGGGGAAATCCATCTCCGGCATGAACTTGAGGGGCGTCTTGTGCCAGGCAATGACGCCGAGTCCGATCACCGTGATCACGGCCATGATGACGGTGATGGGACGCTTGATGGCGAAACCTGGAAGCGAAAATCTCACGGCTCAGTCCGTTTGTCACGCCCGCCGAACATGTAATAGACCATCGGGATAATCAGGAGCGTCAGGATGGTCGCGGAAGACAGGCCCGCCATGACCGTGATGGCCATGGGCCGTCTCATCTCGGCGCCCTCGCCGGTGTACAGGGCCATGGGCGCCAGGCCCAGTACGGTGGTCACGGTGGTCATGATGATCGGACGAAGACGTACCTGACCGGCCAGCACCACGGCCTCTCGCTTCGACATGCCGCGCGCCCGCAACTGGTTGATGTAATCGACCAGGACGATGGCGTCGTTGACGACGATGCCGGCGAGGACGATGCCGCCGATGAAGACCACCACGCTCAAGTCGATGGATAGCCAGACCAGCACATAGGCTACGCCGATGAAGGCGAGGGGCACGCTAAACATCACGATGGCGGGATGAAGCATCGATTCGAATTGACAGGCCATCACGACGTAGACCAGGAACACCGCCAGCACCAGCGCGAACCGGAGGCTCCGATAGGACACGTCCAGCTCGCGGTTCTGTCCGCCGAGGAGGAAGACGTAGTCCTTGGGCTTGTCGATGGTGTTGAGCCGTTCCATGATGGCGCCGGACACGGCCCCGAGATCCATGCCGGTCACGTTTGCCGTGACGAGTACGACCTGCCGCTGATCGATGCGGCGGATTTCGCTCGGGCCTTCCTCGATGGCGATCCGTTTGGCCACGGACTTCAGGGGGATCGGCGGATAGCCGTCGATAATGGACAGATTGCGGAGATCCTCGACGCTGCTGAGTTTCGCTTGATCCGAGCGCACACGCACATCGATCTTCTCGCCGGCGGTGCTGAACTGCGTGGCCACATCGCCCTGGACCTCGTTCCGGAGTCTCTGGGCGATGTCCATTGGGGAAAGGTTCTTCGAGGCCAGGAGATCGCGGTCCAGCTCGATGATCACCTCCGGATAACCCTTCTGTACGCTCAACTCCGCGTCCTTCACACCGGGGACCTCGCGAATGAGCTCCCGCGCCTGCTCTCCGATTCGCCGAAGCGTCTTCAGGTCGTCGCCTCGGATCTGCACCTCGACCGCTGTTTTGAAGCTGAACAGCGCCGGCAAGGTGAAGGTGACGTCGTCCGACGACACGCGCGCAATCGCCTTGCGCAACCGCTCGATAATCTCGTCCTGCCGGGCGGCGTTCACCTCGGGATCTCGGAGAAGCACCGTGAATTGCGCCACGTTCTCGCCGCGATCGCCCTGCGCCCGGAGTTTCTCTTGGCCGATCTCGACCGTGACCGACTCGACTTCGGGCGTGGCGCGGACCACGGCCTCGACGAGGGCGGCGCGCCGCTCAGTCTCTTCGAGACGTGTGCCTGGTGGCGCCTCGACGTTGATGCCGAACTCGCCCTGCTTCATGGGCGGAATCAGCTCGCGGCCCAGATTCATGGCGAGCATGCCGGCATGGACGGCCATGCCGAGGACCACCAACAGGATCACCGGACTGAACCGCAGCGTCTCCTCGAGGACGATCTTGTAGCCCTTGCGGAAGGCTTCGAAACAGAGGTTGAACACGGTCAGGGGGAGCCACAGGACGACCCGGAGAACACTTCGGATAACGAAAACCACGGCCAGGACCACGAGGCAGACGACGAAGAAGGCCGTGATGAATACGGCGGCGGTCACTTTCAGAACGATCTGCAAAGGCAACAACACAATGAAGAACGGCAGAGCTACGAGCGCTCCCACGAATCGGAGCACGGACCTCACGCTAGGTGTCCGCAGGTCTCTCACGGCCCTGGCGAACGGCGCGAAAGTCCAAATCGTTGATTCCTTGAACCACGTTCCGGCGTACTGCAAGCCGCGCGGCACGATCATCGAGAGTGCCGTTACGGGCCCCGAGCCTTTTGCGCGCTCGCCGTGGTAGGCCCGCAAGATCCAGATGACCTCTTCGCCGTCCAGCAGCGAGACGCCTTGTCGGGACGCGATCATGGGAATCAAGTATAAGGCGGCCACGAGCGAGGCCATCAACGAGAACGCCACGGTGAGCGCCAGGTCGGCGAAAAGCTGGCCCGCCACACCCTCAACAAAGGCGATGGGAAAGAACACCGCCACGGTGGTCAACGTCGAGGCGGTCACGGCTCCGCCCACCTCGCGGGTGCCGCGCTCCGCGGCGTCCATAGCCCCGTCGCCCTCCTCGCGGCACCGGAAGATGCTTTCGAGCACGACGATCGAGTTATCCACCAGCATGCCCACGCCGAGCGCCAGGCCGCCCAAGGACATGATGTTGAGCGTGATGTGTCGCGCGAACATCGGTACGAATGTCGCAATCACGGAGATGGGAATGGCCACACCGATGATGAGCGTGCTTTTCAGGTCGCGGAGGAACATGAAGAGGATGACCAAGGCCAGGATGCCGCCGACTACCGTTGCACTCTGCACTTCCTTGATGGATTCGATGATGAATCGGGATTGGTCGCTGATCAGCGCGAGTTGTGCGTCCTTCGGTAGGCGCGACCGGAGCGTGCGCGCCAGTTCCTGCTGGTGCTCCTCCTCGCTCTTCTCGGCGGACTCCCCGGACTGCTGCGCCGCGCGGATGTCGGCGATTCGTTTCGAGAGTCGTTCGATGAAACCCTTGTCCCGCTCGATCGCGAACAGGTCCTTCAGCTTGTTGCAGACCTGGACGGTGTTCGCGTCGCCCTCCTTGTAGACTTCAAGTCCTACGGCCTCTTGGCCGTCAATGTGGACGATGGTATCGCGTTCCTTCTCGCCTTCCACCACCTCGGCCACGTCCTCAAGACGAACCTGCTGGTCGTTGGCTGTGCCGATGATGCTCTGGCGAATCTCGGCGACGTCGCGCCATTCGTTTTTGGTGCGGACCAGGTACTCGGTCTTGCCTTCACGCAACCGCCCACCCGACAGGTTGACGTTCTGTTGTTCGAGCGCCGTGATTACCTGCTGGACAGTGAATCCGAGGTTTTTCAGGCGTTCGGCGTCGGCCAGTACCTGGATCTCCTTTTCGCGTCCGCCTTTTATTAGGACCTGGGCAATCCCAACCTCCGCTTCGAGATCGCTCTTCACGTGACGCTCGGCCGCCTCGCGGATCTCGGTGAGTTGCCGTCGTGCCTGTTCGAGGGCGGCCGGCGTGGTTCCGGCGGCCTCGACGGTTTCGCCGGTGATGGCCAGGCGTAGGACGGGATCCAGCGTGGGATCATACCGGAGGATTACCGGCTTCTCCGTAACCTCTTTGGGCGGATCGAAAAGGTCGAGCCGATCACGGACGTCCTGCTGGGCGGCGTTCATGTCCGTATCCCACGTGAATTCCATGATGATCTCGGACAGACCCGCCGAGGACACGCTGCTAATCTCGACCATTCCGCTGACGATGCTCAGCGTCTCCTCGAGCGGGCGTGTCAAGAGTTTCTCGACATCTTCGGGCGCGGCCCCCTCGTATTCGGTTCGCACCGTCAGTGTCGGGTACGAGATGTCCGGCATCAGGTTGATGGGCAACTGGTTATAAGACTTGTAGCCAAAGACGATTAACGTGAGAAAGATCATCACCACCGTGACCGGGCGGCGAATGGCAAGACGATAGTGCTTTTCCTCGATAGTTTCGGAGGGCATGTTGGTCATGGGCCCGTGGATCTTCCCTTACGCCTGGCGTCGCGAGGCAGCAGGCGGTTAGTGCCGTGTGTGGCGCCGGGACTCTGCGGAATCCTGATCGGCCTTGGCCTTCTTGGCTTCCGCCTCCGCCAGCGCTTCCTCCACGCTCATGTCCTTCTTCTCGTTCAGCAGGACCTCGGCAGACGCCACCCGAACATAGGAGCCCGGCTTGAGCGTGTGCTGTCCGAGCGTTACAATCAGCGAATCGTCACCAATCCCGGACACGATTTCGACCCGGCTGCTGTCCTCGAAGCCTGTCTCCACCTCAACCCGTTGGGCCACCAACATGGGTTCCTCGGGTTTCGAGTCTTCGGTGTTGGTGCTTTCGGCGTCGGCGTCTTCGGGCGGGGCGTCGGGGGATTCGGTTTCCGGCTCGCCGGCATTCTCGCCGGCCTTGTCGGACGCCTCCGTCTCGGTGACCGACGGGGCCGCGGCCTCGTTCCCGGTCGTTTCAGGCAGCTCTGCGGCCTCTTCCTCAGCCTGCGGTTGCTCTTCCTCGACGACAAACACGTACTTCCGGCCGTTCTCCTCGACCAGGACATCCTTGGGGACTACGAGCGCCTGTTGATGCGTTTCCATAATCAGGCGGACTCGGGCGAAGGCCGACTCGCGCAACCGGATCCGCGTCGCCTCATCGAAGTCCAGCACCACCTTAATGGTACCCGTCAACGGGTCGACGGCGGGATTCACGCGCCGGACGTACGCGTCGAATTCCTCGCCGGGTAAGGCATCCACCGTGACCTTGGCCAGTTGGCCGATTTGGAGTTTCGGCAATTCCTTCTCGGGGGGATTGATTTCCACGTAATGGGAATTCGGGTCCACCAGACTGAACACCGGCACGGCAGAGGATACCATCTGTCCTTTCTGGATATTCTTTCGGGTGATGACGCCGGCGATCGGGGCGCGGATGGTGAGGTTCTTCACCTTGAGCCGCTGGGCGTCAAGATTCGCCACGGCCTGATCGTGCGCGAACTTGGCGTTGTCGCGCTCGACCTTTGCTCCCAGACCCTCCGCCAAGCTTCGTTCCGCGATGTCGTAGGAGGTTTTGGTTTGGGCTACCTGGATCTCGAGTTGGCGCAACATGGCCAAGGGCTCCTCCTTGTCCAGCTCCGCCAGGATCTGATCCTTCTCAACGTGGTCGCCCTCTTCCACGAGAACGCTCAGACATTCACCAACGCCCTCGGCGATCACTTCCACGCGGTTCTCCGCCTGGACGCGGCTGTTGGTTCCGAAGCAGGCCGATATGTCGGCCCGCTCCGGATACCCCGCTTCGATGGGGATAACGACTTGCGTTTCCTTTGCCTTTTCCTCGGGTGCCTTCTCGCCGGGCTTCTTCGCGAGTAGCTTGTTGCAGCCTCCCAATGAAGCGACGGCCAGGATGAGCACGGCCGCCCATGCAGTTCTCGGCATATTTTATCCCTTTTCGCCTAGTCACTAAGGGGAACGCACGAAGCCAGGTCGCGCTATCCCTCTGATTTGTCTCTCAAAGACCCCGTCTTCGCGGTGCCCCGGGATTCCATTTAGGTACACTACCATCGAATGGCCGCGCCGATACGAGGGCATGGGAACCGGACACACCTCACGTATCGTTAGAATGTATCATATAGACCCCTTGCCATGCTACCAGGTTTCGCGAGACCCGGTACCCTGTAGCCTTGAGGCACAGGACTTTAGGCGAGATTAACTGTTGACTCCTTGCGGCGAAACTGGCATCATGTCTTGTAAGGGAAAGTGTGTTTCGACCACGCGCGTGCGTGCGACACAACGTGCGGTCCCGCTGTGGTTTTGCCCAGGCTGGAGGAGACTGTTTCATGGCACGTGTCCGTTGCTTCATCGGTATGACGCTGCTCCTGGTCGTTGGGGTCGGGCTGACCGGCTGTCCAGCACTGTTCGGCGGGGGCCCTGTGATCCTGCAGGTATCGCCGGGCGCCCTCGATTTCGGGGAGAAGGGCCAGGTGTTGACGATCGAGGTGTCGAAGAATGCCACGACGCGGCCCATGCCGGCCTTGGTCGCCTCCACGACCGACGCGTGGGTCACCATCGAGGCGTGTCAGAGCCTTGAGGAGTACTGCTCGAGCAGCGGTCCTGCGGACATTATCCGAATCCCGGTGCGCGTGGATCGGAACAAGATGGTGCTAGGCCCGAATACCGGTTCGGTGGTTATCCAGGGCGACGGCGTATCACCCAAGACCGTCGCGGTCTACGCATCCAACAAGATGGTGGCGGATTTCGTGGTGGACAACCGGACCCCGGAAGTCGGCGAGGAAGTTCGTTTCATCAATCGTTCCATCATTCCCGATGACGCCGGGACGGTGACCGGTTTCGAGTGGGATTTCGGCGACGGTAACACGTCGTCATTCAACCTGAATCCGACCCATGCCTACACGCGCGTCGGCACGTACACCGTCAAGCTCACCGTTACAGCAGGCTCGCGCACGGTGGACTTCACGCTTGTCGACCACATCACCGTCTCGGCGGTGCCGCCGTCGGCGGATTTCACCGTGAACGACACGGGATTCCTGGGTGAACCTGTCCAGTTCACCGACACTTCTCGGGCGGGCTCGGTTCCCGTCACGGGCTGGCTGTGGGACTTCGGCGACGGCACGACTTCCAGTAGCCAGCATCCCGATCACGTGTACGCGGCCATGGGCATGTACAGCGTCTCCCTGACCGTCAGCGATCCTCATAGCTCGGACCGGATCGTCAAGGACAACGTCCTTGTTGTGCGCGAGAAGATCGGGCCGACGGCTCAATTCCGCGTGAAGACGGTGAATCTACTGGTGAATGGATTCGTCGTGTTCGAGAACCTTTCCGAAGCCGGAACCAGTCCCATTATCTCCTATCTTTGGCGCTTTGGCGATGGTTTCGTGAGCGCGCAGGAGAACCCGGTACACGCGTACTCGGCCCCCGGCACGTACGCGGTCACGCTTGCGGTCAAGACGGCGCACGGGGAAAGCACGTCGGCTCCGATCGAGGTCTCTCCGGTGACGGTTTCGCCCAAGGCGGATTTCGAGGCCGGCCAGCGTCGCGCGCTGACGACGGAACGCGTGGCTTTCCAGGACACGTCGGCCGCGGGCACCTCGCCCATCAAGACGTGGCTCTGGAACTTCGGCGATCCGGCTAGCGGCGCCGCCAACACGGCTTACACGCCCAACCCTTCGCACGTTTTCTCTGGCCCGGGCACGTACACCGTTTCGCTTGCCGTAACCACATCTGCCGGTTCCGACAAGATGACAAAGGCCGATTATATCGACATACACAGCCCCACGCCGCTTGACGATTATGTTAATGCCGATGATGGCAGCTACCGCTATGAACGGATCGAGTCCGTAACCCAACCGGGGTATTCGGTCCACGTCATCCGGATGGTCTCCCAGAAGTGGCGCAAGCTCACCGAGGTTGACTCGCCGTACTGGGAACACTGGCTCACCATCATCCAACCCGATGTGGTGGATTCAGCCACGGCGTTGCTGTCGATATCCGGCGGCGACAACGGCGACGATCCCCCTGACCTCTACGGCGGCGTGTTGTATCCTCTCGTGTTGCTTGCGCTCGAGTCCAATTCCGTCGTAGCGCTTCTCGAGCAGGTACCCAATCAACCGCTGGTGTTTGCCGATGAGGGATTCGAGCGTTCCGAGGACGCCCTGATCTCTTATACCCTGGACAAGTACCTGGACGGCGGCGATGCGCAGTGGCCGGCGCTTTTGCCCATGACCAAGAGCGCCATTCGGGCCATGGATACCGTGCAGGACTTCCTGGCGCCCAAGCCCGTGGCGTCGAAGGCCGGCGTGGACGATACGTTTGAGCCCGTGCCCATCGACTCGTTCATCGTGATGGGCGCCTCGAAGCGCGGCTGGACCACGTGGCTCACGGCCGCGGTGGACGCGCGCGTGGTCGGCATCGCCCCGCTCGTGTTCGACGCGCTGAACATGGACGTGCAGATGGCCCATCATCACGACGTCTACGGTTACTACTCCGAGGCGCTCCAGGACTATGTCGTCATGGACGTGTTCGACCGTTTTGACACGCCGCAAGGCCAATCCCTGCTCGGTTTTATCGATGCCTATGAGTACCGTGCCCGCCTGAAGCTGCCCAAACTCATTGTCAACTCGACGGGTGACGAGTTCTTCTTGCCGGACTCGGCCCGGTTCTACTTGGGTGATCTGCCCGGCGACAACCGCGTGGCGTACATGCCCAACACCAACCACGGGCTGGGCGACTACGACAAGGTGGTGGGAACCGTGTTGCCCTGGTACCAGGCCCAGCTCGACGGCGCCGCGTTGCCGCAGTATACTTGCACTATCGTTGAGGGTGAGGGGCGCGTCGTCGTTGAGTCCGCCGTGGCGCCGCTCGAGGTGAATCTCTGGAGCGCGGTTTCCTCGAATCGGGATTTCCGGCTCAACTCGCTGCTCAATCCCACGGCACCGGCCTGGGCTGCGCAGGCCGTGGCGGCGGCCGGCACCAACCGGTACGTCGCCCAAGCGCCCGCGTCTGCCGACGGCTGGACCGGTTTCTTCGTCGAGGTGAAGTTCGAGAGTCCTTACACCTACAAGTGGCAGCCCAATCCCTACACGTTCTCCTCACAGGCGCGCGTGATTCCCGACACCTTGCCGGAGTACGTGGTCGGCCTTCCGGAAGCGGATTTCTCGGCCTCGCCGACGACCCCAATGCTCCAAGGAGAGGTTACGTTCTCCGACCAGTCCGACGGTGGCCCGCGGCCCGTGTTCGCCTGGTTCTGGCATTTTGGCGATGGCGCGACGAGTTTCGAGCAGAACCCGCGCCATGCCTACAGCGCCTTGGGCCGGTACAGTGTGGCCTTGACGGTGTACACCGTCCACGGAACCGACACCGAGGTCAAACCGGACTTCATTACTATCCAGGGCACGCCATCGAATCCCATCGCGCAGTTCACCCTCAATGAGCCGAATCCGTACGTGGACGAAGTCGTCCGGTTCACCGACATCTCGCAAGGCGTCTCGTCCCAGATTCACACATGGCAATGGGATTTCGGCGACGGCGCCACCAGTTCCGAGCCGAATCCGGTGCATGCGTACGCGGCTGCCGGTACCTACGATGTGAGTCTGACGGTGATTTCCCCGCACGGCCAAGACACGGAGGTGGTCGAGAATGCCGTCACCGTAAGGCCGTTGTCCGCCTCGGCGAATTTCACCGCCGATACGCAGGCGCCGTCCGCGTTCGATCCGGTGTCCTTCCAGGATCTCTCTACGGCGGCGCCGGGGCCGATCACGGAGTGGTGGTGGGACTTCGGCGATGGCGTCACGAGCACGTTGCAGCATCCGGTGCACGGGTACACAACGGCGGGAACGTACACCGTGTCGCTCATGGTTACCACGGCCTTGGGCGCTGACACGGAAACGAAGACCGGCTTCATCACGGTATCGGCTGGTGTTTCGCCTCTCGAGGATTACGTGAACGCCCCGGATCCGTACTATGGCCAGTACACCCTGTATGAGAAGACCGTCGTCGAGTCGGCCAACGGGACCTACACGCTGCATCGCCTCAACATGACCTCGCAGCAGTGGCGCTCGGCCGCCGAGGTCGACAAGCCCGTGTGGCGTCACTGGTTGACCATCGTTGAGCCTCAGACCATCCGGTTCCACACGGGCCTGCTCCTCATCGAGGGCGGTAACAACGGCCGGTTCGATCCGCCCAATCCGCCGACGATCGACGAGGAGTTCATCGATGTGGCCCTGTTCACCGGCACCGTGCTCGTTCACCTGCACGGGGTTCCCAGCGAACCGCTGCGCTTCACGGACGAGACCATCAGCCGTACGGAAGACCAGATTATCGCCTATTCGTACGACAAATTCATGGACTCCGTGAAGGCCGGAGATCCCGATCCGACGTGGCCTGTGCTCGGTGCGATGGCGAAGAGCGCCGTGTGCGCCATGGACGTGGTCCAAGAGTATCTCGTCACGGGCACGGGAAGTCCCGTCGTCGAGAAGTTTGTGGTGTCCGGCGGCTCGAAGCGCGGCTGGACAACGTGGCTCACGGCCGTGGCCGATCCGGTGCCGGGCCGCATCGCCGCGATCATGCCCATCGTCATCGACGTGCTCAACATGGAGAAGCAGATGGCCCATCACCGCGCGGTCTACGGCTACTGGTCGCCGGCCATCTATTCGTACGCCCAGATGCGTGTCTTCGAGCGCTTTGGAACGCCTGAATCCGACGCGCTGCTGAACATCGTTGATCCCTATCGGCGGCGCGACAAGCTGACAATGCCGAAACTCATCATGAACTCGAGCGGCGACGACTTCTTCGTCTGCGACTCCTCGCAGTTCTACTTCAGCCAGTTGCCCGGCGAGAACTCCCTGGCGTACGTGCCCAACACCAATCATGGCCTGAATAGCGGGCCTGAGGTTTTGGAGACGATTGCCGCCTACTTCCTGGCCATCGCAGCCAACAGCTCGAGACCGAAGTACTCGTGGAGCTTCGATGGCCAGAACGCCATTCGCGCCCGCGTGACCGGTACCATCGAGCCGGACGCGGTCTACCTCTGGCAGGCCTACGCCGATCCGGGCATCACGTATCCGACCGATCCGAACCGAGGCCGCCGCGACTTCCGGCTGTCCACGATCGGTGCGGCGTGGCAGAAGAGCTTGCTCACGAAGGACACCTCGGGCGACTATGTGGGCAGCGTTTCGATTCCCAAGAGCGGCTGGAAGGCCTTCTTCATCCAGATGGTTTTCGACACGCCGAGTCCCATCCCGGGCCTCGACTTGCCCCAGTTCTACCTGACAACCCAGGTCCGGGTCGTACCGGATGCCTATCCGCAGTTCGAGAGCTACAAGACTTCGGTCGGTACGGGTGAAGACATCCTGCCCGTCTGCGTCCTTTACGGAACGCCGTATGAGATGGGACACGACCTGGGCCAGCTCATGGCCGACGATATTCAGGCCTTCGCGCCGGAGTTCTTGGCGTTGGCTCAATTGGCCGATCCCGAGCGGGCTTCGGATCAGAACCTCGACGCGGCCTGGAACGCCATGACGCCCTACCTGGATCAGGATTTCGTCGACGAACTCGAGGGTGTTGCCGTGGGGTCCGGCGTGGACTACGACACGCTTCGCCGCGTCCATATGATCCCGGCCGTGGCCGACTATTCGTGCAGTTCGGTGGCCGCGTGGGGTAACGCCACTTCGGACGGTCGCCTATACCAGAGCCGCAACTTGGATTGGTCTATCGAGGCCGGCGCACACAACTATCCGTGTCTGACCATGTACATTCCGGATGTCGGCGTGCCTCATGTCAACGTCGGTTTCGCCGGCCTGGTGGGTGCTCATTGCGGCATGAATCTCGGTGGGATCGTGTTGGCCGAGATGGGTGATGCCAAGGATACCGGCAGCGGATTCGATCTGAACGGCGAGCATTTCATGCCGATGTTCCGCAGAATCCTGAACAACGCCCTGAGTCTCACCGAGGCCATCGACATACTCTATGAGGCGCCGCGCGTGAAGAAGTACCATTACGTTTTCGGCGATGGACGGAACCAGCTTACGGCCGCCAAGATCCGCGCCCATGAACCCCAGCCGCTGCGGATCTGGACGGATAACGGCGATGCCTGGACGCATCACGGCACGCCGTGGCCCAATAGCGGTGTACCGGACGAGAACGCTGCGCTGGGTTGGCTGTTCGATGATATTGTGTTCCGCGATGAAGAGAATGGAACGGTGGCTGGCCCGCTCCTCGATGCCGTGTACGGCAGCATTACCCATACCGAGATGATCGCCATCGCCAACAGCATCGCCTCGAGTACGTCGAACGTGATGAATGTCGTGTTCGACGCCACCGGCGATACGCAGTTCGATGGGCTGCACATGGACCTCTGGGTGTCCTATGCGACGCCGACTCAGCAAGCCTACGAGCGGGCGCCCGGGGACTACGTCCCGTTCAACCTCCAGGAGTATCTGCCCTAGAGTCGATGAACGGACCGGCTGGACACACAAGGCTCCCGTTTCGGCGGGAGCCTTCCATTTCCCATTGACGTCGACACCAAGGAGAAGGCTATGTACAAGCCGCCGCGCATCGAGTCGGGACGGGGCATTGTGCGCAGGCTCAAGGATGTGTCCGGAACGGTTCTGGCCGTGACGATGGACATCCCTTGGCGGCTGTTGCAGGAGTCCTTCCACTGGAATCCGGCGTGCGTTCACATGGTCACCGACATGGATCGCGAGACCCTCGATGGCCTTCTTCGGACACTGCCGGAATGCGATGTGGTCGTGGGCGTCGGCGGCGGTTCCTGCTGCGACACGGCCAAGTTCATCGCCTGGAAACGCGGATGCCGTATGATCCTCGTACCGACCATCGTTTCCGTGGATGCGCCGCTGACCAACATGATAGCGGTCCGCGTCGACAAAGCGGTGACCTACATCGGCGACTTGTTTCCCGAGGAACTCATCGTCGATTACGATCTGATCCGGAAGGCCCCGCCCGAACTGAACCGGGCCGGCGCAGGAGACATAGCCAGCATCCACACGGCGCTCTACGACTGGCAGCTCGCCCATGAACGCATCGGGGAAGCGTACGCGCCCACCGTGGCAGACCTAGCCCGCGAGTGTCTCGAAGAGCTTGACCGCAATGCCGTCGACGTGCGCGCGGTCACGCCCAAAGGCATCGACACGATCGTCGACTTGTATCGGCGCGAGGTCGCCTTCTGCGCCGAAATCGGTACAAGCCGCCCCGAGGAAGGCTCCGAGCATCTTGTCGCTTACAATGTCGAGCACATCACCCGCCGACATTTCGTTCACGGCGACCTCGTCGCCCTCGGCATCTTCCTCATGAGCCGGCTCCAGGGGAACCGTCATGAATGGGTAGTCGACCTGATGGATCGCCTCGGCCTACAGTACCGCGTGCCGGGCGTTGCCGAAGACGAAGTCCGTCAAGCCCTCATTTCCCTGAAGGCCTTCAAAAATGCCCAGGGCCTCTTCTTCAGCGTCGTAGACACCACGTCAATGGACGAAGCCTTCATCCGCGAGGCTGTGCAGGCACTCTTTGCGTGAGCATGGGCGGCTCTTCCGCGTTGGATCCTCCGGATCGGTCGGATCCGTCCGATCCGGCGGCTGGGGTGTTGTTTTGGCTGCGAAGGCCGAAGCTGCGAGACCTTGCCGCGCCGGCACCGGAGTGAAAAAGAGGCAGGGCGTTTGGTCGTACGCCCTGCCTTCTCAGCGTTCGGTCACCCGGCGGCTAGGCCGCCCGTCTGTCGTATGCGACGGCTCGCGCGGCCTTAGTCGAGCTTGGCGTCCTTCGGGATCTTGATCACGGTGATGTCGGCCTCGCCGTTGGGCCGGATGAGGCCGACTAGGAGTCCCTTGCCGGGCGTGGCCTTCTTGCGCATGGCCGTGTAGAACTCGTTGGGCGACGTGACCGACTCCTGGGCGACCTCCGTAATAACACATCCCTCGGTGATGCCGGCATCGGCCGCGGCGCTTGCAGAATCGAGATGGGTGACGAGGACCCCTTCCACGTCTTCCTTGAGGCCCATCCGCTGGGCGGTGTCGCTGGTCAGTTCCTGAACCCGGATGCCCAGGACCTCCTCTTCGGAATCGGCCGCGGCGACGACCTCCTCCGCTTCCCATTCGGCCAGTTCGACCTTGGCCTCGATGGCCTTGCCGTCGCGCCAGATCTCGAGGGTGGCCTGGGCGCCGGGCGACAGGGCGGAGACCTTACGAATCAAGTCGCTCGAGTCCTCGACGACCTCGCCGTTGACTTTGCGGATGACGTCGTAGGGCTTCAGTTTTGCCTTCTCGGCGGGCGTGTCCGGCTGCACTTGCTTGACGAAGGCGCCCTTGTTGTCGGGCAGATTGAGGCCGTCGGCAAAATAGCGGGCGTCCGCAATGCCGACGCCGAGGTAGCCGCGTGTCACCTTACCCGACGCGATCAACTCCGGGAGGATGTCCTTGGCCGTGTTGATGGGAATTGCGAATCCCAGTGAGTTGGCGCCGTACACGATGGCCACGTTGATGCCGATGACTTCGCCGTCGATATTGCACAATGGCCCGCCGCTATTGCCGAGGTTGATGGCCGCGTCCGTCTGGATGAAATGCTGGAAGCGAAGGCCCGGCAGGCGGAGTTGGTCGCGGCCGAGGGCACTAACGTGGCCGAAGGACAGCGAGCCCTCGAAGCCGCGTGGACTGCCCATCGCAATGGCGAACTGCCCGACCTTGATCTGAGAAGAATCGCCCAGCTTTGCTACGGGAAGGTCGGCGGTGGGCTCGATCTTGATCACGGCCACGTCGGTGTCGGGATCGCGGCCGACCACTTCGGCGTCATGCTCGCTACCGTCCCAGAGGCGCACGACGATCTCGTCCGCGCCCTCGACCACGTGGTTGTTCGTGATGATGTGGCCCTCTTTGTCGAAGATGAAACCGGAGCCGGTCCCTTGTCGAACGGGCATGCGCCGGGGCTCGATTTCGGGGGTCTCGCCACGGGGATCCGGCACGCCGAAGAACCGGAACAGGTCTTCGAAGGGCATCATATCATCCGACATCACCTCGACCGAGCCCTTGGTGTCGATGTTGACGACGCACGGCCGCACGTCCTCCTGCAGTTTCACAAAGGCATCCTCGAACTCCTTGAGAATGGGGCTCACCGCGTAGGCGCCGCCGGCCAGGCCGGCCACGAGCGCTGCGGTGAACGCGAACACAAGACTCATACGTTTCATGGTTTGTTTCCTCCATGTTCAGCAAGCGCGCGCGGATGTATCGCACCACGGATACGTTCTCGCACCCATGCTTGCACTTCTTCGGTTTCCAGTTTCTGGCCATCACAAGTCACATAGAACGAGTCGCGGACGTGCCGGGCGTCGGTGACGATGCGCGCTGTGGTGATATCGAGTCCGGCACCGGTCATGGCGCGCGCAATATCGTAGAGCAGGCCTGTCCGGTCGCCTGTGTGAATGTCGATCACCGTGTGAGTACGGGACGACTCGTTGTCGAATTCGACGCGGGTTCGGACGGGGATCCTCGGCTGCTCGAGCGCGAACAGTCTTCTTCTCGACTGCTCGACGTGTTTCGCCACATCCTCGCCCTGAATCAGAACCGCGCGAAGGACGCGTTCGATTCCCGCGCACTCCCGGCCTGTGAGGGGCCGTCGGCCCGAGACATCCGTTACCACAAAGCAGTCGACCACGAGTCCGTCCGGGCGGGTGAATAGGGCGGCGCCGTTGACGTCGACCAATTGCGAGGCGAAGCATCCTGCAATCTCCGCAAAGAGGCCGGGCCGATCGCCCGTCGAGATGACGACCGCGGTTCGGTTGGTGGCCTCGTCCGACGAGAACCGCACCGCCAATCCATGTTCGCGGGCCTCGGCGACACAGCCGAGGTGGTCGGCGATCTCATCGGCGGAGAAGGCGGCGAAGTAGCGGTCGCCCAGTCCGCGCAGGTGTCCGTCGAGATCGGCGCCGATCGCGGGCGCGAGGAGCTTGCCAATCTGGACGGCCTTCGGCGATTCCCAGAGGGCGTCCGTGACTTCCTCGTCACCGCCTTGCAGGAGCTTTTGCGTTTTGAGGTAGAGCCTGAGCAGCAGGGCGCCTTTCCAGTCATTCCATACCTCGGGTCCGACCGCAGCGAGGTCGCAGTAGGACAAGACGAAGAGCGCGCGCAGGCGATCCCCGGTCCGAATCGTGTGGGCGAACGCGCGCACGATGTCCTCGTCGTCGGTGTCGCGGAACTGACTGATCTTCGTCATGAGCATATGGTGCTGAACAAGGAAGGCGACGCGTTCCTCGTCATCCACGGGCATCCTGGTTCGCTGGCAGAACTCGTGCACGCTGTGGACGCCGGCCTCGACGTGGACCTCGCCGGCGGCTTTGCCGAGGTCGTGGAAGAGGATGGCCATGGTGAGGATGTGCGGATCCGGCAACTCGTCGAGGGCCATCCGCAGGCACTGGGTGACGACGCCCTCGCCCGGCTCGAGGGCAGGAATGGCTTCGAGGGCGCGTAGGATGTGCTCGTCGACCGGATAGGAATGGAAGTCTTCGTAGCGGATGACGCCCTGCACGGCGGCGAACTCGGGGATGTACGCGGCCAGGAATCCGGTGCTTGCCATCTGCCGGAGGGCTTGTGCCGCGTGACTGGGTCGCCCGCAGATGGCCACGAAGAAGCGGCGGACCAGATCGCTCGAGCGGAACGAATCGCCGATGAGTCCAAGGTTTGCCGTGACCATGCGCTCCGTCGGCGGGCTGAGGCGCACGCCGTACCGCGCGCACTCCCAGAAGGCTTCGATCAGGCGCACGGGATTCTCGATGAACCATTTCCTGTCCGTCATTCCGACATATAACTCGCCGTCGCGGATGGAGTAGTCGCTGATGGGCGCGCCGCCTGCCTCGGCCGGCCCCCATGAGGCCGCGCTATCGCAGATACCCACGGCGAGGTGCAGGAATCGACGCAGATGGCGAGCGGCGTCGTAGTAGTCTTCCATAAGCCGAGTCACCCCGGTGTGGCCGGGCGAATGGTAGCCGAAGGCCCGGGCAACGTGTTCCTGGTTCTCGAAGGTGAGGCGGTTTTCGGCACGGCGCGTATGGAAATGCAGCTCGTTGCGGATACGCCAGATGAAATCGAGGGCCTGGACGACCTCGAGGTGTTCCTCGGGTGACACGAGGCCCTGGGAGACGATGTCGTCGAGGCTCGATGTTCCGCAGACCATCATGAGTAGCCACAGCGCCGTGTGGATGTCCCGCAGACCGCCCGCGCCTTCCTTGATATCCGGCTCGGGCCGGTAGAGGTCGCGGTATTGCTCCGGTAGGCCGTCCCTGCGCTCGCGCAGCCGGAGCTGGACGAAGGCGTGCGACCGGTCGCCGGAAGCCCATTCCCGAACGGCGAGTTTCACGCGCGCGAAGGCGGTGTTATCGCCGGCGATGACCCGGCCCTCGATGAAGCTCGTCAGGGCCTGGATGTCGGTGCGCGCCAGTTCCATGGCCTCCGGCACGCTCCGAATCGCGTAACCCACGGCGAACCCAATGTCCCACAGGAACGGCACGAGGAAGTCGTTCAGTTGCTCGATCGTGGCGTCCAGTCGGCCATCATAGAGCAAGCAGACATCGAGGTCGGAATGAGGACTCAGTTCGCCCCGACCGTAGCCGCCCAGCGCGCAGAGAGACACGCGCGACAGCGCCTGTCGGGGGTTGGCCAGTGGAAAGAGAGCGAAGGAGAACACGCCCCGCAACAAGCGGTCTGCGCGGGCCGAAAGGAGCTGCACAATGGTGCTGCCCAGTTCGCCGGCGTCGTGGCGGGCGCGAATCTCGTCGCGATCGAGCCGGGCGCGTTCGCGCGTCGCGGCCACATAGGTATCGCGCGTCACGGATCGAAACCGTTCATCGCCACCCGCCGCCATCCCCGCAAGCTCATGAAACGAGTAGCTCACGGCGTCTCCTTGGCCTCGGCTCCCGTATCGGCCGGCGGGCGATCCAGGCGTTCATACGGCGGGCCGACGAAGGCCAGCGCGTCCTCCTTGGCCCAGCCGCGTTCGCCGTCCGCGGTCATGACGCGGGCCCAGGCGCTTGCCCGGCGATCCACGAGCACGCGGTCCCCTTCGTACAGCTCGAAGCGAACCGTCTCTTTGTCACTGGTGCCGTAATGGACGGGCACGGTGGCGGCGTCGGCCACGGCGTAGACATCGCCGTGGGCTTTCACCCAGGCCGATACCGCGAAAGCTACCGCCAGCACGCCGACGATGAAGGCTGCCCGAAGGACGTAGCGGACGGGTCGCACTTTCCGAATCGCCAGGAGCAACCAGAAGAGCAACCAGAAGAGGATGGCGAGCATGCGCGTTGCGGCAGGCGCCAGATTGTAGTGCCAGAACAGGAGGCTCTGCTCCCAGTCCGGCGGCAGTGGTCGCTCGAGACGCCGTTCGGTCTCGAGTACACACTTGTCCAAATTTTCGCGGGCGCATTCCATGCCGGGATCGCACGCCAGGGCACGCTCATAGTTCGCAATGGCCGCGCCGAGGCGCCCGGTGCGGTAGTAGGCATTGCCCAGATTGAAGAAGACGGCCGGACCGGTCACGGATTCCTCGATGAGCTGTTCGTAACCATTGATGGCCGCGGCGTAATCGCGCGACGCGTATGCGGCGTTGGCGCGCTCGAAGGCTTCTTGATAGGGATTGGTCGCTGCCGCGACGACAAGGCACAGCCAGATACTCATGGTGTCCCTCCTTTCGAGGAACAGCGCTTGAAGGCGTTCAGCTTCTCCATGGCCGGAAGGGCCGCTTCCGTGAGCGCCCGCACTTCCGCCGGCGATATGCTGCCCGAGGCGTAACGCGCCCGTTCGCAGGCGCGCAGGATCCGGACGACGGTCTGAATGAGACTGTCGTCGACGCCATTGGATTCGAGTAGGCGCCCGGCATCGGCCGAGGTCATTCCCGCGTTGGACACGTTGAACTTGTCGGCGACGAAGTCGACTAGGGTTCGGAACAGTGCCTCCCCGGGATCCGGGGCACGCTCGATGGCTTTGAATCGCTGGCGTCCTCTGGCGAGGGCGTGGTATTCGCGCGCGTAGGCTGGATCCTGCTCGAAACGGTGCTTCCGCTGTACCCACAGGGCGAGCATGCCGTACACGATCACGGGAATGATTCCGAACGCGATATTGGCCGGCACCGAAGACCGATGGGGCCGCAGAGCCGGAACATCGGTCAGCACCGGTAGGATGTCTTCCCCAATGACTTCGACATCGGCCTCGGGCGCCGGTACCGAATCCCCAACGAGAACCCGGCGGTTCGATTCCGCCGAAGCCATCACGGTTACCGTGAACGGCCCGCACTTCTGTGTCTCGTAAGTGCCGGAGACGGGATCGAAGTAGCAGAAGGCAATCTCGGGAACGGTCATGCTACCGGCCTCGAGGGGTGTGATGGCATACGTGATCACCTTCTCGACGGTTCCTTCACCGATCACTCGTGTTTCCTTTTCCGGATCGGAAACGTATGCGCCGTCAACCTTGACCACCTGTGGATCGCCGATGGCATCGGGGTTTCCTTGGCCGGTAATCTTGAGATCGAGAGAAACCGGTACGCCCTGCACGGCATCGTTGCGGCCCATCTTGGCCTCGAATTGGAACTGGCCGACGGCACCGGAGAACTCGGGCGGGCGCTGGGGGAGCGGAAGAACGTTCACGGTGATCGGCACGGTCTCCAGCGTGTAGTCGTGGCGTTGAGGGCCGAACCGCGTATACGCACGCGCGGCGCCTTGCCAATGCCACGAGCCGATCGTGAGCTCGCCCGTCGAGGTGGGAAACAGGAGTTGTCGATACTCGGAGACTTCGTAAGGCCAGCCATTCCGTTCTTCCCGTCGGACTTCCGGCTCGAGCGCGCTCGCGTAGAAGCCCTCGGCATCCGGATATCGAAGGTCAGCGCCTCGAACCGAGCCGACGCTAACACCGTCCAGAAGAATGCGCCACAACTGGAGCCGCAAGACCACGGGCTCGCCCTGGTAGACCTCCGGTTTGTCAATCGTGCTCGTGATGAATGCCACGTCTTCCCAGGAGAGCTCCGTGTCCGGCTGCGGCGTCGCGCTGTGCGGGACCCCAGCCGACGGCGCGGTGCGGCCGCGGGCCGGGTTGGGTATCTTCGGTTTCGGCTCATCGACGACGTTCAGGAGGATACTCTTTGTGGAGTGGGTTGTGCCGTCGACCTTGACGGCAATCGGAGGAACCTGGACCCGACCGGTGCGTGTGGCTTTCGCAATGTAGCCAAGCTCGCGAATGCGTAGCACCTGGCTTCCGGACACGTTGATGGACACCTCGGTGCGCGAAGACGTCTGACTGGGTTGCTTCTCGATATCGAGGCCATCCACGTCCGGCATGATGGGATCCTGGATGTCCTTCCCGCTAACCTCCACCGTGATCAGGAAAGGCGTGTTGACCGGCACGGTGGTGGTGTCTACACGCGCCGACACTTGGGCGTGTACGCACCATGCGCTGAAGGCGCACAAGACAAAAAACAGCCCTGTCCGCATTACCACCAGTCGCTTTCCATCCGGATCCGCCGCCGATCATTGATGTTATCATAGACCTCGCGCTTGTCCATATCCTCGAGCGATTGCAGGATGGCCTCAAGGTTTTGCTTTTCCTGCGGTTCCTCCTCGGACTCAGCCTGATCCTGTTGTTCCTCAGGCGAGGGCTCCTCTTGTTGCTGCTGCTGCTGCTGCTGCTGCTGCTGTTCCTGTTGTTCTTCCTGCGGCTTTTCCTGTTCTTGCTGTTCTTGCTCCTGCGGCTGCTGTTCCTGTTGTTCTTCCTGCGGCTTTTCCTGTTCTTGCTGTTCTTGCTGTTCTTGTTCCTGCGGCTGCTGTTCCTGTTGTTCTTTCTGCGACTCTTCCTGGTCTTGCTTTTCTTGTTGCTGGTTTTCCTGTTGTTCCGGTGGCGGCGGCGGATTCTGGAGCATTTTCTTGAGTTGATAGCGCATGTGGTCGAGGTTGTTGCGGGCTTCCTGATGATCCGGGTAGTTGCGCAGGAACTCCTCGTACTCCTCGACGGAGGCACGGAAGGACTCGACCACGTCGTCGTACTTGGCGGCCGCAACCGATTGTTTGGCGATCTGGGCGGTGCAATTGGCCTGGTTGAATCGGGCCTTCTCACGGAGGTCGGGTTCGGGGGCGTTCACGGCCTTTGCGAAGGATTCCTTGGCCTCCTTGAACGAGGCGAGCGCATCTTCGGGAGCCTCAAGGCTGACTTCCTGCAACGCACGTTCGTATTGTGCACGCCCCATTCCGTAGTAGAGCAACGGCGACTCCGGATCGTCCGTCTGGAGATCGCGGTATTCGCCCATGGCGCCCTCGACGTCACCGCTCTTGAGGCGCGCGTTCGCGTGATCGAGGCGCTCGCGAAATGATTCGGCGGCGGCGGGCCACACGAGGAGCACGCCGCAGGCAAGGGCCACCAGGAGAGCCATTGCCATAGGATCTCGCGCTCGTGTCGGGTGTGCGTGACTAGACATGGTTTTGTTCTGCCTCCACGCCGAGTTCGCGTCGCATACGCCACCGTCGGATCCACGGCATCAGCGCGAGCCACAGGCCCTCGCCTGCAAAGCATAGGATCGCCACGGCCAAGGGCCATTGGTAGCGATTGACGAGGCGCAGGCGGACGTCGCTCGAGACGGTTCTCGCGGTGAGACTCGTCAAGTGGTCGTAGATCTGGTTCACATCACCGTTGTCCGGAGTCGTCCGAATATAGCCGCCTTTGCCAGCCAGGCCGACCTTCTCGAGGGTCTCTTCGTCCAGTCTGGACAAGTGTGTCTTATCGACCCGTTTCCCGTCGGTGTACTGCCCCATCCATTCCGGCAACGTGATCTCGGCGCCGTTCGGATCGCCGACGCCGATTACATAGACGCGCGCGTATTCCGAGGCCTTCTCCGCCTCCTCGATGGCATCGCCCGAAACCTGTTCGCCGTCCGAGATCAGAAGAATGGCCCGGGTGTCGCGATTCCACACGCCGGACTGCTCGGCCTCGGCTTTGAAGGTGTCCACGGCCGCGCGCAATGCCTCGGCGATGTCGGTGCCCTCCGCGCTAACCGTGTCCGTGTTCACGGCGCCGAGCACGGCCTTGAAGTAGCCGTGATCGAGCGTGAGCGGGCACTGAAGCGAGGCCGCACCGGAAAAGGCGACAAGGGCGAACCGGTCGCCGGAGGCGCGATCGACGAGGGACCCTATCTTCTGGCGGGCGCGCTCCATGCGCGTGGGCAGCGGATTGGCGGCGCGCATGCTTTCCGACGTGTCAAGGCAGATCACGATATCGTGGCTCTGTTTCCGGATCTGACGCCAGGCCTGTCCCCAGTGAGGCTGAGCGAACACCAGGGCCATGGCCGCGATGCCAAACACCGGCAACCAAAACAGCGGCCGGCGAACCGCGGCATCGTAGCCGAGCAGGAGTCTTGGCGCGAGACTGGCGTCGACGAAGCGGGCAAGGCGGCCGCGGCGACGGCGCTCGAACGCGCGCAGACCGACCACGACTACGGCCATGACGATGACCGCCAGGCCGAGCCACCAGTGCAGCTCCCGGAACGGGAATATGAACCCAACCTTCACCAACCTTCTCCTACGCGCGGCGTACCGCCTGTCGGGCACGGCGACGCCGTCACCCATGCGCTAAGGAATCGTCTCAAACCATTGCCGGCGAACCACGATGGATAGGGCCATCATCAGCGCGCCGAGTGCGGCGTACGGCACGAAGGCCTCCTTGTGTTCGTAGTAATCGTCCAGCTCGATCTCTGTCGTTTCGAGCTTGTTGATCTCGGCGTAGGCCCCCTCGAGCGAGGCCGTGTCCGTGGCGCGGTAGTACTTGCCGCCGGTGGCCTCGGCGATCTTCCGGAGCGTGTCTTCGTCGATGGGTGCATTCACGCGCACCAGCCGCTCGCCGAACAGGAAATCCTTCTGCGGTATGTAGGCCTCGCCCCGCGAGCCGGCGCCAATGGTATAGATGCGGATTCCGAACTCCTTGGCCATACCGGCGGCCGTGAGCGGACTCAGTTCGCCGGCGTTGTTCATGCCGTCCGTAAGGAGGATGATGACTTTGGACCGGGCCTCGGACTTTCGGAGGCGACTGACGGCTAGCCCGATTGCCGAGCCAATGGCGGTGCCCTGCTTCTTGGGATCTTGCTCGTCGATCTGCGCAAGATCGAGTTCGTGTTCAAGAACACCGTAGTCGAGGGTCAAGGGGCATTGCGTCCACGCGTAGCCGGCATAGAGGATGAGGCCAACGCGATCGAGACCGTAGCGATCGTCGAGCTGCACTTTCCGGCTGCGCAGGAAGTGCTGGACGGCCTCCTTCGTGACGTAGAGCCGATCGCGGCGTTCGCCGCCGTACTCGAAGTCCATGGCCTTCATGCTTCCGGACACGTCGACGCAGAGCATGATGTCGACCACATTGGCGCGATCCTTCTGCGGCTGGAAGCCCATGAGCGGACGCGCCAGCGCTATGATCAGGAGGCTCAGTGCGACGGCCCGCAAGCAGGCCGGCACCCAGCGAAACCGCGATCGGCGCGCCGCGCCGATGTGACCAAGGGTCTCGCCGGTCGAGAGGTGAAGCACGCCGGGTGCGCGGGCGAACCACTCGGCCACGAACAGGAGGGGTACGGCGGCGAGCAGGAGCAGCGCCCACGGATGCATCAATGCGGTGAATCGGAATGGCGCGAATAGACTCATGCCACCGCCTCCGCTTCCGTTTCGGCCGGAGCTCGCTCAGGCTCCGGAACGGTCTCATCGACGAAACGCAGCACGACTTCGAAGCTCTTCTCCATTTGCTCGACCGTAGGCTCGTAGCGCGCGAACTTGACGCGGTCGCAGTGCCGCAAGAAGTCGGCAACGATTCGCTGGTGCTGGTCGGACAGGGTACCCCTACGAGCGGCGGCATCCAGGAATTCGGGAGTTGTCTGCTCCGGAGCGTGCAATCGGAAGCGATCCTCGATGTAGTACCGCAGGATTGCGGACAGATCGACGTAGTACGGCTCGAACTTGCCCGCTCTCGCGAGTTGCCGTTCGTCGAGTTCGCGCAGGCGCTCATAAGCAATTTCCCAGGCCGGGCGCGACGGCACTTCGCGTTCGGCCTTCCTGCGACGCTTCAGCAAGAGAACCATCCCGGCGACCAGGCCTACTGTCGCGACGCCGGACGCTGCCCAAAACCACCACGCCAGCCAAAATGGCTTCGTAACCGAGAGCGGACCCGCGTTCGGCTCGAAGCGTTCCGCCGCCGCCAGCTCTTCCTCGGTAAGATCGCGTACCCGGAGCGCGGGCGACGGCACGATGATGGTCTTGGCGTCAGGTCCCCATTGAACCTTCGCGGGGGCAATGGCATAGGTTCCTTTGAGTACAGGATCGAGAATGTAGGTGTCCGTGATGCGCTTGTGGCCGCCTTTGATCGCCTCGGTTGCGCGCTCGACATCGTGAACCTCGATCCCGGCGAATTCCTCGAGAAGATCCGGCATCTTGACTTCCACGTCGCCGGTGACCTCCACGATGAGTTGATATCGGGCCGGTCGGTGAAAGGGAACGACCGGCGGATCGAGCACGACGCGCACATCGACGCTGGCGGCATCGGCCGGCGTGTCGTCGGCCCAGACCGTCGCGGTCGAGATGAGCGCTATCGCCAACAATGCTCTCATGTATACCGTTCCCATCGTGCGCCTACACGGCGCCGCCTGAATCCCCGCTTTCCTCGGAGTCCTGGGCTGCTTCGGGCGGTTGCAGGCGGTCCAGGTGCAACTTCACGGCCTGTTCCTCGAGGATGCGCTCGATCAGGGCCGATAACTCCTCTTGCTCCTTCTGCATATGGAAAAGCTGGGTAGCCTGATCCTTGACCTCCTCGAAGGGCTTGACGCGTTCGGGCTTCTTCGATACGACCTCGATGAGATACCACGCGCCCTCGAGTTCATAGGGGCCTACGCGGGTACCCGGTTCGGCGGCGAACACGGCCGCGACCGCCTCGGCGCTGGGCGGCATGCCCTGAATGCGGCCGCCCTTGCTGACCTGGGTCGTTTCCTGCGGGAATTCCTCGATGGCCTGAACCACCTCGGCACTGTCCGCTTTCGCGACGCGAACCTCGGCCTGCTCGTGCTCGGTAAATCGGTTGATCTCGGCCTTGTAGAACCGATCGACGTCTTCCGGCGTGATGCTGATCTTGGACTGGACCTCATTGGAGATCAGCTTCTGAACGATGAGGGCGTCCACTTGCTTGGCCATTTGTTCCTGGACCTCTTCGTCTTGATCCAACTCGAGTCGGCGCGCCTTATCGGCCAAGAGACGCTGCGCCACAAGGTTCTTGAGAAACTCGGCCTTCTTGTCCGGCCCGGAGACCGTCTCGCGGAGATACGCCGGCAGCTTCTCGATCTCGATGTCGAGGTCGCGATCGGTAATCACCTCGCCCGCGAACTCGGCCAACACGACCTCATCGGGCTTCACGTCTTCCGGCGCGCGCTTGAGCGTCGTCCGTTTGCGGAGCTCCTTGCGCAGGTCGACACGGCGACCCAGTTTGTCGAGGCACAGAACGACCTTCTTGTCCACATCCTCTTTGATGCCCGACTCGGGGGCGAGGAACTCAGACTGATAGAGGTACTTGAGGGCGGTGTCGTACTGCTCGGCGTCGATGGCGAGTTTGGCCATGGTGTAGCACACCTTGGCGCGCGCGTCACCGTCCAGCGAGGCCTTGTCGAGATAGGCTTGGTACGCCTCGACCGCGGCGAGGGGCAATTGCCGCTCGGCGAAGTAGTTGGCGCAATCGCGCCAGGCCTCGGCCGACAAGCCGCCTTCGGGCCCGGCGCCGGATCCGGCAGGCGCCTTTTCAGGTGCGGCAACGATCAGGGTGACGACGGCGAAACCGGCCAGGGTCAGTGCAATCTGCAGATAGCCGAGCCAGCGGCCGTTTTTCGAGGCGCCGTTGTACTGGGCCCGGAACTGTCTTACGCGTTCAGGGGTCTGCTCACTCATCGGTGTCTCATTTCCTTCTTACCGCTCACGCATAGCGCCGCTCGCGCATGCGGAAGAACTTGTATAGGGCGTCCACGTACGAGCGATCCGTTCGCACATCGATAGCATCGACGCGGGTCCGCTGAAAGATCTGGTCGCGCCGCTTCGCGCGTGCCGCAGCCGCCTTGTGGTAGCGGGCGCGGACCTCGGCGTCGCGGGTGTTGACCACGGTCTCCCGTCCGGTTTCGGCGTCGCGCACGGAGACCAGTCCGACGTCCGGCAACTCTTCCTCGCGCGGATCGGTCACCGAGACGGCAATGACGTCGTGCCGCCGGTTCGCGATGCGCAGTGGGACTTCATAGTCGTCCGCGATGAAATCCGACACGAGGAAGGCCACGACACGCCGCTTGGTGACGCCGTTGAGATACTGAAGCGCCGCCGGGATGTTCGTGCCGCGGCCCTTCGGTTGATAGTAGAGCACCTCGCGAATGACGCGGAGTACATGGGTGCGGCCCTTGCTGGGCGGCACGTAGTGCTCGACGTCGTCTGTGAAGATGATCAGGCCGACCTTGTCGTTATTCTTGATGGCCGAGACGGCCAGGACGGCGCACAGCTCGGCGGCCAACTCGTTCTTGAACCGCGAGACACTTCCGAAGCGGCCCGAGCCGCTCGCGTCGACAACGAGCATGACGGTGAGCTCGCGTTCCTCGGCGAGGATTTTCACGTGCGGCGTGTTTGTCCGGGCCGTCACGTTCCAGTCGATCATCCGCACATCGTCGCCCGGAACGTACTCGCGGACCTCCTTGAACTCCATGCCTTGGCCTTTGAACACGCTCTCGTACTGGCCGGCGAGGAGGTCGTTGACCATGTGGTTGGTCCGGATCTGAATCCGGCGAATCTGTTGCATGACTTCCTGGGGTATCATCGAACCGACCTCTGCTTACGGCACCGGCACCGTTTCGAGTATCTTGCGGATGATGTCTTCGCTGGTCATGTTTTCGGCCTCGGCCTCGTACGTGATGATGACGCGATGGCGGAGCAGATCCATGGCCACCTGCTTCACATCGTTCGGAAACACGTTGCCCTCCCCTTGGAGAAACGCGAGCGCCCGGGCGGCCTGCTGGAGATAGATCGTGGCGCGCGGCGATGCGCCGTATTCGATGAGATGCTGGATCTTGAGGCCGAACGCCTCGGGATGCCGCGTGGCCTGCACGATGTCCACGATGTAGTTCTTGGCCTTGTCGTCCACATAGATCTGGTTGACCAGTTCCCGCGCCGCGAGAATCTCCTCTTTCGTCACCACGGGCTTCAATTCCGGCTCGCTGAGCAAGTTGACCCGATCCATGATGAGCCGCTCCTCGGCCTTGCTCGGATAGGTCACCTTGAGTTTGAGCATGAAACGGTCCACCTGGGCTTCCGGGAGCGGATAGGTGCCTTCCTGCTCGATGGGGTTCTGCGTGGCCAGCACCATGAAGGGGGCCGGCAGCGGGAACGTGTTGTCGCCGATGGTCACCTGGCGTTCCTGCATCGCCTCGAGCAGCGCGCTCTGAACCTTCGCCGGGGCACGGTTGATCTCGTCGGCGAGGATGATATTGCCGAAGACCGGGCCCTTCTTGGTGGTGAACCCGCCGCTCTTGGGATCATACACGAGCGTTCCGATGAGATCGGCGGGCAGTAGGTCCGGCGTGAACTGGATCCGCTTGAACGAACAGTCCATCGCTTGCGCCAAGGCCTTGACGGCCGTCGTCTTGGCGAGGCCCGGAACCCCCTCGAGCAACACGTGGCCATTCGCCAACAGGCCCACCAGTAAACGGTCGACCATATACTCCTGGCCGACGATGACCTTTCCGATCTCGGACCGCAGCCGGCTCGCGAACTGCGCCTGCTCCTCGACGCGCCGGCGGAGGGCTTCTACGCTCACGCTCGTTGTCATTCCGGTTCCTCCTCTTCACGGCGCAGCGCCCGCTCGAGCGCCCGCCAATCGCTGTCCATTTCATCGTCCGTGGGGCGTACGCCGCGGTAGCCAACCGCTTCGGCCCGGCTCTTGAGACTTGCCGCCAATTCCGGATCAATTTCGCTGGCAACGCGGCCAAGGATCTGATAGTATTCGTAGTGGTTTCCGTCCAGACGGCGTTGCCGTGCCTGATGGAGTGAGGTTTGCACGGCGACACGATCCGCTGGGGACGGGGGCTGGGGCGCGGGCTGGTGGCTGCGCCGTCGCTGGGCAAGCCACCAACCCGCGCCAAGGAAGAAGAGGGAGGCCCCGAGACCACCTAAGAGCCAGACAAGCGTCCTGGAAGGTCGCACGAACAGGGGAAGCGGGTCCGCTCGTAGCGCGGGGGGGACGCTCGAGTCGGAGGGGGCCGCTTCAGGTGCAACCGGCTCCGCTGGGGACGTGGTCTCGGGGATGAGGTATGAAATCCGAAGCTCGGGGGTTTTGTACTCGCCGGTCGCCTTCGGGGTGATTTCAACTGTCTGGGCCACAACATTGCGGCCATCGCGCACGAACGATCGCGCTTCGCGTACAACCAACTCGCCCCAATCGATGGCGTCCGCTTCCGCCGCGGCCACGGCGTACTCGTCCGGCTCGCCTTCCCAGGAGACTTCGCACTCGATCCGATACGGCCGGCCCGGTCGACCGTCTCCCTCCTGGGGCGTCACTTTCAACTCAGGCTCGGATGCTAGCGCTAGGCAGCCACATCCGAGAAACAGGACGACCCAATAGCCAAACCCATTCAACTTCTGTCGTCCATTAGGTTTCATACCTCTGAGAAGCTTGCAGGTTTCATGCCCAGTTCGAGAAAACTCGCAACATATTGAAAATAAAGGACTTGGGATCTGGGGCGCGTTGAATTCCTACCCCATATCGGGCACGATCCCCCGGCCGACCTCATTTGGGGCACTCGACGGGCCCTCTGCGCCCCCACGATAGACGCCCATTCGGCCGCTGTCTTGAGCACTGACTGGCCGGCGCTGTGGAATGTACTCCGCGAATTGGGTAGGCTTGCGGTCAACCGTGGGCTTTTCATGAAAGGAATGGAGCATGTTGCGAGTGGCCATCATCGGGTGCGGGAACATGGCGGGGGGCCACGTGCGCGCTTTCGAACGGCTCAAGGACCGCGCGCGCGTCGTCGCGACAGTGGATATGGACATGGAGCGGGCCAAGGCGGCCGCCGCCGTGTTCGACGGTGCCGAGGCGGTGACGGACTACCGCGCGGTGCTGGACGAGGTGGACGCCGTCAATCTGGTTCTGCCGCATCATCTCCACCACCCCATCGGTATGGCCTGCCTCGAGGCGGGCAAACACGTGTTGCTCGAGAAGCCCATGGCCAATTCCGAGCGGCAGTGCCTGGACTTGATCGCCGCGGCCGAGCGCGCCGACCGCGTGCTGATGGTTGCCTATTGCATGAGGTATCATCCGCTGGTGCTCAAGCTGAAAGAACTGCTTGACGCGAAGGTCTGCGGTGAGTTGTTTCAGTTGTCGATTTGGACGGAGCAGCACACGCAGTATCCACCGGACCACTGGGCCATGGACGCCCGGAAGCTGGGCGGGGGGCAGTTGTTCAGCCACGGCTGCCACTACATTGATTTGCTCCTGTGGTTTCTTGGGCGGCCGGTCGAGGGAACCCATACCGGATCGAATTATGGCACGCCCTGGATGGAGCGCGAAGGCACAAGCCACGTGGCCATCCGATTCGAGAACGGCGCGCTCGGCTATCATTTCGGCACGTGGGGCGCCAAAGGAACGCGCCTCGGGTATTCGTTCCACGCCCACTGCACGGAGGGCATGCTCGACGCGCGGATCTCGGAAGGCCGGCTCTACAAGCACGTAGGCGGGGCCGAGGAACTCGTGGCCGAGTACGAGGTGGGCAAGCACGTCGGCAACGAGATTGTTCTGTTCATCGAGTGCGTTGAGACGGGCACCCCGCCACCCACCGATGGCCCGTCAAGTCTTCAGGGTCTCCGCGTCATCTGGCGTCTGTACGAGGCCGAATCGCGGCGTGTCGTGGCGGACCTTCGCGGGCTGGGGATCGAGGAGGCGTGAGTTGGTTCAGTACCGCACGCCCAGGGCGTACTCGCGGGCGAGCACCAGGCGCGTGAGCGTCTCGTTAGTCGGGCAAGGGATACCGTGCTCCCGGCCGAATCGGCAAATCGCGCCGTTCAGGGCGTCAATCTCGGTACGCCGCTGTTGCCGGAAGTCCTCGCGCATGCTCGCGTAGTGCGCTGCGGTTGGCGGAATGAGCTTCCCGAAGAACAGTTCGAGGTAGGCCTCGGCCGTATCCGGATCGAGGGGGACGTTCATGGCACGCGCGACGGCGTAGAGCTCGACGATGACCTCGCGCATGATCGCCCGCGTATGCTCGGCCTCGGCGAGTACACCATAGGGCACGTCCAGCAACGCTGATAGCGGGTTCAGCGCACTGTTGTACGCCACTTTTCCCCACAGGACGGTCGCGATCGTCTCCGTGTACAGCGTCGGCACCCCCGCCGCGTCCATGGCCTCGACGATGGCGTGCACACGCGCCTTGGGCGTGGCCTCGGTGTAAGGGCCGATCTCGGTGGGATTGGCGATGACGGTGACCTTGGCGGCGCCGGGTTCCGAAATCCATGTGCCGAAGATGACGCGGGCGCCGATCGTTCGCGCCCAACCGATGCGCGCGGCGATGGTCTCTGCGTTCCCGAGGCCGTTCTGGTAGGCGCAGACGAGGGTGTTGTCGTCGACGAGCGGCGCGATGATTTCGGTCGCCACCCCCGTGTCATAACTCTTTACTGTGACGAGGATTACGTCGAAATCGCCCGCGGAGAGTCCGGCCGTGTCGATCCGGACGTCAAAGTTCGTGACGTGGTGGTCGCCCCAGATACCGGTGATGCGTAGGCCGTGCTCACGAATGGCGGCCATGAAGGGATCGCGGCCCAGCAACGTGACCGCATGCCCGGCCTTGGCCAGGAATCCGCCCACAACGCTACCCATCGAACCAGCGCCCATGACCAAGAAACGCATCGACTGCTCCTCTTTGGCACATCTCTCCATGCGAGACGTCGCCAGCCTACAGAAGGTAATGTGTCTTCATCAACGAGAACCATATCACCAGGATCGCGTATCCCGATACCCCGACAGAAATCAGGGCCAGCGGCACGGCGACGATGCGCTCGACCACCGGCCGTCTCTGCAGCGTCATCACGAGGAAGGCCAGCGTGGCGGCGCCCAAGACGGGCGACAGCGCCAGCATGAAAAAGGCGAAACGCCAAGGAACCGCGTCCTGAAGCCGCGTCGCTGCGTCAACAATAGGCGCCACCCACGCCGAGCCCGTCTCGAGGATGTGCGCCACCGTCCGGCTCTTCACGCCGCACAGAACCGCGATCTCGCTTGGATTATGGTAAACATGGAGATTCGGAAGCGCAAGGAACACGAGCCCGTTTGCCACCGTCGCCAACACGACGCCGGCCAGTGGGCCGACCGGACGCGGCTCACGCCCGACGGCATCTTCACGTCGACCCTCGCCTCGTGACTCTTGCTGCGCCATGCCAGACAACACGGATCTCCTTGACGTGGTTCCTGAATCGTGCCGCCACCGCGACACAGGACGAGAGTATACCTGAAGCGGGGCATGGATTTTCGAACCGAAGAAGAATAAGCCCTATACGACAAATGGGACCTATGATCGGCGTGTCGTTTGTGGTCGAGTTCGCGAAGATAGCGTGTCTGAAGATCAAGGTTTTTCTCATGCGTTTTGAGTCTGTTTTGTCCGAGTTTTCCACAGGGGGTCGTAAGGTTTTCCACTGATGAGGATGGCGCGCATGAGCACGAGCAATT
>Ga0116158_10000079_pt1 | contig 114530 bp, 113 predicted proteins | sample AD_UKC052_MetaG_FD_89883 | JGI IMG/M metagenome (GOLD analysis project Ga0116158, IMG submission 89883) | Active sludge microbial communities of municipal wastewater-treating anaerobic digesters from USA - AD_UKC052_MetaG | ecosystem: Engineered > Bioreactor > Anaerobic > Digestate | place... | reverse complement strand
CAGTTCGCTGGCAGCGCTGATCAGTGCCGGTTGTTGGTGTTTGGTGTTTTTTCTGAACATGCTCTGATTGTATTAAACTTTCCTGCTTTTGGGTAGGTTTCTTACCTTTTTGCAGTGGAGTCAGATCTGCATTGGGAAGAAAATACATGATGGTATTGATGCCAGGTCCGCCCCCTGAAATTTCGTAGATCGGGCCAAACTGCGCATCATCCGTGAACATCATACCATACCCATAATCATACTTCAAATTGATTCTAACGGAGGACTGTTCTGTGATGAGTTTCTGATAGTCCAACCCCTGCTGAAAGCGGTATAAATCGCCAGTGGTCGCATACAGCCCGCCTGCGCCGTAAAAATTGGAAAGATTGAAGCCGGTCACCTCGACCACCCCGTTCAAACAATAGCTGTGCGCCATGCGCTCAACCGATAAGGGATATTCGGCATACCCTGTGTCTGACAGGCCCATCGGCGTCAGGATATGCTGGTTCAGGTAATCAAGATAAGACTGGCCGGAAACCTGTTCGATGATTGCCGTCAGAATCATGTAATTGGTGTTGCTGTAATCAAATTCAGCGCCCGGCGCAAACTTCAACGGTGTGTCTTTGTAACGCGCCATGATGGCGGCCGGGGTGGTGTGTCCCAGGTAATAATAAACCTGGTCGGGGATCGTCTCGTAATAGTTCGGAATGCCTGAAGTGTGATTCAGCAGGTTGTGGATGGTCACGTTGTTCCAGCCGGTATACTCCGGGAAATATTGGGTGATACGGTCATCCAGGTGAATGTACCCGGCTTCTTCAAGCTGTAAAACAGCCAGTGCGGTGAAGGTTTTGGTCATCGAGCCCAGCAGAAATTTGGTGTCGGGCATGTTTTTCGCTCTGCCAATATATTTGCTGGCATAACCATAACCTTCATTCAGCAGAATTTGATCCCCTGTGGCAATCAACACTGAGCCGGAAAATCCTTTGTCTCTGGCATGCTGCTGAATGATTTCATTGAGCGCGCGCGCCGCATCGTCCTTGTTTTGCGGGTCAAACGAGCTGAGCGCAGCGCCGTCAGGGATGGTAAACGCGGCGGTCAGCAGCAGCACAAAGCCCGCTGCCATCACAATGAGTCCCAAAATCCATTTTTTATTGCTTTTCTTCATGTTGTTCTCCTGTAAATTTGGCCTGTCTGGAGGCGCTTTTGATGATGATTATACGGAGCGGACCGGCCTGGCGCCATGCATCGCGGGTGCAAGGCACGCAAACCCTGGCAAGAGGGACAAATTCACGGGTAAAAAGCCCATGTTGGAATAAAAAAATGGCCCTCGCTTGAGGACCATTTCGGAAAGATCAATTCGATAAGCCTTGCTTACGGCGCCGGGGTGCTGCTTTGGCCCGCGCCTGACCAGCCAAACACGCGCTGCGCGCTGACTTCGCCGGCCGGTTCCCAGATCGGCGCACCCGAATTGGGATCGGTGCCAACCTGGCGCACAGGGAACACCCACCAGCGGAAAATGTGCGGCGTGTTGGAGGTCGGCCTGAAGGCTGAGGTCAGGGTGAACTTGGTGTCGGTCACATATTCAACCGTCTTCTGGCCCGAGCCTTCGGTCACATCTTCAATGGTCACCGCGTAGGCTTCGTTTTTCTGCAGGTTGCCAGCAGAAGCCCACTGCAGGGTGATGCTGTCGTTGGCCAGGGTAAACGAAGCGCCGTCCTGCGGCATCAGCAGGTTCACTGGCGGGTAAGGCGGCATCGGCGTGGCGGTGGGGGTGGGGCCAGGGGTGGCTGCCCGCTCGCACAGCGGAATGTGCAGGGTTTGTCCTTCCAAAACGCTGTCAGAAGACAGGGCGTTGTAGGCCTTGATGGATTTTGAATTGACCCCGTACAGCGCGGCAATGGTGCTCAGAGTATCGCCAGCTTTAACCACATGGTCCACCTTCTGGCAGGCCGCTTCGGTAGCTTCGGCGGCATTCAGCGTGCGGGTGGGTTGTGGCGAGGCCGTCGGCGTGGGCTGCGGCACCTTGATAACCTTATCAATGGAAAGCGGGCATTCGGTGGGCAGGTCATTCAGCAGCACAATGCTGCGCACGCTGACGTTGAAAAAGGCGGCGATGCTGCCGCAGGTGTCATTGGCCTTCACCTTATATTCAATGGGCGGCAGGGGGGTGTAGGTGGGTTCCAGCGTGGGGGTGGCCGTCTCGGTGGGCGTCAGGGTAATGGTGGGGGTGACAGTGGGGGTAAGCGTGGGGATGGATTGGGCGATGACCGTGGCCGCGGCCGGGGTGTTGGGTTCGGGCAGCTTGGGGGTGATCAAATAAACGGTGATGGCGCCAATGGCCACAAACAGGGCCAGCAGCCCCAGGGCCGCCGGCAGGCTCAGGGTGATTTCCGGCATGCGCGTCCCCTGGACGGCTTTTTCGGGGCGTGCCGGGGTGGCTGCGGTCAGGTCGCTGCCGCAAACCAGGCAGCGCGCGGCATTTTCACTGAGCCGCGTCCCGCAGACCGGACACAATTTGTTTTTCGAGGGGGTTTTTGTGCTGTTTGTCATAGGCTTTCTTTTTTAGTTTGGGATACTGCTCGGTTAGGCTGAAAAGCATCTTCGGTGGCAGATCGCTTCAAAATGATTGGGACTACGGTTATGGGCGGATCTGTGAGCAGTTTTTATTTTCCGCAGTCAGGCGGTGAGACCACATTATACCAGTCTTTTAAGCGGGAGACCAGTTTATGCCCCTCCGGGCGGGTTGATTTGGCTGAATCTCAATCCTCATCCATGATTTTTACCATTTTCAGAATCTCCAGTTCAGAGTATACTGACTTTGCACATTATATTGGGAAAGGTCATTGCCTCATGAAACTGGCTGCCGGAATCAGCATTGGGTCATCAAAGCGCAACAAAGTTGTCGAAATTGAGCTCTTGAATCAAAAGGTGCGCATCGAGCGCATTGGCACTGATGGGGATATGGAAAAAGCGGCCCAGCTTTTTAAAGAAATGGACGGTAAAGTAGATGCCTTCGGGGTCGGCGGGGCCGACCTGGGCCTGCTGGTGAAGGATAAATGGTATCCCCTCTACTCGGTCAACTCGATGATCCGCTTCATCCAGCGCACACCGGTGGTAGATGGCTCTGGTTTGAAAATCACCCTCGAAAAACTGGCCGCCCCTGTGCTGGAAGAGAAAATCAGCGCCTACCTGGATAAAGCTGGCCGCAGCGCCTTTGTCATCACCGGTTCTGACCGCTACGGCTTGCTGCGCTCCTTTGTGGATGCCCGTTATCAGGTCGTCTTTGGCGATCTGATGTTCACCCTGGGCCTGCCCTTTGCCGTGCATTCTGAAAAAACCATCGAACGCCTGGCCGCCCTGCTCATGCCGGTGGCCGGCAGGCTGCCCTTCAGCTGGGTTTATCCCGTCGGTGAAGCGCAGAACAAGCGCACCCCACGCTGGGTGGAGCATTTCCAGCGTGCCACCGTCATTGCCGGCGACTGCCATTACATCACCCGCTACATGCCCGACCGTCTGGACGGCAAGGTGATTGTTACCAACACCACCACCCTGGATGATGTGGAAATTTTCCGCCAGGCTGGTGCGCGCTACCTGCTCACCACCACCCCGGTTCTGGATGGACGCTCCTTTGGCACCAACACCATGGAAGCCGCCTTTGTGGCCGCCATGAACTGGAAAACCCCCATCGACTACGCCCACCCGGGCGCCTACCTGCGCGACCTCCAGTCTGTGCTTGAACAGCACCATATTCGCCCCCAGCTTCAGGAGCTTTAATTCATGGAAGCCATTCTCACCGCCGGCGGAACGCCTCACCCCAAGGATCCCCTCCATTCTTTGAGTCAGGGTGAACCCAAAACCATGATCACCATTCTGGGCCGTCCCATTTTGCAGTGGATTTTTGACGCCCTGGCCGCTTCGCCGGCCATCGATGGCATTATTCTGGTGGGGCTGCCTGAACCCTTTCAGAAGCAGGTGCACTCCCCCCTGCCCATCACCTTCCTGCCCGATCAGGGAACCCTGATGGGCAATATCCTCACCGGGCTGGAAGCCGCCGCCGCCGCGCGCCCGGAACCCCATGCTGCCATGCTGCTCTCGTCAGATATTCCCGCCCTCACCCCTGAAGCCGTGGAATGGATGGCGGAACAGGCCCGCCAGCGCCCGGATGCCGACCTGCTCTACACGGTGGCCACCCGCAAGGTGATGGAAAAAACCTTTCCGGGCAGCAAACGCACCTATGTTCGCCTGAAAGATGTGGAGGTTTGCGGCGGCGATATGGTCATTCTGCACACCCGCATGCTGCAGGCCAATCGCGACCTCTGGCAGCGCCTGATTGAATCGCGCAAAAAGCCGCTCCAGCAGGCTGCCATCATTGGTTTTGATACCCTGCTGTTGGCCCTGCTCGGTCAATTGACCCTCACTCAGGCTGAGCAGCGCGTGACCGCCCGCCTGAACCTGCGTGGGCACGCCATCCCCACCCCCTTTGCCGGCTCGGCCATGGATGTGGACAAACCCGATCAATTTACCCTGATCGAATCTTTCCTGCGGGAGCGCGAATCCTCATGAAACTCGATCCGCTCCTGCAATGGGATGTCCAAGCCTCGTCCCGCCTGCGCATCAAAGATACCAGCGATCGCGCTCACCGTGTGATGGCTGTGTTTGCTCATTCCGGCGATTCCTGGTTCTGGCTGATCGGTCTGGTGTTGATCTGGTTCGTTGGCGACCCTCTCTGGCATAACAACGCCGCCAGCCTGTCCATCGGCATGGTGCTGCTCGCGGCGGTGGTGCTGCCGGTCAAATTTTTGCTGCGCCGTCCGCGCCCTGAGGGCCAGTGGGGCCAAATTTACCGCATCACCGACCCCCATTCCTTTCCTTCAGGCCATGCCGCCCGCGCGGCCTGCCTGGCTGCGCTGGCCTGGGGGCTGGGCCCCCTGTGGTTTGCCGTCATTCTCACCATCTGGGCGCCGCTGGTTTGCATCGCCCGCGTCACCCTGGGGGTGCACTACCTGCTGGACGTCGCCGCTGGCATTCTCATCGGCATTCCGGCCGGCCTGCTGATCCTTCAAGTTGTCCCTCTCTTTTCCATCTGGCTGCCTTTCCTCTATCGCTGACGATTCAACTTGAACCTCATGCTGCCCCTTCTGCGTACCAAAACCATCATTCCCCCCACCCGCCCCCGGCAGGTGGAACGGATGCGCCTTTTGGCCCTGCTGGATGCAGGCATACACCGCGCCCTGACCATGGTTGTGGCCCCGGCGGGCTTTGGCAAAACCACTCTCGCCGCGGCCTGGGCCAGCCGCGCCAGCATGCCGGTGGCCTGGCTTTCCCTCCAGCCCACCGATAGCTCTCCCGAGCGTTTCCTGTCTTATCTCATTCAGGCTCTGCAAAATATCTCTCCCCAAATCGGGCAGACCACGCTTGCCATGCTGCACGGCGCCGCCCCCGATGGTGCCCTGTTTGCACTGGTGAACGACCTGGCGGAAATAGAAGAAGATTTCACCCTCATCCTCGATGACTTCCACAGCATCGAAACGCAGGAAACCACCGAAATCCTCCAGTTTTTACTCACCAACCGCCCGGCTTCCTTTCACCTGGTTTTGACTTCGCGGGTGACCCCCACCCTCAACCTGGCCCGCCTGCGCGCCGTGGATCAGGTGACCGAAATTGGTACTGCTGAGCTGCGCTTTACTCCGGCTGAAATCTCCGAATTTCTGGAGAACAGCATGGGCCTGCATCCATCTGCAGCCGCCCTTTCCCGCCTTGGCCAGTCCACCGAGGGCTGGGCGGTGGGTCTGCAGCTTGCCGCGCTGGCCATGGTTCGCCAGCCTGAACCGCGCCAGATGCCCACCGGGCAGGCGCTCATTTTCGACTACCTGGCCCACGAGGTGCTGCTGCGCGAACCGCCGGAAGTGCAGCAGTTTTTGATCCAAACTTCCCTTTTTGACCGTTTCTGCGCGCCTCTCTGCGACCACCTTCTGGCCTTTAACCCACCGCATGCCGCAGACCTGTTGGCTTATCTTGAACGCGCCAACCTCTTCCTGGTCTCGCTGGATGCGTCGGGTATCTGGTACCGTTATCACGCCCTCTTCGCTGAATTTTTACATCGCCAGCTCCCCCCTGATCGGGCCGCAGCCCTTTACAGCGCGGCCAGCGCCTGGTTTGAGCAAAACAACCTGCTCGACGATGCCATTCATTATGCCATGCACGCTGGCGACTACGAACGGGCTGCTGCATTGCTGGAAGCCCATTATCTCGATATGCTCCAGCGCGGCGAGCAGGCGTCCCTCACCGAGTGGATCAATGCCATGCCCGCCAGCCTGATGCAGCGGCGGCCGCGCCTGTGGCTGGCCAAAGGCTGGACCGGTGTCATTTCCCTTGATCCGGCCCTGGCCGCGCAGTGTGCTGAAAAGGCCGTGGCGCTCACCCCGCCCGACTCATCTGACCAGCGCCTATTGGGCGAGGCCAAAACCCTGCAAATCATGTCGGGCATCTTCTCAGGAAAACCCGCCGCGGCGGCTGAAATTTCAGAGGCGTTTGTGCTGCTGGCCGAGCAGGATGAATTTTTACACTCCCTGCTGCATTTCAACCTGGGACTCCACTACGTCATGCAGGGTGAGACCGCCGAAGCCATCGAAAACTTCAACGAAACCCTCCGCCTGACGCACGCCCTGAACAACCCCCTGGTCACCATGTTCACCCAGGTGCAGCTTGGTGAAGCCCGCGTGATGCGCGGCGCCCTGGGCCTGGCGGAACGCACCTATCAGCAGGTCATCCAGACCACCCGCGAGACGCTTGGCGATCACACCGTGCTGTTGGGCCTGCCTTATATCAGCTATGCAGATCTGCTGCGTGAACAAAATCGTCTGACCGAAGCCCGGCCCCTGCTGGAACAGGGCATTGCCTACTGCATGGTCTGGCAGCCGGTCACCAGTCTTGATGGGCAGATTTCTCTGGCGCGTCTCAATGCCGCCCAGGGCCGCTGGGACGAAGCTTTCACCCGCCTGGAACAGGCGCTCAAAATGGCGCAGAACAGCGTCTCCATTCTCGATGACACGTTGGTGGCCATCAACATGGCCCATCTCTGGCTGCTGCAGGGAAATCTGGAAGAAGCCCGGCACATCATTCAACTGTTTGGTTTGGATGATGAACACAAACCCATCTATTTTCACTTTCATGAAATCATTCAGCTGGTGCTGCTGCGCGCGCGCATGATGGAATGTTCTGCCGATCCCCGCCAGGCTGCCGGCCTGGTGGCATCCTGCCAGGCTCTGGTTTCATCTGCTGAAAGCCGCGAACGCATCACCCCGGCCATTGAGGGTTTGATCCTTTGCGCCTATGCCAGTCACGCCCTCTCTGACCACCCCGCAGCCGTGCTTTCGCTTTCGCGCGCGCTGAGCCTGGGCGCTCAGGGCGGTTACCTGCGCATTTTCGCCGACGAAGGCAAACGCCTGCTGCACCTGCTGGAACAGTACCGTTCGCAGCTGCACGCGCCGGCCGTTTATACCAGCCGTATTCTGACGGTCATGCGCGCGGAAGGCGCCCAGCCCATCCCGCCTGATCTCGAATCACCCATCCAGCCCGAAACCGGCAGCCTCATCTCCCTCACCCGCCGCGAGCTGGATATCCTCACCCTGATTGCCGCCGGCAAGAGCAACCAGGAAATTGCCGCCGCCCGCATCCTCACCCTTAACACGGTAAAAAAGCATGTTGCCAACATCCTCTCCAAAATGGGCGTGGTCAACCGCACCCAGGCAGTCATGCTGGCGCGAAAAATCGGCTGGCTGCCCTGATCGCGGTTTAGCTGGCTTTTCTGAGCCTTGCTTAAGCCGTTCCTTCTTTTCTTCCTTTGCGTGCTTCGCGATCTTGGCGGTAAAAAAAAAAAAATCAATGTCATTTTTTAACTACCTGAGCAGTTGCCATTTTTTCGAAAACTTCCCCATCTCCCATTGATCCATCAAATTTAGCGCGGCGCGGCCGCGGCCGCGTGCCGCGTTCTTTTCCTGCCTGTCTCTGACCGGCCTGGCAAAGCGGGCGCCCAAAATACTCCTTTTCTAATCCTTTGGAGTGCTGATCACCCCACCCCCACGGCGTATCCTTTGATTAACGATACATCCGGGGAGTTTGCGCTTCCCGAAAGGAGCCTCATGGAACAGAAGTTACCCTCACCCCTCATTGACCTGACCGCAGTCACAAAATCGTACCAGACCGACGCCGGCCTCTTCATGGCATTGAAAAATATTGATTTGCATGTCGAAGCCGGTGAATTTGTTGCCATTGTCGGCAAGTCGGGCAGCGGCAAAACCACCCTCATCAACATGATCACCGGGCTTGACCGCCCCACCAGCGGAGAAATTTGCGTTGGCGGGGCTGCCGTCGAAAAGCTCAATGAAAACCGCCTGGCAGCCTGGCGCGGACGCACCGTCGGCGTGGTTTTTCAGTTTTTCCAGCTGTTGCCCACCCTCACCGCCCTGGAAAACGTCATGCTGCCGATGGATTTTTGCGGCACGCCCGCCTTTGGCGAGCGCCGCGCCCGCGCCCTTGAACTGCTGGCTTTGATGGAAATTGAAGATCATGCCAACAAGCTGCCGGCCCGGCTCTCTGGTGGACAGCAGCAGCGCGTGGCCATTGCCCGCGCCCTTGCCACCGACCCGCCCATCCTGGCTGCCGATGAACCCACCGGCAACCTCGATTCCAAAACCGCCGCCGCCGTTTTTGCTCTCTTTGAGCGCCTGGCTGGCCTGGGAAAAACCATCCTGATGGTGACCCACGACCCCGACCTGGCCCGCCGCGCCGGGCGCCAGCTTCACATTGCCGATGGTTCCATTGTGCACGATGTCAACGGCAATGGCAACGGAGGCAAAAAATGACCCGTTGGGCGAAAGTCTACCGCGATTTGTGGAACAACCGCTCGCGAACCATCCTCATCATCCTCTCCATTGCCGCGGGCGTCTTCTCCATTGGCCTCATCGGCATGGCCCAGCAGGCCCTGACCGAATCGCTCAACGCCCAATATGCCGCCTTGCGCCCCGCCGATGCTACCCTTCTCACCGAGCCCGCCCTGACGGATGATTTTGTGGAGAGCATCCGCCATATGCGCGGGGTGGCCGAAGCAGAAGGCCGCCGTTCTCTGGCCCTGCGCATCTCGCTCGACGGCAAGGGTGAAACCTGGCGCGATTTGACCATCTATGCCCTCGATGATTACAACGACCAGCGCCTGTTTCTCATTCGCCAGCAGGACGGCGTCTGGCCGCCTGAAAAAGGCCAAATACTGCTCGAACGCGCCTCCCTGCCCTATCTCGGCGTGCAGCCTGGTGAACAGATTCTGGTCAAAACCCCTGACGGCCGCAAATTCAACCTCACCATCACCGGGCGCGCCCATGACCTGTACCGCATTCCGCCGTTTCTGGAAGGCTGGGTCTATGGTTATGTCAGCATGGATACCATCCGCTGGATGGGCGAACCTGAAGGTTTCAATGAACTCTATGTCAACGCAGCCGATCCTGCCCAGGTCATTGCCGTGACGGATAAGGTCGCCGACCGTGTCGAAGGCCAGGGGCTGCCCGTCTATCAGAAAACCCTGCCCACCCACGGAGAACACCCCCTCAACTATATCATCGCCACTGTGTTGATTTTGCTGGGGTTGGTGGCTGTGCTTTCCATGCTGCTGAGCGCCCTGCTGGTAGTCAACGTCATCTCGGCCCTCATTGCCCAGCAAGAGCGTCAGATCGGCATCATGAAAGCCATCGGCGCGCGTTCCTGGCAGATCATCGGCATGTATTACGGCATGATCCTGGTGCTTGGCCTGCTGGCCTGCCTCATTGCCATCCCTCTCAGCGTGGTTGGCGCAAACGCCCTGGCCGCCTTCTGCGCCGATATGATCAATTTTGATCCGCCCCAGGTGGCCTTCACCCTTCAGGCCCTGCTCTTCCAGCTTGGGGTTGGCCTGCTGGTTCCCCTCATCGCTGCCACCCCTGCCATTCTGGGCGGCACCCGGGTTTCTCCGGCAAAGGTGCTCAGCGAATACGGCATCAGCCAGGTGTGGGGCGGCGCCGGTTGGATGGATGCCATCCTGCGCCGTTTCCCCCGCCTCACCCGCGATCTGCTGCTGGCCATGCGCAACCCCTTCCGCAAACGCGGGCGGCTGATCCTCTCGCTCATCACCCTGACCTTTGCCGGCGCTGTCTTCATGTCCATCGTCAACCTGCAAAGCGCCCTCAATATCGCCCTCAACCAGATGTTTGAATTCTGGCGTTATGACGCCTGGTTGATTGTGGATGGCTATGTTCCCTCGGAACGCCTGGTCAACGAAGCCCGCTCCGTTCCCGGCGTGGAGCAGGCCGAAGCCTGGGATTTCACCCTGGGGCGTTACGTCCGCCCCGATAACACCGAGAGCGGAAACCTGTATCTGCTGGCCCCCCCTGCCGGCACGCCTTTGCTCAATCCGCCCATTATTGCGGGACGCAACCTCCAGCCCGGCGATACCAATGCCATTCTCATCAGCCCTAACCTGATGGCAGTGGAGCCCACTCTGCGCCTGGGCGGCCCGATGAAGTTGAAAATCGAAGGACGCGAGGAAACCTACACCATCGTGGGCCTGGTGAACATGATCGGTAACTCCTCCATCGGTTATATCACCATCATGGATTACTCCGGCTACGCCCGCCACATGCGCGAGCCCAACCGCGCCAATGCCATCATCCTGACCTTCAAGCCAGGCGCCAGTATGGATGAACAGCGCGCCATCGCCAGCGCCGTGGAACAGCGTTTCGACCGCGCTGATATCGACGTAGTCTCCAACTTCCTGATCAGCGAAGAGCGCAAGGAAATTGATGCCGCCTTTGCCATTCTGGTTGCCCTGCTGATGGTCATGACCCTCATCCTTGCCGTGGTCGGCAGCCTGGGCTTGATGGGCACCATGAGCCTGAACGTCATCGAGCGCGTCCGCGAAATTGGCGTCATGCGCGCCTACGGCGCCTCCAGCGGGGCCATCTCTCGCATCGTCATCATTGAAGGATTGATGATCGGGATGTTGAGCTGGGTCATGGCCATCGTGCTATCCCTGCCGCTCAGCGAGTTGCTCGCCCGCGCCATTGGCGAAGCCTTCATGGATTATCCCATGGCCGGCACCACCTCCATCGCCGCCATTCTGGCCTGGGCCGTCCTGGTCATCGTCATCTCGATCATTTCCAGTCTGGTTCCGGCGCTCAACGCTGCCCGCCTGACCGTTACAGAAGTTCTGGCTTACGAATAACCAGAAAACCAACCACATCCACCCTCTGGCAGCTCGGTCTTGCCAGGTTGATACCCTCAAAACAAAGAAATGGAGCCTTTCATGAAAAAACTTGTTCTCACCCTTCTTGTCATCTCTGCCCTGCTGACGGCCTGCGGCGGGCCAGCCACGCCCACCCCGACCGCCCAGCCAACGGTTGAAACGAACGTTCTTCCGAATGTTGTCACCGCTGAAGGCAAACTCCTGCCGGATCCCCGGATGGACCTGGCCTTCGTGCAATCGGGCCTGGTTGCCGAAGTGCTGGTCAAACCCGGAGAAAAAGTGGCTGCCGGCGACCTGCTGGCCCGCCTGACCGGAATCGAAACCGTCCAGGCTGAATGGAGCGCCGCTGAACTGGACCGCACCCTCACCCAACAATCCATTGATAAACTGAAACGCAGCGCCCTGCTCAACGCTACCCAGACCCAAAAAGCCCGTCTCGATGCCCAGACAGCTTATGATAATGAAGTCAAAGGCTGGCGCATCGTGGATGATGACACCGCCACCGATCTGGACCTGGCCATTGATGATTACGTGGAAGCCGAAAAGGATGTGCGCGACGCCCGCGAAAAACTGGACGGCCTGCTGGATAAGGATGAAACCGACCGCGAACGCGTGGACGCCCAGGATGATCTGGATCGCGAAGAATCGCTGCGCAGCGACGCCTATGCTGACCTGCAAAAAGAAGCCATTGAAAACGATCAGCCGTTGACCAGCCAGCAGATGCGCATGTTGACTGTGATTGCCGCGCTTGAAATGACCCGTGCCGATGTGGACCGCCTGGAAAACAACCTCGATCCCGAAACCCTGGCCGCCCTCGAAGCCCGCCTGGCCGCGGCTGAAGCCCATGCGGCGGCTGCCAAAGCCTCGCTGGCTTTCTACGAACTGCGCGCTCCCTTCAGCGGGACCCTCCTGCGCTTTGACCTGAAAACCGGCGAGCCGGTAATGGCGGGTGTGCCGGTGGCTTATGTGGCCGGCGATAACCGCTGGGTGGTTGAAACTACCGACCTGGCCGAGATTGATATTGCCCGCGTGGCCCTGGGGGATAACGTGTCCATCAAACTGGATGCCTTCAGCGGCGAAACCTTTACCGGCAAGGTCAGCGCCATCGATCCGGTTGGACGGGAATACCTGGGCGATATGACCTATAAAGTGACCATCACCCTCGATGCGCCGGATGAACGCTTCTACTGGAACATGACCGCCACCATCAACATCGAAGTCAAATAAACCTGCCTTCTTCCCTTCCCTTTGAGGCTGCCGCCCGCCCCGGCAGCCTCTTTTTTAATCATGCGCTTACGGCCCGCCCGTTAAAGGATATCTACTGTCTTATCATAAAAAACGAAAGGGTTACTGCTTCGACAATGTCACATTTCTATCCTTCTTGAATTTTCGATGCTTTCAATCAGCACAGTAATCGCATGGGGCGTTTTTGCCCCCAAAGCTGGGCAAAAACGCCCTCCATTAACGGTCTCCCCCGCCCACGGACAGCTGAAACAGCCAAAGAAAGCAGATTTGGATCTTTTCTTTTTCTCCCTTTGCGTCCTTAGCGCGCTTGGCGGTTCATGAAAGATCCGGCTGAGCAGTTGTACAAGAGGAAACCTTTGTGCCGAATGCATTACCAAATAAAAAGAACCGGACTGGTTCATGAACCAGCCCGGCCCTCAAAGGTTCGGCTAAAAAACTAAATCATCGATGCGTTGATCGCATCCAGCGACTGGCGCGAGGGGCGCAGTTGGCTTTCCTTCATACGGTTCAACGGTTCATCCGGCAGATTGTAATTATCGTACATTGTCGGCTGGTCGGGATCAATATAAATCAGGCCCGTCACCAGTTCATTGCTGCGGTGGGCGTCTTCCAGCATGTGGATGGCTTCCCAGCGGTTGGTGGGATCATATTCCTTTTCCAGCTTCTTCAAAATCAGGCTAGAGCCGTCAAACAGGGTCACTTCGCGGCTGGTGCCTTCTTCGAAATCTTCCACTGTGATCTCATCGCGGGGCGGCACATAGGAAATATCATGCAGCGGCACCTCATGTTCCTTGCCGAAGGTGTAGGAATGCAGGGCGCCTTCCTGGTTGTTGAAGGTCACGCACGGGCTGATGATATCAATCACAGCAATGCCCTTGTGGCTGAAGGCCGCCTTGATCAGTTCCTTGACCTGCTTGGGATCTCCTGCAAAGGAGCGGGCCACAAATGAAGCGCCCGAAACCAGGGCTTCCATGGCAATATCTATTGGCAGGTATGGGTTGGTGCCCTGTTTCTTCAGGCTCAGGCCCTTGTCTGCTGTGGCTGAGAACTGTCCCTTGGTCAGGCCGTACACGCCGTTATTTTCCACAATATACACCATCGGCAGATTGCGGCGCACAGTGTGCTTGAACTGTCCGAAGCCGATGCTGGCGGTGTCGCCATCGCCGCTCACGCCAATGGCTTCCAGGGTGTGGTCGCCGAACATGGCGCCCAGCGCCAGGGAGGGCATGCGGCCGTGAAGACCGTTGAAGCCGAAGGAGCGGCTGAGGAAATAAGTCGGGCTCTTGCTGGAGCAGCCAATGCCGCTGAACTTGACCACTTTCTCAGGCACCAGGTTCAATTCGTAGCAGGCGGCGATGATCTGGTTGGCAATGGCATTGTGGCCGCAGCCCAGGCACAGTGTGCTCGGCGCGCCGCGGTAATCATTTTTGGACAGGCCGGCCGAGTTGACCGTCATCTGATTTCCAGTTTGTTCGCTCATGGTTACTTCTCCTCCCGGGCGGTAATTTCATCTTTGATCCAGCGCGCCGAAAGCGGCAGGCCGTCCATATGGGCCACAGAGATCAGGCGGGTGGCATAGGCCGGGTGTTCAAGGGACAAAAGCTGCTGAAGCTGACCATCCCGGTTCAATTCCACCACATAGCAGCGTTCGTGGGCAGCGATAAAATCGTTCACTTCCTGGGTGAACGGGATGGCGCGCACACGCATGGTGTCCACCTTCAGGCCGGCTTCTGCCATCAGGTCGCGCGCTTCCAGCACGGCTGAATCAGCCGAGCCCATGGTAATGACGCCGATCTTCGCGCCGTCAAGGGTCTGGATTTCGGGTTTGGGCAGATAAGCCTTGGCGGTTTCAAATTTCTTCTTGATGCGGCCCAAAACGCGTTCCCATACCACCTGGTCTTCGTTATAGCGGGCAAATTCATCGTGACCGGTGCCGCGGGCAAAATAGGCACTCTTGGGGTGCTGGTTACCCATCACGGTGCGGTAGGGAATGCCGTCGCCGTCCAGGTCCAGGTAGCGGCCCCATTCATTGGAGCGTTTTTCCAGCTCTTCTTCCCACAGCACTTTGCCGCGGTCCATTGGCCGGTCAGGATATTCAAATTTTTTGGTCACCCAGTTGTTCATGCCAAAATCGAGGTCGCTCATCACAATCACCGGAGTTTGAATGCGTTCGGCAATATCAAAGGCCTTCCAGCCCATTTCAAAGCACTCGTTGACCGAGCCGGGGATGAGGATGATGAACTGGGTATCGCCGTGGCTCAGGAAATAGGTTTCGGTCAGGTCGCCCTGGGCCGTGCGAGTGGGCAGGCCCGTGCTGGGGCCCACGCGCTGCACATCCCAGACCACCACCGGAACTTCGGTGTAATAGGCCAGGCCCAGGTACTCCGCCATCAGGCTGAGGCCCGGGCCAGAGGTGGCCGTCATGGCGCGCAGGCCGGCCCAGCCAGCTCCAATGGTCATGCCAATGGCCGCCAATTCATCTTCCGCCTGCACCATGATGCAGGTGTCTTTGCCGGTGACCGGATCCTTGCGCAGCTGCGGGATAAATTCATTCAAAGCTTCGGGCAGGCTGGTGGCTGGCGTGATCGGATACCAGCCGCTGAACTGCACGCCGCCGTAAATGGCCCCCAGGGCACCTGCAGTGTTGCCGTCAGCCATGATGCAGTCCTTGTTGCCGTCCATCGGCTCCACGCGGTAGGCGTCTTTCTTCGTCAGGTTGGCTGCTGCCCAATCATAGGCTGCCTTGATCACCGCAAAATTGGAGTCAACGGCTTTCTTCTTGCCTTTGAACTGGAAATTGACCGTTTCATAAACCAGGTCCAGGCTCATGCCCAAAACCTGAGCCATCACCCCCACATAGACCATGTTGGCAATGTAATCGCGCATGTTCGAAGCCACTTCGGCTTCGCGGGCCAGCTTCTTAACCGGCATGGGGTAGGCCACAATATCGCTGCGCTCAATCGGCGTCTTGATGTCATCGGCATAGAACAGCACGCCGCCCGGCACCAGGTAGGTGATATCTTTGGCAAAGGTGGTGGGGTTGAGGGCAACCACAATATCATCTTTTTCAACCCGCCCCATATACCCCTTTTTGCTCAGGCGAATGGTGTACCAGGTGGGCAGGCCCTGGATGTTGGAGGGAAAGATGTTTTTGCCTGAAACCGGAATACCCATGCGGAAAAAGCAGCGGAACAAAAGGTTGTTGGCAGTGGCGCTGCCTGAACCGTTGACCGTGCAGAAGGTGATGCAAAAGTCGTTCACCTTGCTGGCTGTTTGGAGTTGATTTTCTTCAGTCATATATTCTCCTGAAAAATAAAGATGGTTTGCGGGTGTGCCGCAGCAATTATTCAAACCGCTGATTGGCGCCGCCGCGTGCGCGCAGGTTGATGAGCTTGAGGTGTTCCATCATGGCCTGGTAGCCGGCGGCAAAATCGCCCTTGCACAGGGCATTCACCATGCGCTGGTGATAGTCCCAGACCCGTTCCAGATAACCATAATCGTTATACAGGTTCAGGCCCACTTCTTCATACAATTCCCAATAGGATTCAAGAATGCCCAGCACAAAGGGGTTGTTCAGACGGCGGTAAATGGTCAGATGCAGTTCGCGGTGTTCTTCGTGGGGAATCTGCACTGGCTGGCCGTGCAGCTTGGCCTTGGCCCGTTCCACCAGGGCCTTCAGGGTATCCAGGTCTTCCTGCTTCAGCAGAGCCACCGCCTGGTACCAGTAGGCCATCTCAATATGTCCGCGCAGGTCAGAAAATTCATAAAATAGCCCTGAATTCTGGCTGAGCGCAAATTTCACCGAGCGGGTCACCGCCGGTTTGAAGGAATAGGGCTGCGGGCGAATGCCCACGCGGGGACGCACTTCAATCAACCCCAGGGCGCGCGCCACTTCCATCTGCTCGCGCAGCGAAGCGATGCTGATGCCCAGTTCCTGGCTTAAAACGGCCAGGGTTGGGAAATCCCCGTTATTTTTATGACTGTTGAGGGCAAGGTATTGGAGAAATTCGGATAGCGGTTCTGGTGACATCATTTATTTGATTTATCAGATAAATCATATTAATCAGATAGTCTCAGTATAGCACGCCGCCAGGGGAGAGTCAAGTGGACATATGTCATAAAACGCCCCGCCTGTTTTTCAGGCGGGGCGGGGTTCTTTTCAGGCTTCAGGGAGCTTCAGCTTTTCATTGCTCAGCAGTTCCAGCACCCCCAGCACGGCTGAATTATCCAGATTTTCCATGCCCATTTGCAGCATGGCATTATACAGCTGCGAATCCACGGCTGTGGATGGCAGGCTGACGCCGTATTGACGCGCGGTTTCCATGATAATATTCAAATCTTTGGCCTGCATATGGGCTTTGAAGCCCGGCTGGCGGTTGCCCGCAAACAAACGCGGCGGCTTCACATCCAGCGTCCAGCATTGAGCTGCCCCGCCGCGAATGGCCTCCACCACCTTCACCGGATCGGCCCCGGCTTTCTGCGCAAACACCAGCAGCTCGCCCATCGCCACCATCTGCGCCGCTACCATGATCTGGTTGGCCGCCTTGGCAATTTGCCCGCAGCCCGCCTCGCCAATATGTGTCACCGTTTTGCCCATGGCAGCAAACACCGGCCGCACGGTTTCCAGCGCCTCAGCCGGGCCGCCCACCATGATGGTCAGGGTGCCGTTGCGGGCACCGATATCGCCGCCGCTCACCGGCGCATCCAGGCTCATCACCCCTGCTTCGGCCAGCCGCGCAGCAATACTGCGCGCCGTGGCCGGTTTGATGGTGGAATTATCCACAAAAATCAGGCCGGGATGGGCGCCTTCAATGATGCCCTTTTCACCCAGCGCCACTTTTTCCACGTCCGGTGAATCGGGCAGGTTGGTGAACACCACATCCACCTGGGCAGCCACCTCGGCCGGCGACCAGGCTGCCGCAGCGCCTTCCGCTGCCAGTTCATCCACGGCTGCCCGACTGCGGTTGTGCACCACCAACGGGAAGCCGGCTTTCATGATATTGCGGGCGATGGATTTGCCCATCAGCCCCAGGCCAATATAACCGATTTTCAGGGTCATCGTTGATTCCTTTCCTGGATGGTTGGCCGGCTGCTGAACCGCCGGCCGGAATAGCTGCAACTCTTCCATTCTGATTATATCCGAACTCGTTAAGTCATTCTTCCTGCCAATATCGTCAAAAAGAACATCCTGCATTAAAATAAAGCTATGAAAACCATCGTCCTTGCTTCCAATAATCCCGTCAAAAAACAGGCCGCCTTGCTGGGCTTTCAGGCCATGTACCCGGATGATGAACTGGAAATTTTGCATGCCAATGTCCCTTCCGGCGTCAGCGATCAGCCCTCTTCCAGCGGCGAAACCCTCCAGGGAGCGGTTAACCGCGCTGCCAATGCCCTTCAGGCCATTCCGGCCGCCGATTTTTGGATCGGCATTGAAGGCGGCATTGAAGACACCCCCGAAGGCATGGCTGCCTTTGCCTGGGTGGTGGTGATGGCCGATGCGCTGCAGGGCAAAGCCCGCACCGGCACCTTTTTCCTGCCGCCGCCGGTGGCCCGCCTGGTCGAAGAAGGCAAGGAGCTTGGCGAGGCCGATGATATCGTCTTTGGCCGCAGCAATTCCAAACAGCAAAACGGCGCCATCGGCATCCTCACCGGCGATGTCATTGACCGCGCTGAATTTTACCGCCAGGCCGTCATCATGGCGCTCATCCCTTTCAAAAACGCAGGCTTATACAGGTCATAAAACATGGAAAGAACCGTTCCCTCCACCGCCTCCGAAGAAATCGAACTCTATGTGCGCACGGTTTATTCCCTGCTGCGCGCCACCAGCGAAGTGCAAATCCGCTCCCTCGAGGAGGTGCATGCCAGCATGAATTCCTCGCTGCACCCGGAAGCCCGCAAAACCGTCATCGACACCTCGGCCCTCATTTACAGCCTGCTGCGTCTGCCCGAATGCATTTTTGACGTGCGCACCGTCATTCTGGGGCAAAGCTCCACGGTGTTTGCCCAGCATGGTTACGATGTGGAAAGCTGGCAGCCGGTGGTGGCGCGCGCGCGCCGCCGCCGTTGTTTTTTAAGCAGCGACGGCATTCTGGCCTGCTTCATTGCCAGCCGCTCGGATATTGACGATGTGATGCCCACCCTCACCGCCCTGCAGATCGAATGGAACAAGCTCCATCACCTGCTCAAACGCCTGCCCGAAGGCGTCCATGTCAGCAATATCGACAGCGATCCCGAAACCCGCCAGGCTGTGCTCGAAACCCTTGAAATTTCCGCTGAAGACCTCGACCGCCTGCGCACCATCTGGGGCAAGCAGTTCACCAGCAACCTCATCACCATCCAGCACCAGCAGTGCGCTCTGCGCGTGCGCAACCTCAGCAGCTCGCACAGCGAATATCGCCGCGCCACCTCGCTCTGGTGGGATAACATTCAAAAGCGCTGCCCGCAGATCACCCAGCGTCCCCTCTACATCGTTTCTTCCAACACCCACAGCCTGGTCAACCTGCTGACTGGTTTTGCCCTGCGCCACCAGGACGAAATGATCACCTTCCTGCACAAGCAGCAGAACACCGCCCTGCTGGCCGAATGGAACGACATCATCTCGCGCCAGGTGCCTTCCAGCCAGGAAAACTTCCTCTACTACCTGCTCAAAAAATACCAGCAGTCGCCCGAAGGCGCGCACCTGGTGGAAGAGCAGAAGCAGGACGAAATTGCCCTCGGCATTCAGCGCATCCCCAGCGAGCATTCCTTTGATATCGACGCCCAGGTAATTGACCTGGCGCGTCTGAACCCCCATCCTCTGGATCCGCGGCTTTGCAACGGCAAAATGGATTTTTTGCCCCACAGCAATGCCCTCATTCTCAATATCGATTATCCCCTCGGCCTGGCAGCCTACAACATCCTTTCGGAGATCGCCGAGCACAACGGTTCCATCCTCGGGCTGTACATTATGGGCAAGGCAGCCTCCCTCAACGGCGTGCGCGGTGATGTGCTGGTACCGAATGTGGTCCACGACGAACACTCGCACAACACCTATCTCTTCCAGAACGCCTTCTCAGCCACTGATGTCAGCCCTTACCTGGTCTACGGCACCGTGCTGGATAACCAGAAGTCGGTCACCGTGCTGGGCACCTTCCTGCAAAACGCGCGCATCATGGATGTGGTTTACCGCGAAGGCTACACCGATATTGAAATGGAGGCCGGCCCCTATCTCTCCGCGGTCTATGAAATGGTGCGCCCGGTGCGCTACCCCACCAACGAGATCATCAACCTCTACGGCGCCAACCTGGACCTGGGCGTACTGCACTATGTTTCAGATACCCCGCTCAGCAAAGGCAAAAACCTGGGCGCCGCCACCCTTTCCTATTTTGGCATGGATTCAACCTATGCCACCACCCTGGCCATTGCCCGGCGCATTATTGCTCGCGAGCGCCAGCGTTTCTACAACGAAAGGAGATGAGCCATGCGCCTGCGCAAGCTGCTCATCCTCTCCCTGCCCATCATCATCCTGTCTGCCTGGTATGTGGTCATTCAGGCGCCCATCTGGATGGCGCCCGGACCGCGCGGGGCTTTTGTGGCGGGCGGCGAGGTGTATACCTCCTGCCGCGAAGCCGCCCTGCTGGATAAATTTGAAGGCGCGGCCCTGAGCATTGAAGAACCCGCCGCCGTTTCTGCCAGCCAGGCACGCACCACCGCCCGCAATGTGATGATGCGCTACCTCGGCATCACCGCCATCACCCACGAAAGCGCGCCTTTCCAGGCCCGCATCAAAAGCAACGGCGCTTCAACCCTGGTCTGGGTCTACACCGGCATCAGCGACGCCGCCATCTCCACCCCGCTGATGAATGGGGTGACCATGTATGTGGATGCGCAGACCGGCGTGCCGCTCTATATGATCTCCGGCATTCAAATTGGCGAACCGCAAACCGGCTGCGAGGCCAACCCCAATCTCCTTTGGGATCAAGCGGGCAACTACCTGAGCTGCGGGCTGCTCTCCCTCTATGTCCTCGGCCTGGTCATCGCCGGCGTGGTCTGGATCATCCGCCATCCCCTGCCGGACGAAAAAGAAGACCATGATTAATTTGAAATTTCAATTCTAAATCGCTTGTATTTTGTATGGATTGACGTATAATGAATTTGCGAGCGGCCGGATGCCCCCCTCATCCGGTCACTCGCACTTTATTTAATGCCTGTCAAAATCAGCGCTATTCGCTGTAACCGCACAGGGCAATGGCCTTCGGCCCCGTATGCACGCCCAGCACCGGCGAGACGATGCTTTCAATCAATTCCACCGGATGGTATTTTTCCTCCACCAGTCTGGCCAGCGCATCTGCCTCTTCATAGGCGGCATTGTGCAGCACGGCAATGCGCATGGGGTGCGTGATATCCACCTTCTTGAAAAAGGTGTTGATCACCCCTTCAATGGCTTTTTCGCGCGAGCGCGCCGGCATGCCCGGCACCACCTTGCCGGTTTCATGGTTGACCATGATCTGCGGCTTGAGGTTCAGCAGCGAGCCGATGAAGCGCGTGGCTCCGCCAATGCGTCCGCCCTTGAAAAGATAATCGATGGTGTTGAGGGAAATGACATATACCAGTTTTTTGCGCACCTCGTTGGCCGCCGCTGCCATGCCTGCCAGCCCGGCCTCGGTTCCTGCCCGCGCCGCCGCCAGCACCTGCCACCCCAGGCTCATGGAATTGGACAGCGAATCCACCACCTCCACCGGAATGTCAATCAGGTTGGCTGCCTGGCGCGCCGACTGAATGGTGCCGCTCATGGCGCTGCTGATGGTCACCACCAGCAGTTCATCCGCGCCATCCGCCTTGGCCTGCTGATAAACCTTCAGAAAATCCTGCGGGGAAGGCTGCGAGGTGGTCGGATAGGTCCGGTCTTTCTCCAGACGCTCATAAAATGCCTCGGCTTTTAGATCGACCCCATCCAGAAACTGCTCGGTTCCCCAGTTGATGAACAGCGGCACCAGGTAAATATGATAACGCTGGCGGTAGGCCTCCGGCAGGTCGCAGGTGCTGTCGGTGATGATGGCAATATTTTTTGGCATAAAATTCAAGCTCCTCTTAGGGTGGATTTGATGGAATGGCGGTGTTCCAGCCACCAGGCCACGGTGTCTTTCAATGTATCATAAATGGGCCGCCGCCGGTACCCCAGCTCTCTTTCGGCTTTCTGGCTGCTGATGTTGGAATTGCTTTGCAGAGTTTCCATTGAATAGCGGGTGAAAAGCGGGCGTGTGCGCGCCATGCGGTAATACAGAGCGGTCAGCGGCGTCACCATCATCACCAGTCCCAGCGGCAGAATAATTTTGGGAGAATGCAGGCCGGCAAATTCCTGCACCTTGTCGCGAAAATGCGAAATTTCAATTTGCGTGCCCGAAAGGATGTACACTTCCCCCTTGCCGCCCTTCTCGGCCGCCAGGATATGCCCCTCTGCCACATCCCGCACATCCACAAAGTCATATTTTCCCCGCACCAGCCAGCTCAACTGGCGGGTCATCCAGCTCAACACCAACTCCCCCATCTCTGAGCGCCGGAAATCGAAAGGTCCAATCACCCCGGTCGGGCAAACGATCACCGCATCCTGCCCTGCCTCGGCCGCTTTCTTCACGGCCTCCGAAGCCAGGGCCTTGGTCACATCATAGGTACCGGCGGTGTTGTGGGTGTCAAACGGAATGCGTTCATCCACCACCACCCCTTTTGGCGGACGCCCCAGCGCGTGGATGGAGCTGGTGTAGACAAGCCTTTTCACCCCGGCCTTTTGGGCCGCCTTCAGCACATTTTTGGTGCCTTCCACATTCACCTGGTGCATCACCGCCTCTTTTCCCGGAGCGATATTCACCAGGCCGGCCATGTGGAAGACCTTTTCTGCGCCTTTGAAGGCTTTATCCAGGGAATCCGGATCCAGCACGTTGCCTGTCACCGTTTCCACATGCACCCCCTGCAGGGCCTTGCAGTCTTCTCCCGGCAGCACCATGGCCTTCACAGCCGCCCCGCGGCTCACCAGGGTGCGCACCAGCACGTTTCCCAAATGTCCCGTCGCGCCAGTCACCACAATCATTCCGGCCTCCTTCTCCAGCCATTTAACAATAATTGGACGCTTTCTTTCAGCACGTCATCCCAAACGGCGCCTTCAGGATCAAAGAACGCCTGGAAAAACAGGCCCACCGCCAGGGCCACCAGTTCGCGCGCCGCCGCATCCGGGTCCAGGCCCGGGTCCAGCGATCCTTCGGCAATGCCCCGGCGGATGATGCCTTCAAATTTTTCCTGGTAACGGCGGTAAGGCGAAACCGCTGCCTGCCAGACCAGGGGATTATGAATGGACTGCGACCAGAATTCCAGGAACATCGGAAAGCTCGACTCGCTTTTCCGGAAAATCATCCCGCTCATCGCGGCCACATCCAGCAGACCCTGCGGCACATTGGTGGATTGATCCAGAATCAGGCTCATGCCCGCGTCCAGGCTGGCCAGCCAGCGTTCCATCAGTTCCATAAACAGGTCATGCTTGGTGGGAAAATGGTGAAAAAAGGCGCCTTTGCTGATTTCAGCGCCCGCGCAAATTTCCGCCACGCTGGTGGCGTCGTAGCCCTGGCTGGCGAACAGCTTTTCGGCTGTATCCATGATGGCTGCACGGGTTTTCTCACTTCTAAGCTGCATTTTCATCTCCAGTAAAAAACCGACCAGTCGGTATGTTTCAATTTTATCATGCCCTTTTCACCCTGTCAATCCTTTTTTTTCATCCAGCCAGGCAGTCCCATTGCGGGGCAATCCGCTCTCAATTTGGATTATAATTATCTCTATGGATTCATCTAATTCCCCCCTCGTCATTGGAATCGCCGGCGGCTCCGGCTCGGGCAAAACCACCGTCGCCAATGTGGTTTTACGCCGGGTCGGCAAAGACCGGATCGCCTATCTGCCTCACGACGCTTATTACCGCGAACAATCGCACCTGCCCTACGAAGAGCGCATCAAGGTCAATTACGATCACCCCAACTCCCTTGAAACCGAATTGATGGTCCAGCATATTCAGGCCCTCAAGCGCTGGGAGCCGGTGGAGGTGCCGGTCTATGACTTCACCGTGCACAGCCGTAAAAAGGAAACCATCCATGTCGAACCGCAAAAGGTGGTGCTGGTGGAAGGCATCCTCATTTTTGCCGAGCCCGAGCTGATCAAGCTCTTCGATGTGAAAATTTTCGTGGATACCGATTCCGACCTGCGCTTTATCCGCCGCCTGCAGCGCGATATCACCGAACGCGGCCGCTCCACCGAATCGGTGATCAAGCAGTACCTCGAAACCGTGCGCCCCATGCACCTCGAATTTGTCGAGCCCTCCAAACGCAACGCCGATGTCATCATCCCTGAAGGCGGACTCAACACCGTCGCCCTGGATATGGTCACCGCCCGCGTTGAAGAACTGCTGCTCGTAAACAGACCTGATGAGCCCTAAAACCCGCCTCACGCTCCTGCGCATCTTCATTATTATTGGCGTTGTTGCCCTGACCATTTTTCTCATCAGCATCCGCGATCAGATCAAGCAGCTAGAAGGTTACGGCTACCCCGGCATTTTTCTGGTCTCCATGCTGGCCACCTCCACGGTGATTGTGCCGCTGCCCGGCGTTCTGCTCACCTCCATGCTGGGCATGGCCGGTTTCAACCCCCTGCTGCTGGCCGTTTGCGCCGGGGCCGGGGCCGCCCTCGGTGAAATGACCGGCTACATGGTCGGCTTCAGCGGCCAGGGCGTGGTTGAGCGTTCCAAATTTTACGACCGCGTGCTCAAATGGATGGAAAAATACGGCAGCATCACCATTCTGGTGCTGGCGGTCATTCCCAACCCGGCTTTCGACATTGTCGGCATGGTGGCCGGGGTGATGAAGATGCCCATCCCGCGCTTTTTGCTGTTCTGCGCCGCCGGCGAAATCATCAAATACCTGATTTTTGCCCTGGCCGGATCAGGCCTCGCCACCTATATCAAGTAATTGCGCCATCTTCCGGGCGGGCGCCTGCACCGGCCGCCCGCCCTGCCAGCCAATCCCCATACTGAATCAGGAAAGGACCATATGACCATCGCATCCATCGACTCATACCTTGAAGAGCATCTCGATGAGAGCATTGCCGAGCTTTCTGAACTCTGCGCCCAGCCCAGCATCAGCGCCCGCAACGAAGGCCTGCTGGAATGCGCTGAAATGGTGCGCGCCATGCTCGACCAGCGCGGCTTCACCACTGCCATCTTTGCCACCCAGGGCGCGCCGGTGGTTTTTGGCGAGCGCAAGGGCCGCAGCGACAAAACCCTCATCTTCTATAATCACTACGATGTGCAGCCCCCGGAACCCCTGGAGCTGTGGGAAACCCCGCCCTTTGAACCCACCCTGCGTGACGGCAAGCTGTTTGCCCGCGGCGTTTCAGACGACAAGGGCCACCTGCTCAGCCGCCTCTTCGCCATCGACGCCCTGCTGGCCACCGAAGGCGAGCTGCCCTGCACGGTGAAATTCGTCATTGAAGGCGAAGAAGAAACCAGCAGCAAAAACCTCGAAGCCTTTGTGCGCGATCATGCCGCCCTGCTGGCCGGCGACGCCTGCATCTGGGAGTTCGGCGGCGTGGACCACAACGATGACCCGGTGGAATACCTGGGCCTGCGCGGCATCTGCTATGTGGAATTGAGCGTGGAAACCGCCAACCAGGATGTTCATTCCGGCCTGGGCGGCTCCATCTTCCCCAATGCCGCCTGGCGCCTGGTTTGGGCTTTGAACAGCCTCAAAGGCCCCGATGAGACCATCCGCATCCCCGGTTTTTACGACAAAGTGGCCCCCATCACCCCGCGCACCCGCGAGCTGGTGGCCGCCCTGCCCGAAGTGGCGGAGGTGTACCGCCAGACCTACGGCCTCGATCATTTCCTCAAAGGCCTCACCGGTGGGGTTGACCTGCAAATTGAAAGCGCCCATGTGCCCACCTGCACCATCTGCGGCCTCACCAGCGGCTATCAGGGCGCCGGCTCCAAAACCGTGCTGCCGGCCCGCGCCAGCGCCAAGGTGGATTTCCGCCTCGTCCCCCACCAGGACCCGGCTGAAATTCGCGCCCTGCTGCGCGCCCACCTCGATGCCCAGGGCTTCAGCGATGTGATGATCACCGATTTGGGCGGCAACCCGGCTTGCGTCACCGATCCCGATGACCCCTTTATCAAAATCGTCACCTCAACTGCGGCTGAGGTATACGGCCGGCCCATGCACATCATCCCCATGAGCGGCGGCTCGGGCCCCAACTTCATGTTCAACAAATACCTGAATGTGCCCATCGCCACCTCCGGCGTGGGCGACCCCAATTCCCTGGCTCATGCCCCCAACGAAAACATGCGCCTCGATCTGTACCTGCTGGGCGCCCGGCACATCGCCCACATCCTCAAGGCCTTTGGCGCGTAAATCGCCGCCAGCGAAAAAGAACCAATATTGAAAACTGAGCTGCCCTTACTTAACGGGGCAGCTCAGTTATTGACTTAATTTCTCATTGCTGTTATTTTTTCTGTCTGGCCGCCATCTGCACCCGTTTCCAGGCTTCCATCACATCATTCACTTCCCCATCCGATTCCGGCAGTTCGCCGTAGCGCACCTTGAGATACGCTCCGGTCATCAGGTTCATTTCATCCTTTGCCTCGGGCAATTTCTGCGCCGCCAGCGGCAAAAATTCCAGCGGCGTTTGCGCCGTAAGGCGCGGGCAGCCCAGATCCACACACAGGGCCATCAACTGACTGTAAACCCAGCGGATGCGCGCCGCCTGGATCATGCGGTTGGCATTGCGCAAATGCAGCAGCCTGGCCAGGTCGTCCGCCGTTTGCTGGGCGCGGTCCTTCACCGCCTGTCCCAGGTCGCGCAGCATGGCTGCCAGACTGGCATCCTCTTCAATGCCTTCCAGCCGCGCCCGGCGCTCATGCCATTTGCGCCGGATCAGCGCGACCGCCATCAACACCAGCAGGCCAATCACCACGCTCCAGATCAATATCGGCAGCACCTGGCTCATCAACGGTTCAACCGCTTCCTGCTGCTGATTCATCTGTTCAAGCTGGTCGGCAATTTGCTGGGCAATTGAGCTGTTCGGGTTGATGGCGCCGTTCCTTTCAACAAACTGCGCCAGGTAATTCACCAGCCAATCGAGCAGGGGTGCCATCAACTGCATCAGCAGTCCGGTCACAAAACTCAGCGCAATGAGGATGCCCAGACCCACCAGCTGCCCGACCGGGCTCAGCGCCAGCAGCGCCGCCAGTCCGGCTGCCAGCACCACCAGCAGCGCGCCGCCGGCCAGGTTGCCCAGCCAGCGCAGGTTGAAGCGCGCCGCGCGCCCGCCGCGCAGTTCGGCCACCTCGCCCAGGCGGGCCGTGCTCATGCCCACCAGGCCCAGAAACACAAAAACAAACAGAATGGCAAAAGTCATGGGCTGGCGTTCCGGGCTCTGAAAATGGAACACCACCAGTGAAAGGGTGCCCGTCCAGAACGTGGTCAGCAGGGTTTCCGTGTAAATGCCCGCCCGTGCCAGGGTCAAACCCCGCAGCCAGGCCAGCAGCACCACCAGCACCACCAGCACTTCGGCCGGCAGCTGCTGCGAAACCATCATTTCATTGTTCATTGCTGCCAGCATATCCCAGGGCAGGGCCAGGCGCGGCCAATACAGGATTAGTTCCAGCGCCAGCCACAGGCTAAAAAAGCCCAGAACCGCCAGCACCGTCCAGTTGACCGCAGTTTTCACCTGCCAGATCATCGCCAGGCTGTTGAGAAAATAACCCAACCCTAAAATCCCCCCCACCAAAAGCAGCAGCGGAACAAAAGAATCCGGCCGCGCCAGCAGAGAACTGCCCATCAGTCCCGCCCACAGGGCTTCCAGCACAAACAGGATCAAAACCGAAACACCCCGCCAGCCCCACAGGGCGCTGCGCAGGTCCTGGGTATGTGAACCGGCTGCCGTCATCGACTGCGCCCCTCCCGCTCATCTTCCGGCTGGTTCCAGCGGTAGGGCAAATGCACCGCCCGCACACCGGGAATATCCGGCGGGGTTTCCTCCGCCAGGCTGATCAGCGTGGTGTGCAGGCGGTAGCGCCGCAGCCGCACCAGGGTTTCCTGCAGTTCAGGGCCGCACAGCGCCGTCACCAGCACCAGGGTCGAGCCGTAAGGCACCCTGGGCATGGCCTTGAGCAGAAATGATTCAAACGGGGCAGATGTGAACGCCGTCACCCCGGCCAGGGTTTCCAGCAGGTGGGCCAGCTGGCGCGGCGAGCGCCCCGGCGCCACGTTGAAAGGCTGGTCGGAATGGGCCAGGCAGCTGTTGGAAATCAACCCCACCGAATAACCTGCCTGCATGCCCTGATAGACAATGGTGGTAGCCACCTTCACCAGCTGCTCCAGCATGTCGGGGATCACCCCTTCCCAATAGCGCGTCATGGTGGCCGAATTGAGGCACACCATCATCACCTGCGATGAAACCGGCTGGTAAACCTTCACCTGCAGGGTTCCGGTGCGCGCAGTGGCCGGCCAGTGCACCTTTCTGAAGCCGTCTTCCGGATGATATTCGCGCACGCCCACCGGCCGGTTGGGATCGTCAAAAATGCGCCGGCGCGAGGCCCGGTCGCCAAAGGGGTTTTGCGCTTCCAGCTTGATCTCGTGCAGCGGCAGCATCTCCGGGAACACCGTCAGATATTCCACTTTTTCGAGATCGGTGGAGGTGTCGTACATGCCGAACAGGTCGCCCGATGAGAGGTGCGCCGGCCCCACCTGGTACACCCCGCGCTTCTGAAACAGCAGGATGTAATCGCGGCGCGTCTTTTCATACCAGCGCAGGCTGAAAAGGTGCGTCAGGTAAGACATGTCGCGGATGTGCGAGGGCGCCAGCGCCGAAGAATCATCCGGGGCCACCGCCAGCGGCCAGGGGTCAATCACCCGCAGCCATGAAACCGGCAGCAGTTTGTTGTTTTCAATTTCAATGCGCACAGGCGAAGTTTCGCCGGGGAATGAGCGCCGGTAATGCCATCGCCGGTTGTAGACAATGCCATCCAGCGCATGGTCGCGCCACCACGAAGTGACCCCCATGATGGTCAGCAGCATGGCTGAAATGGTGATCCACAGTGCTGAATTCATCACGGCGCCCAGCACCATGATCAGCAGCAGAACCGGGATCCAGGCTTTCGTTCGCACTCAGTTCTCCACAGGAACCGGAACCGAAGAGACGATATCTGAAATCAGCTCTTCCGAGCGCCGGCCGCGCAGCTGCGCCTGCGGCGCAATGATCAGGCGGTGCGAAAGCACGTGCGGCGCCATCGTCTTCACATCGTCCGGCAGCACATATTCGCGGTCCTGAATGGCTGCCCAGGCCTGCGAAGTCTGGTAAAGGGCCATGGTGGCGCGCGGGCTGGCGCCCAGTTCAATTTCGCCGTTCTCGCGGGTGGCGCGGGCAATGCGCACCATGTAATCGCGCACCGATTCCTCAACCCGCACCTGGCGGCGTTCGGTCTGCATCTCTATTAATTCATCCACGCTCACCACGGTTCTCAAATCGGGCAGCGGGTCTGAAGCCCTGAACCGTTCCAGAATGGCGTTTTCTTCCGCCTGGCTGGGATAGCCAATGGCCACCCGCAGCAAAAAGCGGTCGAGCTGCGCTTCGGGCAGCGGGAAGGTGCCTTCCAGTTCCACCGGGTTCTGCGTGGCCACCACCAGAAAAGGCCGCGGCAGCAGGCGCGTGACGCCGTCGGCCGTCACCTGGCGTTCCTGCATCGCCTCCAGCATGGCCGACTGGGTGCGCGGGGTGGCGCGGTTGATTTCGTCTGCCAGCACCACCTGGCTCATCACCGGGCCGGAACGAAATTCAAATTCCTGGGTTTTCTGATTGAACCAGCTCAGGCCGGTCACATCCGAAGGCAGCAGGTCAGGGGTGAACTGGATGCGGCGGAAGCTCAGGCCCATCGAGGCCGCCAGCGCCCGCGCCAGGGTGGTTTTGCCCATGCCCGGCACATCGTCCATCAACACATGGCCCTCGCACAGCACCGCCGTCAGCACCAGGTTGATCACCTCATCCTTGCCGACAATCACTTTTTGAATATTCTCACGAATTTTTTGCGCAACAGGGGAAATTTTCATGCAGCCTCTTTTAGATCAGGAAATGCAATTGTTTCATTTTACCATAATCCTATCAGGGGGTTTTCAAATTTTCGTAACCACCCTGACCATGACAACCCGCGAATCACCCCTCCCACAGTAGGGTAAGGATGCATTTTGCTCAGAAAATAAACGGCACGGGATTGTTTCTTCATACCTATCGGCGCAAAAAACACCCTCACCTTTGACTGTGTTACATTTCCGCCATTTTTGTGGCGCCTCTTATCTTCGACCCGTAAATTAACCGCTCAATCAACTTTTATCCCCGCCTGGGATGGGAAACACTCCAATAAATGGGAATTTGGAGAGAAGCATTCAAATAAGATTATCAAACTACCCTGCCAATCTCATCCCACGCTTTGCCCGACTCAGGTTATAATTTTATCAGTATGGAAAAACTCAAACAGGAAGCTCAAAATATGCTCGGCCTGCGCCTGACAGACAAACAGGTGGCAGCTTTTATTCGTTATGAGCAGGAACTGCTCGATTGGAACAGCCGCATGAACCTCACGGCCATCCGCGAGGTGGAAGCGATCCGCACCAAGCACTTTCTCGATTCCCTCACCTGCCTGCTGGCCATGCGCGACACCCCGCCCCAACGCCTGATCGATGTTGGCACCGGCGCGGGCTTTCCCGGCATTCCCCTCAAAATCATCTTCCCCAACATGCGCCTCACCCTGGTCGATTCTGTCGGCAAAAAAACCGGCTTCTGCCAGCACATTGTGCAAACCCTGGGGCTCAATGGGGTTGAAATTGTCACTGCCCGCGCCGAAGAGATGGGACAAAAAAGCGCCCACCGCCAGCAGTACGATTGGGCCGTGGCTCGCGCCGTGGCCCCGCTGAACGTGCTGGCCGAATACCTGCTGCCCCTGGTGAAGCTGGGCGGCCATGTGCTGGCGCAAAAAGGCGAAAGCGCCCCCGCCGAAGCGCATGTCTCCGATCATCCCATTCACTTGCTCGGCGGCCGCCTCAAACAACTCATTCCCATCACCCTGCCCGGCGTGGTGGATGAACGCTTCCTGGTGATCATCGATAAAATCGCCGCCACCCCGCCGCAGTACCCGCGCCGCGTGGGCGTGCCCACCAAAACCCCACTCAAATAGCATTTTCACTTCCCCCGGAAAGGAATATTCCCATGAAAATTGATGGCCCGTGGTTTAAAGATGAATCCGGCCGCACCCTGGTTCTGCGCGGCATCAACCTGGGCGGCAGCACCAAGGTACCCTTCACCCCCGATGGCGCCACCTGGCGGCGCGAAGGTTTCTTCAATCACCGCGAGGTCTCTTTTGTGGGCCGGCCCTTCCCGCTCGAAGAAGCCGATGAACATTTCCGCCGCCTGAAGGCCTGGGGTTACACCTTCCTGCGCTTCCTGGTCACCTGGGAAGCCATCGAACACGCCGGCCCCGGCATTTATGACGAAGCCTACCTCGATTACCTCACTGCCGTGGTCAAAAAAGCCGGCGAACACGGCCTGACCCTCTTCATTGACCCCCACCAGGATGTCTGGAGCCGCTTCTCAGGCGGCGACGGCGCCCCCGGCTGGACTCTCGAAGCCGCCGGCATGGATATGACCCATTTCCATGAAACCGGCGCCGCCATCGTCCACGCCACCACCGGAGATCCCTTCCCGCGCATGGTCTGGCCGACCAATTTTGGCAAGCTGGCCTGCGCCACCCTGTTCACCCTCTTCTTTGCCGGCAGCACCTTTGCCCCCAGGCTCAAAGTGGATGGGGTGCCCATTCAGGACTATTTGCAGGATCACTACATCAACGCCATCCGGCAAATTGCCCTGCGCCTGAAAGATTTTCCCCATGTCATCGGCTACGACACCCTCAACGAGCCCTCCTCTGGCTGGATCGGCGTCAAAAACCTCACCTATCCCGCTGGCGAACTGAAAATGGGCGACGCTCCTTCACCCCTGCAGGCCATGGCCCTGGGCATCGGCATTCCCCAACTGCTCACCCAGTGGGATATCTCCCTCTCAGGCAACAACCCGGTCGGCGCCCGCTGGGTCAACCTCAGCAAAACCAGCGCCTGGCTGCCCGGCAAAGACTGCATCTGGCGCGAGCACGGCGTCTGGGATATCGATTCTTACGGCCAGCCGGAGCTGCTCAAACCCGATTACTTCTGGAAAGTGGATGGCAAACCCGTTTCGTTTGTCCCCGATTTTCTCGTCCCCTTCTTCAAACGCTTTGCCGCCAGCATCCGCGAAGTGGACCCCAAAGCCATCCTCTTCCTCGAAACCGTGCCCAACACCGAGCCCCCCGCTGTGGATCCCCAGGAACTGCCGGCCTGTGTCAATGCCCATCACTGGTACGACGATATGACCCTGGTGATGAAGTCGTTTTCTTCATTTATCAATGCCGATACCAGCACCGGAAAAATCCTGCTCGGGCCGGCTGCCGTGCACCGCAATTTTGCCGCCCGCCTGCGCGCCATCAAACAGACCGGCATCGAAAAAATGGGCAACATTCCCACCCTCATCGGTGAATTTGGCATCCCCTTCGACCTGGAACACAAGCGCGCCTACCGGACCGGCAACTTCTCGCAGCAGGAACATGCCCTCGATACCACCTACCGCGCCCTCGAAGCCAACCTGCTCAGCGGCACCCTCTGGAATTACACCGCCGATAACACCAACGAGCGCGGAGATAAGTGGAACGATGAGGATCTCTCCCTGTTCAGCCGCGACCAGCAGAAAAACCCCGCCGATATCAACTCGGGCGGGCGCGCCCTGGCTGCTGCCGTGCGCCCCTATCCCCGGGCTACCGCCGGCGAACCGCTGCGCATGGCCTTTTATATGGCCAGCGGCCTGTTTGAATTTGAATTCCGTCACGATCCGGCTATCAGCGCCCCCACCGAGCTCTTCCTGCCCAAACTGCAGTACCCGCGCGGCGTCAAAGTTGAAATCTCCGACGGCAGCGCCAGCTATGACCCCGAAACCCAGCTGCTCACCTACCAGCACACCTCCGAGCGCCCCACCCACCGCATCCGCGTCCGCCGCGCCTGATACCCCAGATACCTTTTTACACAAAAAACCGGCTGAGATTTATCAGCCGGTTTCTTTTTTTTTCCAAGGGGTAAATTATTCTTCCCGCGGTGGTTTGACCACCGAGCGCGCCAGGCGGAAGCCGAGCGAATTGGAGGTGTAATCGGGCATCACACCCTCGCGCGAGGCGCAGCGCGCCAGCTTCTTGCTGTAATACCAGGCACCTCCGCGCACCACGTACAGCGGGCGCTGGTTGGGCGGCAGTTCCGGGTTCGGGTTGTAAGGATAGGGCGCCATAAGGCTGTTCGTCCACTCCCACACATTGCCGATCATATCCACTGCCCCTTCGGGGCTGTCCCCTGCCGGCGAATAAGAGCCCACCGGTGTGGTGCCGCCCTTGGCGCTTTCCAGGGTGTTGCAGCGCCAGGGGTCAAAAGAATCGCCCCAGGGGTAAATCCGGCCGTCCACGCCGCGGGCGGCCCTTTCCCATTCTGCCTCTGTGGGCAGGCGGTAAGTGGTGCGGTAGGTTTCGCCCAGCCATTTGCAATACGCCAGGGCATCCGCCCGGTTCACATTCACCACCGGATGTTTGGCGGTGCCTTCCACAAAACGGAAACCGATCCACCCCTTGGGCAGGCGGTAGCTGGTTTCCCAGACAAAGCGGAAATATTCCTCGTTGGTCACTGGCGCCAGGCCAATTTCAAACTCATCCAGCGTAATCCGGTGATAGGGCTGCTCCACCCTGAAAAGGCCGTCTTCCCGCCAATCGCGCACCCAATCCTGCTCGTTGTAAAGCTTCATCACCTGCTTGTCGCTGGTGCCCATGTAAAACCTGCCGGCAGGAATGCGAATCATCCTGGGTTCTGGAATGGTAGGACCAACTTCCTCCAGATCTTCATCATCGAAATCATCATCAGGAATATTCGCTTTGGGATTGTAAACCATAAATGATTCCTCCGGTCATGCTATAGCGTTGAGGTCGGAATAATCGGTCTTGACTGGCTCTCTACAGCAGCCAGCGGACCGGCCAGGCGGGCATATGTTTCCAGAACCTGGCTCACATTTTCTTCAATGCCCTGCGATATGCCGAACATGTAAGCCGCGCGGGCCGCTTCAGCCCGGTAATCCGCCAGGTGGTCCACCATATCCTGCAAAATCCGCAGCCATGCGCCAGCCGTGTTTTCTACCAGCCAGCCGTAATGGTTGAGTTCAAGGCAGGCCGGGCCACGGCTGGCCGCCCAGGGAATTTTGAGCGCCATCCATTCCAGAAGCGCCGGCCATCCGCTGCGCTGGTCAAAGGCGCCTTCCAGAGGGTGCAGGCCAATGTCCATGTAGGCCAGCGGCTGCGGCCAGTCGGCCTCGCTACGCACGGGCATTTCCAGCACCTGCTGCGGCGGCAATCCCAGGCTTTCGGCATCCACCTGCTGGTCGCAGCACAGCAGCAGGCGCACATCCGGGCGCTGCGGCAGCAATTCCTGCAGGGCAGCCAGCAATCCGCTGGCCTCAAAAGAACGCAGCCGGGTTGCCGGGCCGCTCCAGCCCAGAATCACTTCATCATGGGCCTGCGGGTGAATATCCATATATTTTTGCAGATCAATGTACCCCGGCAGCCATTCCAGGCGGGTAAAGGCACGCCAGTCGTCTGCAAGCCGTTTGGAAGGTACGGTGGCTCCGTTGGCCAACTGCAGTCCCCATTTGAACTGCACCACCGGCGGCGGGGTGATGTTCCCTGCCGGATTGGGTGAAGCAGCCTTGCCTTCAAACCAGAAAGGGTAGGCCGGATCGTGTTCACCCAAAAGCTGGTAGGCTTCATCGAAATCGGCTATTACTATTTTATCACGAGCGCGCCAATGTTGTATGCCCGAAAGGGTATTCCCCCATAAATTGCGGTAAATGACCAGCACATCACTGCGTTCGCAAGCCACCCTGGCCTGGGGCGTGTTCTTTCCAAAGTCGCGGGCGCCAATTAAATAGGCTTTATGCCGGCCGGTGTGATTAATGGCCCGTGCCGGCGTGTAACACCGCCATTCAATGTTCTTCCATAGAGCTGCTTCTTCAGGGTAAATGTAGGTGATCTTCACGTTGGCACCGGTGAGTCATTCTCTATACAGCAAAAAGTGGCCACAGCCCTGATCCTGCCATCTTTTCGCCCTGCCTTCAGAATAACCGCGCCGCGGACGGAAGACTCCCCTCAAAAGAATGACATCACCAAGGCTGTAACGTAAAAGATTGAAAATATTATACCCTAACCTGGTCAGCGGTCCATAACAACTGCAAACGGGCTCGGCTGTCGCTCAGGCCAGGTCTTTAACGGGCGCAAGTTCCTGAATCAGGTTGGCCCAGGCGCGCCCCACAAAATGCATTTCACGCTGCAAAGCCTGTTCGTGGCCGGCGGCGCCCAGGCTGCGCGCCTTTTCCCGCTCGGTCACCAGTCCGCGCAAATGGCTGTACCATTCATCATAACTGTGCGCCACAATGCCGCCCGCCTGCCAATCCTCGTGCGCCTGGGTGGGTGAAGCAATCCATGGAATCCGCCTCACCCCGGCTTCCATCAGGCGCCGGTCTGAACGCTGCTGGTTCAGCGGGCTGTCGCGCAGCGGCACCAGCAAAATATCCACCTGCGAAAGCAGGTAAGGATAATCGTCCGGTTCCACTGCCGGCAGGAAAAGCCGCCGCACTTCAGGGACGTTATCAAATAACTGATAAAGCTGCGGATCACCGCTGATCACCAGGCGGGTTTGCGGGAATTCCCGTAAAATGCGCACCACCGCCCTCCGGATGGGCAGCACATCTTCCATCTGGCCGGGAATGGTCATGATACCAATATTCAATGAGGTGCGTCCTGAGACCGGTTTTTGCCACAGCGGGTTGCGCTGATTCCAGCCGTCCGGCACCATCAAAACCGGGTAACCCTCTTTGCGCAGCTTTTCAGCAGCGCCGCTGCTGGCCACCGTGATGCGGTCACAAATTTGCAGCGCCGCCGTGTAGGCGCGTGCCACTGCCGGGTCGCCGGGTCCCAGGGTTTCGTAATCTGGATGCTCTTCCGTCAGAACGGCAAAATCGAGGTCCAGATCCAGCACCACCGGCAGCCCTGCCGCCACCCGCACCGCAATTTTCTTCATCAGGTCTGGCCGGCCGTGCGCGTTATGCGCCACAATCAGGTCATAGCTGTTCCAATCTGAGGCGGCATCCTGCGAGACCTCATAGCCCATATCTGCCAGAGCCTGCGCCAGCAGGGTGCGCCTGAAGGGCGATTCATGCGAATCGATGCCCACCACCAGCACCCGCTGCGCCTGAACAGCCCCGCTGACCGCCGGTTTTCCGGCCAGGGCGTTCAGGTCAATCTGCAGATAAACATCCGCCAGCAGGTTCTGCAAATCTTCCACCAGTTCCATGCGCCCTTCGGCACGCGCCTGCCGAATATTCAATTCAATCAGCGCCGGCAGCAGGGTATCAATCTCGTCCAAATGTTCGGCCACCGCCTGGGCCGGCGAATCGGCCCGCAGCACCGCGTCCAGCAGTTCCTGAGCACGCTGCACCTCTTCTTCAGAGATCACCGGTTTGCCGGTCAGGTTCTGCAGCAGGCCAAAAACCGCCTGCGGCTGGGTGGGTTGATATTTGGGAGAGGCGTCAAACAGGCTGGGGGCGCAGTTGCGCTGAATCAGTTCAATGCGCCGCTCAATGTCTTTGCGCTGCGGCGCCCAGCGGCTGGCCTCGCGGTAAAGGGAAAGAGCCGCCTTGCGGTCCCCTGCCACCAGGTAAGAATCCCCCAAAATCAGCAGCGACACCACATCATCCGGATGCTCCTGCAAAATGCCCGCGTAAATAATCAAAGCTTTATCTACCTGATTGCTTTTCAGGTAGGCCTGGCCCTGCAGTTTCAGGCGTTCCAGTTCTTTGGTTTCCAGCGGGTTCATGGTGGCAAGCATAGGTCTCCAGATGACAATCAAGAAGGCGTGTTGTGTGTAGGTCTTTTATACTTTATCAATTCTGTGATTCGCGCACAATAAAGGCAATATGAATTGTGCGTAAAGGGCCGTAAAGACATCAAAACCTCTCCCTTTGCAGGGAGAGGTCCGTAAATTTTGCGTAAAGGCAGCCGTCAGGGCTTTTTTTCTTCCAGGGGCGCCTGTTCTGCCAGGAAAGCGCGCAGGCTTTCGAAAGGATCCACCGCAGCTTCGGCCGACACGGGCACAGCCTGGGCGGGCTGGGCAGCAGCGGCCGGGCGCTGCGCCAGGCGGGCCGCGATCACTTTCTGTTCCTGAATGGCCTGGTAAATTTCCTGGCGCATGACGGGAATTTCGCGGGGCGCCTTGATGCCCAGCTTGATTTTATCCCTATCGATGGATAGGACCGTGATGACAATATCATCACCAATCACTAAGCTTTCGTCGAGTTTTCTGCTCAGTACCAGCAAGGCGACCTCTTCTTTGCGCTCAAAAATAAAGGTTAATTGATTGTACCACATTGTGCTTGCGAGGCAAGCGAAAAAAGCCCTGATCAGATTTTGTCAAACAAATTCATCATCGAACTCATCCGGCCGCTCACCTGCAAGACAATTTGATAAGCATTTTCCTGCATTTTCAAATTGGAAACTGCCTCTGCCATATCAATATCTTCTTTTTTGGATAGCAGCGCCTTCAATTCCAGCAAGCCCATATCCATGCGCGACATTGCGTCAGAAAGGGTGCGCACCCGCGCGCCGTTCTTGGTCATGGCATCGGTCAAAGCCTCTTCGGCTGTGTCCATGTCGGCCAGGGCCGTGTCCATGGCAGTGGTATCATTGCTGTTCAGGGCATCACGGGCCAAAATCAGTGCTTCCAGCAGCGGTCTGAAAGCAGCATCGCCATCCACATTCATCGCAATGGTCTCATCCGGTGAGATGTTGCGCATCATGATATTATGGTCGCCGTTGTATTGGATGGTGTCGGCGGTGGTCGGCGGCACGCCGCTGCCCGCCGGGATAATCTCAAATGGCTTGGTACGCGTGGCATAACCGGCAAAAATATAGCGGTTCAGGTGCTGGGTGTTGACCAGATCCATGGCGCTTTTCAGAATGCCGTCCATTTCCTGCGCCAGCACCGCGCGTTCCTCAGCCCCCATCGTATCGTTGCGCCCCTGCAGAAGGGCGTTTTTGGCCTTCAGGGCAGCGTCAGCCAGGTGCTGTGAGGCAAATTCGGTCGATTCCATCCATGCCTGGCTGGTATGTCCCGTCTCAATATAGGCTTCCATGGCGCTCATGCTGGCCTTGATGGTCAGGCTTTGCGCGGCAATGGCCGGGGCGTCTGAAGGATATTCAAAGCGCTTGCCGCTGGCCACCTGCCGCTCCAATGCATAGAGCCGCTCCAGGCTTTCATTCATATGGGTCAGCGACCCCTGGGTCAGCATCTGTTGGGTTACTCTCATATCACACCTGCCTTACCTAGCGCCCCACGACGCCCATATTATTGATCACCCGATCGAGCATCTCATCCAGGGCGGTCATCATGCGCGTGGCTGCCTGGTACGATTTCTGATAGGCCAGCATTTTGGTGGCTTCCTCATCCAGGTTCACGCCGCTGACCGAATCCCGCTGCTGATCGAGCGCATCCATCACCGTCTTGTGATCCGCCGCCTGGCTGGTCGAGCGTTTCACCGTCAGACCCAAATCGCCAATCCGCAGGTTGTTATAATCGCCCAGGGTCATGTTGTTCAGGCCCACCAGCGTTTCGCGCTGCACATCGTTGATCAGCTTGGCAATCGTGCCGTCGCCCGGCGCATTGGTCACCGAGGCAGCCGCCAGGTTCTCAGCGGTCAGCGTGGTGTTGATGCGCATGGAAAGCGCGTCTGTGCCCGTGTAAAGGGCCTGCCCCGGCACATTATTCAGGTCATAACCAGTGATGTGAATGGCATTGATGCGGTCCATAAACGAAATGGCCATGGTGTTCAGGCGGTTGAGTTGATCTACCACCACGCCATCCCTGGACTCCATCAAACCCTTCAATTCGCCTGCCACCGGCGAGAAAGGCTCGCCGTCCTGCCAGCCCACCCCCACCAGGTTGCCATTGGCCGGGTCGGGCGTGGCCGTCACTTCAAAGGCCCGGCTGCCAATCACCAGTGTGTGTCCGCCGATGGAAACCACCACCTGGCCAAACTGCTGGAAAGCGGCCTTGGCACCTGAAATTTCGCTCAAACGATTTAGAATCTTATCCCGTTCATCCAGCAAATCATTGGGCTGGTGGTTGGTGCTTTCCACATGCGTGATTTCCACATTCAGGCGCGCCAGCTGTGTGGCCAGTTCGTTAATTTCATCCACCCGTTCGCGAATGGTCAGATCCTGTTCACCGCGCAGTTTATTCAATGCCGAGGCCCGCCGGTTGAAGGAATCGGCCACTGCTTTAGAACGTTCCAGGGTGTCTTGCCGGATGGTCAGGTCATCCGGGCTGGTGCTCAATGATTGCCACCCGCCCCAGAAATCGTTCAGGCGCTTGGCCAGGCTTTCCGATCCGGTATCCGCCAGAGCCATTTCCACCTGGTTAAGGAAGTCCGCTTCGGTAGCCCAGCGCTTGTTTTCGCCCAGCTCAAAGCAGTAACGTTGATCTATAAACTCTGTGTCATAGCGCTTGATGCGGTCCACCAGAACCCCCGTGCCAAACTGGCCGGGCAGGATGGAGCCCATAAATGTGAAATTGGCCCTGGGGTGGCTGGCGGTCAGAATGGCTTCCTGACGGCGGTAACCGGGCGTGTTGGCATTGGCCACATTATGCCCCACCACCTGCATGGCCTCTTGTTGGGCCATCAGGGCCTGCATAATCATGTTGATTCCAGAAAATGCTCCAGGCATATGCGCCTCCTCAGGCCTGGTGATCCAGGCCGTAACTCACGGGCGGTTCATTGGTGCTGCTGCTGCCGTTGGGCTGGTAATGGGTCTTCGGCGCAATCAGGTCCACCAAAAATCCCTGCAGCGCTTCAAGGCGCTCCAGGTTGAGCATAGCCAGGGCATAATTGCCCTGGTTGATTTCGCGCAGCTCTGCCTGAATGGTCATAAACCCTTCCCGCAGGTGATTGATGCGCTCCACCATAGGATCCTTCAAAACAGCCAGCAAATTGTTCAGGCTGCCATCTTCGTCTTTCAAACCGCAAAGTTCAGCTGCCTTGATGGTATGCTGCCGGCGGCGCTCTTCAAGCCGGCCTAATTCATCCAGCAGGCTTTCCTTTTTTTCGACAGAATCCGTCAGCCGGGCGGCATTGCGCTGCACCAGGTCTTCGCGTTCTTCCTGAACCAGGGCGCGCAGAGCCTGCACCACCCTGAACTGGTTGACCATGTCGGCTTCGATTTGGTGCAGAGCTTCTTCAAGTTGAGGATTGACGGTCATAGGTGTCCTGTTCTGTTAACAAAATGAGCCTGACAAGATCAATTGCCCGGCTCAATTTTTCAGATGTCAGTTGATGAAGGCTGGACGAAGCGGCTTAGAGGCCCAATTTGAGGGATAAGCGGCGGGCCAGCTCGTCATAAGGAATCTTATATTCACCCGAAAGGATCTGCGCACGCAGCGCTTCAACTTTTTCAGACCGAACCTCAGGCGCGCCCTCAAAAGCAGCCATGGCCCGCGAAAGCAGTTGGGCTTCGCGTGAAAGCGTGGTGCGGTCTTTGCTGCCCAGGTTCTCAGCCTGCTGAGCCTGGGTGCGGGCCGCTTTGCTGCTGTCCACCTGGGTCAGCATATCGGCCTGATTGGCATTAACCTGGTTTATGGCATTCTTATCAACTTTCATAATGGCCTCCATCAATGGCTACGAGGGTTGCTGCTTATGTTATCGGCTGCGGGCTAAAAAACTTTACTGGCGCATTTGAATTGCTTCGCCAATCATGTTATCTGTTTGTTTCAGCATGCGCATCGACATATCAAATGCCCGCTGCAGCACCACCATGTGCGTGGTTTCCGCGGCCACATCCACATTCGATTTCTCCAGCGTTCCATTGATGATCTGGCCAAAATTGTTGGTTCCAGGCGTGCCGGTTTGCACTGCGCCCGAAGCTTCCGATTCAAGCCACAAATTCTGGCCATAGCTGATCATGCCCGACAGATTCGGCGTGCGGTACAGCGAAATGGTGCCTGCCTGAGTCCAGGTTTGCCCCACCCGGTAACGCACCACCCCATCCTGGCTCACGGCGATTTCCTCTGCCTCCGCAGGGATCTGTCCGCCAGTCCATACCAGGGGATAACCATTGGCTGCCACGATCCGGTTGTTTGCATCCAGGCTGAAATGACCATCGCGGGTATAGGCGGTGCGGCCATCTGGCAGCCGGATGCCAAAATAACCTTCGCCTGAAACCGCCAGGTCCAGTGGGCTGGTGGTCGTTTCAAACACACCCTGCTGATTCCAGCGCTGCGAAGAAGTCGGATAGACGCCGTTCATCAGCTGGCGGTCAAGCATCTCCTGAAAATTAGTGCGAATTTGCTTGAAGCCGTTGGTGTTAATATTCGAAAGATTATGGCTCACATTATCCAGATCTTCCATATGGGAGATCAGGCCGCTGCGAGAAATCTCAATCATCTGAACGAAGTATGAGCCCATAATACCCTATCCTTTCCGCTTATCCTTTGCCCAGCGAGCCAATGGCCCGCCCCAGCAGGTCATCCTGCACACGCACCAATTGCTGGTTGGCTTCATAAGAGCGGGTGACAGAGATCAACTGTGTCATCACCTGGGCGGCGTTGACATTGCTCATTTCCAGGAAGCCCTGGTGCACCTGCCCCACGGGAATGGTGGCGTCAGGCGCGTTGATGGCCGAATAAAGGCCGTTGTTTTCGCGCAGCAAATCTGTGCGCGGGTCAGCAAAAGCCACCACGCCAATTTGGGCAACATTGGCACCGTTGACGGTAATGGTGCCGTCCGTGCCAATTACCATTTCCCCTTCAGGGACGGTAATCGGCTGGTTATTGACATCCAACACCAGGTAGCCTTGCGAGGTCACCAGCTGGCCGGTGGCATCGCGGCCAAAGCGCCCATCGCGGGTGTAGTAATCGCCGTCCGGGGTTCTGACATGGAAAAAACCTTCTCCATCCAGGGCCACATCCGTCATTATATTGGTGGTTTGCAGCGCCCCCTGTGAAAAATCAACAATCGGGCTGGAGGTTTCCACGCCCAGGCCTAAATCGCCCTGCTTGCGCAGCCGGTTCAGGCCCAGCCTTTCCAGATAATCAGGTAAAACAGGCGGCAGGTTGCCGGTGTACACTGGAATCAGGGGGCTGCTCTGCACCAGCTGAGGATAGGCGGCGGTCTGCATATAGTCGTTCATCGTCACCAGCAGCTGCTTGAACCCGGGCGTGTCGGCGTTCGACACATTGTGGGAAAGCGCCACCTGACGGTTCATTCCCGCCAGCATCCCTGATGCTGAAGCATACAATCCCTTGATCATCGTTTGGCTCCTGTGGCGCTGCTGTTGCCCAGGTTCAAAATCATCTGCACCTCATCGCGCGGCATGCCCATCTGGCGGGCGATATCCAGTTCGTTCATGCCGCCAGCCGACATGGCCGTCACCACCTGGGTGCGGTCTGTGGGAGAGGAGGCCGTGACGGAACCCGTCGAGCGGGTTTGCGAAGCCGCCAGCAGGGTCTGAAAGTCAGATTGGCCTAAAATGCCCGGAGCAGCCGGGGGCCGAGTCTCCTGCTCGCGCGTCACCAGGGTGCGCAATTGATCCACCACAGGGCTCATGCGTTCCACCTGTTTCTGGCTGCCGCGCAGGCGCGCAGTTTCACGCGCCAGCTGAACCAGGTTCAGGGTGTCACTGAGCAGGGTGGAGCTGATTTTGTCCATTCTCTACCTCCTTCTCACCGGTAACTGTTCGCTGGGAGACGGGGACCGCGCCGGCGTTCTTTCGGCGGCGCAGCGGGTGGGGTTCCCGCTTCCGGCGCCGGTTTCCGTTCTGTCTCTCCCATAATCGCCTTGAGTGACATCACAGCCTTGCCGTGAATCTGGCACACACGCGATTCGGTGACCGATAGAATTTCACCAATTTCTTTGTATGTTAATTCTTCATAATAATAAAGTGAAAGCACCAGGCGTTCCTTCTCAGGCAGGGCCTGAATGGCTTCCACGAGCTTCCGGTTTGTATCCGCCGATTCAAAGGTCTCTGAAGGATCAGGCTGATTTTCGTCCGTGGTTCTTTCATAAAGCGAGGTCGCCTGATCCTCGCCGGTATCCATGGTTTCATCCAGTGAAACCACCACCCGGCTTGAGTCCTGAAAGGCCTGCTGCACAATATCAATGTCCATTTCAAGGTGTTCTGCCAGCTCATCTTCGGTGGGCAGGCGCTGGAGCTGTTCCTGCATTTTGACCATGGCGTTCTGCACGCTGCGCACGCGCTGGCGCGCCGTGCGCGGCATCCAATCAATGCTGCGCAGGTAATCAAGCACTTTGCTCCGGATCTTCAGTGTTGCATATGTGCTGAGGCGGGTGCCATATGCCGGATTGTAAAGGTTCACCGCCTCAATCAGACCCAACAGCCCCTGGCTCACCAGGTCGTCGTAGTCGCTCCCGCGGGATGAATTGACGCCCAAGCGGCCCAAAACAAAGTGCACCAGCGGAATACTTCGCAGAATAATCTCCTCACGCAGCGCGGGATCGCGTGTGGCAAGGTATTGATCAATGAGTTCTGCCTCCGCTCTCTGTGTTGTCATCCACTACCTCAGACCGTATTATCCATGCGGCCTTCTTTCATCATGTCTTCCCTATCCAGCAGGGCTTCGAGATCGCTCAATTCGGAGCTGTTCAAACCTTCCACCGCGGCTTTAATCTCTTCAGCCCGTCTGAGCGCTTCTTCCTTTTCCTTACGTCTGGCTTCAGCTGCTTTTTCAAGTTTCTCTTTTTCTTCTGCCAGAATCTTTTCAAGGATAAACTGACCCAAAAGCCAGTTGATCACCCAGGCAATCGCTCCTGCGCTCAGTAAAGCTACCGCAGTGCGCATCACCACGTTAAATATATCAACTTTTGCGAAAATTGCCAATAAAGCCGCTGTAAAACCTACCAAAATAATGAACAATTGACTTAACAAAAAAGCAATTTCCATCTCTTTGGGCAGGCGCGCAACCTTTTCGGCCCGTTTTTTCCCCCTGGCTGATTCAGGGGAGGGCTGGGCAGGCTGCCCGGTCATGACTGCCACCTGCCTTCAAACAGGGCTGTCACCAGGTTCTCAGCCCTGGCTGATTCCAGATCCTGCAAAACCTGCGTGCCCTTGGAGAAAAACACCAGCGGCAGCCTGGAACGCCAGGCCAGGTTGAACACACTGCCAAAGGTGCTGGTCTCGTCCAGTTTGGTGATCGCCAATCCGCGCGGTCTGAAGGGGCTGAAAGCAGACATGGCATTTTGCAAATCCGTCTCCTTGCCGGTGGCTGGCAGCACCACCCAGGTGCTGCGCCCGGCCAGGGCGGTCAGCAGGGCGCCAATGGCCACCACACTGGCCTCGTTCAGCGGATTAACCGGCGTGGTATCCACCAGCATCAGGTCTGTATCAGCCTGCTCCGACATCACCCGGCCCAGGTCCTCTGGCGTGTATACCAGCGAAAAGACCGCGCCCATGGCTTCCGCGTAAGCGCGCGCCTCAGAAATGGCTCCCGTGCGCACCGTGTCGGCGCACACCCAGTGCACCTTGCGCCCCAGGGTTTTCTGGTTCAACACGGCCAGCTTGGCGCACAGGCTGGTTTTGCCCGCGCCGCTGGTGCCCACCAGGCAGATGACCTGCGCATTGGCGCCAAAGGGCTCTTTTTGAACCCTCAGGCAGGCTTCCATCTGCTTTTGCAGCGATTGGCGCACCCGGCTTTCATCCATCACCCCGCGCGAGCCCAGGGTTTCCATGCTCACCGTCATCATGCGGGTCAGCAGGTCCTCATCCACCCCCTGGCGGCGCAGTTGCTGAAACACCCGCCCTAACGCCGGCGATACATCCATATATGGATTTCCCGTCAGCATGCCCATATGCAGTAACGGCAGCCCATCCTCTCCTCGGGCCGCATTCGCTTCACTCCGTTTTGCCGGCGCTTCGGCTTTTTCGGCTGGCGGGTTCACCCGGTTCACCCGGCTGGCATCCACCATCGGGAAACGCGGCGAGGTGATTTTTTTAACGGTCAGCGGCGTCTCAGGTGCCGCCTCGGGCGCTTCAGCGGCAGCAGCCGGCTGAGCCGCAGCCGGGTCTTTTTCAGGGACGGCCGGGGTCTCATCAGGCATTCCACCTGGCTGATAGGCATTTTTCCGCTGCCGGGCGGTCAACATGCGCCGCCGGGGCGGCTGCGCGGCGGCAGCCGGTGCTTCTTCAGCCTCTTTTGCAGAAGGCGGCAGAGGCTGCGCAGCAGCCGGTTTCTTTTCGCCTTCCTCCATGCGTACCGCCACCACCTCCACCGTCGCCTTGCGCCAGATCTGCCAGGCCGGCGGCGGAATCTGGCGCACTGACACAATCAACGCATCAGGGCCCAGTTCCTGCATCACCGCTTGCAGGGCTTCCACCATCGATTCAGCCACCACTTTTCGCGTGATCATGTTTCAGCCTCTCTACTGCATTTGCGGCAGGTTCAAATTGACCATGCCCAGCGCCTTCACCCGCGTTCCCGGGCTGATTTCAGAAAAAGCCAGCACCACCAGCGCCGGAAAACTCTGCTCAGAAAGCCGGCGGAAGGCCAGCCGCAGCTCTCGCGGGCACAGCAAAATGGGCGGGTGGCCCTGCTGAGCCACATCTTCCATCTTTTCACCCGTGGCTGTCAAAATCATCTGTGCAATGCTTGGATCAATATTGAAGGTCAGCGAACCACCCGCCGAACTGAGCGACTCTTTCAGCATCATTTCAAGCTGGGGTGAGAATGTGAACACATACAGGTAGCCGTCTTCTTCCTGGTACATATTGGACAGGGTGCGGGCCATGGTCTGGCGCACTGCCTCGGCCAGAATATTGGGATCGCGGGTCACCGGAGCATGCTTGGCCAGCACCTCCAGCACCCCGGCCAGGTCGCGAATCGGCACCCGCTCGCGCAGCAGGCTGCGCAGCACATCCTGCAGCTCACCCAGATTCAGCAAATCGGGAATCAGCCCGTCCACGGCTGCCGGGGTGCGCTGCTTGAGCTGGTCCAACATTTCCATCACCATCTGTCGGCTTAACAGGTCCGCCGAATGCGTGCGGATGATCTCGGTCAGGTGTGTGCTCAGCACAGCCATTGGCGCCACCACCGTATACCCCAGCAGTTCAGCCCGGCCGCGGTCAATCTCGCTGATCCAGATGGCCGGCAGGCCAAAGGCTGGCTCAACGGTTGAAATGCCCGCAATGCTCTCTTCCACCTCACCGCTGGCAATTGCCAGGTAACGGTCCACCATCAACTCGCCGCGCGCCACTTCTTCTCCGCGAATTTTGACCCGGTAAGTTTGCGGCTGCAGGCGCAAATTATCCCTGATACGCACCACCGGCAGCACAAATCCCATTTCGGTCAAAACCTGGCGGCGGATGTTGGTGATCTGACGCAGCAGGTTATCTTCGCGTTCCTCATCCACCAGCGGAATCAGGCCGTAACCCACTTCCAGCTCAATGGGTTCCACCACCACCATGGCCATCAGGTCTTCCGGTGTTTCCATCTTCGGCGCCACCACCGCCACTTCTTCCGGCGGGGGCGGCGGCTTGTGCTGCGAGCGCCACACCCCAAAGGTCATCACGCCCAGTCCGCCAGCCACCAGAATAAACGGCAGCTTGGGCAGCCCTGGCACCAGCACCAACCCTGCCATGATCACTGTGGCGATCACCAGGGTGTTGAAATTGGATAATTGTTTGATCAGGTCCGAACCCAGAGATGCTTCTGAGGTGGAGCGGGTGACAATGAGGCCGGCTGCCGAGGAAACCAGCAGCGCCGGAACCTGAATGGCCAGGCCCGCGCCCACCGTCAGGAGCACATAGGTGGAAAGAGCCTGGTCCAGGGCCATGCCCAGCTGCAAAACCCCCACCACAAAACCGCCCACAATGTTGACCACAATCACAATGACGGCGGCAATCGCATCGCCGCGCACAAATTTGCTCGAGCCGTCCATGGCGCCGTAGAAATCTGCTTCCACCTGCACCGCCCGCCGCCGCGCCCGAGCATCTGCCTCAGTGATCATGCCGGCGTTCAGGTCGGCATCAATGGCCAGCTGCTTACCAGGCATGGCATCCAGGGTGAAGCGCGCCGCCACTTCAGCCACGCGCCCCGCGCCGCTGGTGATGACCGCGAACTGGATCACCATCAGCATGACGAACACCACCACGCCCACCACATAATTGCCCCCCACCACCAGGCTGCCAAAGGTGGAAACCACCGTTCCCGCCTCGCCGCTGATCAGGATCAGGCGGCTGACCGCCACATTCAGGCCCAGGCGGAACAGGGTGATAACCAGCAGCAGTGAGGGGAAGACTGAAATATCCAGCGGCTTTGAAACCGACATGCTGAGCAACATCAGCCCCAGCGAAAAGGCCAGATTGACGACAATCAGCACATCCACCACTCCCGGAGGGAGCTGGATGAGCATCAGCGCCACCACCACCATCAGCCCGATGGCTGTCAGCGCGTCGTTAGAACGCAGCAGCGCGCGCCAGTCAAATGTAGGAGAGGAAGCTCTAATCGCCATAATATCTGATCCTTATGAGTGTGCCGGTTGCAATTTTCGGCCCTGCACCTTGTAGACATAAGCCAGCACTTCCGCCATCGCCATGTAGAAATCCTGCGGAATTTCCTGGTCAATATCAACCACTTTGTAAATGGATTGCGCCAGAGGGATGTTCTGGATGACCGGAATATCATTTTCCTTGGCCACCGCCACAATCCGTTCAGCCATCAGATGCGAGCCCTTGGCCAGCACCCTGGGGGCTTCCATTGCCGCAGCATCGTAATTGACGGCAATGGCAAGGTGGGTCGGGTTGGTGATGATGACATCGGCTTTGGGCACCGCCGCCATCATCCGTTCGCGGGCCATGCGGCGCTGCTGCTGGCGGATGCGGCTGCGCAGCAGCGGATCGCCTTCACTTTGCTTGAAATCTTCAATCACTTCCTGCTTGCTCATGCGCAGCGAGCGGAAATGCTGCCAGCGCTGGTAAAAATAATCCACAGCGCCAATCACCAGGTAAATGGCCGCAATCTGGATCATCAGGCCGTAAGCCAGGTCCACCCACTGCGAAATGGCCGAGCTGAGCGGCTGCTGCCCCAGTTCGCCAAAATGGGTGACATTTCCCTGCAGATAGCTGTAAGCGGCCCAGCCAATGATCACCAGTTTCAAAAGCGCCTTTATCAGGTCCACCACCCCGCTCAACGAAAACAGGCGTTTGATGCCTGAAATGGGGTCCACCCGGCCAAAATCAAAAAAAGGGCGCTCCGAAGCCCAGTTAAAATTGGTCTGAATCAGAGTCAGGCCCATCCCCAGGGCGCCAAGCCCTAAAACTATCTCTGCGAAGGGCAGCGCCAGGCCCAGGGCGTATTCTGTTACCATGTTTAAAAGCCAGTTGAAGGTCAGGCTGGCATCATCCACCATCGGGCTGGTGATGGCCTTTTTCATCATGACCCCCATGCCGTTAGCCAGGTCGCGGCCAGGACCCTGCAGCAGCCATACGGCCACCAGCATGCCGATGGCACTGCTCAGTTCTATGCTGCGCACCACCTGGCCGCGCTGTCGCGCCTGTTCCAATCTTCGAGCGGTTGGGGCCTCAGTTTTTTCGGCCATACCTCATCCTCCCAGAATTTCCAGCATGCGCGGGCCCATGTTCTGCAAAAGGTCGCGGATCACTGGAAGCAGGTAACCAAAGGCCAGTGCCAGGCCGATCAAACCAACCCAGATCTTAACCGGCATGCCCAAAAAGAAGACCTGAATCTGCGGTGCCACCCGCGAAAGCAGGCCCAGGGTCAGGTCCGTCAGCAGCAGGGCGCCCAAAACCGGCATGGCAATCTGGATGCCAGTAAGGATCATCCCGTTGGTCATGATCAGCAGCCGCTCATAGGTCAATTCGGGCAGCGCCTGGTTGACCGGCAGCAGGGTGAAGGTCATTTGCAGGCCCATCAGAAAACTGTGGTGACCGTTGATGATGAGAAAATAGAGAATGGCCATGATGGAAAAGAACTGGCTCATCGAAGAACCCACTTCGCCCAGCGCAGGGTTGAACATCTGCCCGGCCGAAAAACCGGTGCTCAAATCCATCAGAGAGCCGGCAATCTGAAAGGCGCCAAACACCAGGCTGGCCGAAAATCCGGCCAGAATGCCCACCAGCAGTTCGCGCCCAATGCCCACGGCAAACAAAACCCAGGGCATGGCCTCCGCTTCTGCCGGTAAAGGCTGCCAGGGCATCACCACCATGGAAAGCACAAAGGCCAGGCCAATCTTTATCTGGTTCGGTACCGCCGAAGCGCCAAAAACTGGAATTTGCACCAGAATGGCGATGACCCGGGTGAAAACCAGAAAAAAGAGTTGAAACTGGGCGATGGAAACCAGCATGAAGTTTTGCTCCGCTCAACCGTTAACCGTGATAAGTGGCCTTTTACGCCTCGATCTTTCCTTATGCCATAGCATACTCCCATCGGCGGGTAGATTCAGTAAAGGGAAAATGAAGCAGGGCTAAAGAAGGCGTAAAAGAATCTGGATCCCTGAGTGGACCGGTCTTCCACAGGCAAAAAAACCAGTATACTTGGCTGTTCCCTGGCATCCACGGCGACTTTTGCGGTTTAGGTAAAGGTTGACTATGACATTACAACAAGAGAAACAAGCCCCTTGCCTGATCGGGGTGCAGGCTTTATTCAACCTGAAGCCCCAGCCAGCGGCTGGTTTTCTCTACCAGTGCATCCACCGACAATGGTTTGACTAAAAAATCTACCGCCCCCATTTGAATGGCCTGCTGAACTACTTCCTTGAACCCCAGGGCTGAAATCACCACCACCTGGGTCTGGCGCAGCCAGCCGCGCCGCCGCATCTCACCAATCAGTTCCAGCGTGTTCAGGCCGGGCACCAGCATATCCACCAGCAGCAGCGCCGGCCGCCGCTGCACCAGGCGCGCCAGCACGTCTGCCCCATCCAGATGATGATCAATATCCAGATTCAGGCGGCTCAGGCCAAGTTTGATCAGGTCGGCGGTTGGGCGGTCGCCTTCAATCAGCATCACCCGGGCAGGCATGTTTATCCGCCCCCGGTGAGGAAGTTGACCATGGAAACCCGCAGCCGCTCCAATTTTTCAGCCGGCAAATTGAGAATCTCCAGTGCTTCAGGCAGCAGTTCGCGCGGCCCCAGGCGGTTCATCATCGCCGGGTCCATCGGCGCCAGGGCATTGGCAATGTGAATGACGGCGGCCAGCCGGGGCTGCGATTCCACCATCCAGGGCTGATGGTGCCCGCCGATGGCTTCAATCAGCGCCATGGGAAAATTCCATTTCTTGGCCATCAATCCCCCCACTTTGCCGTGATCTATGCTGAACACCATGGTTTCGGCCTTGCTGAACGAAACCCGGTTGTTAAAGGCATATTCATATAGACGGTTGTAATCCATCATCACAAATTGATCCAGCACCACCTTGCCAATATCGTGCAGCAGCCCGGCCACATAGGCATCTTCCGGGTTGTTGAAACCCAGCGAGCGGGCAAACCACTGTGCCGCCATGGCCACCGAAACCGAATGATTCCATAAATCGCCGGTGGCCAGCCGGTATCCGGGCAAACTGTGATTCAGGGAACCTGAAGCTGCCACCCCCATGGTGATGGTACGAATGCGCGCAAAACCCAGGCGCATCACCGCTTCCTGCAAATTGGTACAGGTGGGGCCGTATCCCAGGTAAGCTGAGTTGGCCGCCTGCAGCACATTGGCCGCCAGAGCAGGGTCCAGCCCCAGCAGTTCTGCAATCATCCCCGCCCCGGCTGTATCCGATGAGAGCGCGTTTAAAACCCGCGTCACGCTGGTCGAAAGCGGGCGGATCCGGTCAATGGATTGCAAAATGAGCTGTAGCCGCCGGGCCACAGCCGGAGATGCTGGCTGAACCGTCATTCACGCATCTTTTCTGGTGACATGGTTTCGATAAATTCACCTGACCAGGTTAGGCAGCGAGGAAAACACGTTCGCTGTATATGCCAGAAGCCTTTCTCCCAGCCACGACCCGAGCAGCACCACCACCAAAATCATGCCAATCACTTTCGGCACAAAAGTCAATGTCACTTCATTCACCTGGGTGGCTGCCTGCAGCAGGCTGATGACGCTCCCGACCACCAGGCTGACCAGCAAGAACGGGGTAATCAGAATCACGGTGATCATCAATGCGTTCTCGGCAAAGGTGATTAAAAAGGCTTCATCCATCCGACACCTCCATTATACCCCGGCTTCATTGAAAGCTCAACAAAAGCGAACGGGCGATCAAATACCAGCCGTCCACCATCACAAACAATAAGATTTTGAACGGCAGTGAAATCACCGACGGCGGCAGCATCATCATGCCCATTGAGAGCAGAATGCTGGAAATAATCATGTCAATGATCAGAAACGGAACGTAAATAACAAATCCCATAATAAAGGCGGTCTTCAGTTCACTGATCACAAATGCCGACATCAATGTAAGCGTGGGAATATCATCCAGGGTTTCCGGCTGTTTTTCTCCACCCATCGAGAGGAACAGTTCCAGATCTTTTTCGCGCGTCTGGCGGAACATAAATTCACGGAAGGGTTTGACCGCCGTATCAAAGGCCTGGGTCTGGTTAATTTCACCTTTTAAATAGGGCTGCAGCGCCTGGTCGTTCACCTGGCTGATCACCGGCGTCATCGAAAAGAAGGTCAGCAGCAAAGCCAGGCCCAAAAGCACCTGCGTGGGCGGCGCTGAAGGCGTGCCCAGAGCGTTGCGCAGCAGTGAAAGAACCATGATAATGCGCGTGAAGGAGGTTGCCATGATCAGGATGGACGGCGCCAGCGAAAGCACCGTCAGCAGTACCAGCAGCTGAACACCGGTGCTCACCTCCGCCGGCTTTCCAGCCGGATCCACGCTCAGGGTCACCCCCGGCGCGGCCAGCTGGTCTGTGCCGGTGCAGGCCGTCATCGTCAGCAGGATGAGCAGCATGAGGCCAACCAGTAAAAACGCTTTGCGTTTCATCACCCTTCCAACCGCCTTTCGCCATCCTCTGTCATGGTCCGTTCCAGCAAAGGGGCAAACTTTTCGCCCGGTTTCTCAACCTTCGGGTCTAGTTCAGCCAGCAGGTGCATGCCGCTGTCTGTGCCCCCCACCATGAATTCTTTTTCTCCCACGCGCACCAGGTAAATGCTCTGGCGCGGTGAAAGATGCAGGGTTTCCATCAATTTCATCCGCCGCTCAGCCGGGGCGCCCCCGCCGCCTTTCCAGCGCTGCAGCAAAATCATGGTCAAAAAAAGCAGGCCGAAAACCAGCAGCACCCTGAACAGGGTGCTGACCGCGCCGCCAAACGATTCGAACATGCTCGGGCGGGCCGTGGTCTCATCGCCCGGCACCACCCAGGGGCTGCTGAACTCGCTGAGCAAAATCACCACCCCCAGCAGCACCATGGCCGCAATCAGCCAGATCATCGCCGCAAACCAGCGGTCGGTGCGCATGCGGGCGTAAATCTTCTGAAAAAAATCAGGCATCTTATTTTTCGCGGGTCTGAGAAATCAATTCCGTGATGCGAATACCGAAGCGGTCATCCACCACCACCACATCGCCGCGGGCAATCAACCGGTCGTTGACATAAACATCCACCGGCTCACCAGCGATGCGTTCCAGCTCAATCACGGATCCTTTTTGCAGGTCCAGCACCTGGCGCACGGTCAGATGGGTGCGGCCCAGTTCCACCGTCACCTGCAGGCTCACGCCCATCAAAATGCCCAGGCTGTTGGCCGGATCAAACGGCATGCCTGGTTTCTGCCCTTCACCCATTTGCGACATCATTTCATCGTTCATATCTTGGCTCCTCTTTCGTCCGCGTCGTCCTGAGTGGCAAATTCAACCAATTGCAGCGCCAGCTTTTTTCCCGAGCGGCCAATTTTTCCTCTAAAACGGACTCTGTTCGAAATTTTCACTGGAAGAGGATCGTTCACGCCCGTATCCAGTACCAGAATATCACCCGGGGCCATATTCACCACTTCAGCCATGGTGATGGTGGTCTTTCCCAGAATCACATTGAGCGTCAGCTTCACCCGCGACAGGTTTTCCATGTTTGTCTGCCGCGCGATGATGTCAAGCTGCTGCTCTTTGCGACCGGTGATGATGGTGTGGGGGTTCAGTTCGCTTAACACCGGCTTCAGCATTGAATACGGCACATAGAATGTCATCGTGCCGGTCACATCGCGAATCATCAATTCATAGACAATGGTCATCACGCGCTCATTGCCAACCATCATCTGCACCCAGTGCATGTTGACCGTGCTGTCCACCAGCTTCGGTTCGATGGGCACCACCTTGCTCCAAGATGCCTTGACGTCGTTGAGCATATTTTCCACCAGGTCTTGCAGCAGCGATTGGTCAATATCGGTCAGGGTATGGTTGCGCCGACTGTTATCTGTCTTGCCGCCCAGGCGCTGCTCAAGGATGACAAAGCTGATCTCCGGAGAAATCGTCAACACAATCTGCCCAGGCAGGGGCGCCAGGGCAATCAGGTGAAACATGCTGTTAGGCTGCAGACCGTTGATGAAATCATGAAAACGGCCCTGCTCGGTGTGCACCACGCGAGGACGCAGATTGGTGCGCAGAAAAGACGGCATCGAAATGGTCAGGCGTTCGCCCAATTCCTCATGCACCAGTTCAATGGCGCGCATCTGCTCTTTTGAAAAACGGTCAGGCGACCAGAAATTGTAAGGGCGAATCTCACGTTGATCAATGGATGCCTCATGAGCCGGCCCCTCTGCTCCCGCGGCCTGGCCTTCTTTACCCATCAGGTCAGCCAGATTGACACTGTCCTGTTTGTCAGTCTGTTCAACCTCAATGGCGCCTGCCAGAAGAGCATCAATTTCAGCCTGTGATAACATGGTTCACCTTCTCTTTGGAATAGAACCCGGCCCTATTGAACCACAAATTCGGTGAAATAAACCGCCAGCACTTTGGGTTCAGATATCTTCTTGTTCAATTCCGCCAGCAGTTCTGCCCGCAGCGCTTCTTTGCCTTCCGAGGTGTAGATGGAAGCAAAATCTTTGGTCGAAACCAGGGTGATGATGGTGTCGTTCACCGCCGGCAGAATGGCGTCCACTTCAGCGTTAAACTCCGCCAAAAATTCCGCTTTAGGTTCTTCTCCCAGGGTCTTCCATGTGGGATTGGTTGATTCAAATTCCAGCACCACATTCAACCGGATAAACTTCCGGCCGCCCGGATCTGCCAGGTTGATAATTTTGGTGCCTGTGTCAATGGTGATGCCTTCGCCTGGTTTGCTTTTGCTTTCAGATTCGCTGGTGTGCCCACTTTGTGAAGTTCCCTCCCCGCTGGTGGTCACCGAGCTGGCGGGAATGTTGATCTGCACGCCGCCCAGGCCCGATGGGTACAGGTACATCAGGTAAAAGGGTTTGGGCCAGTCGTCCGGGCCAAACACAATATAAACCATCAGCATGTTTGAAACAGCCGTGGCGAATAAAACCAGCGCCACCATCACTTTAACCACGGTGGTTAAGATGGCAGCAATGTTGATCTTTCGAGGTGGTTTTTCTGGGGTTGGGGTGGTCATGGCGGTTCTCTCCCTATGGAACTCCTGTGCTCATATCAAGCTGGATGACATCCATCCGCATCTTATAAATCAAAATAATTTCGGCCCGGCTGTTCAAAGCGCGGTTTTCAGGGCTGTCGTTGGGAAAAATCGGCTGGAATTCGCCTTTTCCGGAAGCCACCAACCGTTCAGGGGCAATCCCTTTAGATTGAAAGTAAGCCACCACCGTCAGCGCCCGCGCCATGGATAACTCCCAATTATCCTTGTACCGCGGATCCGTGGGCGGTGTATTATCCGTATGTCCGACCACACGGACATCATTATCCGTCGTTTTGATCATTTCAATCACCTGATCCAGCACCGGGTATGCCTCAGGCTGCAAATCGGCGGTTCCAGGCTCATAAATAAGCTGCTGACTCAAGGATATGAGCACGCCTTCCACGTTGTTTTGCACGCTGACCTCACTGTTCAGGCCCGAAGCCCTCAGCAAATCGGTCAACTGGGTGGCCACATCCACGCTGGCTGCCGACTGCATCGGCAGGCCTTCAATGACAATCGGCGCCGGCTTGGCATCTTCACTGGTGCTGCTGCCGGTGTCAATTTGCGGATCCACCACCCGGGTGGCGCCGCCGCCAAAAGCCACCTGAAAGCTCTGCGCCAGCGCTTTCAGTTTTTTAATATCGGTCTGACCCATCGAATAGAGCACCACAAACAGCACCATCAGCAGTGTGATGAAGTCAGCATAACTCACCAACCAGCGATCGCCGCCGCCGCCGTGACTCATTCTTTGGCCGTTCCTTTCTTGCCCGCCGCGCCCTTTTCTTCCTCTTCCGTCATCCGGTGCTTGGGCGGCAGGAATGAATTCAATTTTTCTTTCACCAATCGCGGGTTCTCACCGGCCTGCAGTGCCACCACACCCTCCACCAGCATCCTGCGGTAAGCTACTTCAGCATTGTTGTTGGCTGTCAGCTTGGCAGAAATGGGCATCCAGATCAGGTTGGCCGAAAGCAGACCCCACAGTGTGGCCAGGAAGGCGCTGGCAATGGATTTAGCCAGTTTATCCGGGTTGCTCAGTTCCTTCAACACGCTGATCAGCCCCATCACGGTGCCGATAATGCCAAAGGTGGGGGCAAAACCGCCTGCTCCAGCAAAGAAGGCGATGCCCTCATGATGGCGTTCTTCCATGTGGTGCACATCCGTCTCAAGAATGGCGCGCACCATGGCCGGATCCGTGCCGTCCACCACCAGTTGAATGCCTTTGCGCAGGAAGGGATCTTCCAGTTTCTTGGCTTCCTCTTCCAGCGCCAGCAGGCCCTCACGGCGGGCCTTATCTGACATTTTGACTATCGTTTCAATCGCTTCATGAAATTTAAATTCCTTCTTGAAAAAGGCTGCCTGGAAATACTTGGGTAGCTGAGTCACCGTTTCCATGTTTGATGACATGATGGTGGCAGTGGCCGAGCCGCCAAGGGTCAGCAGAATAGCGGCGGGTGCAGTAAACAATTCCGCCGGGCTGCCTCCGTCCATAATCAACACCAGAACAACAATCACAACTGAAGCGATAAGACCAACAATGGTTGCCAGATCCATATCCTAAACTCCTTTGCCGTTTTCAAGGTCGGGCTGGTGGGTTTTGTGTATATATTCAATAATCATCTTTACCACATCTTCCGCCTTTTCCCTGACAACGACTTTCGTGTTATTGTTCAGCGTGATAACAGTGTCTGGCGTCGCTTCAACGGTCATCACCATTTCAGCGTTGATATAGAACTTCGTGCCATTAAATCGGGTTACAAGAATCACTGCTGCACCTATGATCCAAATTTATCATGCTGAACCTTTGTAAAAAGTAAATAGCCTGTGAAGACGCTGTAAAGAGGGGCTAAAGATTAGTATGTCGGAAAAACCACCGTGAAGGTGGTGCCTTTCTTGGGCGCGCTGTCCACCAGAATCTGCCCGCCGTGCTGCTTGATGATCTGGTGGCAGACTGAAAGCCCCAGACCGGTGCCCTTGCCTGGCTCTTTGGTGGTGAAGAAAGGCTCGAAGATCCGTTTGATTTTTTCGGGTGAAATCCCTTTACCATTATCGGTAATGGCCACGCGAACTTCATTGCCCTGTGTATATGTGACGATGCGCACCCGGCCGGGGTTCCCTTCAAGTGAATCCATGCCATTAATAATGATATTCAGCCACACCCCCTGCAGGTGATCCGCGCTGGCCATCACCGCCGGCAAACCCTCGCCCGGTTCAAAAACAATTTCAATGCTCCGCCCCATGGCTTCATGCGCCACCATTTCCAGCGAACGCCGGATGGTGCTGTTAATATCCGTGGGTACAAAGTCGTACTGCTCCTTGCGGGCAAAATTCAGCAGGTTGCGCACCACGTAAAGGGCGCGTTCGCCCGCCCGCTGGATCAAATCCACCGATTCCAGCGAATCAGGGTCCGACTGCAGGTCGCGCGCCAAAATTTGCGCGTTGGCAATGATCACCGTCAACGGGTTGTTGATTTCATGCGCAATGCCGGCGGCCAGCTGCCCCAGTGCAGCCATTTTCTCTGATTGAGCCAGGAAGGCTTCCAGGCGGTGTTTTTCGGTGACATCACGCTCAAACAGGATGGCCTGAATCACGTCTTCAGTTTCATCCAGAATGGGATAGGTGCTGATATCCCATTCCACCGGCTCCTTGTCCTCATCCAGCCATTCGCGGTGTGTGCGGTGAGACACCTTTTTTTGGTAGAATGTCTCGCCCACCAGGCAGCCCGGGCAGGGTTCGCTGCTGCCGGCCAGCACCTCAAAACACAGCTGCCCCACCATCTCACGTGGATCGCCTTTGGCCCGCGTGGCGCGCGTCAGGTTGACCGCTGCCAGGCGGTAATTTTGGTCAATAATATAAATGGATTCCGGGATGTTATCAAACAGGCTGCGCAGGGTGTTGCGCGAACGCATCAACTCCCAACGGCTGGCTTCCAGGTTGGCATTCAAAACCCGCAGCTTGTGGATAATCTTCAGGTTTTGTATGGCATTGGATACCAGGTTGGCCACCAGGGTCAGCAGATGCAAATCGCTGGGCGAGAAGGCCCCGGTCAGCTTGTTATGCAGCGCCAGCACCCCCGCCGTCTGATTGTCAATGCGCAGCGGTACGCCCAAAAAACCGTAAATTTGCAGCCCCTGAATGCCGTCCACCTTGCTGCTAAAGCGCGGGTCCTGCTCGGGTTCGTTCAAAAGCAGCGGAGCGCCGCTCTCAAGACACTGGCCCAAAACGCCTTCCCCCGAACTCAGGCTCACCTGGTAAATCCAGTCAGAGCCAATGACCAGGGTCTTGCGCACCACCATATCTTCGTGGCCCTCGTCACGCAGGGCAATGGTGCCAGCCTCACAGTTCAGGCCGTTGCAAATACCCGTCACCAACCGGGTGATCACCTCATCCATCGTCATGCCGGGTGTAAAGCCGGCGATGATCTGCCCGATGGTGTCGAGTATGCGGTTGAACTCGATCAATTCGAAATAATTGCGAATACGCGGCGTCATGCGCCCGATGATGCGCGCCGCCTCCGCCAGCAGTTTCAGATCTTCGCCGGCCGGGCTGATTCCGCAAATCATCAGCAGGCCCTGCTGCTTGTCCTCGTTAACCATCGGCATAACATATGCCGGTGAAAGCGAGGTTTCATTCACCGCCAGGCCGCGCGGGTCAATGTTAATCCGCACCAGGTTGCGCAGCAGGCTGAACGGGTAATTCACCTGTGCCAGCCAGTCTTCGCACAGCCCTTCATGCATTTCCACCAGCTGTGCCACTTCCATTGGCTCCTGAACAATCAGGAACCAGCCCTGGCCGTTTAATTTTTGCTGCAAATAGGACATGCACTGCTTTAACGCAATTTGCAAATCCTCATGCGAAACCAGGATCTCAGCCAGGGTGGAAGTCGGGCTTTCAACCCGTTCAGATGATTGCTCTACCATTAACATTATCCCGTCATCATCCTTTGTCAGGCTACTGGCAGCACAATCCGGAAAGCGGTGCGCTGCGCGTCGCTGACCACGCTGATCTTGCCGCCGTGCCAGCGGACAATATCCCGGCAGATCCCCGGTTCAAGGCCGCTGCCGCGGGGTGCTTTCTGACCAATAAAATCGGGCTCAAACAGGCTTTCCAGTTGTTCTGCCGGAATGGGCCGCCCATCGTCCACAATTTCAACCCAGGCGCGCTTGCCGGGCACTTTTCCGCTGTTGATGCGGATCTTCTTGGGGCTGCCGTCGCGCGACAGCAGCAGCAAATTGATCCACAAATCTTCAATCTGGCGCTCGTGGCCCATCACCGGCGGCAGATCCTTTCCCAGGGCCAGTTCCACCTGAATGCCCGCCGAAACCAGGTCGGCGCCAATCAGCAGCAGGGCATTCTGCAGGGTCTGGTTGATATCCATCGCCTCAGGTGAAGTGCTGGCCGGACGGGAGAATCGGAGCAATTGTTGTACCACTTCCTGCGCCTTGCGCCCGGCAGAAATGATATCGCCCGCGGCCTCGCGTTCCGTCGATTCCGGGGGCAGAGCGGCTTCCACCAGCTGGGCATTGGCCATAATACCCGTCAACGGGTTGTAGATGCGGTGCGCCACACCTGAAGCCAGTTCGCCCACCGCAGCCAGGCGCGCCGCTTCAATCAGGCGCTGCGAGGCTCGCTGCAGGTGGGCTTCCATGCGCTTGCGCTCGCTGATATCCCGCACCACATCCAGATAACCCAGTTCTTCCCGGCTGCCCAGTTTCAACGGCGAAATGCGCGAGCTGACCCAGATGACGTGCTTTTTGGCCAGGTGCAGCCGCCGCTCTTCCTCGCGGTTGCTGAAAATGCCGTTTTCAGGCCAGGTCACCGCCGGGTTGAAACGCGAAAAATACACTTCGCGCACATCCTGTCCCAGGCAGTCAGCCGCCTTCATCCCCAGCAAGGCCTCCGCAGCCGGATTCCAGAAGCGGATGCAGCCGGTTTTATCCCATGCCACCACCGCGTCAGAAATCAGGTCCAGCAGCAGCGCCTGGTAACGAATCTGTTCCAGCGAACGGTCAAGTTCCAGTTGGAGGGCATGCGCCTTTACCACTCTTTGAATGACGGCGGGCAGGCTTAAGAAATAATCGTCGGTCTTAATAATGTAGTCAGCCGCCCCCTGCTGAATGGTCTGCACCGCCACCCGCATATCATCCTGCCCGGTGACCATGATCACCGGCGGATTCCTGCCCTCGCAGCGGATGCGGGTCAGGGCATCCAGCCCATTGCCGTCGGGCAGGCGGTAGTCCAGCAAAATCACATCAAAAGTCTGGCCGGGAAGGGTTTCCCACAATCCCTGCAAATCATCCACCCAGGTCACAGCATAACCGCCGCCCAGGGCCAGCACATCCCTCACCAAATCCGCCTGATCAGGGCTGTCTTCAACCAGCAGCACACGGCATGTCTCAGACATTTTATCTGCCCTGTCAGGATTCTCCGTCTTCGGTTTCTTCAGGGCGGATGGTATAGCCGTACCCGGCCACCGTCTGGATAAACTGCGGCGAACGGGGGTCTTCCTCTATCCGTTCCCTCAGGTTTTTGATATGCACTCGCACCAGGTCAGGACTGCCCGCGTCCGAAGGGTAATCCCACACCTCATCCAGCAGCCGCCCCGGCGAGAAAATCTCCCCCGGATGGCTCATCAGGTGATACAACAGGTCAAACTGCACCGGCGTCAGGCGCACCTTGCCCCGCGTTTTGGTGGTCAATTCATAGGACCGCACATTGAGGGTGAAATCGCCAATGGAGATGGATTGCTGGCGCGGCGCAGCTTCCTTGCGCGCCACAGCCGAGATGGTGCTTTGGGCCGGCGCCGGTTTGACAGCTGCCGAAGGCGCTTCGCTTTCTCCGGTCACCAGCGCGCTGCGGTTGCGCGTGCGCCGGATGATAGCGCGTATGCGCAAGATTAATTCATCCACATTAAAGGGCTTGCACAGATAATCATCAGCGCCGGCTAAAAACCCGCTGATCTTGTCTTCATCTTTGGCTTTGGCAGTCAAGAAAAGAATCGGCACTTCGGCCAGCAGGGGATCCGCGCGCATCTCACGGCACACCGTGTAACCATCCATCCCTGGCATAATCACATCCAGCAGCACCAGGTCGGTCGGCTGGCGGCGGGCCACTTTCAATCCTTCCACCCCGCTGTTGGCAATCGTCACATGGAATTCGTGGCCTCTCAGGCTGCGCTCAATGGTACGGGCCACAATCTCATCATCTTCAATGACCAATAAATTCACCGTGTCCATAGGCACCTCTCTTTTTTAGGGGGTATATCTCAGGGTGTTGCTGATGTTGCCTGTTTAATGGTGTCCAATAATTTATCCATACTGACGGGTTTGAGCAGGCAGGTGTAGGCGCCCAGGCGCACCGATTCCGCCATATCACCCTGGCCGGCCTGGCCGGTGAAGGTCACCACAGGCAAATTGGGCCGGGCGGCGCGGATAATCCGCAGCGCATTGATGCCATCGAGATTGGGCATGCGAATGTCCATTAAAACCACATCCCAGCTCTCCCGCAAAACCTGGATGACGGCTTCCACGCCATCAGCCGCTCCACCGGTCTGAAACCCTTTTGAGCTCAGGCGCGCAGAAAGATATTCAACCACATCTGGTTCATCATCCACAATCAAGATGCGCATCACTCAGCCTCCTTTGTGTCTGAAGTCTTTTTCAACAGCTGTCCGAGGGTGGTTATTTCGGTCAAAATTTCCTTTTGCCGCCTGGCAATATAGGCTTCAATCAGGGCCCTCACCTGCGGGTTGGGCTTAATCTGCACGCCCAGTCGGTAACTGTGCAGGGTGGGCCAATATTGTATATTTCTTATTGTACCCAAAGAAGCGATTTCGCACCACCCCAAAGTGCGCGTTACGGGCAAATCAATCTGTAAAAGACGCACCCCCATGCCCACAGACATCACCTCGGCCCGGTAAAGGTTATCCTTCAACTGCAAGCCCACCCCACCAGTGGAGATATCCAGCAGCTTGGCCTTCGCCATAATATGCTCGCTGGATAGAATCAAAGGCACCACATCAGCCGGCGCCACCCGCGTTTCCTGGCGCAGACCGACCGTGTTTGAAACCGGCATGAACCCCACCAGCGCCGCCTGCCCAAGCTTCAGATTGACATCCACCACCGTGGCGCGCAGTGCGCACGGCAGTGCATCGCTGATCAGGTTGGTCATCTTTTCCACCACCAGGCACACCGCCTGCGGCAGGGCCACCGAAAGCACCGCCAGACTGCCATCGAAGCTGAGAATTTTTGCTTCAAAAGAGACGGATATCCCTTTGTAGGTATTGGCCAGGCGCAATGGATGCTGTTCATCCACCAGTTTTTGAAGCAGCTGCGGTCCACCCAAAGCCTGTTTATTCATAACGCCCATTATAATCGATCACAACGGATAAGGAAAATACATGCGGGTTATCCTGACATCAGGTAAAATAATAAGGATATCTTTCCCCAAAATCCTTTTTCAGGCTCTTCGCATGGATCAATATCAAATTTTTGTCATTCTGGCGCCCATTTCCCTGCTGGTTTCCATCGGCACCGGTCTCTATGCCTGGCGCTTCCGCCATAAACCGCTGGGACGTTCCCTGGCCCTGATGATGATTCCCGTCTGTGGATATCTGATTACCAACACCCTGGAGCTGGTGGACCCCACCGAAAGCGGCACGCTCTTCTGGGGCAAGGCCGGTTATCTTTTTGCACCTTCGCTGGCGGTGCTGTGGCTGGCCTTCGCTCTCGATTACACCGGCCGCCAGGCCTGGCTGGCGCCCCGCCGTTTGTGGATGCTGTTTATCGTTCCCACCCTGACCCTTTCACTGGTCCTGACCAATGAATGGCACCATCTCATCTGGACCAGCACGCGCTTCATCCCGCGCAGCGGTTTCCTCTACCTTTCCGTCAGCTACGGCCCCTGGTTCTGGGTCAACACCATTTACAGCTATGCGCTGCTGCTTCTGGGCACCTTCCTGGTGGTCAGGGAATATATCCTGTATTTCAAAAGTTACCGCAGCCAGTCCATCTGGGTGCTCATCGGCATGGTCATTCCCCTGGCTGCCCATGCCGTTTATGTTTACCGGCTTTTTCCGGCCTGGCAAAAAGATTACTCTCCCATCGGTTTTGCCTTCACTGGCCTGGCCCTGACCATCGGCATTTTCCGCTACCAGCTGATCTCCCTGGCGCCCATTGCCCGCTCGCTGGTGATGGACTACATTCAAGATGGCCTCTGCGTGCTCGACCATCAGGAACGCGTCATTGACGCTAATCCGGCTTTTCTGGCCATCACCAGCCAAACCATCGCTGACCTGGTTGGCAGACCTGCCGCCGAAGCCCTGCCCTTCTGGAATGAATTGAATGTTCCCCAAAACACACCATTGTGGCAGAGCACCCTTGATCTGAAGCAGGAGGGTGAAATTTTCTCCTACGAAGTGCGCGTGATTGAGATTGCCCGCAGCCGCAAAACCGCCCTTGGCCGCTTGCTGGCCCTGCACGATTACACCGAACGCAAGCGCTTGATGGCAGTGGTGGAACAGCTTGCCATCACCGATCCGCTCACCGGTCTTTACAACCGGCGCTATTTCAGCCAGCGCGCCCAGGAAGAGTTGGAACGCTCAGCGCGTCTGCGTCATCCCCTTTCGCTGTTAATGCTCGATCTGGATCACTTCAAACGGGTCAACGACACCCACGGGCACAGCACCGGCGACCAGGTGCTGGCGCATTTCGCCGGCATTTTGCAGACCATGACGCGCGGCACCGATATCACTGCGCGTTTTGGTGGAGAAGAATTTATTGTTCTGCTGCCCGAAACCGGCCCTCAGGAAGCCTGCGCTACCGCTGAACGCATTCGCCATGCAGTTGAAACCACCCCCTGCCCCTGCGGTCAACTCAACATCCCCATCACCACCAGCATCGGCCTGGCCACCGCGCCGGCGGGCCAGCGTCCTTCCCTCGAAAACCTCTCCCAGCAGGCCGACCTGGCCCTCTATGCCGCCAAACATTCCGGCCGCAACCGCGTGGCAGCCTTCAGTGAGGGGGGAGAGGCGCCCAGGAATTAAAAAATTCGTCCCCGAGTTATTCACTCGGGGACCAGGCTGAGGGTGAAGGATTCGAACCTCCATAAGCAAATCCAGAGTCTGCTGTCCTGCCGTTAGACGAACCCCCAACAGGCGAGAAAGATTTTATCACGCACTGGTCATTGTGTCCAGAGTTTTAAAGAACTTTTTTTCCAGACTTATTCGCCAAAAAACAGCGCGTACCAGATCTCCCAGTTCTTCGGCGCTGGGGCGATGTTGGAATACACGGCCGGTTCCGGGGTGGGCTGGGGCGTCAGCGCCACCGGCACAATCGGAATATCGCCCTTCTGAATCATTCCGCCTTCCTCGCGCGCCCAGCGCCGCACCGCGTCTTCAGATGTGGCATAAGCAATTTTGGTTTCAACCGCTTCCTGGCTGCGCACCATCTGCGTCACCCGCTGCGACTGCCGTTCATACTGCCCCGTCAGGCGCAGCATTTCCGACATCTTGTCATTGAAGTTCATCATCAACAAAATCAGCAGGATCACGGCAATGACGATCAAAATACGGCGGTTGTCGAATTTCAGGTTGGCAAATGGATTCTTCATAGGTTCAATCTTACTCGAATTTCAGGATGTTCGCAAGCCTGAAGCAGCAATATCTGTGCCAGATCATCTCTCCATCGGCACAACCAATAACAGCAGGCCTGCACCTGCTGTTCTAAGTTCGTTATTACTTTGATAATGTCACACAGCTTTTTCCTGCGTTTTCTCTGCTTTTGATCATAAACTAACCACACGAGGTGTTTTTGTCCCGCCTGGGCGGGGGTCGGGAGGTGGAAAAAACAAATTGACATTTTGTCAAAGGCGTATCTTGCGTTCTTTGATATTTGCCACCTAATCGCCGTAATTCTCCCAGATCGCCAGTACCCGGTCGGCGTAGCTGTAACCCATGTCAATCGGTCCGTAGCGGAAAAGCGCCTCGCGCACATTGCCCGTCTTGTTGATCAGGCTGGCCAGCATGCGCGTGCCGTAGGCAATGTTATACTCCGGGTTCATCAGCTCTTCGATGGTGGGACGGCTGGCAAAACAGGGCCCATTGGCACATTGAAAATCCGCCGCCAGGCCGTCGCGCGGCATCACCTGCATCAGCCCCACCGCTCCGCTGTGCGAATAGGCACTGGCATCACCCCCGCTTTCCTGCAGCATCACCGATGCCACCAGGGCCGCCGGCACGCCGGCTTCAGCCGCATATTTCTCAATCCAACCGCACCACTGGAGAATGGTCTCAGGGTAGCGCTCTGAAAGCGTGCAGGCCGGCAGCTGATCCGCCTGCTGCGCAGATGCCTCTTCAACCGCCTTGCCTTCGCCAGCCGGCTGCACCTGAGCAGACAGGTTGGCGGTCAGGTTCAAAGCTGCTGTGTTCACCGCCGGGACAAATATGGGCAGAGCCATGCCCAGCCAGGCCACCACCATGCTGCCCAGCACCACACCAGGAAAAATAAAGAATTGTGCTCTCATTTCTCATCACCTCGTTCTAAGATCACTCCACCCCATTATAGAACATTAATTCTAAAGATTCAAGAGCCCTGCAAAAAATTAACCCCTGCGAATTTTGCCCTCTGCATCTGCCCAAAAGAACACAAAAGACAGCTTTTGCTTCAACCAGCCCACCTTCTGCGCCAGCTGCTGATATACCTGGAATGCTTCAGGCAGCGCCATCCCCAAAGCCGCGTCGGGCTGCTGCTCATGGAAGGCCAGCAGGTCAAGCACCCCCGCGGTGAACCAGGCCGAGGCCTGCTGAGGCGTGCCGCCCTGGGGATAACCCTTCACCGTCACCATCCACAGCCGCCCCTGCGGATCCTGCGCCAGGATATCCGCGGCATCCTGGGTCACAGCCGGATTGGTCAGTTGCAAGATGCGAAAACCCTGGGCATGCAGAAACCGGGCGGTGCGCGCCTGAATTTGCCCCTTGCTGTACCAGGCGGAAGCCGGCGGCTGCCCGGGGTTCAATTCCGTTTCCGGCTGCCAATCGACGGCGGGCACATTGCGCTGCAGGCGGCCCGCGGGCACGGCCGGTTTTTCACTCAAAAGCGAAACCAGCATTTGCTTCTTCATTTTTGGCCTCTGATCATATTGTATCATGGCGGCGTCCTGAAGCCAAATCACAGCTGGCGAAACTTTTCTGACCACCTTTCCATCTCTTCTCATCACCGCGAACAGCCCTCTTTAGACAGCTTTTTCCAAAATTCGTGCCAACTTTTTTTCTTAAAAGGGTTGACGAGAGCGAAAAGTGTTATTATAATAATGCCTGTCTGAAGTTGAGAAACGCGGGCATAGTTCAGTTGGTAGAACACCTCCTTGCCAAGGAGAAGGTCACGAGTTCGAGTCTCGTTGCCCGCTCAGAACAGGCTGATAGTCCAGAGGCTCCCGCCGAAAGCTATCAGTTTTTTGTCAGAAATGGAAGAAATAGAAGAAATTGGCGTCGTGGCCAAGTGGCAAGGCAAGGGTCTGCAAAACCCTCATCACGGGTTCAAATCCCGTCGACGCCTCTGAAGTGCAAAGCGGGCTTTTTAGCCCGCTTTTTTTTATCTCTGACCCTCAGGAAAGTGACCATGGATTATCACACCATTCGCATCCACACCGCCGGCGTCTTCCTCCGCCTGGACGGCCGCTTCCTGTTCACCCTGGGCCCCAACCCCCACCAGGGCTGCACCCCCATCGTGCGCATTGGCGGCCACCGCGAAGGCGCCGAAACCGGCTGGCAGTGCGCCGCCCGCGAGGCAGCCGAAGAAACCACCCTGCAGGTGGCTCCCCTGCCCCCGCCCCTCACCTGGCTTCACCGTGCTGGGGAACTGGAGGAAATGGTCTGGCCCCCCGACCCGCAAACCGGCGCCGTTCCCCTGCTGGTGATCCCCGGCCGGCAGAAGGATGAGCCGGTGCTGTCGCTGATGTATCTCGCCAGCACCGCCGGCCAACCGCAGCCCGCCGGTGAGGTGAAAGGCCTGCTGCTGCCCACCGTCGGTGAAATTCACCGTCTCTGCGGCCAGCCAGTGACCCTGGCCGCCTACCTGGCCGGCGGCGGCCAGGCCATCCTCAACCATGCCTTTGACGCCAGCCTGGCGCTCAAACCCTTCATCCAGTTCCAGCTGCTCTCAAAAATGCTGCTGCAGGGCCTTCTTCCTGGCTGAGTTGGTTGCCCATTGCGCCGGGGGAAATAAACGCGCATCATTTTTGCACATTTTCTGCACTCCTGACCCCCCCACGCCAGTATCATGTTTCTAACGTGATCACATCCACTGCGGTGGATGTCAGAATAGAAACAAGATTGATTCAGGAGTAAAAATGAAAATGTTTCATAAAAGCAGCATTGTTGTTCTCGTCATTTTGATCATCCTTGCCGCTGGCGCCCTGGCTCTTCCTGCGCAGGCTGCCCCCGCTGCTCCCACTTACCATGTTTTTATGCCCATGGTCAGCAGCAGCTACCCCATCATCCCCACTCTAAAACCCATCGATAACGCGGATGGAGACGGCGATTACAGCATCTACTGGGAATTCCCCGATTCCGTCCTCGTCAGCCGTTACGAGACCGAATTCTCCTTCAACGACCCGACCTTTGCCAACGGTCAGACCGCCACGGTGGACTATCCTTCCAAATATCAGATGGGCATTTACACCTGGCCGGGCGTGCACTACTGGCGCGTGCGTGCCTACGCCTGGGATGATGCGGCGGAATCCTATGTCCCCGGTCCCTGGAGCAACGTTCAGAGCACCACCGTGGGCAGCTTCGCCTACCTGCGCCTGAACAACGAATCCTACGCCTTCAACATGGAAGTGCAGGTCTCCGGCAACGGCATCAACACCTCCACCGTCTGGGACTCGCGCACCTTCGGCTTCTGGCGCAGCCTGCCCGTGGGCGATTACACCTTCACCATCAACCACCCGCTCTGCTACCCCTCGCAGCGCGTCCAGCAGATCAGCCTGGCCAACTCCATCTCCGGCGGCGCCTGGTATGTTCTGGATACCTGTAATTCGATGTACGGCCCCGTGCTCTATCCCTGAGCTGTCACCAGAGTCACGATCATCAAAGAGCGAACCAGGGGGTTCGCTCTTTTTTCTGTCTTGATGATGATTTCAGCCCTCAACCAGCCGCGTTCCGCACACCTGGCAGAACAGCGCCGTTTCGGTATAGGCCTTGCCGCATTTCGGGCACAGCCGCGGCAGTATCACCGGCAGCGGCGCGCCGCAGGCCTGGCACTGGTCCAGTTCCGGCGGGTTGGAGGTCGCGCAGTACAGGCACACTTTGGGGTTCTTCGGGGCATTTTTCTCCCCGGCCAGGGCATTGCTCAGCCCGCACAGGTCGGTGATCGCATCCCAAATTTTAGGAACCATATTCTCCTGCCCCATTTCGCCGATGATATCCGGGATCATCGCCAGCATTGAAAGTGGATTGCCCGCGGCCGCCCGCTCGATCATATCGCCCGCGTCGGCCACGCGGTCCAGCCAGTCGCGGTCGCGGCTCATGGTAATCAGCACCCCGCCTTCCGTGTCGGCAATGTGCACCGTCACCGGCGTGCCGTGTTTGGAACCAATCTGCACCAGGGAGGTGCCGGCTCCCGTCTGCACCTGCACCCGGCGCTGCCGGTCATTAAAACGCGCCGCAAGCTGGTCTGCCAGGGCCGCCGAAGATAAGGTGCCGTGAAACATGCGCTGGTTCATGCTTCCTCCTTGAAAAAAACGTAACCACTCAGGTTGTCGATTTGATTTGTTGGGCCGGATTCATCTCACCACAAAGAGCGCAAAGGGCGCGAAGATGATCAAAGTTTTATATCCTTTTTGGCCGCTTGCCCTCGATACGGCAGAGGTCAGATTTCCTCCCTATCTTCTTCCGGATTTCCTTTGCGTTCTTCGCGTCCTTCGCGGTTAGTAAATGAAATAAAAGCTAGCGTTTCTGCCCGATATGCAAAATATGGCAGGCCGCGCCAAGGGCGGTGGGGTCTTTGGCCATGGCATAGTTCAAATCCTGCCAGGCCTTCCAATCAGCCTCCCCAAGCTGGTTGACCTTTTCCTCCATGCCGTCCACCACCACGCCTTCGCAGGCCAGCATCATCACCATTTGCAGGCCGCCCGCCAGCATCAGCGGGGCAATCTCCGCCGGATGGGCAAAATAGGCGCGGGTGAAACCATCGCCGTTATCATGCCGGCCGGTTTCCATCATCCGCCAGGCATAGGCCAGGTCGCTGACCACCCACGCCATGCCGTTCACCGTGGCATCGCGGAACACGCCGTGCCGGTTGATGAAGCTGGCAAACACGCGCCCGCCCGGCTTCACCACTCGCACCGCCTCACGCACCGCATTCAGGCGTTCCTCAGCCTCCAGCAGATGATACAGCGGACCCATCAGCAGGGCGGCGTCGAAGCTGTCATCCGCATAGGCGCTCAGATCAAGCGCGTTCGCCTGTGCCACTTCCTCCAGCTGCACCCCCGCTGCCTCAGCCTGGGCGCGGGCTACCTTCAGGTTGCCCTCGGCCAGGTCCAGCAGGGTCACACTGTACCCCATCTGGCTCAATCGAATGGCGTAGCGCCCCGGTCCTCCGCCAATATCGATCAGGCGGGCCGGTGCCGGCGGTAAAAATTCAGCCAGCGCGCGCAAGGTGATGTCCATCTCGGTGCGGTGGCGCGCCAGGCGGTTCCACTCTGATTCAGGGTCATCGTTGTAGTAATTCTCAACAATATCCATCTCAGGCATCGGCAAATTCTTTCAAATAACGGTCGCGGTTGGCGCCGCGGGCAATTTTTCCACTGCTGGTCTTGATCAGCCATTTGGGCCCCACCACCTGCACATCGCGCAGCACCACATCCGAGCCGCGGTTGACATGCAGCCGGATGGCGTCGGCAATCTTCTGCCGCTCTTCGGGGTCTTCGCTGTCGGCCTCGGCCACAATCACCACATCTTCCGTGCCCATATCCGCGTTGAACACGCCAAAGGCCACGGCCCGCCCCGGGTGCACCCCGCTCACCTGGTTGGCCAGCATCTCCAGATCCTGCGGGTAGATATTTTTGCCGCCGACAATGATCAAATCCTTCTTGCGCCCGGCCACATACACCTCGCCGTTGACCATGTAACCCAGGTCGCCGGTAAGATACCAGCCCTTGTGAAAGGCCTTCTGCGTCAGGTCGTCGCGCCGGTAATAGCCGGTCAGCATGCAGTCGCTCAACAGGGCAATTTCGCCAATCTGGCGCTCAGGCAGGGGGTGGCGGGTTTTCTCGTCCACAATCTGCACCTTCGTTTGTGCCACCGGCCGGCCGGCTGAAAGCATTTTGATCGTCTCAACGGGGGCAGCCGCTGGAATGGCCTCGCGCCGGGTGATGAAGGCTTTCTGGTCAATCTCATCCACCGTCACCGGGCCGTCAATGCCGCCCTGGGTGACCGCGAAAACATTCTCGGCCATCGCATAACAGGTGGCCAGGGCTTCCGGCCGGAGGCCGTAGCGGGAAAATTTTTCAGCAAAAAGCTGGTGGCTTTCCCAGCGCATCGGCTCCGAGCAGTTGATCACTGCGCGCCATGAAGAAAGATCCACCCCTTCCAGGTCGCGCTCGCGGATCTTGGTGGCGCAGAAATTGTAGGCAAAATTGGGCAGCCAGGTCAGCGTGCCGCGATATTTCGTCACCGCCTGCATCAGGCGGTAAGGCGCGCGCACCCAATCAAACGGCGACATGATCACCAGCGGCACACGGTTGAGAATGGGCATGATGAACCCGGCAATCAGCCCCATATCGTGATACAGGGGCAGCCAGCTCACCAGCACATCGTCTTCGGTCAGGTGAATGGCGCGCTTGTAGCTCTCAAGCTGGTTCAGCACCGCCTGGTGGGAAAGCGCCACGCCCTTCTGCAGGCCGGTGGTGCCCGATGAATGCTGCAGCAGCACGATATCCGCCGGGCTGCGTTTCAATCCGCCCAGCAGGGCCGGAACCAGTTCCATTTCAGGCGCGGCCTCGTTTGAAAGGATCACCGCGCGCACCGAATCGCCGGCGCTGACCGCCCCGCGCACCAGCCCTTCAAACTCCGGCGAAGTCACCATCGCTGCCGGCCCGGTGATGGCAATCAGCGAGCGCATTTCTTCCTGGTAGCGTTCCGGAAGCAGTTTCTCGGTCAAAAAAGGCATGATCGAGGGAATGGCGCCGTAAAGAATGGCCCCATAAAAGCCGTAAACCAGGTCCAGGCTATGCTGCAGCACCAGCACCACCACCTCGCCCGGCTGGATGCCGCTGCGTTCATAGGCGCGCGCATAGCCCATCGCCCCCAGCGCCAGCCGCCGGTACGAAACCGGATCATCTTCCACGCGCGGGAAAAGCATGGTCAGGGCCGTCCTTTCGGGCGTCTCCGTCACGTGCGTCATCAACAGGTGAACCAGGGTTGGGTGGTTAATGGCTGCGCTCCTTGATCAGCTCGGCGAGCTGAGTCAGGGTGTCAAAGGTGTCGGCGGTCAGTTCTGAATCGTCAATGCGCACGTTGAATTTTTCCTCAATGAACACGGCCAGGTCCACCAGGTGGAAAGAATCAATCAGGCCGCTGGAAATAATCGCCGCATCGGGGGCAATCACCCGGTTGGGCTTCTTGAGGATCTTTTCGCTGATATGCTTGGCTAGAATTTGGATGGTATCGTCAGACATGATGTTTTACCTCTATGGTTCAGGAGATGAGACCGCCTTCCAGACGGTGGCAATCGTCTGCAGGCCGGTCAGGTTGCGCACAGGCCAGGCCATTTTCATGGCCTCGGCATCGTTAAAAAAGTTGGGACCATTGGTCAGGTGGAAGGCATCTTGCAGCAGGCCGTGGTCAGGCAGCGGCTGCACCGCCGCCCAGAAATTCCACAGCGGAATATCGTATTCCGCCGCCACCCGCGCCACCATCTGGTTGATGGCATGGTCGCCTTCCAGGTTGTCGGCTTTGGTGGCCACAATCGGCACCGCGCCGAACGCGATCACCTGGTTGAGAATCTGGCGCAGGTAAAGCTCATAGTATTCAATCGGGCGGTCGCCCGGCCAGGTTTCCATGCTGATCAGCACGATGGACGGCCGGTACAGGCGCAGCTCGCAGTCCAGCGGAGTCTCACCGCGGGTGCATTCCTCTGGGTCTGCGTAAAGCGGGCTGAGCACCGAGGCAATGTTGAAGCCGGTTTTCACCGCCTTGCTTTTGCGCTTCCAGCCGCCCTCAAAGTTGTTGACCGTGGAGCGCAGTTCTTCCTCATATTGGTACAGCGGCGTGTTGGGGTCATCAAAAATGCCCAAAAAATACTGCGGAATGTTCTGGCAGTCGCCTACTTTTGAAAAATGACGCGGATCGGTGCCCAGGGTCAGGCCGCGCTGGTAAATATCGCGGGCATGCTGGCTCACCACCGGCAGCACCGGCAGCTGCGTCCAATCCATTGCCACGGTGGCACTGCCCGGCTGCATCACGACCGGCAAATAAAGCAGGATGCTGGCCGCGCCCGCTTCGAGCGTGGGCCGCGGCAGGGCCGCGGTGGCTTCCCCAATGCGCACCGGCGTGGGCATCACCGGCAAAACGGGGGGCTGCGCCCCTTTTTGCGGCGTGGCAAAAGGCACGCCCTCCGGGGTGGCTGTGGGTGGGACCGCGGTCTTAAAAATGCCTCCCTGTTGAGCCGTGCATCCCGCCAGTAAAACCAGCCCCAGGGCCAAAATCATCCATGCATGGCGTGGTTTCATTGTTCTCCCATCCAGCCCTGGTGAACGGCCAGGGCCGTCAAACGCACTCGTTTCTCTAAGGCAGCCTCTGCTGCACGGCTGGCGCCATCAGGCGCGCCAGCTCGGCTGATCCCGCCGGGGTGAGATGAATGGCGCTGTTGGTGAATTCCTTTGCATCAATCGCGTCCCACAAATCCAGGTAATGCCACTGGTTCAGGCTGGCTTCTTCCTGCATGATGACGCGGTAATCGTCATAAGCCCAGCGCGGATAAAAGAAATTATACCGGATATCGCTGTTTTTGCCTGTGCTGAGCGCCATCGGCTCGTTCACCAGCAGCACCGGAATCCCCCCCTGGCTGGCCATGCCCGCTCGCAGCACATCCAGCGAAAGATCTTCCCGCTTCAGGTGCGGCCCGCTCAGCTTCTGGAACAGCGGATCCGCTTCCAGGTCCACGGCATAGGCTTCATATTTTTCCGGATAATACTGGTCCACGCCGGTGGCCGCCCACAGCACCCCATACACCTGCAGGCGGAACAGATCCGCCAGGGCGCGGCGCTGCCCCACAATGGTCTGATCCCAAAAGCCGGGGGTGGCAAAGGCCGGGTCATTTTTATCCAGGTCAATCTGGTAGGCGTCGATGAGGCGGCGTACCGCGGCGGCGTTATTCTGCAGAATCGGCGAAGTGAGCTGCTTGCTGCGCGGCATCCCTTCCAGGGTGGTCATCCAGATGACCATATCCGGATCATAACGCCTGATCCAATCGAGCACCAGCAAATCTTTGGTGATGGAAATGGTCGGGTAACCGAAGTTATAGAAACGCACCGTCTGGCCGCTGGAAGTTTTCAGGCCCAGGGCATTCAGCTGCCCTGAAAGGGTCTGTTCAGGGGTCAGCAGGGTGCCCCACACCGAAGAATCCCCCACCACCATCACGCGGAATTCATCTCCGGCGGGGACGGCGGCAGCCCGGTGCGAGGCAAACATGGCTTCCAGCGAATAGAGACTGAAGTTATAGGCCTTATCCGGTCGCTCGCCAAAAGGCAGGCGCTCGCGCCCCGGAAACAGGGCATTATAGGCCGAAAGGCTGCCCAGGGCAGGCATCGGCTGCAAAACGGCAAAAATCAGGTTCAAAGCGGCAAACAGCAGGGCCGCCTTCACCACCACACGTAAAAGAAAAGAAAGCGACGGGTTGTTCATACGTTCACCCCAAACAGGCAGGCCAGCACGCGCAGCGATTGGCCCGGTTCGGGCAGGGCAAACCACACCCAGCCCAGCGCCACGTAGTTGAAGGTCGCAAAAGTGCTCAGCGCGGTCAGGCCCTTCTGCAGCCAGGCCGGCTGGCTGCTTTCATCCCAGCGCTCGCGCCAGAACTCCGTCCAGCGGCTGTTGATGAACAAACCCAGCGCGTGCCACAGCCCCCAGATCAGGAAGTTCCAGGTGATACCGTGCCACAGGCCAATCAGCCCCATCACCATGATCTGCCCCAGCAGAATCACCAGCCAGGCCGCCATGGGCTTCTCCCGCGAGCGCATGGCCCGCGAGAACGGGTTGAACACATACGAGCGGATCCATTGAGCCAGGGTGATATGCCAGCTGTTCCAGAACAGGGTCAGGCTGGGTTTCAGGTAAGGGTTGTTGAAGTTTTCCGGCAGCTTGAAACCCATCAGGCGGCCCAGGCCAATGGCCAGGTCGGTGTAGCCGGAAAAATCGAAGTAAATGCGGAAAGCGTAGAGATAGAGAATCAGCCACATCCAGCCCGCGCCGTTCACCTGCAGGGCATTGGTTTCGTTCAGGGCAGCCAGCGCCAGGGTGTCGGCCAGCACGAACTTTTTGAACAGGCCCAGGGCCAGGCGCCGTCCGCCCTCCATCAGGGAATCTGCAAAAGGCGCCGGCGCCGCATGGGCATCCTTCAAGAAGCGCTCCGGGCGGTCAATGGGACCCGATAGAAAGGCCGGGAAAAACAGCACATAGGTGAAATATTCCCCCAGCGAAAACGCCGGCAGCCGTCCGTTCTGGCGCTCGCGGATGGTGGCAAGGATGCGGAAGGCCATATAGGAAAAACCCAGCCAGCGCAAATCCGCGGCCCGCGCCAGGTTGGGCGCCTGACCGGTCAGGCTGCGCAGCAGTGCCGCCACCCCCTGGGTCAAAATGTCCGTTTTAAGCACAATGAACAGGCCCAGAATCAGCACCAGCAGCCCCCACAGCATTGCCTTGTTGATCCCGGCAGCACGGGTCAGGCCAAAGCCCAAAGCCGCTGCGGCCAGCACAGCCACAGCCGCCAGTTCCAACGCCGGCGGCTGGGTGGGGGTCAGGTAAAAAGAGGGACCCACATAGCGCAGGGCTGAAACGCCCAGCGCCAGACCGCCTGCCAGCAGGCCGGCCAGGCCATCTTCGCGGGTCAGCGCCGCGCTGGCCGGCCGCGTGACCGCCCAGCCCAGCGCGCACAGGGCCAGTGAGGCCGTGGGCAGCCAGTAATCCAACTCGCGCACCGCCGAAGCCGGCTGCAGGGCATAGACCGCCAGCACGCTGACCGCCAGGATAAACCAGCGCCGTCCGCGCGCCGCCGGCCACAGGCCCGCCAGCAGCGCTGCGGCCGTGAAGAGAGCAAGGGTGGTCAGGGTCATGGGCCTAGAATCCCTGGTAAATCCACTGCGGCGACTGCGCGGCGGTGAAGATGATCACCAGCAAAACAATCAGGCACAGCAGCAGCGCCCACCCATTTTCGCGGGTGAAAAGGCGGCGGATAAATTTCATTGCTTGTAACCGCACATCAGCCAGGTGTTGCTTTCTTTCACCGTGCGGTAAATGATCCCCTCCAGGGGAAAGTCCTGGTCTTCGTTGTTATAGGTCGCCACAATTTTGCCCTTGCAGGTCACCAGGGTGCCGTCGCCGTCCGCGCCAGCTTCCGAGCAGGCCAGGTTTTCAATGCGTGCGGTCACCGCTGCAAAGGAATCGGCTTCCATGCGGGCGTCTTCTTCCCAGGCCGCGCACGAGAACCCCACGGCCTGGTCGCCTTTCTGGCTGACCACGGCCTGTAAATAGTTTTCCACCGCCTGCACCGCGCCGCTTTTTTGCGTGCCGCAGGCCGCCAGCGTCAGCAGCACCGCCAGGCAAATCACCACCGTCCAAGTTTGTCGATTCATTTTGATTATCCTGTCAGAAAAGTTTGGTTAATGGCTCCTGTGGAAATAAAACAGACTGGCAAATTGCCTTTCATGCGCTGGTTTTCCGCAGCTCTTCAATCGTTATGCCTGATTTCCAGGTTGAGCCATGATGATCTGTGATTGAATTATAAAGCCCGCCGGATAAAACGGCAACCCTGGTTAAAAATAAGACGCAAAAAATGGTGAGTCTGGTTATTTTTGAGGTTATCTCACAACAAGGAGAAATCAGACCTACCAAAATGATTTTTTGAAGAAGAATTCGCCAAAATATTCGAAGTTAGATTGTGTCGTACCAAAAAGTTTCAAGAAAAATCCAGATAAACAGAAAAATCTTTAATCAGCACCGGCTTAACCGGCTTAATTTATCAATATCTTTCAGCCAAATATCCAGCGTTTCCATTTCTTTATCACACACAATATTTTCTTTGAATAATGAATTGTATGCATTATAAAGATTGGATTCTATACTCTCAGATTTTGAAATAGAATTCGAGACCAATTCAATGACTTCTTGACTATATGTATACATAGGAATTTCTGATATAAAGTCCTTCATATAATCATGAGGGTTTCTTTTTTGTGTGACAGTCGCATTGCAAAAACCTAATTGATAATCAAAAAGCCACATGATTGGCTGAGCTACCAATCCACGCAAGATATCGGTGAACCTGAATGTGACATAGGCAGGTAAATACATTAATGCAAACAGTTCTTTTCTAAATATGGTATTTTGAGAATTAAACGGACTGATTGTTCCTGTGCCTAACACAACAGGTGCACGTTCATCAAAATAGCACGGTGTGTCCTTTGTTAACCGATATATTGCATCTACATCTGGATCTTCATCAGCTAATCCCTGCCAAACCCCAACATTGCATACCTTTTCTGATATTTGTTTTTCAAGCTTAAATTGCGTGGTTATGAGCTTTAAGGGTAAACCACGCGCCCAAATCCCTTGGTCTGTATAAAGTTGGTAAATATTGACAAAGCCCAGATCGTCAGCAATGCAATCAAAAGTGCCTTGAAATTCTGGAAATTCCCAATTATCTTTAGGAATATTATCATCATCTGTATCCACGATATAATCTGCGCCGCTTTGAATCGCTTTTAAATACCCTAACATTTTTCTGCAATAATGCTGGTATGGGAGTATACGTGCCAGATTAAAATCTGATTTTTCTTGCTGAAGCACAGAAACATAATCCACATTATCGCATTGCCAACTTACTGGGGTTTTCTTGTCACCGACAACAATAAGGTGGTAACCTGGTTTTCTTGAAAATTCAAGTACTGCCTGTGTCGGATTGAAAATAGAAGTTATTACGATGAACTTATTCATAATCTATGTTCCATTTTGAAAGTTTAATTGGATGTAAATAAAGAAGATTTTCAGGAAAACCGGCTAAGAGTGCGCTTAATTTATATTCATATCTATCCAAAATTTTATATTCACTTCTATCCCAAAGCGCTTTCCCTTTCAGTTTCAAATCTTCCTCAGTTACAATCTCTTGTGCTGATAGGACCAATGCTGTAGGCAGTCCAACCTCCACATGTAATCTTGTGGCAGCAAATACGCCGCAAAAATGACAAAATGGTTTTATCGCATCTGAACTGACAACAAAAATATCAGAATAACTGCCGACAACAGGATACGAAAGATGATAGTCCCTGACACCAGTTAAATATTTTAGTTTAGCAATCAGATATTGTTTATCGCGCAGCATTCTTTTAATATCATGAACAAATGAAACTGGTCTTTTCCAAATTTGGTAAAAACTGAGCGGTTTAATCTCTAAATGGTTATTCTCGAATTTTTTTAACGCTTCATCATAGCTGGGAATTTGATTGTTTGCCTCAATTCCAAATACATTAACCCTATAATGGAAAGCCTCACTAACTCTTTGCCACCACTGATCTTCTCTACACTCATGCAAAGATATGAAACCAGGCAAAAAACATGTGTGTTCTTTCAAGTGCAAAATCTCCTGGTAGTTGCTTTCGTTTAGTGCAGGATTCAGGATTAAGTCATCAGCGATAAAAATATAGTGGCAAAATTCTTGTTTAAAGAAGCTTTTAAGACCCTGGGCAACATAACCCTGAAAATAAAGTGAATTTTCGTAAACCGGGATAACATTATTTTTCTCACCCTGATAAAAGGGAACTAAATGGTAAATATGACTAAATCTATCTTTATAGATCTGCTCCAATATTTCGATGTTTTTATTGTATTGGTGATTGTAAATAATAATTAATGCAACTGCATCCATTTATCTTTCCTTTATATTGCTCAACTACCCATTTATCTGAGCACTTAAAGTATTTATTCCATATCGTTCACTTGTAACTGTTCAGGCAAGGCTTAAAAAGGCCAGCTAGACCGCTCCCCGACCTTACCTGCCCCGCGGAGAGGGGGCGAGGGAGCGATCACCATCCGAAGGGCTTTCACGCTGGCTTCGACCTTCTAGGGAGGGCAGGCAAAAGCTCAGCCAGCGGTGTATACTTGATCGGCTGAGCATTTACGTTCACTAAATAATTATTTTACCGTAGTTTTATTCATCTAAGAAGAGTTCTGTCAAGGTTAAGAATATTCTCCGTATTCGAAAAGAGGATTGTAAAGCCGCCTTGACATTTGCACCAGGCCGGATTACAATATGTAAAGTTTATTTTACATTTGGAGGCCCATGAAAAACCATCTTGAAACCATGCGCGCGCAAAAAGGCTGGACCCAGCAGGAACTGGCTGACCGCGTGGCCGTCTCCCGTCAGACCATCATCTCTCTGGAAGGCGGCCGCTATAATCCCTCCATTCAGCTGGCCTTCAAGCTGGCGCGCCTGTTCAACGTCAAAATCGAAGACATTTTTATTTATGAAGAGGAAGAATAAAATGAAAGCATCAGAACTCAAAACCCAAATCACCCTCGGCTGGCTGGCTCTGGCCGGCGGTCTGCTCCTGCTCGCGGCGGGCTCTCTGCTGCGCCTGTGGATGCCCGGCCTGGCTCTGGATCCCCGTCTGATTGCCGCCGCGGGCATCATCCTGTTTGGTGTTGGAATCGGCCAGCTGGCGAAATATATGATCATCAAGAAATACCCAAAAGATACCCGCCAGATCGTCATCGAAGAGCAGGACGAACGCGCCCAGACCATTCGCCTGCATGCGGCCAGCCTGGCCTTCCGCGTGACGGTGGTGGCGGCGGTGGCAGCCCTGCTGTTGACCGTCTTCAATAACCTGCTGAACCCCGCTTCAACCGCCCTGAACGCAGATTTGCTCTGGCCCTATCAGGTGGCAATGGTGGTGGTGCCCATGCTTGCCTATATCGGCGGCCTGGCCTGGTATAGCAGCCGATTCTAATTTCCCTCCGCTGATCTCCAAAGACTGGCTGTGTTCAGCCAGTCTTTTCTTTTCCCTGCAAAACTGCCGCCTGACTTGAACAGGTGCAAACCGGCATTTTCAGCCGCTCGCGCAATCCGGTCTTCCTCGGCATGATCGCTATCACCGCCGGCCTGTTTCTGGCCATCCCCAGCGCCATTTCCCTGCTGGCCTTCGGCCTGTGCTGGGCCTCGCTGGAGCTTCAGGTGCGCCTCGAAGAAGCCCACCTGCGCGCGGCGCTCGGCCAACCCTATCTGGATTACTGCGCTCGCGTGCCGCGCTGGCTGCGGGTGGCCTGAAAAGACAGGTTATTGTAAAATGAAGGCATGAATCATTCCACTCTGTCCGCAAAAATTACCCCCGGAAGCGCCGCCATCCTGCAAATGGGTAAACGAGCCTGGCTGGATTTTGCCTGGATCCCGCCCGGTGATTTCTGGATGGGCGACGATGACGATCTCCACGCCCGTCCGCGCCACCAGATGACCCTGCCCGGCTATTGGATGGGAAAATATCCGGTAACCAACGCCAGTTACCGCCTGTTTGTCAGCGAAACCCATCACGCCGGACCTGCCAACGGCTTTCCAGTGGATAAAGAGAACCATCCGGTGGTGACCGTCACCTGCCCCTCCCTGGCGTCACCGGGGAGGGGTTTAATCTTGCTGTCAGCGGCTTCAGGCCGCGCGGCCCGGACAAATCTCGCGCAGCGGGCAGACCGGGCATTCCGGCTTGCGCGCATGGCACACCTCGCGTCCCAGGCGGATCAGGTTCAGATGCGCGTCATAGTAGGTTTCAGGCGGCAGCTGCGCTTCAAGGTATTTATGCGCCGCTTCCACATTCATTTCCGGCGGGCGCAGTCCCAGCCGCCCGCTGACCCGGTAGATGTGGGTATCCACGGGCAGCGCCGGCACGCCCAGCGAAAACTGCATCACAATGGCGGCTGTCTTCGGTCCCACTCCGTTAAAATGCTGCAGCCAGGCCAGGGCTTCTTCGCGGGGCAAATCTTTCAGAAAATCCAGCTCCAGCCGGCCGCGTTCTGCCGTGATCTGCTGCAGCACGGTCTGAATGCGCGGACCTTTCTGGTTGGCCAGCCCGGCCGGGCGGATGGCTTCCACCACCGCCGCCGGGTCGCCGTCGCGCACCGCTTCCCATGAGGCAAACGCCACCTTCAAACGGTTGAAAGCCCGGTCACGGTTCACATCATTGGTGTTCTGCGACAGGATGGTCGACACCAGTTCATCCACCGGCGGCAGCGGGGTGCGCCACAGCGCCGGCCCATAATGCGCCAGCAGCCGCTGGTGCACCCGCAGCGCAGGGGTGGGTTCAGGCATGCCGTTCAGCTTCAAATCCGCGTCATGTCGCGGCTGGCAATGATATTGATGCCGGTGCCGAGCACATCTTCCAGCACCACATCACCCATTTTCACCGGAGCCTGCACTTTTGCCGCGCGCAGGGTTTGCATCAATTCGTGAATGCGCGGCTTGGGAAAAGGTGCCGAGGTATATACCGGCAGCAGCGGATGCAGGGCGCCCTCAATCACCACCGATGAGGCGATCATGCGCCGCGGATCGGTCAATTCGGCATGGGCATAATCCTTGCCGCGCTTGCAGCCCGCCTTCACATCCACAATCACATCGCCGTCGCGTAAAATCTCAAGGGTGCAGCCCTTGGGACAGGTGATGCAGATCATGCGTTGTACTTCAGTTTCCATAACCATTAAACCTTTCTAGCGCTTCACCGCGCTCACCACCAGCCGGCCAGCCCGCTGAACATCGTCATAGGCGCGTGGTGAAATCGTCAGGGTGATGATTTCACCGGGGCGGGCATAAGGTTCCACCTTGCGCGTCACCAGGTTTTCGCCGTCGCTCACCTCAATGCGCGTGGGAGCCTCAATCGGGGTCTTCACACGCAGCTGCAGGCGAATTTCTCCGTTGGCCAGGTTATCCTTGTCCAGTTCGTGCGGCACCACATAGCGCACATTTTCACCCGCCACCAGCGGGATATGCCTGATTTCGCTGTTGCGCACCGTGGTGGCAAAACGCGCCGCGCTGCGCCCCGAAGCCAGGCCAGCCTCGGTCACCCAGTCCACCAGGTCATACACATGCACCACATTGCCAGCGGCAAAAATGCCCGGTACATTGGTCTGGAAGGTATCATCCACATAAGGCCCACCCGTGATCGGGTCAATGCGCACACCGGCCTTCTTGGATAATTCATTTTCAGGGATCAATCCCACTGAAAGCAGCAGGGTATCGCAGGGGATGATCTCTGAAGTGCCTGGAATGGGGTTCCAGCGCTCATCCACCTGCACCGATTCAATTGCCTCCACGCGGTTCTTGCCGATGATGCGGTTGACCGTGTGGCTGAGCTGCAGGGGAATATCATAGTCGTTCAGGCACTGCACGTAATTGCGCGTCAGGCCGGTCAAAAACGGCATGATCTCCAGCACGCGTTCCACTTTGGCGCCTTCCAGTGACAGGCGGCGCGCCATGATCATGCCAATATCGCCGGAGCCCAGAATCACGAAGCGGCTGCCCGGCATATAGCCTTCCACGTTCACCCAGCGCTGCGCCGTGCCAGCGGTGAACACCCCCGCCGGCCGGAAGCCCGGCAGGCGGATTTGCGCGCGCGTGCGTTCGCGGCAGCCCATGGCCAGCACAATGGAACGCGCGTCAATATCGGCGATGCCCATAAAGCGGTTGGACACCGTCACCTTGCGCTGCGAGGTGATATCCAGCACCATTGTATCCAGCAGCAGTTCCACGCCCAGGCCAACGGCTTCATCAATGAAGCGCTGGGCATAGCTGGGGCCTGGCAAATCCTGCTGGAAGGTTTCTAGGCCAAAACCGTTGTGGATGCACTGCAGCAAAATGCCGCCCGGTTCCAGGTCGCGGTCAATCACCAGCACATCCTCGGCGCCTTCTTTTTTGGCGGCAATCGCCGCCGCCAGCCCCGCCGGACCGCTGCCAATCACCACCACATCATATTTGGATTGGATTGTCTTCATCATGCCTCCAGGTTCTTGGTCTCGCGCTGCAAGAAGGCCGAATTGTGACCTTTTTTGGTAATTTCAAAGGGCGAAACGCCCAGTTCGCGGCTGAGAATTTCGACCACCCGCGGCATGTCAAACGACCCCAGGCAGCGGCCGGTGCCCAGCCAGGTGCGCCGCTTGATGGCGTCATAGGTGCGCGCCGGGATGGGTGCATGAATCTCGGCCACAATTTCGCCCTCGGTGATCTCCTCGCAGCGGCAGATCATGCGCCCATAGCGCGGGTCCTGGCGGATCAGGGCGTCCTGCGCCTCGCGGTTCAGCTCATGGAAACGTGGGCGCGGCGGCCGGATGGGGTTCCAACTGCGTTTATATTCGAGTTTCTCGCCAGCTTCTTTCATCAAATCCATCACCATCAGGGCGATGGCCGGCGCAGCCGTCAGACCTGGCGACTCAATGCCGCCCAGGTTGATCAGTCCCTGCACCTCGGCGTCGCATTCGATCAAAAAGTCGTGATGGTAATCCACGCCGGGGGTTTTGCAGGGGGCGTTGCCCATGGCCCGCAGCCCGGCAAACACGGCGATCACCCCGCGCGGTGAAAGCCCGGGAATGAGCTTGCGCGCGCCGCTCCAGGTGTCATCCAGGCCTTCGCGCGTCACCGCTGTATCCTCAGGGTCATCCAGAACCTGCGCATTCGGCCCCACCAGGGTGTTGCCGTGCAGCGAGGCCGTCACCAGAATGCCCTTGCCCTTTTCGCTCGGCACCGGGAAGAGCACATTGTTGATGGTGATTTCCGCCTTGTCGAGGATCATGTATTCACCGCGGCGCGGCGTGATTTTAAATTCGGGATGCGTTCCGGCTTTGTGCATCACCGCGTCGGCATACATGCCCGCGGCATTGATCACCCAGCGGCAGCCAAAATCGCCGCGGCTGGTGTGCACGCCTGCCACCTTGCGCCCATCCAGGATAAAGCCCTCGAAAGCTGTTTCCAGCAGCAGGGTCACCCCATTTTGCACCGCGTTTTCAGCCGCTGCCACCGTTGCCATGAAAGGGTCGCAAATGCCGCCTGTCGGCGCCCAAAGCGCCCCGCTGACTGCCGGATTGATGTTCGGCTCGCGGTGGCGCATCTCTTCGGCGGAGATGATGTGCATCCCTGGCACGCCGTTCTGCCGGCCCTGTTCCAGCAATTTTTCGAGCCCGGGCAGTTCTTCGCTGCCCACCGCCACCACATAATCCCCGCGGCGGTCAAAGGGGATGGAAAGCTCGCCGGCCACCGTGTCCCAGATGGCATTGGCCGCCACATTGGTTTTTGCCTTTAATGAGCCTGGCACCGGATCATACCCGGCATGAACAATGGCTGAATTGGCCGAGCTGGCGCCCATGCCAATATCCGCATCCTTTTCAATCAGGAGGATACTTAACGAGGTGCGCGATAAAAAGCGGGCCGTCATGCAGCCCACCACGCCCCCGCCGATGATGACGACATCATAGTTTTGTGGCATGTTTCTCTCCTTAATGGGGTTCAAACCTGCGGCATGTGCACAGGGTTTCAATTATTTTACATCAATCTGAAATTTTTGGGGATGATCCAATCATTCCCACACTTTCATTAATCGCGCTATAATAAACCCTATCAACGGGTGTTGGTTAATCGGCATTTTTCCCCTTGGCGATGAGGATGTGGGTATGGCCAAACCAATTTACATTTTACTGGTCAATCCAAATCAGGCTGAACGCAATCTCATTCAACGCGCCCTCGAAGCAGCCAGCCCCGCCTTCAACATCACCCCGGCCATCAGTCTCGCCGAAGCTCAAATCTGCCTGGTCAAGCAGCCCATAGATTTGTTGATATCTGTGCCTGCTTTACCTGACGGCAGCACCGCGCATATTCTGGCCATTCCAAACCGTCCGCCCTGTATCATCCTCTCTGCCAGCGCCGACCTGGCCGCGGCCGCCTTTGAATCTGGCGCTGAGGCAGCCTTTTATATGGATCCCCAGCAACAATTTCTCAAGCTGCTGCCGCCATTTATTCAAAAAACGCTCGAACAGCAAATCAAAAGCCAGAAACTGGCCGAAGAACACCTGCAGCGTGAACAAACTGAGCTGGAAGCCCACCAGGCCAGCGAGCGCTTCAAAATTCTCTTTGACGACCTTTCTGACCCCATCATTATCCATGACCTGTCCGGAAAATTGATGGAAGCCAACGCGGCTGCCTGCAAGCATTTTGGCTACGCTCGCGAGGAACTGCTGCAGATGAACCTCCAGCAGCTGATCCCGGCAGAAATCGGCAGCCTCTTCATGCGCCGGACTGCTCAACTGAGCCGGGTTGAGCATATGATCTTCGACAGCACCCACATCAGCTCCACTGGCGAACACATTCCCGTCGAAGCGCACATTAAAGCCACCACTTTCAACGGGCAGAACGCGGTGATTGCCATTTCCCGTGATATTCGCGAACGCAAAGCCTCTGAAGAAAACAGCCTCCGTTCACGCCTGGTGGCCGAAGCCCTGCGTGATACCGCCGCCGCCCTCAACAGCACGCTTGATTTCGATGAGCTGCTGGGACGCATTCTCGATAACCTGCACCGCGTGGTTCCTTTCGATGCGGCCAATATCTGCCTGTTGGATGATCAAAAAGATCAAAAAACGGTGATGCTGGTGCGCTACACGGGATATGAAAAATTTGGTCTGAGTGAAACCGAGCTGGGGCAGATCCGCATTCCCCTGAATGCCTACCATTTATTCAAGGAAATGGCCGAGAAAAATATTGTCGGCCTCATTCCCTGTGTGGAAGAGGATCCTGAATGGGTTCCTTCGCCCATCTCCGCCTGGGTCCATTCCTATCTCGGCGCTCCCCTCTTCATCAAGGGTGAACTGGCCGGTTTTATCAACCTCGACAGCGCCATTCCCTATTTTTATACCAACGAACACAAAGAGACGCTGGCTTTTTTTGCCCACCAGGCCGCCACAGCCATTGAAAATGCCCGGCTTTATCAAAGTTTGCAGTCAGACCTGGCCGAGCGTGAGCGCATGCAGGATTCGATGATGGCCACTCAAAAATTGGCTGACCTGGGAACTCTGGCTGCTGGGGTGGCCCACGAACTCAATTCTCCGCTTCAGGTCATCACCGGGCTGTGCGAGTCAAACCTGATGTCCATTGATGAACACAAGACCATTGAACCAGAGCGGTTAAAGAAAAGCCTGAACCTGATCAACCGCAGCGCCTGGCGTATGTGCGACATCATCAAGGCGCTCAGCCTGTATTCCCGCGCCTCGAATGAGTTTTTGGATGAGGAAAACCTGAACAGCATCATTTATGACGCACTTTTGCTGCTGGAACACCAGTTCAGCCGTTGGACCAATATCCTGATTGAAACCGATCTTCAGGAAAACATGCCCTTTTATACGTGCGATCGCAATAAAATCATCCAGGTAATCATCAACCTGATCACCAATGCCCGCGATTCCATGTCCCTTGGCGGCGAAATCATCTTGAGGTCGCGTTTTGATGCGCAAAACCATTGCTTCACCATTCAAGTTATCGATGAAGGTGAAGGTATTCCCCCCGAAGTCATTGACCGCATCTTTGATCCTTTCTTCACCACAAAGCCGCCCGGCAAAGGCACTGGTCTCGGTCTGCCCATTGTCAAAGGCATTATCCAGGCGCACGGCGGTCAGATTGATGTGCAATCAACCCCGCAAAAAGGCACCACGGTCACCATCACCCTCCCCCAGGATAAACGTGTGGTCACTGCCAATGATTTGCATTACAGCCAGGGCCGCTACGACGGCTCCAATGCCTGATTTTTACCGGTCCATCAGCGCATCCAGCAGACTCTGATTCCATTTTCCCACCTCTCCATCATAAACCCCAAAACCGGCTCTGAATTCCCAGTAAGCCCAAGGCATGTTCAGGCTTTCGGCCAAACGCGCCACGGCTGCCGTCCAGCGCACCCGCGACGCCATATCTGCCGTGCTGAATGCCCCAAATTCGCCCAGGTACACCGGCCGGTCTTCGGCCTTGCTCCAGGCAGCCGCCTTATCGAAATCTACGCGCATTATTCTGAGTTCAGCTTCCGTTCCCTGCCAGGTTGTTCCCAGCCAGGCGCTGCTGCCTTCCATCCAATCTGCCCCCTGGTGAGTGAATTCAAAGGGGATATAGTAGTGAAAACTGCCGATCAAATGCCGGTCATCCGGCGGCAGAACCAGGCCAGGCAGGAAATTCACGTTGTACCAGGCCACCGGGCCAATGATCACCGCCCGCTCCGGGTTGGTCTGGCGCGCGGCTGCCAGCGCATCTTTCAGCAGGCTGTTCCACAGGCTGAATGAAAGCGCATCTCCTGGCTCATTCATCAGTTCAAAATAGACCGTATCCGGATAAGCCTGGTAGCGTGCGGCGATCTGCTCCCACAGCGCAGTAAAGCGCTGCCGCTCCCCTTCGGGGGCCACATACATTTCTTCATAGTGATGCAAATCAATGATCACCGCCAGGTGGTGCTTCAAAGCCTGGTCCACCGCCCAATCCACCCGCTCAAAGAAAGCCGGGTCAATGGTGTAGGGCGCCTCACGCAGGGCATGTGCTGAAAAGCGCACCGGCAGGCGCACCGAATCAAAACCAGCCTCAGCGATCAGCTTGAAATCATCCTCGTTCAGCAGCACACCCCAGTCGCCCTCATTAGGCGCCTCGAGCGCATTGCCCAAATTCACGCCTCGCCCCAGACGCCTGGCCTGGTCAAAAGCGGTGATCTCAGGGCCCGGGGTCGGCGATGCTGCGGCGGCCGGCGTTTCCTGCAGAGGGGTTGGGGTTGCCGCCGTGCAGGCGCTCAGCAGCAGCCCCAGCGCCAGCCAGAGCAGCCGTTTCAGCATCGGCTCAGGCTTTCAGGGCTTTTTCAGCCAGGGCAAAGGCGCCCACCGTGCCCACCCGGTTGCCCATCGAAGCCGGCACAATATAATGCTCGGGGGTTTCCAACAGCAGGTCGCTGTCCACGTATTTGTTCAGCATGGCCAGCACTTTTTCGCGAATGACCGGGAACAGGTGCTGCTGCTGCATCACGCCGCCGCCCAGCACAATACGCCGCGGCGAAAGAACATAAATGATATTCATCAAGCCTTCAGCAATGTACTGTGCTTCCAGGTCCCAGGCCGGGTGGTGAATGGGCAGGCTTTCAGCCGCCTCGCCCCAGCGCTTGTGCATCGCCGGACCGCTTGCCAGGCCCTCAAAACAGTCGCCGTGATACGGGCAGCAGCCGTCAAACGGGTCGCGGGTGCGGTCGTGCCGCAGCAGCATATGCCCGCCCTCAGGATGCACCAGGCCGTGAACCGGCTGACCGTTGGCAATCACGCCGATGCCAATGCCCGTGCCGATGGTCATATACACCAGCGGATCCACATCCCGCAGTGCCGCCCCACTCCAGCGGTATTCTGCCAGGGCGGCCGCGTTGACGTCGGTATCGAATGCCGCGGGCAGCCCCAAAGCCGCCTTGACACGCCCCAACAGGTCAATTTCCTGCCAGCCTGCTTTGGGCGTGGTGGTGATATACCCGTAGGTCAGGGAATGGGGGTTCAAATCCACCGGGCCAAACGAAGCGATGCCAATAGCATCGATAGGTTCAATTTCTGCCTGCTCCTTAAAGAAAGCCACCGCGCGGGCAATGGTCTCGTCAGGCGTGGTGGTCGGGAAGCGCACCTCCGCCCGGTAATCATCCGGGCCCCGCCCCACCGCGCACACAAACTTGGTGCCGCCAGCTTCAATGCCGCCCAATAATCCTTTCATAACATTCCTCCATTATGATCATCATCCACAACTGCAAAAGCATAAAAAGTGGGAATAAACAAAATTCGTTCGCCGTGCTGCCAGGCTGCCCGGTCCATCGCGCACAGTTCATCCAGCTCGGCCGCCGGCACCTGTCCGCCCAGGTCTTCCGCCAGCACCGTCCATTCTGATTGCCAGCTTTCCACGGAAGGCGGTCCGCTCCACTGCCCTCCCAGCAACCCGGTTTCCACCTTTTGGAAACCCGCGCGGGCAAAACTGGCCGCCAGCATCCGTCCCATCAAGGGGTTGGCGCCCTGAGCGCGCAGGCTGTCGGCTTGCAAACGGCCTAATTTTACCAGAGATTCAGGGTAATCGATCCGCCCACCGTAATCCGGTTCGGCCAGCGCCATCACCACCCCGCCCGGCCGGGTCACCCGGCCCATTTCTTTCAACGCTGCTGCCGGATCATCCAGCCAGAGCAGCAAAAAATGGCACAGGGTGATATCCATGCTGGCAGAGGGAAAAGGCAGGCGCAGGGCGCTGCCCGCGCAGGGAGCGGCGCCGCGCACCAGCTTCAGGCGATCTGTCAACAAATCCACCCCGCACACTCTGGCCTGCGGGGCTGCCGCCGAAAGTTCTCCCAGCAGCGCGCCCGTGCCGCAGCCCACCTCCAAAATCCATTTTGCCCGCGCCATGGGGCAGCGGGCATAAAGGTAGCGGCGCAGCTCAGCCGTCCAGCGCGCCTGCTCCTGAAAGCGGGCATGCCAACCGGCAGGCGTCAGGCTCATTTCTGTGGACGCCGGGCCCAGATGGCCGGCCATTCATCCATCAGCAGGCTGCCCATCACCTGGTCAGCCCGGCCCTGGGCCGGCAGCACGTCGCCGTCCGGCTCCACATAGAGCCATGCCTTTCCGGCGCCGTCCGTCAGACGTTCGTCTTCACCTGCCATGGCCTGCATCTCCAGCGCAACCGGGTTGTGCACCGAATAAGGCACCGGCAAATCCCACACCAGGCTCATTTCCAGGCCTGAAGCCGCGCGGCGGGCATTTTCCAAATCTTCCGCCAGTTCAGGCGCTGCCGCTGACAATGACACGGCTTTCACGCCCATTTTGGCCAGTTTTTCCAGCATTTCCATAATCTGGGCTGCGTTGCCTTCGCGCACCGTCAGATGGACGGCAACAAAAATATCTTCCGCCAGAATATCCTTCAGCGCTTCCCAGGCCTCTTCGTGATCCGGCTCGAGCACCAACAAAATGTGATCGAGGCCATTTTGCAGCAGGCTGTGCAGATATTTCGGGTCCGAAAGGCGCGCGCCGCCGGTCAGCAGGCCCGTCACCAGGCCCAGTTTTTCGCCGTAAGCCAGCAAGGTGATCAGGTCGGGGCGCAGGGTGGGTTCGCCGCCGGTGAAAATCACCTGCGGAATGCCCGCCTTGAAGGCCTTATCCAACATTATCTGCCATTCTTCGGTGGTCAGTTCTCGCTTCACCCGCTCCTGCGGCGCAATGCCCAAACCCTCATCCTCCGTGCGGTAGGTCAGCGCGCAGTCCAGCCGGTACGGTGCTGAAATATCTGCCTCATAGGGCGTCTGGCGGTCGAAATCGAGGTAGGTGACCGGTTCCAGGTCAGGGGTGTCCATCAGCGTTTGCAGTTTTTCCAGCAGGGTTTTGTAATCCTGTTCCAACTGTTTGCCGTCCACCCGGTAACGGGTGGTCATTTCAGCCACCGCCAGGTTTTCAGGCGTGCCCTTGATGAAATGATAGATCATCTCGGCTGCCGTCTGATTGAGATGCATCACCGTGCTGGCATTCAGCACCAGCAGGCCGTGTCCATCTGCTTCCAGGCGCAGGTGCAGGCGCACCGGCCTGGCCGCACCAGGCGGCGATTGGTAAGGGTAAAAACCCGCCGGCAAAGGGTGTTTGTTGGGGAAAATCCGCTGGTAGAATCGGCTGAAAATGTTCATCGGGTCACCTCGTTCAATGGATCTACCTGGAGCGCCTGGCGCGCCAGAGGGCAGCCGCCGCCGCATTCTGAGACGAATGCGCAGGTCAGGCATTCTGCTGGCAGGTCGCTGCGTTCGCGCAAACGCACTGCCAGGGGATGGTTCCAGATGGCCTGCCATGGATCGCTCAGCATTTTGCCAAGCGGCTGGTAATACGATTGGCACGGGATCACCGCGCCATCCGGTTCGATACACATGTTATACAGGGCAGCCGTGCAGCCCTTCACGCCCAGCTCCATCTGCTCGGGATCAAAATGGCAGTAGCGCGTTGGCGTGTACCAGATCAGGCGCTGCCCGCGGGCGGCGGTTTTTTCGCGCGCCGTCTCCAGCAGGGGCGGCAGATCGCGCTCTGAAATGGCGTTGTGAATGTTCAATCCTCGGCCCGAGTAAATCAGGGCATTCAACCCAACCGTCGGCACACCCAGTTCGGCCAGAAAATCCAGCGTTTCGGCCAGACGGCTGCCGTTGGGTTGCAGCAGGGTGGTGTTGGTCATCACATAGAGCGGGCTGGCCAGAGCCTGCTTTACCCCACTCACGGTTTGCTCCCATGCACCCCGCGCGCACACCATACCGTCATGCACGGCCGGGTTGTGCGATTCCAGGGTAATCTGCACATGGTCCAACCCGGCAGCCACCAGGCTCTGCAAATAATCCGCATCCGCCAGGCGCCGGCCGTTGGTGTTCAGTCCGGTGATCATGCCCAGTCCTTCGGCGTGCGCCACCAGTTCCGCCAGGTCAGGCCGCAGGGTGGGCTCGCCGCCGGTGAACACCACATGGGGAATGCCCTGCTGCCAGAGCTTATCCAGAATTTGTTTCCAACCCGCTGCTGCCAGCTCAGGGTAGGAACGCTCACGGGCATTGTAGCAGTGCGCGCAGTCGTTCTGGCAGCGGTAGGTCAGGGCCAGGTCCATGCGGTACGGCGCGCTCGGCCGAGCCGCAAAAGGCAGGGTGGTTTCCAGTTCCAGCTCACACACCGGACAGGCCCCATCCGGGCGGGTCAGCTCACCCATCTGGGCGTTGAGCTGGGCCACGTCGGCCCGCGCCTGCTGCAACGAAACCTCATACTGCCGCACCAGGGCCGCCTCGGCCTCCGCCGTGCTCACCCCTTCCAGGTAAAGATAAGCCAGGTGCGCCGCCGTGGGGTTCAAATGAAACACCCGGTTGGCGTTCACCATCAGCAAGCCCTGCCCATCCGGGTCAATGCGCAAATGCAGGCGGGCTTTTTCGCCTTCCCGTTCGCGCCGGTAGGCATACAGGCCGGGTTCAGGGCGTTTGCGCCCCTCATCCGGCCTGAACGGCGCGAGGAAACGTTTAATCCAATCGCTCATGCTGCCAGGTCAGCGGCCGCCGCCCGCACAGGCGCAGGCGCAGCCCGCGCAGGCACAGGCGCAGGCGCAGGAACGCCCACCGCCCCCGCCGCTGTGCCCGCTGGAGCGGGTGACAGGGATGGGGTTGGTGACGTTGGTGATGGCCGAGGTAAAGGCGCCCGGATCGCCGCCCAGCACGCCGGCAGAAAATCCGGTAATGCCGTTGACCACGCCGGCAGCAAAATCGGAGCCGGGCAGGTTGGGCATGGAGAAGCTGCCGCCGGATGAACTGCTGGAAGAGGACGAGGATGCGCCCGGTCCGTAGTTCATGATGGGCGAGGAATGGCTGTGGCGATAAACCGGATCGTAGCGTCCCCACCAGGTGGGCACAAACACCGGCCCGCCAGTGAACACGGTGCGGGTGTGATCGTCAAAGTTCTTATCCAGCATGGTCCATTCAAGGGTTTCATCGAATTTCTGGCTCTTCACCTCAGGGGTGCCAGCCGACTCGACCTGTGCCCAGGCGCGTTCCATAATATCCTTGTAATAGGCCACTGTCTCCTTAAGGCTAAAGCCCTTCATCTGCTCGGTGGTGGTGCGGATCAGCCCCACAAACACTTTCTGCAGGGCCGTTTTGCGTTCCTTCGGGTCCAGGGTCATCATGGCCTGAATAAATTCTGTTTCGTAAGGATACAGGCCGGCTGGCATGGGCACAGCAGGTTCAATGGTTAGCGGGTCGCGGTTGGTGACCGTGACCGCATTTTTCTTGATCACGCCGAACAAAATCATGGTAAAGATCTTCTCCACCGGCTGTTCCATGATCACCGCCGCCTGCACCGCCGTCAGGCCGCGCTTGATGCCGTGGCCTTCGACAGAAATTTTGGGCGGCAGGTATTGCATGCGGCGTTTGCGCGAACCCACCACGCTTTCATACACCGACCAGATCATGAACAGGGGCATAAGGGCACAGCAGCCCATGCCAAACAGGGTTTCAAAGTCAAAAGAAAACGACGAGTTGTCGCTGCTGGTGAACAGCGAAGAACTGGGCTTCTCCAGCACCGCATCTGCCGGCACATACTTGGCCGGGAAGGCGCCGCCAAAGGTGTATTGTCCCGCAGGCGAAGCACTGGCGCTGTGCCAGGTGTAATAAACGCGGTCGTTCTCATCCACGCCCACTTCAGGGCTCACATCGCCGCTCGGCCAGCCCTGCGGGGCATAAAAGACCGGTTCGCTTTCCTGAATGCCCTTAGGGTAGCGGATGGTGAGGGTCATATCGGTGCTGCCGGTGACATATTGCGAACCGAAGTAGTTCGGCATAAAGTTGAAGCTGACGTAATCCGTCCGGTCGGTGCCGGTGTATTTAAACAATACGCTCTTCACCTCGCCGATATTGACATGGACAATCCCTTTTTTACCGGGCTGAATGGCGTTGCTGCCCAGGCCAACCTCAATGCCCACGCTGATCTCGCTGGATTTCTTGATATGTGAAATAGCTTTACCATTGATGTCAGCCGTGATCTTGCTCAGAGTATACTGCGTGGTAGGCGTGCCAATATCCACAAATTCAATTGGGGCGCCGTTAGCTGTATTGGTGAACACATAGGTGTAATCAATGCTCATGGTGCCGTTTTGCTGGATGATGACATCCACCTTGAGCGAATCGACCTTGAAATAATAACTCTGGGCAGAGGCCGAACCGGTCAGGCCAGCCGTCAGCGCCAGAATCAGCGAAAAGCATAATAAGGCGTTCAGCAGCACATGTCGTTTCATGGCGTCACCATTTGGGGTCTTCTTTAAGCTGATAGGTGGTGTGGCAGTAAGGGCAGGATACCATCGGCGCTCCCGCCACCATCTGCACATCCTTGGGGGCCAGCACGCCGCCGCAGGATTGGCATTTCAGGGTGTCCATCTTCACATTGGAGGGCAGGTCAATCTGGTAGGTCACCTGGGTGCCCTTTTCGGCTGCAGCAGCCTTGCGCCCCAGGAAAAAGACCACAATGCCGCCGGCCAGCAGCGCCAGGCCAAAAAAGGCCAGCACCAGACCGGTGCCGAACCACGAGCTTTGCCCCTGCGCGCTCCCCGACCCCAGAATAAACAGCAGGCTGAAGAGAATCAAAATACCTGCCACCACAACCATGATGGCAGCGCCCACATATGCAAGAATTTTTCCCATAAGATTATCTCTCCTGAACTAAAGTACCGTGATTTTATTGTATCATGGTCCTGAAAAAACAAGGTTTCACAGGCCAGCGATTCATCCTAAGGGGCGATCACCAGCGGCGTGACCCATGCTTTGGCCGGCGCGGCGCCCAGGTCTTCAGGATCAAAATCAGCGCCGGCCGCTATGATGCCCGCCAGCAAGATGAAAACCGCTAATAAATTAAAAACGATCTTTTTCATGGGGATATATTCCTTTCACGGCCGGATGACATGAAGGGGTTGAAATGAGGCCGTAAACTGATTATACTCTCTTCCTGCATCTATTGTTTGTATACGTCAATCCATCTATTTGGATGCATCTTTTCATCCAGGAAATGGATATGCGCCTTACTGAACTGATTGTCCAATGGATCCTCGAGCGCAAAAAAGCTGGCCCGCTTCTGGCAGCCTTTGACGACGTGGATACTTCCGGCAAAACCATTCCGGCCGATGCCGTGGCGCAGCCGGCCTGCGCGCGCAGGGCAAAAACGCCGTGCCCTGCCAGGTGATTCTGTCATATTTTTCTTTTATTGAGCTTGACGCGTCATCAATCATAGTCATTTGTGATATAATCATGGTGTTTAAAATCACCCTCTGGAGGTATACAATGACTATCCGTGTTGGTATCAATGGTTTCGGCCGCATCGGCCGTCAGGTTCTCAAAGCGATTATGCAACGTCAGGGTGAAGCCCTGGAAGTGGTCGCCATCAACGATCTCTTCGACAGCAAGTCCAATGCCCACCTCTTCAAGTACGATTCAACGTACGGCATCTTCCCCGGCTCTGTCGCCGTGGTTGACAACAACCTGGTGATTGACGGCAAGACCGTGCGCGTCTTCGCTGAAAAAGACCCCGGCGCGCTGCCCTGGGCCGACCTCGGCGTGCAGATCGTGATTGAATCGACCGGTATCTTCACCGACGCTGTCGGCGATCCTGCCAAGGGCAAAGCCGGCGCCAATGTCCACATCAACAAAGGCGGCGCCAAGAAAGTCATCATCTCGGCCCCTGCCAAGAACGAAGATATCACCATCGTGCTCGGCGTCAACGAAGACAAATACGATCCGGCCAAACACCACGTTGTGTCGAATGCCTCCTGCACCACTAACTGCCTGGCCCCCGCCGCCAAAATCGTCCACACCAAATTCGGCATCCAGTCAGCCATGATGACCACCATCCACTCCTTCACCAACGACCAGGTCATTCTGGATCAGGGCCACAAGAAGGAAATGCGCCGCTCCCGCGCCGCCAGCCTCAACATCATCCCCACCACCACCGGCGCTGCCAAAGCTGTTGCCCTCGTTATCCCCGAGCTGAAGGGCAAATTCGATGGTTATTCACTGCGCGTGCCCTCACCCACCGTCTCTGTGGTTGATTTCACCGCCACCGTTGAAAAAGCCACCACCAAGGAAGAACTGAACGCCGCCTTCATCGAAGCCGCCAACGGCCCGCTCGCTGGCATCCTCGGCGTCACCACCGGCGAATATGGCGATCCCCTGGTCTCCACCGACTTCCGCGGCGATGCCCGCTCGTCCATCGTGGACCTGGCCTACAACAACGTCCTGGGCGGCAACCTCGTCAAGGTAGTCACCTGGTACGACAATGAATGGGGCTACTCCTGCCGCACCGCCGACCTGGCGGCCCTGATGGCCAAGAGCCTCTAAATCCTTTGCTTGTTCAGGGGCACGGCCAGTCCGTGCCCCTTCTTGTTCCAACCCTTTCCAAATGGGTCCGTTCCATAAGACCGCCCTTCGGGCAGCTCTTTTTTTGAAATCATTCCGCCGGTTTATCCCGGCAAACAATATCAAATCCAGCCTTCATCCCTGTTTTCCTCAGGTTTGTCAGGTGGAAAACGGGGGTCAGGCCATATCTTTTCTGGAGGCACAGCATGTTCAACAAAAAAACCATTGTAGATATTGACGTCAAGGGTAAGAAAGTTCTCGTGCGCGTTGATTTCAACGTCCCCACCAAAGAAGGCAAAGTTGGCGACGATACCCGCATCCGCGCCGCCCTGCCCACCATTCAATACCTGCTCGAACACGGCGCCGCAGTCATCCTCTGCTCGCACCTCGGCCGTCCCAAAGGCGGACCCGATCCCAAATACACCATGCAGCCCGTGGCCCAGCACCTTTCAGGCCTGTTGAATGCCCCCGTGCTCTTTGCCGATGACTGCATTGGCCCCAACGCCGAAGCCGCCGCCAAGAGCCTCAAATCGGGCCAGGTTCTGCTGCTCGAAAACACCCGCTTCCATCCGGAAGAGGAAAAGAACGACGAAAACATGGCCCGCCAGCTCGCCTCGCTGGCCGAAATCTTCGTCAACGATGCCTTTGGCACCGCTCACCGCGCCCACGCCTCCACTGAAGGCGTCACCCATTACCTGCCGGGCGTGGCGGGCTTCCTGCTCGAAAAAGAAATCCGCTACCTGGGCCAGGCTGTGGCCGAACCCAAGCGCCCCTTTGTCGCCATCCTCGGCGGCGCCAAAATCTCCGACAAAATCGGCGTCATCCGCAACCTGCTGGCCAAGGCTGACCACATCCTTATCGGCGGCGGCATGGCCAACACCTTCTTCAAGGCCCAGGGCCTCGAAATGGCCGATTCGCTGGTGGAAGACACTGCGGTCGAAACCGCCAAAGAACTGCTGGCCATGAGCGGCGGCAAGCTGCACCTGCCAGTGGATATGGTCCTCGGCGATAAATTTGATGCCGAAGCCGCCCTGCAAACCGCCGACCTGGGCAATGTGCCCGCCGGCTGGCGCATTCTGGATATTGGCCCCAAGACCGTGGCTGCCTACGCCGATGTGATCAGCAAGGCCGGCACCGTGGTCTGGAACGGCCCGATGGGCGTGTTTGAATTCCCGCGCTTCGCTGAGGGCACCTACGGCGTGGCCAAAGCCGTGGCCGAAAGCAGCGCCATCAGCGTCATTGGCGGCGGTGAATCCGTGGCAGCCGTGCAGCAGTCCGGCCAGGCCAGCAAGATCACCCACATATCCACCGGCGGCGGCGCTTCCCTCGAAATGCTCGAAGGCCTGGTGCTGCCCGGCGTGGCTGCCCTGCAGGATAAATAACAAAGACATGAAAAAGTACGTCAAGCTGCTGGGCATCCTGGCGGCGGTGGGCATGGGCGTTTTCCTGCTCATCCAGCTCATCCCTTACGGGCACAATCACACCAACCCGCCGGTGGTGCAGGAACCCGCCTGGGACAGCACCCAGACTCGCGCCCTGGCTCAGGCCGCCTGCTTCGACTGCCATTCCAATGAAACCGTCTGGCCGTGGTATTCCAACATCGCCCCGGTCTCCTGGTTGGTGATGAACGATGTGGAAGAAGGCCGCAGCAACCTGAATTTTTCAGATTGGCCCCTGGCCCCGGGTGAAGGCGCGCAGTTTGCCGAAGAGATCATCGGCGAAGTGCAGCGCGAAAAAATGCCCCCCTTCCAATACACCCTCATTCACCCGCTCTCAACCGCAGACCGGGTGAAGCTGATCGAAGGCCTGCGGCTCTCGCTGAAGTAAAAGAACACCAAAAAAGAAGTGGATTTTCATCCACTTCTTTTTTTACCCCTTCTTTCAAGCCGCTCAGGCCTTGAAAAACGCCCGGCGCACGGCCAGCAGCAGCACCGCATTGAACAGCACATTCAACGCCACCCTGCACCAGGCGGAGACCGCCGTATCCAGCATAAACCACAACCCCAATCCCAGGCTGATGCACACCCACGACCACGGCTCGCGCTTCTTAAACGCATAAAACACCATAAACGCCAGAAACATCCCCCAGCCCAACATGGTGGCCCCCAACACCCCATAAACCCACTCACTGCTGGAAGCGGCGCAGGGCGGCGTCGGGCGCGGCCGCCCCCCAGAAAACCGGGGCCACCTGGTTGTGAAATAGATTGAACAGGGACGTGCCGTTGGTGAGCGCCATCACCACGCCAAAGAGGATGATCAGACCGCTGAGGCCCAGCAGCAACTTATGCCAGAATGGAAATGAGAACATGGCGATTTTCCTTGTGAAGCAAAAAAAATTGGAGCCCCAAAAGAATAGCCCAATTCGCCCCTGGCTGACTTGCAAATCAGAAAAAATGATACAATTAGATATCTTTGATTTTCAGTGTTTGGTTACAGGAGGAACTCCCCATGTCTGACGAAACCATCAAATGTGCAAGCTGCGGCGCAGCCCTGGTGGCCGGCTCTGGCTTCTGCGGCCAGTGCGGCGCACCGGTTGGCCCCGCCATCCCCCCGCCCTCGCCCATGTATGGCACACCCACCGCAGCCACCGCCTCAGCAGATCCCATCAGCCCCAACAAAGGCCGCAATGAACCCTTCAAGGAAGCCACCGAACCCGAAAGCTTCCCGCCGCCTCCGCCGCCGGCCCCTGCCCCAACCCCCTTCTACGTTCCGCCGGCCACAACCAATGTTGTTGCCGCCTCAGGCTCAGACAGCAAGGGCATCATGGCCATCGTTTCGCTGGTCATCGGCGTCCTCAGCCTCTGCGCCTGGCTGCTGCCCATCTGCGGCTGCCCGCTGGCCATCATCGGCGTGGTGCTGGGTGTGCTGGGCCTGAAATCAGACAAGAAAACCCTGGCCATCGTCGGCCTGGTGCTCTGCGGCATCGCCCTTGTGCTGTGCCTCATCAACGGCATTGCTGGCGCGGTGATTGGCAGCAGCAACCCCGATTTCCTGCAGAACCTGTTTAACCAGTAAACAGCGCAAAAAATGTCTGAATTGCTTGAACATCTGCGCAAGGCTGATCTGCGCGACCTGGCAGCCTTTGCTTCGGTTGCCTTCGGCCTGGCCAGCCTTGCGCTGTCGGGAATGGCTTACTGTTTTCCAGTCAGCCTGATCGGCATCATTTTGGGGCTGATCGGCTTGAGATCCTATGAATACAGCGGTGCCGCCAAATGGGGCCTGGGATTCAGTATCTTTGGCCTCATTTCCACCCTGATTTTGCTGATTGTCCTGGTCTTTCCGGCTCCAACATCCTGATGCCTGAAACTTTTAACGCACAACTCTTACTGCAGCTGGCGGTGGAATGGATGGGCGTGATCGCGGTCGCCATCATCTTCACCGCCAGCCCGCGCTTCAAGCGCCAGCCGGTCACCTTCAAATACCCGCGCCGCGAGCTTTATGTGTCGCTCAGCCTGTGGGGTCTGGTATGGGTGGTGATGTGGCTCATTTTCAGCCGCCTGACCGCCGAAACGGGCAGCGCCGACCCGAACCTGTGGATCCTCACCGCCGTGCTGGCCGCGGCGCCTTTTGCCGCCGCCCTGGCGGTGCGCCGCCAGCCCCTGCGCAGCGCCGGCCTGAACCCTCAAACCCTCACCCCCGCCCTGCTGATGGGCGTGGGCCTGGGTCTGATTACCTTGTTTCTGCGCGGCAAAGTGGAGGTCATCCTCTACGGCCTGCCCGCCGGAAGCCCCGCCCTGCTGCCCGCCCTGCTCATCTTCGCCCTGGGCTGGGAATTTGCCTTCCGCGGCTTTGTTCAGCCGCGCCTGGCCGCCCGCCTCGGCGAGCGTTGGGGCTGGCTGGCCGCCTCCGGCCTTGCGGCCCTCACCGTGCTGCCTTTCCGCATCATGGTGGCCCAGGCAGCCTGGCCGCTCATTCTGGGCGACCTGGCACTCGAACTGGTCAAAAGCCTGCTGGCCGGCTGGATGGTGCAGAAGAACGGCGGCGATGTTCTGTCCGTGGCGCTCTACCGCGCCATTCACGACTGGACTTTCTTTCTCTAGCCATCCTGGCTTAAGCGCATCTCTGGCGAGCTGGCGCGCACCCTGGCCCCCCTATGCGGCGTTCTGGAGCCCCTGCAAACCGCGGCCACCCTCGAAGGGCAAATTGAAGAGCTGCGCCTGACCCTCGAAACCCATGCCGCCGGTCCGGTCATCCTTGCCGGCTATTCCTGGGGCGCCTGGCTGAGCACATTCGTCGCCGCCCGCCACCCCCACCTGGTGCACAAGTTGATCCTGATATCCAGCGGCCCCTTTGAGGCCCGCTATACCGCGCAAATGAATGCAACCCGCCTGGCGCGCCTCAGGGCGCTTGGGCTTGAAGATGAATGGCAAACCGCCGTCCAATCCCTTTCAGGTCCGCAGCTCACCCAGGCGGACCACTGGCTGGCCCGCCTGGGTGAGCTGGCAGCCCTGGCCGATTCGTATGACCCTCTGCCATCCGAAAGCAGAGACCGCCTTTTGCAGGGGAACATCTTCCAGGGCGTATGGGATGCCGCTGCCGCCTGGCGCGCCGATGGCCGGCTGCTGGCCCTTGTTCAGCAGCTCGCCTGCCCGGTGACCGCCATTCACGGCGATTTTGACCCCCATCCCGCCGCCGGGGTGCAGCAGCCGCTGGCGCGCCTGCTGAAAAATTTCCGCTTCATCCTGCTCAAAAACTGCGGCCACACCCCCTGGCTGGAACGCCAGGCCAGAGACACCTTTTACGAAACCCTGCGGCAGGAAATCGCCTGACCTGCCGCAGATCCATTCTGCTGCTTTTGGAGTTTTGCCATGCCCGACCTCGACCAAATTTCCGCGTTTGCCGCCCTCGACAGCTCCGGTCTCTATGCCCTGCTCGAAAGCACCCCGGCCCGTCTTGAAGCCGCCTGGGACCTGGCCCAGGCCCTGCCCATGCCCCATCTGCCCCGGCCCGCCCACATTTTGCTGGCAGGGGTGGGCGCCGCCGGCGAAGCAGCCAGCCTGCTGGCCGCCGCGGCTGCCCCGGCATCGCCGCTTCCTGTGCTGGCCATCCATGATTCCTCCCTGCCCGCATTTGCCGCCGGACCGCACTCCCTGGTGATGCTGTTCTGTCATTCCGGTGAAATGGAAGAAACCCTGGCTCTCTTTGATGCCGCCGCCGCCCGCGGCTGTTCCATCTGGGTGGTGGCCGGAGGCGGCGAGCTGACCCGCCGCGCCGCGGCAGCCGGAACACCCATCTGGTCATTTTCCGCCGGCCCCTGCGCTGCGCTGGATCTCTGCGTGTTCTTTACTCTGGGGCTGGCCGCCCTGGCCCATTTGCAGGTCATCCCCGATGCCGCTGCCGCCCTGGGCGAGGCGGTGACCACCCTGCGCGCCGCGCAGGCCTTCTGGAACCGCGAAGCGCCTGTGGAGCGCAACCCGGCCAAACGCCTCACGGGCCAGCTTTTTGGCCGTGCCGTGAATGTGGTGGCGGCCGGGCAGCTGGTGCCGGTGGCGCAGCGCTGGAAAAACCAGTTCAACCTGCTCAGCAAAACATGGGCTCAGGCCGATGCCCTGCCTGGCGCCGGTCACAATTCCATTTCCGGCCTGCTCAATCCGCCCGGCGCCCTGCCCCATTTCATCTCCCTGTTCCTGCGCGCCCCTTCGGATGATCCGCGCAACCGCCAGCGCTCTGATTTCCTGCGCCGGGTTTATATGACCGAAGGGCTGAACACCGACACCGTGGATGCGCGCGGCGAAGGCTCTCTGGCTCACATGTGGTCCCTGCTGCTGATGGGCGATTACGCCGCCTATTACCTGGCCATGATGGCTGAAATGGACCCCGCTCCACTCGACGACCTGGCAGTGCAGGCGGCCATTTAAAATTCCGCAATCACCTCACCCATCCCTTTCAACGGCGCAGAAATCTGCGCCGTTTTTTGCTGTGTGGGGGCCTATCCAGTTTTCCTTTGCGCCCTTCGCGGTGAAAAAAGTCTCACCCCAGCGCCTCACAGCAATCCACCCCACAGGCCGCTTTTATCTCTCCTTGTTAATCCAATCTTAACCCGGCTTGACCATTCCTTAACCTGTTCTTGGCTGGGGGTTAATCTTCACATGCTATCATCAGGAAGCTTATAAATAAAAATCAATTTGAAATTAGGAGAAAAAACATGTCGAAAATAACAAAAACGTCCCTGATGATTCTGCTGGCGCTTTCCTTTATCCTCAGCGCCTGCGCCGCCCCCACGGCTGCCCCGACCAAAGCCGCAGAACCCACCAAAGCCGCCGCGGTTGAACCGACCCAGGCTCCCACGGCTGCGCCCACCCAGGCTCCCACGGCTGCGCCCACCCAGGCACCGGCATCATCCAGCAAAGTGGATCCCGCTGGCCTCTCCGGCAGCATCTACGCCGCCGGCAGTTCCACCGTCTATCCCCTCATCGAACGCATTGCTGAAGACTTCCGCGCCGAGGGCTTCAAAGGCGAAATCAAGATCGATTCCGTCGGCACCGGCGGCGGTTTTGAACGCTTCTGCAAAACCGGCGAAAGCGATATTGCCAATGCCAGCCGCGCCATCAAAGACTCTGAAAAAGAAAACTGCACCAAGATCAACCGCACCGTGCTGCAGTTCCGCGTCGGCACCGATGCCATCGCCATTGTGGTCAGCAAGCAGAACACTTTCCTCAAGGATCTGACCCTCGAAAAGCTCGCCCTGATCTTCACCAGCGCCGAAAAGTGGTCCGATGTGGATCCCTCCTGGCCGGCTGAGCCCATCCAGCGCTTCGTCCCCGGCACCGACTCTGGCACCTTCGATTTCTTTGTCGAAACCGTCATCCAGAAGCCTCAGAAAATCGAAAAGCTTGATGACGCCAAGAAACTGGCCCTCGAAGCCAAAAACCAGCAGGCCTCTGAAGACGATAACGTCCTCGTCCAGGGCGTTGAAGGCAGCCCCTACGCCATCGGCTACTTCGGCTTCGCCTACTTCCAGGAAGCCCAGGGCAACCTGACCGCCGTCTCCATCAACGGTGTGACCCCTTCCTTTGAAACCGCTGAATCCGGTGAATACAAGCTCTCACGCCCGCTCTACCTCTACTCTGATGTGGATACCCTCAAAAACAAACCCCAGGTGGCCGGCTTCATCGCCTACTTCCTGGCCAACGTCAACGATGTCATCACCGAGGTGGGCTACTTCCCTGCCAGCCAGGCCGCCCTTGATGAATCGGTCAAGGCCCTCGAAGCTGCCCTGAAGTAACACTTCTTTCTCCCTGCCTGGGGCCGGTTTTGAGACCGGCCCCAGGACTCTCTCTCCCTCTGCAAAGGGTCATGAAATGCAAAACACCATGATCGAAACACCGCCTCTCTCCTTCACTTCAGATCAGCTTGCCAGCCCATCTCCCCTGCCCGTGCCACCCGAACTCACCCGCCGCACGCGCTGGGGCGAAAGTCTCATTCAGGGCTTTCTCTTCTTCTGCGGCGCTGTGTCCATCTTCACCACCCTGGGCATCATCTTTGAACTTGGCAAAGAGTCGCTGCTCTTTTTCAACATGCCGGGGGTCTCGCTGGGCGATTTCTTCACCACCACCACCTGGCAGCCCGCCATCGGCAAATTCGGTGTGCTGCCCCTCATCAATGCCACCCTGATGACCACTTTCTTTGCCATGCTGGTGGCCCTGCCCCTCGGCCTGGGTGCAGCCGTCTATCTCAGCGAATATGCCCCGGCCAAAGTGCGCGGCCTGCTCAAACCCATCCTTGAAATTCTGGCCGGCATCCCCACCGTGGTCTATGGTTATTTTGCCCTCACCTTCATGACCCCCCTGCTGCGCAGCATTTTCGGTGAAGCCAATGTGCAGATCTATAACACCCTTTCAGCCGGCCTGGTGATGGGCATCATGATCCTGCCGCTGATCTGCTCGATGAGCGAAGATGCCCTCAGTTCTGTTCCCCGCTCGCTGCGCGAGGCTGCCTACGGTCTGGGCGCCACCCGCCTCGAAACCGCCGTCCAGGTGGTGCTGCCGGCAGCCCTTTCGGGCATCATCGCCGCCTTCATCATCGGCATCTCGCGCGCCATCGGCGAAACCATGATTGTGGCTCTGGCTGCTGGTTCGGGGCCCAATTTCACCTTCAATCCCTTTGCTGCTGCCGAAACCATGACCGGTTACATCGCCCGCATCAGCGGCGGCGATGTGGCCTACGACACCGCCGACTATAACAGCCTGTTTGCCATCGGCCTGCTGCTCTTCATCATCACCCTTTCACTCAACATTCTCAGCCGCTGGCTGGTCAGCCGCTTCCGCGAGGTGTACGAATGAACCTCCCTTCATCCTCCGCCAACCTCCAGTCGCGCCATAGCCAGGGAAAAATCTGGCAGGCCTTCTTCTTTGCCTGCACCTTCACCGGCATTCTGGCCCTCACCCTGCTGATGGCCACCATCATCAACCAGGCGTTTGGCCTGGTGGCTGTGCAAAACAAAGTGGAACCGGCCGCTCTTTCAGAGCGCCCGCTGCAGGATCTTTCACCGGTCCAGCTGGCCGAACTACTCAAAACAAAAATGAAACCCACTCGCTACCGCACCCTGGAAGAGCAGCGCCCCATGCTGGAACGCAGCCAGGCTGAACTTTACCGCCTGGTGATGGAACAGCTCGTTCAGCCCCAGGTGATGGATAGCTACCTGCTGTTCGACTCTCTCTTTAACCGCGCTCTCATCGAACAGGAAGCCCTGGCCAGTTATCCTCAGGCGCATCTCGAATGGCGTGCCTGGATCAGCCCTGAATTTTTGAGCGACACTGCCAGCGCCACCCCTGAAAAAGCCGGCGTGCGCACCGCCCTGTTGGGTTCGCTGTGGGTCATTCTGGTGACGGTGGGCGTGGCTTTTCCCATCGGCGTGGGCGCCGCCATCTACCTTGAAGAATATGCCGCGCCAAACCGCCTCAACCGCCTGATCCAGACCAACATCAACAACCTGGCCGGGGTGCCGTCCATTGTCTACGGTTTGCTGGGCCTGGCCATTTTTGTGCGCGCCTTCAGCCCGCTCACCTCTGGGGCCGTTTTTGGCAGTGCAGCGGTCAACGGGCGCACCATCCTTTCTGCCGGCCTCACCATGGCCCTGCTGGTGCTGCCCATCCTCATCATCAATGCCCAGGAGGCCATCCGCGCCGTTCCCCAATCGCTGCGCCAGGCCAGCTACGGCCTCGGCGCCACCCGCTGGCAAACCATCTGGTCGCATGTGCTGCCAGCCGCCCTGCCAGGCATTCTCACGGGCGCCATCCTCTCGGTTTCCCGCGCCATCGGCGAAACCGCCCCCCTCATCATCGTCGGCGCCTCCACTTTTATGGATAAAGACCCATCCAGTTTGTTCTCAACCTTCACCGTATTACCCATTCAGATATATAATTGGACAACAAGACCGCAGGGCGAATTTCACAATATCGCCGCTGCCGCCATCCTGGTCCTGATGATGACCCTTCTTTCGCTCAATGCTTCGGCAATTTTGTTACGCAACAGGTTCAGTAAACGATGACCGATCACTCTTCAACCACACCGCACGCTCCTGCGATTGAAACCCACGATATGAGCATTTTCTACGGCGCCTTTCGCGCGGTAAAAGATGTCAATCTGGCCATTGAGCCGCGCAAAATCACCGCCATCATCGGGCCTTCGGGCTGCGGAAAAAGCACCGTGCTGCGCAGTTTCAACCGCATGAATGACTTCATCCCATCCTTCCACTTCGAAGGCGAAATCCTCTTCCACGGCGCCAATATCTATGCCCCCACCGTGGACCCCGTGCAGGTGCGCCAGAAAATTGGCATGGTTTTCCAGAAACCCAATCCCTTCCCCAAAAGCATCTATGAAAATGTAGCCTGGGGCGCGCGCATCAACGGTTATAAAGGCAATATGGACGATCTGGTCGAGTCCTGCCTGCAGCAGGCAGCCCTGTGGGATGAGGTGAAAGATTCGCTGAAAAAATCCGGCCTGTCGCTTTCGGGCGGGCAGCAGCAGCGCCTGTGCATTGCCCGCGCCCTGGCCGTCACCCCTGAAATCATCCTCATGGACGAACCCTGCTCGGCGCTGGATCCCATCGCCACCCTCAAAATTGAAGAACTGATGCACGAGCTTTCAAGCCAATATACCATCATCATCGTCACCCACAACATGCAGCAGGCCGCCCGCGCCTCTGATTTCACCGCCTTCTTTACAATGGATACCGACCGCGCCGGTCTTATGGTAGAATATGGCCCTACCAACCAGATTTTTATCACCCCCAAAGATAAGCGCACCGAAGATTACATCACCGGACGGTTTGGTTAGGAGAGAGAGGAGCCACCCATGGCACGCGAAAGTCTAGACCGCGCTTTTCACCATATTCAGGATGAAGTCCTGCTGCTCGGCAGCCTGGTCGAACAGGCCACGCTCGATGCCGCCACCGCCCTGCGCACCCGCGATAAAGAGCTGGCCCGCCGGGTATCCAAAAGCGATCACATTATTAATGAAAAACGTTTCGCCATTGAGAACGCTGTGCTGATTCTGATGGCCACCCAGCAGCCCATGGCCCACGACCTGCGCCGCCTGGCGGCCGTGCTGGAAGTCATTACGGAACTGGAACGCATGGGCGATTACGCCAAGGGCAACGCCAAGGTGGCCCTGCGCCTGGCTGATGATGAAAGCATCGATATTCCCGGCCGTGAATTTTCGCAAATGGCCGACCTGGGCGTGGGCATGCTCCACCGCGCCCTGAGCGCCTTCATCGCCGAAGATGAACAGGCGGCCCGCTCCATCCCTGCCGAAGACAACCTGGTGGATGAGATTTACAACCGCGTTTATCATGAAATTGTCCACGCCATGATCGCCGCGCCCAGCAAAATTGACCACGCCAACCTGCTGATGTGGATTGCCCACAACCTGGAACGCTTTGCCGACCGCGTCACCAATATTTGCGAACGCACCATCTTCATCGCCACCGGCGAGCTGTTTGAACTGGACAGCGCCGATGATGAAGAAGATGAAGAGGATGACGATCAGGATTGATCCTCAATAAACAAATCGCAGCCCCCGGAGAAGAAACCTTTCCGGGGGCTGTTTTTATTTTTTTTTGCGGCAGACTGCCCGCGACGCCTCGCAAGGTGTTGCCCGCGGCGCCTGGCAAGGTGCTGCCTGCGGCACCTACCGGTGCTGCCTGCAGCGCACCTGACGTGAAATCCGTTCCACCACGCTCAGGCGGGTGCCGCACACCTCGCAGCATCCGTCGGCCAGCCAGGCCTGGCGCTGGCGCTCTGCCTCGGCGGCCTGCTCCTGGCGTTCCTGTTCCTCGCGCCGCGCCCGTTCCTTTTCCTCGTCATCAATTTCGCGGGCATCCGCTTCGTTCAACATCAGGCCCCACAAACGCACCGAGGCGTCTCTCCCGCCCGAGGCCAGCAGGCTGCTGTCGCTGTTGAAGGTCAGGGCCGTCACCGGACCCTGATGCCCGCGGCGCACCGCCCGCCCGCGCTGCCCGGCCACATCCCACAGGCGCACCAGCCCCTGCGCATCGCCCGAAGCCAGGGTGGTGCTGTCGGGGCTGAAAGCCAGGGCGGTCAGACCGCCCGAATGTCCAATCAGCAGGGTCACCGGTTTCAAAGCTTCATAAGGCCACAGACGCACCAGGCCGTCATCCCCCAGGCCGTAAGCCAGGTTCTGCCCATCCGGGCTGAGCGCCAGCGCCGTCAGCCGCCCGCCAGGGTCGGCCGAGGCCTTTAACTGGCACTCCGGAATATTCCAGAAGCGGATCGAATGATCCATGGCGCTTGAAATCAACGTCTTGCCATCCGGCGTAAACCATAATGACTGGATGGTCCCGCTGTGGCCCAGCAGCGCCCCCAGCAGCGAGGAAGTTTTCACCTCCCAGAGGCGGATGGTTTGATCTTCGCCTCCGGTCGCCAGCAGTTCCCCATCCGGCGAAAACGCCATGCAGGTGATGCTGCCCACCTGGCCGTCAAACCAGGCCCAGGGCTCCCCGGTTGGCCGCCACAGGCGCACGCTGCCGTCGGCTGACGCTGAAGCCACCAGCGTTCCCGCCGGGTTGAACAGCACCTTTGTGACCATGTTGATGTGCCGGTCAATGATGGTTTTTGAGCGTCCATCCTGGACGCTCCACAGGCGAATGGTGAAATCCATTCCTTTGTAAATGCCCCCGCCTGAAGCCAGCAGCCCGCCATCCGGGCTGAACGCCAGACTGTTCACCGCGTCAAAATGGCCCATCAGGTGATGCTGGCACTCTCCAGTCATGGTGTTCCAGATGCGAATGCTCTGATCGCTGGATCCGGCTGACGCCAGCCACTGCCCTACCGGGCTGAACGCCAGCGCATTCACCTCGGCTTTGTGTCCTGCCAGCACCGCCTGGCTCGAAGCAATCTGCCAGAGTTTCGCCGCATGGTCAATATAAGTTTGAGCCGCCTGCGCCTGAGCCAGCGAAGGCGCATCGTTGAGAATGCGTTCAGCCTGTCTGAGCAGCCCATCGAGGGTTTCAATCAGCTTTCCCGGCAGGCGGCCGGTGGTCAGTTTTGCCCGCAAAGCCTGCATGGCCTCCACGGCTGCCATGGAGGCTTCGTCGCGATCCTCCAGATGCAGGCCGTCCATATAGATCTTGAAACGGACCATTTTGGAGGTCACATCCATGAAACCAAACAGGCTGTTTTGCTGCCAGCGTTCGGCAATTTCTTCCTGCAGGCGCTGGGCATAGGCCTGTTCCTGCTGCGGCACCGGGCTGCGGCCCAACTGAGCCTTCATGGTTCGCCCCTGGTTTTCTGCCTGCTGGCGGGCTGCCGCCCGCTGGCGGTCCAGCCAGCCCTTCAATTCCTGGTCCATGGCGTTAAAACTGGCATCCGCCACAGCCCGCAGCGCATAGTTGCGGTCGGCGCGCACCGCCGCCTCCAGCGATGAGAGCGCCAGGTCAATATCTCCATTGAGAGCAGCCAGGCGCGCCAGAAAATAGCGCGCTTCAGCCGCATGGGGAATCAACGCCACGGCTTTTTGCGCCAGGTCAAAAGCGCCTGCATCATCCTGCTGGATATAGGCGGTGAATGCCGCCCACAGCAGCGCCTGCCCGGCGTAAGCCTGGGCAGCCGGGTTCTGTCCGGCAAGCCGGGCCGCCGTCAGATACGCCTTGCGCGCCTCGGGCAGCCGGGCCGGACTCTGGTGGTACAGGTAAAGAAAACCCAGGTTAAATTGCAGTGAAAAATCACCCGGGTCGAGCGTTTCGCAGGTCTGCATATAGGGCAGCGCATCGTCAAAGCGGCCGTCCTGATAGGCCTGGTCAGCCCGCCCGCGCGTTTCAAAGGACAGCTGGTTCAATTGAATGCGCCCATCCGAAATCAGTTCCTGCAAATCAGAGCGGCGCAAATCGAGCCGCCACAACAGGCTGCCCATCGCCCAGTCGAATGAGGCGCGCAGCGAATCATAGGTCACCGAGCGCACATCGCATTCATACAGCACGGCTGCCAGGCTGCGCTGAAAAATGGCGTCCATCTCTTCCGGCGCAGCCACCATGGCCGCAAAGGGCGCCAGGTGATAAGGAGGCGCAGCGCGGCGTTCAAGCCCCACGCCGATATGCTCGTTGAAACCGTATCGTTTTAGATAATCTTCCCAGGATTGTTCGCGTTGATACATCAATACCTCTCCACTCTCTATTTTATGATAAACAGCCCGAAACGCAAAGTGAAAATTGAATCAGATTTTACTTGACAATTATTATCTAATTTGTTATTATTAATGCATTGAACAATTCAACCATAAAGGATGTGCGTATGCCCACTCATTATACTGGAACAGCAGAAGAAACCCTCGCCCTTAACACTTTCATCCGCCTCAACCGCTGCGCGGAATCCCTGAACCATAACCTTGAAGCGGTCATGAAACAGGGCAACCTTTCCGGCTCGCAGTTCGGTGTGCTTGAAGTGCTGCTGCATATCGGTCCCCTCGCCCAGGGAGAAATCAGCAAGCGTCTGCTGAAAAGTTCAGCCAACCTGACCCAGGTGCTTGACAACCTTGAAGAACGCGGCCTGGTCACGCGTACCCGCCCTTCCACCGACCGCCGCAAATTGATCATCGATCTCACCCCGGCCGGGCGCGAATTGATCATGGAGCGCATGCCTGTTCAAGTTCAGGCCATTGTGCAGGCGCTTTCAGCGCTTACCCCTGAGGAGCAGGCCACCCTCGGCACCCTCTGCCGCAAGCTGGGTCTGCAAAATCCCAGATAAGTTTTACCAGACCGGTTAAAACCGGACCGCTTACCGGTAAAACATCAGCCCGGAATCTCTTTTTTAGCCGGGTTGTCTTTGATATTGCCTGTTTGCTTTATCGTTACATCAAAAATATATAGGAAAAAACATCATGTCCAACGTAAAACTATCCATCATCTATTACAGTTCCACCGGAACCATCTACACCCTGGCCAAAGCCATGGAAGAAGCCGCTCTGCAGGCGGGCGCCGAGGTGCGCCTGCGCAAGGTGACCGAGCTGGCCCCAGAAGCCGCCATTGCCGCCAACCCAGCCTGGAAGGCCCACCTGGAAGCCACAGCAGATGTGCCCACGGTCAGCCTCGAAGACCTGGAATGGGCTGACGCCTATCTGTTTGGCACCCCCACCCGCTTCGGCAATGTGGCCGCCCAGATGAAACAATTTTTGGATACCACCGGCAGCCTCTGGTACCACGGCAAGCTGTCCAACAAAGTCGTGTCTGGGTTCACCAGCGCCGGCAATGCGCACGGCGGCCAGGAAACCACCCTGCTGGCGCTCTACAACACCTTCTACCACTGGGGCGCTGTCATTGTCCCTCCCGGCTACACCGATCCCCTGCTCTTTGCGGCAGGCGGCAACCCCTACGGCATTTCAGCCACCGCCACCGGCGCGCCGGTTGACCCGGCAGTGCTTGAGGCCGCCCGCTATTCTGCTCGCCGCGTGGTCAACGTGGCGGGCTGGCTGAAAAACGGCAAACCAGCCGTATAACCAGCCTCACCCTCATCAAAAACGGGACCTGCTGCCAGGTCCCGTTTCTGGTTTTCTTGTGACTGCTTTTACGGGAGGATAATCAACGGCATATAGATCTTCACCCGCAGCGCCACGGCAATCATCTCGGTCAGCGATATGCTGCCCTTGAAATTGGCTGTGGCATGGTAGGTGGCTGTGATGGTTTTTGAACCCGCGCTGGCAAAGGTCAACTGGCAGGCGCCTGCCGCCACCGTGGTGACACAGCTCGCACCGTCGTCTGCGCTCACCGTCACCGTGCCGTCTGGGCTGCCCGCGCCCGGGGCCACGGCGGTCACCGTCACTTCGATCGTCACCGCTTCACCCACCCTGGCTTCCGCGGGCACGTTCTCAAGGCTGGTCAGGGTATCTGCCTTGCCCACCGTGTGCGTGGCCAGGCCTGAGGTGGCAGTGGCATAGGTTGCCGAGCCGGTGTAACTGGCGCTCAGGCTGTGCAAACCGGCATTCAGGCTTGAAACCTGGATGGTAGCTGTGCCGTCTGCGAGCGCGCTCGACCCCAGCAGAGTACCCCCTTCGTACAGTTCAACCGTGCCGGTCGGCGTGCCCAGGGCAGCGCTCACCGTCACATGGAAAGCGGCTGCCTGGCCAAAGACGGTGCTGCTGGCAGGTCCGGTCAGGGTCACCATCACCACGCCCTTGTTCACCGTCTGTAAAACAGCATCCGCTGTCGAGGGCAGGTATACCCCGCCGCCCGCATAGGTGCTGGTCACGACATGCGTGCCAACCGTCAGGGTTGAAATGGTCAGCACAGCCGTCCCACCCGAAAGCACCGCCGAGCCCAGTGACGCAGCGCCGTCAAAGAAGGAGATCGCTCCGGTCGCCTCCACGGGAGAGATGGTGGCGGTCAGGGTCACCGCCTGCCCGTAGGTGGAGGGGTTCAATCCGCTGGCCAGTGTCAGTGTTGAAGTTACCTGATTCACCACCTCCTGGCTGCGCGAACTGGATGTGGAACCGTTGTAGATGCCTCCGCCGTAGTAAGTGGCCGTCACCACATGGGTGCCCACTGTCAATGTGGAAGTATTGAATGTGGCCGTTCCACCTGAAAGATCTGCCGACCCCAGAAGGGCGGCGCTTTCGTAAAAGTAAACAGTTCCCGTTGCGGCTGAGGGGGTGATGGTGGCAATCATCGCCACCGATTGTCCATAGTTGGAAGGGTTGGGGTCAAGCGTCAGCGCCAGGGTGGTGCCGAGGGTGTTGGTCAGGTTAAAGGTGGTGGTGGCCGGGTAGGCTGTGATGAGCACCGTGTAGGATCCACTGGTGGGGTTGGCTTTGGGGCTGAAGTAGGTATGCCCCATCATGGTTGAACTGTTATAGGAATTGTAGGTCTGTATGAGTGATGAGGGGTTGCTGTTGAAATAGCAGGAAGCGCCCTCAGCCGGGCAGGTGGCGGTCACGGGAATGCTATGCAGGGGGCCGCCAATTTCATCCAGCAGCCTCGATGCCAGGGCATCAAAATCGGTACCGGTTGTCTTGCGCTGGTTGTTACCGCTGAGAATGGTGAAACCAACCGGCATACCCTGTTCGTAAGCGCCCGCCTCGCAGGCCGAACCTTGCTGCCGGCTCATGCCGCGGGCATCTGTGATCATATTGGTGCCGCAATCCGCCATGCCGTAGGGCACCAGGTTCATCGCCGGGCTTTCATAGTAAAGATAGGCCACTGGCACCGGGCCGCCCATATCCTCCACGCCTGCCACGCCTGAACCCTCAAACCCCGTCAGCACATGATCGCTGGCCAGGGGCGTCAGATTGCATCCGGTGAGGTCTCCAAGGAGGTTGTAACCGCCTGAAACAAAGCCGTAAGCGGTGCCAGCACACTGGCTGCCGCTGAAACCGATCGTTGAGCTGGCGCGGCCATCCGTGAGGATTGAAGCTCTGATCGTCTGAGTGGCCCCAGGATCCATATCGTTGAAATAGAAATGTCCGCCCGTGCCGTGGTAGCTCTCATCAGACCAATTGAGGCCGGCAGCGTTGTTGGCAAAAGTGGAGTAACCAATGTGACCTTCTGCTGTCAGTTGATCAAAATAAATGGCCCCGCCATTGCCGCCCCAGACACTGTCTTGCGGGTATCCTGCATTATTTGAATAGAAGGAGCAATTGGCCAAATCCAGCTCCACATCTCCATAAAGATACAGAGCGCCGCCGTGACCGCTGGACCCACCCAGACCAGATGGATTGCCGTTGCCGGAGGTATTTGTTTTGAAAGTGGTGCGGTAAATATTCAGGTTGATCCAGTTGCCGCCATCCGCATAAATGGCGCCGCCGTTGCCGCCGTTACCGTGGCCATTACTCGATCCATCGCCGGCATACTGAGTCTTGAACAGGCTGTCTTCAATTTGCAGCACCCCGCCGGCAAAATAAATACCGCCGCCGCTGCCGCCATCCGCATAGAATCCGCCGCTGTTCACGGGCGTGCCAAAAACACCGCCGCTGCCCGCCTGGTTATATTCAAATGATGAAGCTTCGATCTGAAAAACACCATCTCCGGCCAACGCCGCGCCGTGGCCGCCCATGCCGCCATCCCCGCCCACATCACTGAGGCTGTTTCCGCCCTGTCCGCCGCTGCCCGACTGATTCGATGAAAAAGTTGAATCCAGAACCAGCAGCGAGGCGCAGCCTGAAAAACCAGAACAGTAGATTCCGCCTCCCTGCCCGCCATTGCCAGCGTCGCCGCCCGGGCCGCTGCCGTTATCCGAGAAACCGCCGCCGCCACCGCCTGCGAAATTGCTCTCAAAACGCGAAGCATAAACCTGCAGCGGCGCTTCGGCATACACAGCGCCGCCGTGCCCGCCATTGGCTGGCGTCTTCACGGTAGCTGACAGGCTGTTTCCGCCGCGTCCGGCTGAATTGAATTTAAAGCCCATATTGCTGAGCATCAGGTTTGCCCCCCGGTGACGAATGGCACCGCCCGATTCCCCATTGGTCGGATCTGTCGCATCATCAAACCCCATCTCTGCCTTTCCATTGACAATCACAAAACCGGTCATGACCACATTCGCTCCGCTGTGAATATCAAAACAGCGTGAATAGCTGTTGCAGTTCACCCAGTTCGATCCGGTTCCAGTCATATCGGCAGGCTGCCAGCCATTTCCCTTGATCGTCATGCTGGCGGTGATGTCCAGGTCGCCCACGGCATTCAGGTCATCATCCGGGCCGAAGCTCGCCACGTCAATTCTGCCGGTGGGGCCCAACAGAATCACCGACCCCGGGTTCAAATTGGCCCAATATACCGCCTCGCGCAGCGAACAGTCGTTGGCGGCAGCGGAACAGGTGTGGCTGACCGTATCGTAGACGTCATCGTTCCGGTCCACCACATAGATGTTTCCGGCCGGAGGGGTCACAGTCAACGCGACATCGCCCGAAACAAATGAGCCCTGGTTGTTCACATCGCCGGAATAGCTTGCCCGGAAAATGTGCGCGCCTTGCGCCAGGTTATCCACAAGCAAACGTGCTGTTCCGGTCGGCAGCACCTCAGCCGTGCCCAGTGTGCTGGTGGCATCATAAAAGGTCACCGTGCCTCCCGGACGGTTCAGGCCGCTCACCGTGGCCGCCAGCAGCAGCGGCTGTCCAAAAGGCGCCGCGCTGCCCCCCACATCCAGCGTCACCACAGCGGTATCCGGCCTGGGCACCACCGTGTGGGTCACCGGGGTGGCCGTTATGCTGGGATTAAACCCCGTGGAGCCTTCAAACCTGGCTGTCAAATTGGGGTGCGTCAGCGCCGGCAAATTTTCTACCGAGAAATCTGCCACCCCGTTCACCAGGGTTGCCTCGGCAATCTCAAACAACCCTTCCCACAGGCTCACCACCCCGCCGGTGGGTGTATCATCCGTGGCGGTCACCACAGCCGTGAAGGTGGCGGCGTTTCCATAATCTGTAGCCGCACCAGATGGATAAAGGGTGGTGGTTGTATCCACCGGCACCGGTTCCCAATTGGTATTGTTGCCCGAATCGGTCAGTTTAGTGACCCGGCATTTCTCATCACTTGCGTTTTTGATACAATACCCATCCTGCACATCCAGGTAATAGAGGATTCTGGATTCTGCCTGCAGATTCCACTGCGTACCCGGGGTGCTGCTGCGCAGCTGCAGGCGTTTGCTGGAGCTGGCGCCTCCTAACCATGCTGTTCCAGTTTGAATGGTCGCGCCGGCCGGGAAAGTCAGAACCTCCCCAGACCCCGAAGCGGTTTTATAAATTGTACCAATGTAATGTGTGGAACCCGGCGGTGCCGTGATCGTCTGGCTCAAACCGGCTGTAAAATATATTATGGAAGCAGGTGTGGTATTCAAAGTTGCATTCGCATTGATGACGAGCGATGTATCAATGTTAATTGGATTGCCCAGAGTCAGCGAAGCAGTGGTATTTTCAGCCACTGTCAGTGAATTGACCGTTAAGTTGGATCCAGATTCTGTAATGAGGCTGACGGTGCCCAGGGCCTTATCCAGGGTCACGCCGCTTCCAGGAGTTGTGAAAACTCCTCCCCAGACATCCATGCTTTGCCCGACCACGAGGCTGAAATTATTGTCAATATGCAAAATCCCTTGAACATGGATCACATTCGCAGCTGCTGACGCCAGATTTATATATACATCGTGGCCATCGGCAATTGTGACCGTATCTTCCGCATCCGGGACCACACCGCAATCTCACATGTCGGTTTCCGTCCAATTACCACTTCGTATTGAAGTGCAGGTTTCAGCCGATGCACTGGCCACCTGGGTGGGCACCGCCGTGAAAACCGTGGTGAACATCAGCACAACTGCGAGGAAGGCATTGGTGATTTGCTTTGCTCTGAGCCCGTTTTTGAAAAACGTAACCATCACAAACCTCCTGAATAAATTGTCTGGAACCTTTTTTCTTGGGGGAAAAAGTATGAAGAAAGACTGATGCGCTGTTATGCAGCACCATGAGTCTATTATAGAGCCCCTCTGCAATAAATGACAATCTTATAACACTGTCTATTTTTGAAACATTTCGTTGTCCTTAAACGGTAGTTTGTCAAGAGTTGTGTAAATTGTCAGGGGTACCGGCAACCTCAGCAGGTACGGTGATATTGCGCAGTTTGATACTGCGGATGATCGCATAGAACATTAACAAGCTGCTATTTTCAT